>Ga0207885_100037_pt1 | contig 153846 bp, 135 predicted proteins | sample LinPmetageLP31_FD_184047 | JGI IMG/M metagenome (GOLD analysis project Ga0207885, IMG submission 184047) | Marine viral communities from the Pacific Ocean - LP-31 (SPAdes) | ecosystem: Environmental > Aquatic > Marine > Oceanic | place: Pacific Ocean | collected 2009-08-23 | reverse complement strand
CGTGCAGGTCCAGATCGCGCGCGGCCTGCGCTACCGCCACGCCGCGATCTCGGACCAACTTCACCGCCTCGAGCTTGAACTCTCGGCTGAACTTCCGTCGTTGCATCTACACCCTCCGGTTCCGAAAACACCTTATCTTGGTGTCCACGAAACCGGCAGCAGCTCAATGGAGCGTATCTTGCGATAGGCGATCAGTGCCGTCTCGCCGACCTCGGGATTAAGGACAACCTTGCCAACAAATGTGCCTATAGGTTCGTCAGTCTGGCCATCGAGTTGCTCAAGCTTGAACGTCCGGCCCGCCGCTCCCTCGCCAAGTCTTGAAACGACCCGAAACCGCTCATCATTCCATTCGATGATCGCTCCCTCGTCCCAATGAAGCGGTGATTTAGGGGGATTCGCTTGGCTTGGAACAACGGCTTCCGCTGTCAGAGCGTCGGCGATCTCGCGCGCGGGCGCTCGATGCGCGGGCGCGTCGCTAAGTCCCTGCTGCAGGATGACACAGGCGTCGTCGGCCTCGGCGGAGCCGTCTGTAAAGAGTTCCAGAAGCACCTTGCAAAGGCTGTACACGTCCGACCGTACATCGGCCGTGGCAAGGCCAGACCGTAGAACCTCGGGCGCAGCATATTGGTCAGCGCTGACATTCGCGCCAGCGCCAGCAATCGTCTCCGCTTTTGGCAATCTCGCCCACCGCCATCCGGCGAACAATGGCCGCCCGTCCGAACGGACGCGCACTGTTTCCGGCGTTAGAGAGCGGTGAACAAGCGTCTCTCCGTCCAGGGTGGGCTCGTGGAGATCTGAGAGTTCGCGCAAAGCTGCCGTAGCGAAGGCAAGCCGGCCAGCTATTGTCCAATCTAGATCCGTAGACGCCTCAGCGATGGACGTCGCAGCGCTATCAGCGGTCGAAAAGAAAAACAGCTCACCTGCATAGTCGGGCAAGGCTTGGAAGCTGTCGACCAGGCTTGGAAGTGCGGGCGATTTCTGAAACCGTCGGACAGTGTCGAATTCACGGCGTGCCAGATTCTCCGCGTTTGAGGCGCTGCTGGCTGATAAATCATACAGGTAGATTGTCACATGGTCGCCACCGCTGACATCCTGCGCGGAATAGACGCGCACGAACTGATCTTCAGCCGGTGACAGGCGTTGAAGCTGGGCATAGCGGCCGAGGCGCCTCAACTCACCGCGTGTGACGGAAAGCTCATAAGGCGCAAGTTCCTTCGCCAGCCGATGGGTATCAATGATCGCACGATTCGTAAGGATGTCCGCAAACGCCTCTTCGAGGTCCACCAGACCGTATAGCTTGACCCCTCGGACAGAGGGCAGTTGTCCATCGCGACGAGTCGTTTTCGGCCCGGTGGTAAGCAACATGCCTGCTGCTACGTAGCTGAGTTCGGGATAGAGGCGTCGCAAGCGCGTAGCTACACGCTTGGCCTTGGTCGTGATGAGGTCGGCATGATGCTCGAACTCGCGCGCACGGCCCTTCAACCGCCCAATATCCCAATGCTTGACCTCGATCGCCGTCGCGCCGCCAGGACCAATCACGACCAGATCGATTTCGTCGGGCTGACCGTCGGGCTTTAGCGCATGGGCCAGGTTGGTCAGAACATAAACGGTGCCCTCGCCAACCGTTGCCCGAAAATGGGCCTCGACGGCGCGATAAGCGAGTTCCTCGCTCCGGTTTGCAAAAGGCCCGCAGGGCAGATGTTCAACGCGCAACTTCGTCCCTCGCTAATCCAAGTCCGGCGATGCGCGATTGATTGAAACGGTGCGCCGGCCTTGTCCTCACGAAGAAAAAGTTCACGCCGCCACCCCCATTAACATTGCGCCCAGTTGCCCCACGGTAACCATAGGCGATTGCCCTCCCGTTCGTCGATGACGAAGATGTATTGATATCACCTTTAGGCGTCTTTGGTTACGTCCCGCGGGATAGATATCTCTCGCATTTCCACTGGCTTCTGGACGTTTTGCCTGGCCGGGAGAGCCTTGTAGATGCGAGCTAGTGATAGTGTCCGGTAGGCCCGCTCGCCACCAGCGGACCGTTCGGAACGGCCTCGCGGACCTCGCAGACCTAGTTCCCCTCCATGTGAACCAACGATCGCTTACAGCAATTGCCCGTCAAATCCTGACGGTGCGCAAGGTTCGACGTTGCCGACATTCGGCAAAACGATGGCGCGTTCGTTAGGTCGTTCGTTCGTGCGCTGATGGATGGCCCGTTGGAGCGACGGACGCGGGACTAAGTCGCTATTCCTGATGCTGCGGATGACAACGGTTCCGTCCCTTCGCTGAGGATAGCGAGATATCTGCGATAGCCGAACACCCGGCCTCGCTTCTTGCCCGTGATTTCATCGACCACGCCGAGGCGTTCAAGGTCTGCCAACGCCGCATTAACCGTCGGCGCCGAGAGCCCTGTTCGTTCGACGAGTTGGTTTGCGGTGAGAAACGGGTTCTGCTGGAAAAGATCATGAACCCGCAGGGCCGAGCCTGCGCGATCACTCTGGGCCGTGATGCGTTCGCGATCGTCCTTGAAAAGATCGACTATGCGGGTAGCGGCGTCGAAAGCCTGGTTGGCGGTGTCGGCGACACCGGCAAGAAAGAAGTCCAACCAGGCCTCCCATGCGCCATGCTCGCGCACCTCCTGAAGCAGCCGGTAATAGTCGGTCCGGTGGGTTTTCAGATACAGGCTGAGGTAGAGCAGCGGCTTGCGAAGGACGCCGTTGACGCAGAGGTACAGCGTCACCAGCAGACGGCCGATGCGGCCGTTGCCATCAAGGAACGGGTGGATCGTCTCGAATTGGACGTGGAGGAGACCTGCCTTGATCAGGGCGGGCAGGCGAGATTCACTCTCGTGCATGAAGCGTTCGAGAGCATCCAGGCAGCCATCGAGTTCCGTAATCGGCGGTGGCACAAACAGCGCGTTGGCTGGGCGCGTGCCGCCGATCCAATTCTGCGAACGGCGGAATTCGCCGGGGCTCTTGGTGCCGCCCCGGCCGCTTTGCAGCAAGCGTTCGTGCATCTCTCGGATGAGACGGAGCGACAGCGGCAGCTCTTCCAGCCGATCGAGCCCGTACATCATGGCGTCGACATAGTTCGAGACCTCGCGGATATCGTCGATCGGCTGGCCAGCCTGCGCCTCTGTTTCGAAGCGGAGCAGGTCCGACAAGGTCGATTGCGTGCCCTCGATCTGAGAGGACAGCACCGCTTCCTTTCGCACGTACATGTAGAGGAAGAGCTCCTGGCGCGGCAGCAGCATGGTGATACCGTCGAGGCGCCCCAAGGCGCGCTCGGCCAGACTGAGACGGTCGAGGAGGCCCAGCACGTCGATGGGTGGCGCTGGTGGAAGCGGTGGGGGCACGAAGGCTCGCACAACCTCGCCCGCAACGGGGGTCTCGACGAAGCGGCCCAGCCGCAGATTCGGTTCAGGATCGACCATGCGGACCCAATATGCGGAAAACCTCTTATTTAAGCAACTGGCACTTGGCTTAATTAGCAAACAAGCTAAGGTAAGCGGGCTTAAATAAGGGAGACGACGGGGCGATGCGCAGGCGTGTACGATATCTACGAGGCTGTGCTCGTGCGTGAGGCGGGACCATCGGCGTGTCCATGCACGCGGTCAAGGCTTGCCAAGCGCCTGGTCTCTCGCGAGAATCGTCGCCGTGCGCTCTGATGTTGATCATCTGCCCTCGGTCCAGCAAGGCGAACTGGATCGGGTGAAGCAATTGCTGATGGGCGAGTTTGCCGAGGCGACGGCGCGCGCGACCCAGCCCTGGAAGAAAAACGGGAGCATCCTCAAAGTCGTCCTGTTCGGCAGCTATGCGAGGGACGATTGGGTTGATGAACCCGAAAATGGCTACCAGTCCGACTATGATCTGCTGGTCATCGTCAGCCATCCCGATCTCACTGATATCGCCGATTACTGGTACGTTGCCGAAGACAAGATCCTGCGCGACACCGCAATCGCGCGACCCGTGAATATCATCGTCCACACGCTGGAGGAGGTGAACCAAGCGCTAAGCCGGGGCGAATATTTCTGGGTTGATATCGCCCGCGACGGGATCGTTCTCTACGAATTGCCCGGGAGCGCACTTGCCACGCCGCAGCCACTGACGGCCGCCGATGCTTATGAGATGGCCTCCACCTACTTCCAAGACTGGCTCGCCAAGATCGACAGCGGGATCAAACTGGCAGCATTCGCACTTCAGGAGGGCGAATTGAAAGATGCGGCTTTCCTGCTCCATCAAGCGACCGAGCGGGCCTATATTTGCTTCCTGCTTGTTCGCACCCTGTATTTTCCGCGCTCGCACAACATCAAATTCCTGCGCTCGCTCGCTGAGGACAGCGAACCCCGCCTGATCGAGGCATGGCCGCGTGCGACCCGGGTCGACCGCCGCCGCTTTGAACTTCTGAAGCGCGCCTATGTCGAGGCGCGTTATTCGGCGAGCTATGAGATCGGCAATGACGACCTCTGCGCCCTCTCACAGTCGGTCCGCGACCTTCGCGACATCGTCGAGACCGTTTCGCGCGAACGCATCGAAACGCTCCGAACAGACGCAGGCCTCTAACCGCCGGACGACGCCTGCCGGATAGCTTCCGGTTCCACCTCTCGGCCAAAGCAGGCCGACGCGAGCCCATCAGCGCCCATCAGCGCCGTTCCGTTTTTCGAGCCTGTCACCGAGTCTGAGACCGCCCCAGCCGATCCTGTTCGGCGGGCGGGAGCTTCGACGTGACACCCACCAAATTGCTCATCGGCCAGATCCTTGTCGTCTTCGCGATCGTCATCGCGGGGGTGTGGGCGGCGACGCAATGGGCAGCGGCGATGCTGGCTTATCAGCCCGAACTCGGCCTGCCCTGGTTCCGGCTCGGTAGCGTGCCGGTCTATCATCCCTGGGCGCTGTTCGGCTGGTGGTATCACTATGATGCCTATGCCCCGGTCGTCTTCGACAAGGCGGGCATGCTCGCCGGCGCCAGCGGCTTCGTGGGCTGTGCTGCGGCGATCTTCGGTTCGTTGTGGCGCGCCCGCCAGTCGAGCAACGTCACCACCTATGGTTCGGCGCGCTGGGCAAGCCCCCGCGAGATCGAGCGCGCCGGGCTGCACCGCGACGCGGGCGTCATGCTCGGCACGCTCGGTGGCCGCTATCTCCGCCACGACGGCCCCGAGCACATAATGGCGTTCGCGCCAACGCGATCGGGCAAGGGCGTGGGCCTCGTCGTCCCGACCTTGCTGTCCTGGACCGGTTCGACAGTCGTCCATGACATCAAGGGTGAGAACTGGACGCTGACCGCCGGCTGGCGCGCGCTGTTCTCGCACTGTCTGCTGTTCAATCCGACCGACGCCGCATCGGCGCATTACAATCCGCTGCTCGAAGTCCGGCGCGGTATCGACGAGGTGCGCGACGTCCAGAACATCGCCGACATCCTGGTCGATCCCGAAGGCGCGCTCGAACGCCGCAACCATTGGGAGAAGACCAGCCATTCGCTGTTGGTCGGCGCGATCCTTCACATCCTCTATGCCGAGGAGGAGAAGACGCTCGCGCGCGTCGCGACCTTCCTCTCCGATCCGCAGCGCAGCTTCGTCGCCACGCTGCGCCGGATGATGACCACCAATCATGTCGGCGACCACAAGAAACCCAGGGTCCATCCCGTCGTCGCCTCCGCCGCGCGCGAACTGCTCAACAAGAGTGAGAACGAGCGCTCCGGCGTGCTGTCGACCGCGATGTCCTTTCTCGGCCTCTATCGCGATCCGACCGTCGCCGAGGTCACGTCGCGCTGCGACTGGCGGATCGCCGACCTGATCGAGGCCGAACGGCCGCTGTCGCTCTATCTCGTCATTCCGCCATCGGACATCAGCCGCACCAAGCCGCTGATCCGCCTCGTGCTCAACCAGATCGGCCGCCGCCTGACCGAGCGGCTCGACCAGCCCGGAACGTCCACGCGCCGGCACCAGCTCCTGATGATGCTCGACGAGTTCCCGGCGCTGGGCCGCCTCGATTTCTTCGAGACCAGCCTCGCCTTCATGGCCGGCTACGGCATTCGTGCCTTCCTGATCGCCCAGAGTCTCAACCAGATCGAGAAGGCTTACGGCGACCACAATGCCATTCTCGACAATTGTCATGTGCGCGTCGCCTTCGCGACCAACGACGAGCGCACCGCCAAACGCATTTCCGACGCGCTCGGTACGGCGACCGAGCAGCGTGCCATGCGCAACTATGCCGGCCACCGGCTCGCCCCCTGGCTCGCCCACGTCATGGTCAGCCGCCAGGAAACCGCTCGCCAGCTCCTGACGCCGGGCGAGGTGATGCAGCTTTCTCCCGACGAAGAACTTGTGCTCGTGTCCGGGCTTGCGCCAATCCGGGCGCGCAAGCTGCGCTATTTCCGCGACCGCAACTTCGCCGCACGCGTGGCTGCCGCACCCAAACTGGCATCTGGCCAATATGCCGATCGGCCGAAGTCGCGCGGCGACGACTGGTCCAACCAGGTGTGCGGCACCGATGACCGACTGCACCAGGCGGAGGACGCCGCAGGCAGCGAGGACGATGGTGGCATGCAGCAGCAGCGCCATCCAGGCCTTCCCGAACAGGTCTCCAGAGCAACCGACGCCGCCGAAACGCGCGATCCCCAGATCGTGCCCGACGACGACGATGTCGCCGCCGACAAGCGCGCCATGGACCAGGCGCAAGGGCAGAACGCCGTCGTCCGGGGTCATGCCATCAACGAGGGCGCGAAGCGCGACCTCATTCCGGACTTCTGAGGCCGCGATGAAGATCCGCCAGAACCTCTATATCGACCGCGAACTCAGCGACGCGCTGGAAGCGCTCGCGGCCGGTCCGCGCGGCAACAAGAGCCACCTCGTCAACGATGCGCTGAAGGATTGGCTGGCGCGCCGTGGCACCAAGGAAGTCGACGACCTCCTCAAGGTTCGCCTCGACCGTCTGACACGCGAACTCGCCGGCGCGCGGCGCGACATCGATGTGCTGCTAGAAAGCCTGTCGTTGTTCGTCCGCTACCAGCTGATGGTGACGGCGCCGTTGCCCGAAGCTGATGCAGCAGCCCGTGCCATCGGCCGCGACCGGTTCGAGGCGTTCGTCTCGCAGGTCGGCCGCCACATTGCCGGTGGAAAGCGCACGCTGGTGCCCGCCGAACCCGCTGGAGGCGCATCATGATGTCCGCCCAGACGACAAGCGTCTCGGCGGAACGCCGCCGTGCCATGCTGCGCACCGCGATGGGGCCGGCGATTGCCGCCGCGCTCGCCGACCCGCGGGTGATCGAGATCATGGTCAATCCCGACGGCGCGCTGCGCGTCGATATCCTCGGCGAAGGCCGCGTCGATACCGACGTGAAGCTCGATGCGCCCCAGATCGAGCGGATCATCCGGCTGGTGGCATCCCATGTCCGATCCGAAGTCCATGGCGACAAGCCCATCGTGTCGGCTGAGCTGCCGCCGCTTGGTTCTGGTGCGGGCGAGCGGTTCGAGGGAATCCTGCCGCCCGTATCCACCGCCCCGTGCTTTTCGATCCGCAAGCCGGCGGCGCGCATCTACACGCTGATGGACTATGTGACCGACGGCATCATGTCGGCGGAAGCGGCGCGCCTCCTCTCGCTCGCCGTCGTCGATCGCCGCAACATCCTCGTCGCCGGCGGGACCAGTTCGGGCAAGACGACACTCGCCAACGCGCTGCTCGCCGAGATGGCCCATCTCGACGAACGGGTGATCCTGATCGAGGATACCCGCGAGCTGCAATCGCCGGCACGCGACACGGTCGCGCTCAGGACCCGGGCCGGCGCCGTCACCATGGGCGATCTCGTGCGCTCGACGCTGCGCCTTCGGCCCGATCGCATCATCGTCGGCGAGGTGCGGGGTGCCGAAGCGCTCGACATGCTCAAGGCTTGGAACACCGGCCATCCCGGCGGGATCGCGACCGTCCACGCCAACAGCGCGACGTCCGCGCTCTACCGGGTCGAGCAACTCATCCAGGAAGCCGTGGTCACCGTACCGCGCCGCCTGATCGCCGAGGCCATCGACATGATCGTGTTCATCGCAGGGCGCGGCACCGCGCGGCGCATCGAGACGATCGTCCGCGTCGCCGGGCTCGACCCGCAGGCCGACTACGTCGTCGTGGATCTCACCCCAACCCTGACCCCTGACCATGAAGGAGACTGACATGACCACCGTTCGTATTCCCAACCGCGACCGCTTCTTCGTCACCGGCCTGATCCTCGGCCTTTCGATCACCATGACCAGCCGCGCATATGCGAGCGGTGCGGGCATGCCGTGGGAACAACCGCTCCAGCAGGTGCTGGAGTCGGTCCAGGGACCGGTCGCCAAGATCGTCGCGGTGCTGATCATCATTTCCACTGGGCTCGCGCTCGCGTTCGGCGAGACCGCCGGCGGCTTCCGCAAGCTCATCCAGATCATCTTCGGCCTGTCGATCGCGTTCGCCGCCTCGAGCTTCTTCCTGTCCTTCTTCAGCTTCGGCGGCGGGGCGCTCGTCGCGTGAGCCACATCGAGGGATTCGAGGCGCCGATCCACGCCAGCCTGGGGCAAGCCATCCTGCTGGGTGGTGCGCCGCGCGGTATCGCGATCGTCAACGGCACGATCGCGGCCGCGGTCGGTCTGGGTCTCCAGCAGTGGCTGGTCGGGATCGCGATCTGGGCCATCGGACACAGCATCGCGGTCTTCGCCGCCCGCCGCGACCCGGACTTCGTGCCCGTGCTGCTCCGCCATCTGCGCCAGAAAGGATATCTGGCATGCTGAACCTCGCGGAATACCGGTCGCGTGCCGATCGGCTTGCCGATCATCTGCCCTGGGCAGCGCTGGTCGCACCCGGCGTCGTCCTTAACAAGGACGGCAGTTTCCAGCGCAGCTTCGCCTTTCGCGGTCCCGATCTCGAAAGCGCGACCGAGGCGGAGCTGGTCTCGGCCTGTGCGCGCGCCAACAATGTGCTCAAGCGACTCGGCTCGGGCTGGGCCTTGTTCTTCGAGGCCGAGCGGCGCGATGCGCTCGGCTATCCCGAGAGCGTCTTTCCCGATGCGGCATCCTGGCTGGTCGAGCAGGAGCGGCGTGCCGGGTTCGAAGCCGAGGGCCAGCATTTCGAGAGCCGCTTCCACGGCACACTCGTCTGGTTGCCGCCCGCCGACAGCAGCGATGCCGCGGGACGGACACTGGTCGAGCGGCCCGACGACGCGAAAGGGCGGGACTGGCACGCCAGCCTCGTCGGCTTCATCGCCGAGACCGACCGCGTGCTTGATCTCCTGTCGGGCTTCATGCCCGAGGTGCGGGCGTTGGGCGACGCGGAGACGCTGACCTATCTCCACGGCACCGTTTCCAGCCGTCGTCACCCGGTCGCCGTGCCGGAAACGCCAATCTATCTTGATGCGCTGCTCGCCGACACGCCGCTGGTCGGCGGGTTGGAGCCGACGCTCGGCGCAAACCATCTGCGCACGCTGACGGTGCTGGGATTCCCGAACCTCAGCCGGCCCGGCATCCTCGACGCGCTCAACCACCAGGATTTTGGCTACCGCTGGGTCACGCGTTTCATCGCGCTCGACAAGACCGACGCGACCAAGGCGCTGACGAAGATCCGGCGGCAATGGTTCAACAAGCGCAAGTCGATCACCGCGCTGCTGCGCGAGGTGATGTACAACCAGCCGGTCCAGCTTCTCGATAGCGACGCCGACAACAAGGTGGTCGACGCCGATCTCGCGCTGCAGGCGCTCGGCGGCGATCATGTCGCATTCGGCTATCTGACGACGACGATCACCGTCGCCGATACCGATCGTGCCCGCGCCGAAGACAAGGTTCGCGCGGTCGAGCGGATCGTCAACGGCCTTGGCTTCACAGCCAAGCGCGAAGGCGTCAACGCGGTCGAAGCGTGGCTTTCGTCGCTGCCCGGCCAGGCCTATGCCAATGTGCGGCAGCCGCTGATCCATACCCTCAACCTCGCCCATCTCATGCCGCTCTCGTCGGTCTGGGCCGGACCAACGGAAAACCGGCATCTCGGCGGACCGCCGCTGCTCTACGCCCAGACCAGCGGATCGACCCCGTTTCGCCTTTCGACCCATGTCGGCGATGTCGGCCACATGCTCGTCGTCGGGCCGACTGGTGCTGGCAAGTCGGTGCTGCTGGCGCTCATCGCGCTGCAGTTCCGGCGCTACGGCGGCTCCCAACTCTATATCTTCGACAAGGGCTATTCGGCGCGCGCGGCGGTGCTGGCGATGGGCGGCGCCCATCATGCACTGGGCCTCGGCGCGGACAGCAGCGAAACGCTGGCGTTCCAGCCGCTGCGCCGGATCGACGATCAAAGCGAGCGGAGCTGGGCGGCGGAATGGATCGCGGCGCTGCTGGCGCACGAGAAGGTCATCGTTACCCCCGAGGTGAAGGACGCCGTCTGGTCGGCGCTGGGCAGTCTCGCATCGGCGCCCCCGGAGGAGCGCACGCTGACCGGGCTCGCAATGCTGCTCCAATCGAATGCGCTGCGCACCGCGCTCACCGCCTATACGCTCGACGGCCCCTATGGGCGGCTGCTCGACGCGGCGGAACAGCATCTCGCGCTCGCCGACGTCCAGTGCTTCGAGACCGAGTCTCTGATGGGACAGGCCGGCGTGGTCGCCCCGGTGCTGACCTATCTGTTCCACCGCCTTGAGGAGCGCTTCGACGGCCGGCCGACGCTGCTGATCCTCGACGAGGCCTGGATCTTCCTCGATCACCCGCTCTTCGCCGCTCGCATCCGCGAATGGCTGAAGACGCTGCGCAAGAAGAATGTCGCGGTGCTGTTCGCGACGCAGAGTCTGGCCGACATCGCCGACAGCAGCATCGCGCCCGCCATCATCGAAAGCTGCCCGCAGCGCATATTGCTGCCCAACGACCGCGCGATCGAACCGCAGTCGCGCGCCGCCTATGAGAGGTTCGGCCTCAACGAGCGACAGATCGAGCTGGTCAGTCGGGCTACCCCCAAGCGGCATTATTATCTGCAATCCGCACGCGGCAACCGGCTGTTCGAACTGGGCCTTGGCCCGATTGCGCTGGCCCTCTGCGGTGCCTCCGATCCCGCGACCCAGGCCCGCATCGATGGGTTGCTGGCTGAGCACGGCCCCGAGGATTTCGCGGCGCGCTTCCTTGAGGGAGCCGGCCTCGACTGGGCCGCCGGCCTCCTCGCCGACTTTCCCGTCCCCCAAGCCAAGGAGTAAAATGAGATGCGTACCCCCACCCGCAAACATCTGATCGCGTCCGCGCTCGGGTTCGGCGCCATCGGTTCGCTCGCCTGCGCGCTGATCATGCCGAGCGCGCCTGCCCATGCGCAGTTCACCGTGTTCGACCCCAGCAACTATAGCCAGAACCTGCTCACCGCCGCGCGAACCCTCCAGCAGATCAACAATCAGATCCAGTCGCTCCAGAACGAAGCGCAGATGCTGACCAATCAGGCGAAGAACCTGACTCGCATCGATTTCCCCCAGCTCCAGCAGCTCACCCAGAACCTGCAAGCGATCGACCGACTGATGGCGCAGGCTCAGGGGATCGATTTCCGGATCGACGGCCTCGACCAGCAGTTCAGCCGCCTGTTTCCGACCGACTTCAACCAGGCGCTGACCACCAACCAGCGTGTGATCGACGCGAAGGCGCGGCTCGATGCTGCAATGGCCGGGTACCGGCAGACGATGGGCGTCCAGTCCCAGGTCGTCGCGAACGTGCAGGCCGACGCAAATGCAATGAACGGCATCGTTGCGCAGAGCCAGGGGGCACAAGGCTCGCTCCAGGCGCAACAGGCGACCAACCAGCTGCTCGCGCTGACCGCCAAGCAGCAGTTCCAGATTCAGAACCTGATGGCTGCCCAATACCGCGCCGAAGCCACGGAAGCGGCGCGCCGTGCCCAGGCTGAGGCCGAGGGGCGTGCTGCCACCGCGAAGTTCCTCGGTACCGGCTCCGCCTACACGCCCCAGTAGTCGGACGCCGGCCCGGCGGCGGCGGTATCGCCTCCCGTCGCCGTCGCCGCGGGGCGCGTGACGCTCCCCTACGCGCCCCGCGGCACCCCCTCTTGATGGAAGAGTGAAGTGAACGATCTCAGCGTCATCGACCGGTTCATGCAGGCCTTCATCCGCTACATCGATAGCGGATTCGGGCTGCTGGGCGGCGACGTCCACTTCCTGACCGTCACGCTGATCGGCATCGACATCACGCTGGCCGGCCTGTTCTGGGCAATGGGCGGCGAAGACAATGTCATCGGTCGCTTCATCAAGAAGATCCTCTACATCGGCGCGTTCGCGTTCATCCTGAACAGCTTCTCGACACTTGCCGACATCATCTTCAAATCGTTCGCGCAGGCTGGGCTCACCGCCGGGGGCGGAACCCTGTCGGCGGACGATCTGCTCAAGCCCGGCCGCGTCGCCTCGACTGGCTTCTCCGCCGCGTGGCCACTGCTCCAGCAGGCGTCGAGCATGATGGGGTTCGTCAGCTTCTTCGAGAATTTCCTGACGATCGCGGTGCTGCTGTTCGCCTGGGTGATCGTCATCCTCGCCTTCTTCATCCTCGCCGTGCAGATGTTCGTGACGATCATCGAGTTCAAATTGACCTCGCTGGCCGGCTTCATCCTCGTGCCCTTCGCGCTCTGGAATCGCACCAGCTTTCTCGCCGAGCGCGTGCTCGGCAACGTCGTCTCGTCTGGAATCAAGGTCATGGTGCTCGGCGTGATCGTCGGCATCGGCTCCAATTTCTTCGCCGAGTTCACGACCTCGATGCAGGGCCAGGAACCCGATCTCGGCGCCGCGATGAGCCTGACGCTCGGCGCGCTCGCGCTGTTCGGGCTCGGCATCTTCGGCCCCGGTATCGCCTCGGGCCTCGTCGCCGGTGCCCCGCAATTGGGGGCAGGCGCCGCGCTCGGTACAGCCGTCGGCGCGGCGGGCGTCACCATGCTTGCCGGCGGCGCTACTATCGGCGCGGCTCGTGCGGTCGGCGGTGCTGCGCTCGGTGCGATCCGGGCCGGCACGACCATGGGTTCGGCGGCTTCGGCTTCCTACCAGCTCAGCCAGACTGCGGCCGGATCGTCAAGCGTCGGCGCCGGGATTGGCGGCATGGCGCAGGCGGCCGGCAACGCGGTCCGCCAGAAAGTATCGGCGGCGCTGGGATTGTCAGAAGCCGCCGAGCGCGGCCGCGACGCCGCGTGGTCCGCTCTCAATGGCGCCGCCGGTTCTAAAGGATCAGCTCCCGATGCCGGCAGCGATGGTGCGCCGTCCTGGGCACGCTCGCTGCGGGCGCAGCAGACCGCTCGCCACCACCGTCAAGTCGCGTTGCACACTCTCCAGCAGGGCGATCGCGGCGGCGCATCCGCCACCCCCGACATCAAGGAAAGGGAAGATTGAGCCATGATCTTCAAACCCCATGATCTTTAAGCGCGCCGTCCAGCGCTACGCGCAAACGCCCGAGCCCGAGACGCCCTATCAACGCGCCGGCCAGGTCTGGGACGACCGCATCGGGTCGGCGCGCCTCCAGGCCCGCAACTGGCGCCTGATGGCGTTCGGCATGCTGTCGTTGTCGACCGCCATGTCGGGTGCGCTCATCTGGCAGTCGCTGCAAAGCCGGGTCACGCCCTATGTCGTCGAGGTCGATCGGCTCGGCGAGGCCCGGGCGGTGACCGAGGCCGAAGCGGGCTATCACCCCACCGATCCCCAGATCGCGTGGCATCTGGCGAAGTTCATCGAGAATGTCCGCGGGGTCTCGCTCGATCCGGTGCTGATGCGCCGCGATTGGCTATCGGCCTATGACTTCGCCACGACGCGAGGAAGCCAGTTTTTGGGCGACTATGCCCGCGCTGCGGACCCGTTCGCCAAGATCGGCGAGCGTACCGTTTCGGTCCAGGTGACCAGCGTCGTCCGGGCATCGGATCGCTCGTTCCAGGTCAAGTGGACCGAGACGGCCTATGAGCGTGGGAGTGAGGCTGGCTCCTCCCACTGGACCGGCATCCTGACGATCCTGACGAAGCCGCCAGTATCGGCTGACACGCTGCGGAAGAACCCGCTCGGTATCTACATCGACGCGATCGACTGGAGCCGCGAACTCGAGCCTGCCGCATCGACTGCTCCCGCGCGTACCGCGCAGCCGCCCAGCAACGTGCCGCTCGGCTCGCCGCTCGACCCGAACCTTGCCGCTCAACCGACCGTCAATACGGAGACCCAGCCATGACTACCACTCTCGCAGCCGCCGCGCTGCTGGCGCCTTGCCTGATCCTTGCTACCCAACCCGCAGAGGCGACCACACACAAAACCACGCCAGTCGCCGCCGCCAACCGCGCAGCGACGATCGAACCCGTCGCGCAGGGCTTCATCAACGCCGTGCAGGTCTATCCGTTCGCCGACGGCGCCATCTATCATGTCATCACCGCACCTGAGCGGGTGACGGACATCGCGCTGCAACCGGGTGAGACGCTGGTGGCAGTGGCCAGTGGCGACACGGTGCGCTGGGTGATCGGCGATACCACCAGCGGGTCGGGCGCGGAAAAGCGAACCCATGTACTGGTGAAGCCGTTCAGCGCCGGCCTGTCCACCAATCTCGTCATCACCACCGACCGGCGCAGCTATCATATCGCGCTGACCAGCGTGATGAAGACGGCGATGGCCGCACTCTCATGGACCTATCCCCAGGATGCGCTGATCGCATTGAAGCGGGCCGCCGCGGCAACCGAGGCGGCGGCCCCAGTAGCGGCCGGGATCGAGGTCGAGCAGCTCCATTTCAATTATGCCGTATCGGGCGATCGACCGGACTGGCGGCCGTTTCGTGCTTTCGACGACGGGCGCCAGACCTTCATCGAATTTCCCGCGACGCTGGCCGTAGGCGAGGCGCCGCCGATTTTCCTGGTGGACAGGAAAGGCGAGGCCCAACTCGTCAACTATCGCGTGAAGGGCCGCTTCTATGTTGTCGATCGCATCTTCGACGTCGCCGAGCTTCGCCTCGGGACAAAGCACCAGCAGATTGTCCGGATCAGCCGGGTGGCGGACGGCGCGCCCAAGCGGAGGGGATCATGACCGTCGAGGCGGCAGCCCCACCGGCACCCGAGGCCCCCGCCGCACCGGGCAAGGTGGACCCGGAAACGCTGGCGCTTCGCGCCCAGCCGGCACGGGCGATCCGCTTCAAGCGCGGCGCCGTGGTGGCGATAGCAGCACTCGGCTCCGTCAGTCTGATCGCAACGGCCTGGGTTGCGCTGCGGCCGACCGCGCTGCATCTCGCCGGACAAAGTGACGATCAGACCGTCACGGCGAAGGCGCCGGCTGATACACTGAGCGGACTGCCGGGGAGCTATGGCGACGTGCCGAAACTCGGACCGCCATTGCCGGGCGACCTCGGCCGGCCGATCCTCGATCATCAGCGCGCCATGGGCATCGCGCCAGCGAACGGCGAAACAGCGCGCGCGGACCAGGCCGTCGCCACCGAACGCGATCGACGGGCCGCGGAGCAGAAGGCGGCACGCGAGTCGGGATTGCTGGTGCAGTCCGGCAACCGCACCGATCCGACCCGCAGCACTGATGCAACACCGTCATCTCCCCCGGCAGCGGCTGCTGAGCAAGCTCGGCTCGCGATCGATCCAGATCGTGATCCCAATGCCCAGCAGCGAAAGGCTGACTTCGTTGCAGCGCGCGACACTGGCGGCGACGTAAACGAGCATCGATTGAGCCCGCCGGCGTCGCCGGACATGCTGTCTGCTGGCAGCGTCATTGCGGCAAGCCTGATCACCGGGCTCAGGTCCGACCTCCCCGGCCTCGTCACCGCCCAGGTGACGGAACGGGTCTTCGACAGTGCGACGGGCAGCATTCTTCTCATTCCGCAGGGTGCGCGGTTGATCGGCAGCTATGATAGCGTCGTCGCCTTCGGGCAGAAGCGCGCGCTGGTGGTATGGCAGCGGATAATCTTGCCGGACGGCAGCTCGATCCGGCTCGACAACGTGCCCGCGACCGACCCGTCGGGCTATGCCGGGCTTGCCGACAAGGTCGACTTCCACACCTGGACGCTGCTCAAGGGCGTTGCGATCTCGACCCTGCTTGGCGTGGGCGCGAACGTGACCTTCTCCGGGGAGAGCGATCTCGTCCAGGCGATTCGCGAATCCACGCAGCAGAACGTGTCGCGCGCCGGCGACCAGATTACGTCCCGCAATCTGCAGATCCAGCCGACCATCACCATCCGCCCCGGCGCGCCGGTCCGGCTGATCGTTCACCGTGATCTCATTCTCGCGCGCTGGAAGGAATAGGAGCCCGATATGACCGATCTCAAGCTCGCCCGCCTGCCGGACAGGACGCCGATCAAGTTGACCATCAGTATCGCGCCGGACCTTCAACGAGCCCTGGCGGACTACGCTACGATCTATCAACAAGCCTATGGTGAAGAGCAGGCGATTGCTGATCTGGTCCCGCACATGCTGGCAGCCTTCCTCGCGAGTGACCGCGGCTTTGCAAAGGCGCGTGAAGGGCTGGCGGAGCGGCGCAAATGACGGCCGAACCTGACGCAACGCAGCCGGAGAGGTTGCTCAGGCTGGCGGAAGTTCGCCACCGTGTAGGTCTGGGCAAGACCATGATCTACGCCATGATAGGCGATGGGCGCTTTCCGAAACCATACAAGATCACCGCCGCCGCTGCACGATGGAGCGAGCGCGAGGTCGAAGCGTGGATCGAGGGCGTCGTTCGCGATTCTCGGACAAAATGATCGCCGTCAGGCGGCCTCCAGCATGGCGCCATCAGCGTCTGAAAGCCCGGCATTACTGCGCTTCGCACGAGCATTTCGTTTCTGGATGGGCATCAGATAATCCTGCCACTCCTGCATGAGTGAGCGTCGTTTGAGGAATGCGTCGCCACGGCGATAGGCCCGGGTCGTCTCGTCGCCGATCTGGTGGGCCAGCGCCTGCTCCACGAGCGACTCCGGATGATCGGTCATGTCACCCATGTAATCGCGGAAACAGCTTCGCATGCCATGGACGGTGAAATGCCCAAGCTTCATTCTGCGCAGCACCATCGTCATCGCCATCTGCGACAATGGCCTCCCCGGCTTTTCGCCCGGAAAGACATAAGTACCCGGTGCCTGGCTTGACGTTCGAGCCTGTGCCTTGATGAGTTCGACGGCGTGGCTGGGCAACGGCACGCGATGCTCTATCCCCATCTTCATCCGCTCGCCCGGCACCGTCCACACGGCCTGTTCAAGATCGACCTCCGACCACGTCATCTGCAGCGTTTCGTTGGTACGGGTTGCGCACAATATTGTCAGTTCGAGCGCCCGCGCAGCCGTTGCTGGGCGCTGCCGCAGTTTGCCGAAAAAATCAGGCAGATCATCAAACGGCATCGCCGCGTGATGCTTGACCTGGGATTTCTTGGGCGGGCGCGGCAGGAGATGTATCAGATTTCCGCGCCACCGCGCAGGGTTCTCCCAAGGGCTGACGATGTGCTTGGACGCCTTTGCCGCGTCCAGGATGTTCTCGATCCGGCCTCGAAGGCGACCGGCCGTTTCGGGAACCTTGCGCCAGATGGGACGAAGGACGGCAACCACGTCATCCGATGTGATCGTGTCGACCGGCTTGTTCAGTAGCGACTTGGCATGCGTCTTGATCGTGTTGCGCCACTGCTGCCGATGCTTGGGATTTTTCCAGCCGTCCTCGTGGGCATCGATATACGTGTCGGCGAACTGGCCGAAGGTCGTGACGCTGGGAGTTTCGTCCGCGCTATCTTCAGTAGCCGCGGGAGCTTCCTGCTCAGCCTCTTTCGCGCGACGCTCTTCGATTGGATCAAGACCCTGCGCCAATAAGGCACGAGCCTCGGCAGCGAGTTCGCGTGCTGCCACAAGCGTTATATCGGAGGCGGCGCCCAGCCCCATCTCCCGGCGGCGTTTGGATCGCTCCCAGGCGAACACCCATTTCCGGGAGCCGTTGTTGTCAATGCGCAGCCAGAGCCCGCCACCGTCGCCGTGCCAGCCCGACGCCTTGATCGTCTCCACGCGACGGGCGCTCAGCTTGTGCATTGCGCGAGACATTCGAATTCTCCTTCGTCCGTCCATCGGCTTCAGTCCGGGTCCATCCGGGTTTTGTTCGAATCCCGGGCCCTCCGCCGATTGGCTCAGTCCGGGTTTCCGTCCGGGTTTGAGTCGCGGATTGGCGCGATCCGCTCCGAACCGCTGCGACCCGAAAAATCCGATTGGACTTAGGAAAGCCATTGTTTTACAATGACTTTAGAGCACAAAAACGGCGGATTTGCTAGGCCGCGCAAAGGGGAGTTCGAATCCCTCCCGCTCCGCCATTTGCCTGTTCCCAGCGGTCCGCATCGGACCACTGAAATCGACTTTTCTCTCCTGAAATCCAATACTGAGCAGACCGGTCCGACCTCGGCCGTTCGTAGCCGTTCGCGCCCATCCGGCGAATCGGAGGGGCAAAAACGAGGTACGCGCGGTCAAAAAACGTGGTGTTTTTGGAGACCGAACCATGCTTACCGATGCGAAGGTGCGCAACGCCAAGCCACGCCCCAAAACCTATAAACTCGCAGACACCAATCGCCTCTGCCTGATGGCCACCCCTAGCGGCGGAAAGCTGTGGCGCTGGAACTACGAATATGATGGCAAGAACAAGACGATGGCCTTTGTGCCTATCCCCGCGTCTCGCTGGCGGATGCTCGCGAAAAGCGCGATGAAGCCTGGTCCATGCTGTGCGAAGGACAGGATCCCAATGTCGCGAAGCGCCTGAAGATCGAGGCGAACCTCGAAGCCGGGCGACAGACGTTCGAGCGTGTGGCTCGCGAGTGGCACGAGAACGCCAAGGCCCAATGGGCCACCCTACGCGCCACGATGGCGGGACGGCAGCAATGGCTCGTCGAGCAGCAATTGGCAGACGTCGATGGCGATCGCGTGCGCCTGCGTGCCAACGCGATCATGATGCTTCAACGACGGGAGCTCCTGCGCACCGGCCGCGCGCCGGCGACATCATCGAAGGGCGATTGGCGCGCTGGGTGGATCTCGCCAGCGGACGGTTCGCTCTCCTTGAGAAAGATCGGGAATTCACGCTCGTTCGGTTGCGACCAGTACTCGAGAACCAGCTTGGCAAGACCGTGCACGGGATTGCGCGCGGCGACGGTGTCACCTGGCAATTCGGGTGCAGCCGTGGGCCGGAAATTTCATGAGCCTTGCTCCCTCAGCACGACGTCGTGCGCTCGGGAGCGGGCCCCATCCTTGCGGTCGGGCAAGGCCCGTTACATCGTGCTCACGGTCGAGTAATGTCCGCAGCAGCAGGCAGCGTCGGCTCATCAATCGGCGGCCTGGTCCTCCTCCAGGGGATCGGCAATCCTGAGCATGATCTCGGCGGCAGCGCGCAGGCTTGCGCGCTCCGTCTCGTTTAGCCGCTCGGCCATCACGCTACCCAGCCATTCGCGGCGCTGGGTCATCGCCGAACGCAGCGCGTTGCGTCCCCGGGAGGTCAGCGTGATGACATGGCGTCTCCGGTCCTCGGGATCGATCCCCCGCTCGATCAGTATCCCGGCCTCCATTCGCACAAGCAGGCGACTGAGCGATTGCGGTTGCAGCCCCTCAGCTCGGGCGAGCGCCACTGCACTCAGCGGGCCCTTGCGATAAAGCGTCGCAATCAGCGCGAGCGCACCGCCCGTCAGTTCGCCTGCCCGCGCTGACCGGCGCATGGCCCTCGCAAGGCGCAGCACCGCCCGCACAATCCGCGCCTCGTCACTTTCCCGATCGTTCGCGCTCGACATAATAATACGCATAGCGTATTAATAGTTGGTCCACAACAAGGAGCGTGTGCGTGCCGGTTGCTCGTCCGCGTCGGCTGGCCAAGCGGCCTGGTTACCCCCGCGACGATGGAAGCCGATCGATTACGGACGCACCGGAAATCGACTGACGGGTTGGGACGCTCGCGTGCTGGGCAGCGCCGCCCGCACTCTTCCGGGCATGGGCATGGACGGTGCAGCAGGAACCAGATCGTGAAATCCCTTCACCTCCCCTCCCGGCTTTGGCGCGATGTCGTGGCGATCGATCCGGGGGAACCCGTGAGCCTACGCATGCTCGCGATCGCGGCGCTCGGCATGGGCGTCCCCGTCGTTGCCGGCCTTATGCTTGGACAGGCGGAGGCAGGCTTCACGATCGGTCTCGGTGCCATCCTGCTTGCTGGCGCACCGACCGGGGCCAGCGGCAGCGCGGCAACGCAGCCCCCTCCCCTCAGCCAGTCAATTGCGCCTGCGCTGATCGCCGTTGCTGTGGCGACCGGGGTCTCCGCACTGCCGCAACCCGACCTGGCGTTGATCTCACTCACCGCGGTGGCGGCCCTTCTGTCGGGCTACAGTCGACCAATCGCAGGGGGTGCCATCCGTTTCATCATCTATTTCGTGCTCAGCGTCGGCTTTCTCGACGGTGCCCCAGCGCATCGTGGCGCTGCAGCGCTGATATTTGGATTGGGTGCGTTGTGGAACATCGCCCTGCGCGGCATCTTGGCCGGCGGCCGCAGGAGCCAAAAAGGCGTTGCACACAAGACGCGGCAAACGCCCACCCACGCGCAACGTCGCGCCTATTTTCGCCGCACGCTATACAGGCTCGAGGGATGGCAATTCCCGCTTCGGCTTGCCCTCGGTCTCGGCATCGCCAGCGTTCTGCGCCATCTCTGGCCGACGCATCATTTCTACTGGATCCTGCTCACGGTCGCGCTGCTGACGCAGCGCCCTATCGAACATGTACCGGTGAAGACCGTGCAGCGATTGGCGGGCACCCTCGGCGGCGTTGCCCTGACGGGTGCGATCCTGTGCTACGTGTCGTCGCCAGTGGCCCTCGGCATCGTCGCGTGCCTGCTTGCCACGGTCGTGCCCTTGGCACGCGCGCGAAATTATCTCCTCTACGCAGTCGTCAGCACCCCGCTGATCCTGCTGGTGCTCGACATCGGCAAGCCGATCGCGTCTGCACTGCTAACCGACCGACTGATCGCAACCCTGGCAGGAGGTCTAACGGTGATGACACTCAACGTGCTCTTCGATCGTTTGCTTGCCGCCAGCGCCGGGGACGGGTCAGACCGCCAGCTTGGCCATCAAGTTACGGTGCAATCCAAAGATCGATAGGAATGCGCCGCACTGAATCCTCTATTCGTCTCAAGGACTTCTGGGCAATGCTTTGAGACCCATCCCCGGTCACTCGCGACCCGTTTTCGGCTCCTCAACATCGGACGTGGGTTCGTGTTCAGATGACGCGTCGGATTGGCCGAAGTAAGACCCGCTGCGCCGAAAGCGGACTCCGGCGCGACCGAGCGGAGATCATGTAGTGAGTTCATAATCCCGCCGACGGGCCTGATCACAGATTCCGGCTGCCAGCTACGGTGCGTCCGGTGCCCCGCCGACTACCGCAGCTAAGATTGCTGCTGACTATGCGCGCCGGCATATTCGCACCGCCCACGAAAACCGCGTGAAAGACCTCCCGATCGCCGGGATTGAACGGTTCGAGCAACGGCATCGGTCGCCGTTCCGCCCTGTACGATGCTCGAGGTGCGGGTCGAAAGCGATGGTGCATTTCGGCACGGGTTTGCGGCGACCGACAACACCTTTGTCTACGTCATCGAAGGCGGTCGAGATCGGGCCCGCCGGTAATCTTTTGAGCGCTGGCCCGCTTGGCTGGTTAACGCGATCGGAGGAGCCCGGAACGTCGGACCTTACCATAAGGGCGCGGGGCACTGTCGCCCGATTTCTGCTTTTCGCCGGCCAGCCTTTGCGTGAGCCGATCGCCTTTGGCGGCCCTTTCGTCATGAACACGCAGGCGGAAATCCAGCAAGCCTTCGTCGATTACCGGGCCGGCCGCTTCTAAACGTTCAAATCGATTTGGCGGATGCGTGGCGGCTGTGGTGACCGCCTTTTGGACGCGCTCGGCGGCAAGGTGGTCCTGGGCCCAGCCGACCCCGCCGCCCCCAAAGGAGTGCCGACGCTCCCGGGCTGTCCTATGTCGCGGTATATGGCGCTTTTCAGCGGCCTATGGACGCCGGAACTGTTGGGTCGTTCCGGAGCTGGTTCGTGATGGCCTCTGCCCTCGATCCTTTTGAGTGTCGAAAGCAGGTCGTGGGTCGACTGTCAGCGCCCTCTGGGGCCTCCAATCCTTCCAAAATCACGAGGCCCTCACATCGGCCCCCGAATCGGTCGGATTAGGGCGAACGGATACGGAACGCCGCAAACCGCCTCTGATTGATTTACCAGAATTTTCAGGATTTTGCGAGGATTTAGAGCCGTCTCGGGCCTATAATGGTGCCGCTTACAGGACTCGAACCTGTGACCCCCGCATTACGAATGCGATGCTCTACCAACTGAGCTAAAGCGGCGTGGCGCTGATCCGTACGAACCAACGCGAGGGCGGGCGCTTATCAGGTCGTTTGCGGGCTGACAAGCGTTGCGATGCGAGGTGCATCGCGCGCTCTCCGAAAACGGATGCCCTTTACCCCACGTTTACCACGCACGGCGCACAAGGTGTGCCGGTGACGCTCGCCCATGTCGGGTCGGGTCGCGCCAGGTGAGGCGTTTGCGCAATGGATAGTGTTCGCGGTTTCGAGGAAGATCGGCTCGGCACGGATGAGATCGACAGCGGTCGCGCCGACCAAGACGCCGATACCGGCGGCGTCGATACGCAGATAGACGTCGGCACCGACGAACGGCGGATGCACGTTCGCGCTTATAATTATTGGGTGTCGCTGCTTGGCGGGCGCGCTTATCCGTCGATCGAGGATCTCGATCCGGCCAACATCACCGATTTCGGCCCGCATAGCGTGCTGCTCGATTTCTCCGCCGGGATCGAAAATCCTGCCATCGCCTTTCTCGGCAAGGCGCTGCGCGAGGAATGCGCGCTCGACTCCTCCATCACCCACATCGCGCAAGTGCCGAGTCGCTCGCTCTTGTCGCGGCTGACCGACCATTATCTGCAAATCATCGCGAATCGCGCGCCGATCGGATTCGAGGCGGAGTTTGTCAGTACCCGCGGATTCAACACGATGTATCGCGGCATCCTGATGCCCTTTTCCTCCGACGAGGATTCAATCGATTTCATCTACGGCGTCATCAATTGGAAGGAGCTGGTCGACGCGGAGACGCAAGCCAAGCTCCAGGCGGAAATCACGGCGGCGGTCGCGACCGCACCCAAATCTGCCGTGACCGCACCGGTGTGGGCCGATGGTCCCAGTGCCGGTTTCGACGACGATGCGCCAATGGACCGCGAAAGCCCGACGATCGCCGGAGCCACGCTGATCGACCAATTGATGCTCGCACAGCAGACCGCCGCTGCGCTCCGCGCCGCCGACACCCGCCACCGCGCCACACTGTACCGCGTGCTCGGACGCGCCCACGAATTTGCCGCAGCGGCGGACGCCGATCCGGTCGGATATGACGCGCTGCTGGCATCGGCAGGAATCGCCGTACAATTGCGCGCGCCGATGACACCGATCGTGAAACTGATCTTCGGGGCCGATTACGACAAAACCCGTCTGACCGAATATGCGGCTGTCCTTGCCCACGCCCGCCGCATGGGCGTCGCAATAGGGGCCTTGGGTGACTTCCTCGATTCGTTCGAGGGAGGCATCAAGGGCGTGGTCAAGGCCGAGCGCGCCGCCCGAACCCCAAATCCGAAGGCGCGGGTCGATCGCGCGTCGGCGCTGGCCAATCGTCCGACCCTCGCCAGCGTCGCGATCGAAAGCAACGTGGCGCCGGGGGACTATGTCCTGCTGCTCGCGCGCGCCAGCGACGGGGGCATGCTCGATATCGTCGCTGAAATTGGCGACGACGCTACGCTGACCGAGCGGGCGATGCGCCGGATGGTGTAAGCCGCCCCCTCCGCCCCGGCCGGGCAAATTTGTGCGCTGCCACAAGTCTTGAGGTCGTCACGCGACCGGCGCATAGGGCGGCTATGGCAAAAACCACGCTGAAATCGCTGTCGGATGCATTGGCCGTCCGGTTGACCAAAGGTGCGCTTCCGGGCGAATTGCAGGGGTTCGGCAAGACCGAGCGCGCGGATGCTGCGGCGTTTGTCGCCGCCACGGCCGAACGGCGCACGACCGGCGTTCCGAATATCGCGCTGGAGCCGCTGCCCGGCACCGACCCGCGCCGACGGATGCGGCTGGCCATCGTCAATGACGACATGCCCTTCCTGGTCGATTCGATCGCCGCGACGATCGGCAGCCACGACATTGCAATCGACCGCATCATCCACCCCGTCGTGTGCGTAAGCCGCGATTCGGACGGGGCGCTGGTCAGCGTCGACGACAAGGGTTCGCCCGAATCGATGATCTATATCGAGCTGGAGCGTGCCGATGCGCGCGAACGGCGCGATTTGATCGCCGCACTGGAACGCAATCTGGCCGATGTGCGCGCAGCGGTGGGAGACTGGCAGGCGCTGCAGGATGCGATGGCGGCGGACATCGCCACGCTGCCCGCCGGGGAAGGTGCCGCCTTGCTGTTCTGGCTGCTCGACCAGAAGTTCACGCTGCTGGGCCATGAATTGTGGATCGGCCGGAGCGAGACCGCGCTTGGCATTGCCCGCAACCCGCGCGCGGTGCCGATCCTGGCCGAAGCCTCGCGCACGCTCGCGATGGAATGGTTCGCCAAGGGCGGGCAAGCGCCCTTGCTGCTCAAATCCAACCTGATTTCGGGCGTGCATCGCCACGTCCCGCTCGATCTGGCGGTCGTGCCGGTTCGCGACAAGGACCAGATCGTCGGCCTGTCGATCCACGCCGGTCTGTGGACCAGCAGCGCGCTGAATGCGGCCCCGCAGGATGTGCCGGTATTGCGCGAACGGCTCGCGGCGCTCGAGGCGAAGTTCGGTTTCGATCCCAAGGGCCATACCGGCAAGGCGCTCACCCACGCGCTGGCCGGTTTGCCGCATGACCTGGTCATCGCCTTTACGCCCGATGCGCTCGAGGATGTCGCGCTTACCGCGATGTCGCTCGCGGACCGCCCGCGCCCGAAGCTGCGGCTGGTGCGCAGCGTGCTCGGTCGGCATCTGTTCGCGTTCGTTTGGCTGCCCCGCGACGACCTGACCACCGCGCGCCGCACTGCGATCGGCGACATGCTGGCGGAGGCGGCCAAGGCGAGCGTGCTCAACTGGTCGATCGAAGTCGACGACACGATTGCGCTGATTCGCTTCACGCTCGATCTGCGCGAGGGCGGCGTGCTGCCCGATACCGACGCTCTCGACACGCGGATCGCGCGGATGGTGCGCGGCTGGGTGCCGGCGGTCGAGGCGGCGCTGGTCGAACAGACCGATGCGGCGCGCGCCGCACGGCTTGCCCTGAAACATGCCGCCAATTTCCCGGCGGGCTATCGCAATGCCAACACTGCCGAGGAGGCCGCGCGCGACATCGTGCGGCTGGCGCGGCTGGAAACCGCAGCCGATCGCTCGGTGCGGATGTATCGCGACGAACGCGGCGCGGCGCGGCTGAAAATCTATCGTCTGGGCGGGGCGCTGGCACTGTCGGATGCGGTGCCGGTGCTGGAGAATTTCGGCTTCCGCGTGATCGAGGAATTGCCGACCGCGCTGATCGGCGACGAACAGGGTTTTGTGCATGAATTTCTGGTCGAGGCGGCGGGCGTGCGCTTGTCAGCCGACACCAGCGTGCTGGAAAATGCGATCCAGGCTGTGCTGGAGGGCAAGGCCGAAAACGATGCGTTCAATCGCCTGATCGTCGATGCCGACATGGCACCGGCATCGGTCGTGCTGTTCCGCGCATGGTTCCGCTATCTGCGCCAGGCGGGACTGACCTATGGTCTGGTTACGGTGGTCGACGCGCTGCGGCGCGCGCCGAAGGTGGCCGCCGCGCTGATCGAGCGCTTCGCTGTTGCGCATGATCCGGCACGCAAGCGCCGTGACATCGCCGCCGCCGACGCCGCGATCGATACCGGGCTCGACGCGGTTTCCGCGATCGACGACGACCGCATCCTGCGCTCGCTGCGCAGCGTCATCGCCGCAACGCTGCGCACCAACGCTTTTGCCCCCGCTGGCCAGGCGGCGCTGGCGTTCAAGCTCGACAGTCACCTCGTTCCCGGCCTGCCCGCGCCCGTGCCATGGCGCGAAATCTGGGTCTATTCGCCGCGGATCGAAGGCATCCACTTGCGCGCCGGGCCAGTGGCACGTGGCGGCTTGCGCTGGTCTGACCGGCGCGACGACTTCCGCACCGAAATCCTGGGCCTGATGAAGGCGCAGCGCGTCAAGAATGCCGTGATCGTACCGACCGGTGCCAAGGGTGGCTTCTACCCCAAGCAATTGCCGCCTGCGTCCAATCGCGATGCCTGGCTGGCCGAGGGCACCGAAAGCTACCGTGTGTTCATCCGGGCGCTGCTGTCGATCACCGACAATATCGTCGAGGGCGCGGTGGTGCATCCGGCCGACGTCGTCATCCACGATGGCGACGACCCCTATTTCGTCGTCGCCGCCGACAAGGGCACGGCGACCTTTTCCGACGTCGCCAATGCGATTGCGCTCGAACACCATTTCTGGCTGGGCGACGCCTTCGCCAGCGGCGGCTCGGTCGGCTATGACCACAAGGCGATGGGCATCACCGCCAAGGGCGCGTGGGTCAGCGTCCAGCGCCACTTCGCCGAGCGCGGGGTGGACGTGCAGACGCAACCGATCCGCGTCGTCGGCTGCGGCGACATGTCGGGCGACGTGTTCGGCAACGGCATGTTGCTGAGCCAGACGCTCAAGATCGTCGCGGCGTTCGACCATCGCCATATCTTCCTCGATCCCGATCCCGACCCCGCCGCAAGCTGGGCCGAGCGGGCGCGCATGTTCGCCCTGCCCCGTTCGAGCTGGGCGGATTACGACGCCTCGCTCATCTCCAAGGGCGGCGGCGTGTTCCCGCGCACCGACAAGATCATCAAGCTGTCCAAACAAGTGCGCGCGGCGCTTGGCATCGAGGCAAGCGAAATGGAACCGGGCGCGCTGATCTCGGCGATCCTGAAGGCCCCAGTCGACCTGATCTGGTTCGGCGGCATCGGCACCTATGTGAAGGCGCGCGCCGAGAACAATATCGCGGTCGGCGATCCCGCCAATGATCGGCTGCGCGTCGACGCCGAGGATCTGCGCGCCACCGCGATCGGCGAAGGCGCGAACCTGGGTGTCACCCAGGCCGCGCGCATCGCCTTTTCGGCACGCGGCGGGCGCATCAACACCGACTTCATCGACAATTCGGCCGGCGTCGATTGTTCGGACAATGAGGTCAACATCAAGATCGCGCTTAACCGCGAGATGATCGAAGGCCGCCTCGGCTATGACAAGCGCAACACCTTCCTCGCCGGGATGACCGACGATGTCGCGCATCTCGTGCTGGAAGATAACCGCCTGCAAACGCTCGCGCTGTCGATCGCCGAGAGCGATGGCGCGCGCGACGTGCCGAGCTATGTCCGCTTGATCGAGATTTTCGAGGCAGGCGGTTCGCTCGATCGCGCGGTCGAGGGGCTGGCCGGCAATGACGACCTGTTGCGGCGCGCCGCCGAAGGGCGCGGGCTCACCCGGCCTGAACTCGCCGTACTGCTGGCGACCGCCAAGCTCGCCCTGCAGGCATCGATCGAGAAAGCGGGCCTCGGTCTCGATCCCGAGTTACTGCCCGATCTCCACGCCGCCTTCCCGCCTGCAATGCGCAAGAAGTTCGGTGCGGCGATCGACCAGCACCGGCTGCGCGGCGAAATCGTCGCCACCAAGCTCGCCAACCGCATCGTCAACCGCATGGGCGTGCTCTACCCGTTCGAACTCGCCGAGGAAGAAGGCGCGGCGATGAGCGACATCGCGGCGATGTTCGTCGTCGCCGAACGCCTGTTCGACTTACCGACCTTGTGGCGCGAGATCGAAACGGCGGCGATGCCCGAAAATGCGCGCATTGCCTTGTTCGACGAAGTTGCGGTCGCAACGCGCTCGCAAATTGCCGATCTGCTGCGTGTCACGCGCAGTGGCACCGGGCCGGGCGCGGCGCTCGCGCGGCTCAGCAAGGGCATTGCCCAGCTCGACAAGCAGACCAAGGCATTGCTGCTCGAAGAAGCCAGCGCGCAGAGCGCCCGCATCGCCGTCACTCTGGAAACGGCGGGGGCACCCAAGAAGCTGGTGCAGAAGGTCGTGCGCCTGTTCGAACTCGACGGCGCGGTCGGCCTGGCCGATCTCGGCGAGCGGCTGGGCCTGAACGAGACCGTGTTGACGCGCGCCTTCACCCGGCTCGGCCAGGCGCTGGGGCTGGATTGGGCGCAGGCCCATGCCGCGCGCATTTCGTCGAGCGATCCGTGGGAACGCTTGCTGATCGCAGGCCTCGCCCGCGACTTCCAGCAGTTGCGGCTGGAATTTCTCGGGCGCGGCGCGAGCGGCAGCGACGCGGATCCGCAGGCGCTGGTCGAGACGTGGCTGGCCGACAATGCCGGGCGCGTCGGCCAGTTCAAGGCGGTGGTCGACCGCGCCCGCATGGCCCCTGCACCCAATGCGGCGATGCTGGCGCAGATTGCGGGTCAGGCGCGGGTACTGCTGGGTCGGTAAACCGGTGATCCTCCCCGTGCCGGGGAGGATCAGGCCCGCGCCCGCTGCCGCGCCTTCAGTTGCGCCCGCCAGCCCCGCGCGCGCCACCACATGATGATTCCGGTCACCGCCAGGATCGCGGGCAACAGCCCGCCCAGGAAGATCACGATCTGCCACACCAGCCCCATCCGGGTGCCGTCGTGGATTCGCCGCATCGTGCGCGCGAACGGTTCGGGCGCGGCGCGGGTCGCCTCGGTCGCGCCATTCCGATCATCGATCGCAACGCCGCGTGCTTCATGCGCAAAGCCGACCTTCCACATCGGTTTCTGATCGGTCGGCCATTCCACTTTGGACACCTCGCCCGGTACCGCCGCCCGCGCGCTGGCGATCACTGTAGCAAGCGCGAGGCCCGGCTGCGCCAGCGGCACCGGGCGCGGTGCATTCGGCCGCATTCCCGCCGCCGGGCCGCCACCGCCAAAGACTTGCGGGAAGGAAATCCACGCCCCCGTCAGTGACAGCACGAACAGCGGCAACGCGATCCAGAAGCCGAGCAAATGATGCAGATTGGTGTCGGTGTTGCGGTGCCGCCGCCAGCGCAAGCCGCGTACCCAGCGCCCCACCGTCGGCCACCACAGCCATAGCCCCGATACGCACGACAGCAGCATCGCGACGCCGATCCAGCCAACCACCTGCCGCCCAACGCCCGGAATGAGCATCGACCCGTGGATCATGTGCAGCGTGCGGATCAGACCGCTCCCGCTATTGGCAAAATCCAGCACGCGCGCGCTCGGCGGATCGAGCCAGACCGTCTTGCGCGGCGGCGGACCTTGGACCCGCATGCCCTTGCCCGCGAGGCTCGCCGAAACGACGACCGGTTCGCCCGGCGCATCCGGCAGCGTCAGTGCCGCAATGCGGTCCCCCGGCTCGAGTACCCCGCGCGCGGCCGCAACGTAACGCTGCGGGTCCAGCGTGTTGCTGCCGCTGGTCGCATAGCGTTGCGGGTTGAGCGCATGGTCGAGCGCTTCGTCCCACACCAGCGCAGCCCCAGTCAGCGAGAGTGGGATGATGAGGATCGCGAGGGTCAGGCCGATCCATTTATGAACCTGAAACCAGGCGTTGCGCAGACCGATCTTGCTCATCACACCTCCGCCCACTGGCGCAACAAATTGTGGTAGACACCGGTCAGCCGGACGACCTCGCTGTCCCCCTGCCCCAGCCGCGCGCCGACCGACTGGATCGCGGTGTCGAGATCGAGCAGCGTGGCGCGCGCTTCGTTGTTGCGGATCATCGACTGGATCCAGAAGAAGCTGGCGACGCGCGCGCCGCGCGTTACCGGCGCGACATGGTGCAGGCTCGACGCCGGATAGAGCACCATCTGCCCGGCCGGCAGCTTCACCCGCTGCTCGCCAAACTGCATCTGGACGACGAGTTCGCCACCGTCATAGCTGTCGGGATCGGCGAGGAAGAGCGTCGCCGACAAATCGCTACGAATGCGGAAGTCGCTGCCGCGGCGGATACGGATTGCGGTGTCGACATGCGCGCCGAAGCCGTCGCCCGGCGCATAGCGGTTGAACAGCGGCGGAAACACCTTGAGCGGCAGCGCAGCGGCCACGAACAGCGGCGAGGCGGCGAGCGCGTCGAGCACCATCGCCCCGCCGCGCCGCGCCGCCTCCGAATCCTCGGGCAGTTGCGCATTGTGCTTGGCCAATGCCGACTGGTTGCCCGAGGTATCGTTCCCGTCGATCCATTGCGCGGTATCGATCAGCGCGCGCACTTCCGCGACCTGGGTCGCGCTCAGCATATCGGGAATGACGGTCAGCATGATGCAGCGGTCCTGAGGGCTTGCACGCCACGTTTGCGCAGCGCGGGGATATCGGATGTCGCCAGCCAGGCCGCTGCCTTCTCGACAAAGGCCGGGGTCGCTGTCGCGCCCGCGCGGCGAAGCCAGTTCAGTGCTTCGTCGATCCCACCCTTGGCAGCCAGCATACGGGCGTGGTTGAAGGCACCCCGGAAATCACCGCCGTGCGCCGCGCGGGCATAGCAGGTTGCCGCCTTGGCAAGATCGCGCGGCACGACCCAGCCATCTTCATGAAAGCTGCCGACGAAATTGATCGCCTTGGCATTGCCAAGCGCCGCCGCCTTGCAGAACCACTCCAGCGCCAGCGGCTTGTCCTCGGTCACGCCCTGCCCGAGCGCGAGCAGCGTCGCATAATTGTACATCCCCCAATCGAGCCCGCGCTCGGCGGCGATGCGATAACACGCTGCCGCGCGCGCCTTGTCGGGCGCGGTGCCCCAGCCGAGATCGTAGCACCGCCCGACCATGTTGATCGCCATCAGGTGATGCTGCGCCGCCGCCTTGACGAACCAACCCAGCGCGGCGGGCGCATCCTGCGCCACACCCGTGCCGTCGAGCAGCAATTGACCGTACAGCGCCTGCGCCTCGGCCACCCCGCCTTCGGCGCACTCGCGCAGGAAGGCGGCGCGCTCTTCCGGCGATCCGGACAGGCGCGCGGCGATCTCCGCTTCCGACAGCGCGATCAAAACGCCACCTTCACCGTGCCGAACACGGTACGACCGGGCGCGATCGACGCATAATGGCTGGTGTAAGTCTGCGTGAAATAGACCTTGTCGGTCAGGTTCTGCGCGTTGACCGACAGTTCCAGCCGATCGTTGAGCTTGAACCGCGCCTGCGCGTCGAAGCGCCAATAGCTGGGGATGCCGCGCGTCAAGATCTTCGTCGCAGGATTGACCGTGATCACCCCAGCCGCAGTCTGCGTGGCCGTGCGATTGTCGGCATAGCCGCCATTCTGCTTGTCCATGTAATAGGCCCCGCCGCCGATCGAGAGGCGTTTGGTGACTTCATAATTGGTCGACAGAGTGAAGCTGTTGCGCGCCGTCTGCGGTACGTCCTTCCCGGTGTTGACCGAGGGCACCAGCACCGTCGTTGCCTTCGCCGCGCCGTTTGCCGCCACCGTCAGTGCGGTGAAACCGCCATCGACGATCTTGGCATCGAGGAAAGTATAGCCGCCGAACACCGTCCAGCCCGGCAGCACGGTGCCGCTGGCGGTGAGTTCAACGCCGCGAATGCGTGTCGAACCAAGATAAGCGATGTTGTTATTGGCATCGGTCACGCGGGCATTGGCAATGTCGGTCTGGAACACTGCCAGGCCCAGCGCCAGCTTCTCGCCGAACAGGCTCGCCTTCGCGCCGACCTCATACGACTTGGTCTTTTGTACCTTTAGCGAATCGAGCACGTTCGCGGTCGCTGTGGTGGTCGGCAACGCATTGTCCTCGCGCCCCTCGCCGAGCAGGCTGTTGGGCGGTGTCGCGGCGGTGGCGTAGCTCGCATAGACGCTGGTTTCCTTGGTCGGTTTGAACACCAGCCCGGCCTGCCAGTTGAACAGCTCGTCGGTGCGCGAGAAGCGGAACGCGGTGGTCGCATTGGCCGCCTGCCCCGGCGTGATCCGCGAGGTGAAGCGGTCATAGCGCGCGCCGACGTTGAGGATCAGCGAGGGCAGCAACGTGATCGAATCGAACCCGTAAAGCGCCTGGGTTTCGGCGTCGTTCTGTGTCTCTTCCAGCGGCAGCGAGCGCACGATCGGCGACGCGGTGGTCGAGGTGTCGCTGGCGTAATTGACCCAGGGGTCATTCGGATTGGCCGAAAAGATGCTCGCGCAATAATAACGCGCAACGGTGGCGGTGCTGCAGCGCGGGGAGATGGTCGAGCCGCTGGACAGGATCTCGACCCCACTGGAATTGAGATAACCGCGCGTGACATAGGTGCCGCGCCGCGCCTTTTCCCACGACACTTCGGCACCAACCGCAAAATCATGCTTGATCGTACCGGTGTTGAAGCTGCCCGACAGATCGAGCTGGTCGATGATGCTTTCGGCATAGCTGTAGCGCGTGTTCGAGCGCCGCCACACTTGCCCGCTGCCATAGACGTTGCCGGTCGAATCGTCGGGCAAGGTGTAGATATAGGCCTGGCTGTCATGGCTGAAACGCGCGGTGTTGCGCAGCGTCACCCCGCCAAAATCATGCTCGACCCGCACCGTCGCCTGGTCGGTGGTGCTATCGCGGAAATCGCGGCTGGTGAGACCATAAAAGGTCGAGCGCCCCACGTAGCCGGTCTGCCCGGTGGCGGTGGTGATTTGCCCAAGCGCCGGTTCGGTGCGGATTGCGCCCGTCCCGGGCGCATTGGCGATCGTGTAGAGATAGGGAATGCCGCTATCGGGCAATTCGTGACTCTCGAGGCGATAATAGCCGACGGTCAGCCGCGTTGGCGTGCCAAGCCCGATTGTGAAGCTGGGGGCCACACCCCAGCGCCGTTGATAGATGGCATCGCGTCCCGCGACATCCTGGTCGTGCCACATGCCTTCGATGCGGAAGGCCGCCGTATCGCTGAGCTTGAGGTTGAGATCCCCGACGATGCGCTTGTAATCGGCATTGCCATAGCTGCCCGCGATCGAGCCAAAGGTACGCGCTTGCGGCAATTTGGTCAGGATGTTGATCGTCCCACCTGCGCTGCCGCGCCCGCCGAGCGTGGAATCCGACCCGCGCACGATCTGCACCGAATCGATCGCGAACACTTCGCGCGTCTGTGAGGCCAGGTCGCGCACCCCGTCGACATAAATCGAGCCCTGGCTGTCAAAGCCGCGGATGAACGGCCGGTCCCCGATCGGGTTGCCGCCCTCAGCCGCACCGAAGGTGATGCCGGGCACGGTGCGCAGCGCATCCTGCAACGTCGTCGAACCGGTTTGTTCGATCACCGACTTGTCGAGCACCACGATCGACTTGGGCGTGTCGACGATCGGCGCGACCAATTTGGGGTCAGCGGGGCGACGCTCGTGGATGCCGTTGACGATGATATCGGCCTTGCGCTCCGGATCCTCATCATTGGCGGGGGGCGGCGCGACATCGTTGGCGAAGGCCGGAAAACTGGCAAACGCCCCGACACAGGACAAAGCGAGATAAGCGGGCTTGCGAACGGCGTGTGACAAAGTGTGATCCCCTTGAAGATGGAGATCGGCTATTGCGAGTCACTCGCATTGTCAACGCTATTGCGATTTATTCGCATTTTTGCGCCGCCAACACCCAGCTTCGCAAAGCGCTGGCAAGGTTGGGGGGATCGTCCGCAAGGATCCGCACCGAATCGATTTGCGCGATCAACGCGTTGAGCGGCAGCAGGCGCATTTCCGCCTGCTCCTCCAGCGCACGCCAGAAGATCGGCTCCAGACTGATCGACGTTGGGTGTCCGGCAATGGTAACGGAACGCTTGACCGGGCCGATAAACCCGCCCGGCGGCGCTTCAACCACGCCCTCGCCCCATCGGGGCGTCGAAAAGGGCGGCGATCTGCTCTATGATCGTACCCCCTAGCTGTTCCGCATCCATGATCGTCACCGCGCGCGCATAATAGCGTGTCACGTCATGGCCGATACCGATCGCCGCCAGTTCGACCGGCGACTTGGCTTCGATCCAGCCGATCACCTGCCGCAAATGGCGTTCGAGATACGACCCGGAATTGACGCTCAGCGTCGAATCGTCGACCGGCGCGCCGTCCGATATCACCATCAGGATCTTGCGTTCCTCGGGCCGCGCGATGATCCGCGAATGCGCCCAGAGCAGCGCCTCGCCATCGATATTTTCCTTTAGCAGCCCCTCGCGCATCATCAGCCCAAGCGAGGTGCGTGCGCGCCGCCACGGCTCGTCGGCCTTCTTATAGACGATGTGGCGCACGTCGTTCAGCCGCCCCGGCTGCGGTGGCCGCCCGGCGGCGAGCCAGGTCTCGCGCGATTGTCCGCCCTTCCACGCGCGCGTGGTGAAGCCGAGGATCTCGGTCTTGACCCCGCACCGCTCCAGCGTGCGCGCCAGAATGTCCGCGCTGATCGCCGCGATCGAAATCGGGCGACCGCGCATCGACCCCGAATTGTCGATCAGCAGCGTCACCACCGTGTCGCGGAAATCGGTTTCGCGCTCGACCTTGTAACTGAGCGACAGCGTCGGATTGACCACGATCCGCGCCAGCCGCGCCGCATCGAGAATGCCCTCTTCCTGGTCGAAATCCCAACTGCGGTTCTGCTGCGCCATCAAGCGGCGTTGCAGGCGGTTGGCGAGCTTGGTCACTGCCCCCTGCAAATGCACCAATTGCTGGTCGAGATAGGAACGCAGCCGCGTCAGTTCATCCGCATCGCACAGATCGGTCGCCGCGATGACTTCGTCATAGGCGGTGGTCCATGCTTTATATTCGAATTGCGGCGCGAAATCCGCGAACGGTCGGTTGGGGCGCACCGGGAGCATCCCCTCCTCGCCTTCGTCGCCGGGCTCGCCGTCCATATCGTCGAACGAATCGTCGCTTTGCTCGGTGCCTTCGCCCTCTTCGCTGTCGGAATCCTGCTCGGACCCGCGCGCCTCGATTTCGCCCTGGCCCTGCTCGCCTTCGTCCTCGCCTTCGTCGCCCTGATCGTCCTGCTGCTCTTCCGAGCCTTCATCCTCGGAACCGCCTTCCTCGGATTCGTCGGGGATCATGTCCCCTTCGATCAACTCCAGATCTTCGAGCAGCTTGGTGGTCAGGCTGGCAAAGGCGCGCTGATCGTCGATCGCGAGCCCCAGCGCATCGAGATCGCGCCCCGCTTTCTGTTCGATCCAGTCGCGGACGAGCTCGAGCCCCGGCACGGTGGCGTCGGGCGGCGGGGCACCGGTCAAGCGTTCGCGCACGATCAGCCCGAGCGCGGTCGACAGCGGCACCTCGTCGCGCGTCCGTGCGCGCGTGATCGGGTCGGCGCGCAACCGCGTCTCCAGCGCAACGTCGAGATTGGCCGCGATCCCGGCATAACCGCGCGCGCCGAGTGCCTCTACGCGTGCGCCCTCGACCGCATCGAACACCGCACGCGCCACCGCCTCGTGCGGGGCGATCCGGCCGTGCAGCGCGGTGTCGTGATAGCGCAGCCGCAGCGCGAAGCCGTCGGCGAAACCACGCGCCTCGGCCACTTGCTCGGGCGGCAGCGTGCGCGCGGGCATCGGCACCTTGATATGCTTGCCCGACTGGCTCGGCGAGTCGGCGGTGAAGGCCAGCTCGATCTCGGGCTCATGCGCAACCGCGCGCGCTGCGCCGCCCAGCACGGCCTTGAAACGATCGAGGGGGGTCTCAGTAGGCACGGCTCAGCTCCGACGACACGCTATGCCTGCGGACAAAAAAGGCAAGACGATGGATCATGGCGTCCCTGCTACCAGATTGCGGCGCGTCGGAAAGCGGGGATGTTCCGATACTATCCTTCGATCCTCGGCAGGTCAGATGCAGCGGCGGCATCCCTGCGACCGCGTAGGTAGCCCTCAATCGTGCTGACCCGGTCGCGCAGCGAGACATGGCTATCCGCCAGCCGCGTCAGGCCATCGCTGAGCGCGGCCAGTTTTTTCTCCAGCCCATTCATACGCTCTTGATAGGTCAAAACGGCCTTGACGAGCGCGAATGCCTTTTCGCTCGTGCTCACGCCGGGTCGCCTGCCAAGGCGCGATCGATCGCCGCGCAGGCGCGGTCGATCGATTCATTCATCGCGTCCAACTGGCGGTTCCACTTCGCAAGACTGATTTCAAGCTCCGGCAGCACCAGGGCGAGCGCCTCATCATAACTGTCCGCTTCGCTTTGCCCCCCAGCAAGGTATCGGGTCGAAGCCTCACGCAGGACATGCCCAACGGATTTTCCCGCGCCGGACGCATAAGAGTCTAGCGCCGCCTTGTTCTCGGGAGTGGTCAGAAAGGTGACACGTTCGGTCTGCATCGCGGCAATCCTTATCATGTGATTATAAGGTTTTCGCGCCCTTGGACAAGATCCCCTCACAGCGGGATATTATCGTGCTTCTTCCACGGGTTCTCCAACTGCTTGCCGCGCAGCTTGCGCAAGCCCAGCGCGATGCGGCGGCGGGTCGAGTGCGGCTGGATCACCTCGTCGATGAACCCCTTGCTCGCCGCCACAAACGGGTTCGCGAAGCGCGCCTCATACTGTGCGGTCTGCTCGGCAATTTCCTCGGGCGTGCGGCCGCGAAAGATGATTTCGACCGCACCTTTCGCGCCCATCACCGCGATCTCGGCGGTCGGCCAGGCGTAATTGAGGTCGCCGCGCAAATGCTTCGAGGCCATCACGTCATACGCCCCGCCATAAGCCTTGCGCGTGATGACGGTGATCTTGGGCACGGTCGCTTCGGCATACGCGAACAGCAGCTTCGCGCCGTGCTTGATGATGCCGTTCAGCTCCTGCGCGGTGCCCGGCAGGAATCCCGGCACGTCGACAAAGGTGACGATCGGGATTTCGAAGGCATCGCAGAAGCGCACGAACCGCGCCGCCTTCTTGGACGAATTGATGTCGAGGCACCCGGCCAGCACCATCGGCTGGTTGGCGACGAAGCCGACCGTGCGCCCCTCGATCCGCCCGAAGCCGATAATGATGTTCGCGGCATGGGTCGGCTGAACCTCGAAGAAGTCGCCCTCATCGACGGTCTTTCGGATCAGCTCGTGCATGTCATAGGGCTGGTTGGCCGACGCTGGCACCAGCGTGTCGAGCGACGCCTCGATCCGGTCCCATGGGTCCGACGAGGGACGTTCGGGTGCGCCTTCGCGGTTCGAGGCGGGCAGGAAATCGATGAAGTCGCGCGCCGCCAGCAACGCCTCGATATCGTTTTCGAACGCGACATCGGCCACGCCGGATTTGGTGGTGTGCGTCACCGCGCCGCCCAATTCCTCCTGCGTGACGATTTCGTTGGTCACCGTCTTCACCACATCGGGCCCGGTGACGAACATGTAGGACGAATCCTTCACCATGAAGATGAAGTCGGTCATCGCCGGGGAATAGACCGCGCCGCCCGCGCACGGCCCCATAATCAGGCTGATCTGCGGCACCACGCCGCTCGCCAAAACATTCCGCTGGAACACCTCGGCATAGCCGCCAAGCGAAGCGACGCCTTCCTGGATGCGCGCGCCGCCGCTGTCGTTGAGGCCGATCACGGGTGCCCCGACCTTCAGCGCCATGTCCATGATCTTGCAGATCTTCTGCGCATGGCGTTCCGACAGCGAACCGCCGAACACCGTGAAATCCTGGCTGAACACGAACACCAGCCGACCGTTGATCGTGCCCGATCCGGTGACGACGCCATCGCCCGGAATCTTCTGCTCGGCCATGCCGAAATCGACGCAATTATGTTCGACATACATATCAAGCTCTTCGAACGAGCCTTCGTCGAGAAGCACATCGAGCCGCTCGCGCGCGGTGAGCTTGCCCTTGGCATGCTGCGCGGCGATGCGTTTCTCGCCCCCGCCCATGCGCGCGGCTTCACGTTTACGTTCCAGTTCGGCGATGGTCGAGGACATGGTCACTCCCTAAAACCCGTTGTGCGCTCTTTTCGCGGTTTGGCGACGGAACGCAACCCATGCACCCTTGCCAAGCACCAGCAGGGAACGGCAAATGCGCGCCCATAGGAGACCAAGATGTCCGAGCAGGAGCTTTATCCCGTCCCGCCCGAATGGGCCGCCCACGCCCGCATCGATGCGGACGGCTATGACCTGCTTTATGGCCGTAGCCTGGCCGATCCCGGCAGCTTCTGGCTCGACCAGGCCAAGCGGCTCGACTGGATCAAGCGCCCGGAGATCGCTGGCGATTGGTCGTTCGACAAAACCGATTTCCACATCCGCTGGTTCGCCGACGGCAAATTGAACGTCGCCGCCAATTGCCTGGACCGGCATCTTGCAAAACGCGGCGGCGACACCGCCTTGCTCTGGGAACCCGACGAACCCACGGAGGAACCGCGCAGCTTCACCTATGCCGAGCTTCATCGCGAAGTCTGCGTCTTTGCCAATGTGCTCAAGGCGCAAGGGGTCGCCAAGGGCGACCGTGTCACCATCTATCTGCCGATGATCCCCGAGGCAGCATTCGCAGTGCTGGCCTGCGCGCGGATCGGGGCGATCCATTCGGTGGTGTTCGCTGGCTTTTCACCCGAGGCGCTGGCCGGGCGGATCGAGGATTGCGGATCGAGCATCGTCATCACCGCCGACGAAGGGCGGCGCGGCGGCAAGCGTGTGCCGCTGAAAGCCAATGTCGATGCCGCCGCCGCGCACGCGCCCGGCCTCAAGACCGTCATCGTGGTCGCCGCAACGGGTGCCGCCGTGCCGTTCGAACCGACACGCGATGTCTGGTATCACGAAGCGCGCGACGGCGTGCCCGCCCTTTGCCCGCCCGAGCCGATGGGGGCCGAGGACCCGCTGTTCATCCTCTATACCAGCGGATCGACCGGCCAGCCCAAGGGGGTGATGCACACCAGCGGCGGCTATCTGTTGTGGGCCAGCCTCACCCACGAATTGTGCTTCGATTATCGGCCGGGGGATGTGTGGTGGTGCGCAGCCGACATCGGCTGGGTGACCGGACACACCTATATTCTCTACGGCCCGCTCGCCAATGGCGCGACGACGCTGATGTTCGAAGGCGTGCCCAACTGGCCCGACGCCAGCCGCATCTGGCAAGTGGTCGATCGCCACAAGGTCCACACAATCTTCACCGCACCCACCGCGCTGCGCGCGCTGATGAAGGATGGCGACGATTTCGTGGCCCGGACCGATCGCAGCTCGCTCAAGCTGCTCGGCACTGTCGGCGAGCCGATCAACCCCGAAGCATGGCGCTGGTATCACGAGGTCGTCGGCGGCGGCCGCTGCCCGATCATCGACACCTGGTGGCAGACCGAAACGGGCGGCGCGATGATCTCTCCGCTTCCCGGCGCGACCGCGCTCAAGCCCGGTTCGGCGACCAAGCCGATGCCCGGGGTCGACCCGCAACTGGTCAATGCCGATGGCGAGATTCTGGGCGGCGCGACCGAAGGCAACCTCGTCATCGCCCGCAGCTGGCCGGGACAGATGCGCGGCGTATGGGGTGATCGCGAACGCTTCTTCCAGACCTATTTCACCACCTATCCCGGCAAATATACCACGGGTGACGGCGCGCGCCGCGATGCCGATGGCTATTGGTGGATCACCGGCCGCGTCGACGACGTGATCAACGTCTCGGGCCACCGCATGGGCACCGCCGAGGTGGAAAGCGCGCTGGTGCTGCACCCCGAAGTGGCCGAGGCCGCCGTCGTCGGGATGCCACACGATATCAAGGGCCAGGGCATTTACGCCTATGTCACGCTCAATTCGGGGCACGCCCCGTCCGAGGCGTTGCGCAAAGACCTGATCGCCTGGGTCCGCAAGGAAATCGGCCCGATCGCCGCGCCGGACAAGCTGCAATTCGCGCCGGGGCTGCCCAAGACGCGCTCGGGCAAGATCATGCGCCGGATCCTGCGCAAGATCGCCGAGGGCGACGTGTCGAGCCTGGGCGATACCAGCACGCTCGCCGATCCGTCGGTGGTCGATGATCTGGTGGCGAACCGCGTGGCCTGACGCGCAGGCACGTGTTGCGGAGCCCCCACCCCACTGTTATGGTCAAGCATAACACAGGTTTTAGGGGGCTCCTTCATGCGTACATCCACCTTCGCCCGGCTCGCCGCCGCGGCTGCCATCGTCGCGCTCGCGGCACCCACGCTCGCCAAGGATGCCAAGAGCGGGCCGCGCTACGGCACCTTCGGTGTCGATCTGACGACGCAGGACAAGGCGATCAAGCCGGGCGACGATTTCTGGACCTTCGCCAATGGCGCGTGGAACAAGCGTACGCAGATCGCCGCCGATCGCACCTCGGCCGGCTATTGGGTGGTGATCAGCGACGAAGCCGAACAGCACGTCCGCGACATCCTGACCGATCTCGCCGCCAATCCCGCCAGCTTTGGCGCGTCGGGCAAGCAGATCGGCGATCTCTACGCGAGCTGGATGGACCAGGCCGCGATCGATGCGCGTGGCACCACATCGCTCCAGCCCTATCTCGCCAAGATCGCTGCCGTGCAGGACAAGGCCGCGTTGCAGACGCTGTTCGCCAGTGTCGGCTATGCCTCGCCGGTCGAACTCGGCCAATTGCCCAATCCGTCCGACCCGACCCGCTATGTTGCCGCCGCCAGCCAGGGCGGGCTCGGCATGGGCGGGCGCGATTACTACCTGCTCGAAGGCGCGAAATATGACGGCTTCCGCAAGGCCTATCGCGACTATGTGATCCAGATGCAGACGCTGGCGGGCATTCCCGACGCCGCGACCAAGGCCGATGCGATCATCGCGCTCGAAACCGCGATGGCCAAGGAGCAATGGAGCCCCGAGCGCCAGCGCAATCTGATGGAGATGTTCAAGCCGATGGACCGTGCGGGCATGAAAGCGCTCGCGCCGCAATTCGACTGGGATTTGATGCTGAAGACCGCCGGGCTCGACAGCATCCCGACCGTGATCATGGCGACCAGCACCGCGCTGACCGCCAATGGCAAATTGCTCGATTCGGTGCCGCTGCAGACATGGAAGGACTGGGTCGCGTTCCGCTTCGTCAGCGATCACGCACAATTCCTGCCCAAGGCGTTCGACGATGCGAGCTTCGCCTTTTACGGCAAGACGCTACGCGACCAGCCGACCCAGCGCGACCGCTGGAAGCGCGGTGTTGCCCTCGTCAATGGTGCGTTGGGCGAGGCGGTCGGCCAGATTTACGTGGCGCGCTATTTCCCGCCCGAGAGCGAAGCCAAAATGGGCGAGCTGATCGGCGATCTGCGCGGCGCACTTGGCGAAAGGCTCACGGCGAATAGCTGGATGGACGCCAAGACCAAGGCGGCGGCGCTTGCCAAGCTCGACAAGTTCGACCCGCGCATCGGCCACCCGGCCAAGTACATCGACTATGCCAGCCTCAAGATCGATCGCGGCGATCTGCTCGGCAATGCGATGCGCAGCGGCGACTTCCAGCATCAGCTCGATCTCGACCGGCTGACCAAGCCCGTCGATCGCAGCCTGTGGGACATGACCCCGCAGACGGTGAACGCCTATTACAATCCGCTCTCGAACCAGATCACCTTCCCCGCCGCGATCCTGCAGCCGCCCTTCTTCGACCCCAAGGCCGATGCCGCGGTCAATTACGGCGCGATCGGCGCGGTGATCGGGCATGAGATCGGCCACGGCTTTGACGATCAGGGCAGCCTGTTCGACGGGACCGGCAAGATCAGCAACTGGTGGACGCCCGAATCCAAAAAGGCCTTCACCGCGCGCACCGCCGTGCTCGGCAAGCAATATGACGGCTATGAACCGATCCCCGGCACGCACATCAAGGGATCGCTCACCATGGGCGAGAATATCGGCGATCTGGGCGGCGTGGAAATGGCCTATGCCGCCTATCAGCGCTATCAGGCCAAGCACGGCAAGGCACCGGTGATCGGCGGGCTGACCGGTGACCAGCGCTTCTTCCTCGCCTGGGCGCAAGTCTGGCAGGAAAAGGACCGCGAAGGCGCGCTGCGCCAGCAATTGCTGACCAATGCGCACAGCCCGGCCTTCTTCCGCGTCAACGGCGTCGTGCGCAATGTCGATGCCTGGTACACCGCCTTTAACGTCAAGCCCGGCGACAAGCTGTACCTCGCCCCCGCCGACCGGGTGCATATCTGGTAAGGTGAATGAGACCGGTCGTCCTTCCCGCCGCGCGGGAAGGACGATCGGTTACCGCAGCAGCACCAGTTCCTCCGCCATCGACGGATGCAGCGCGACCGTCTGGTCGAAGGCGTCCTTGGTCAGCCCGGCCTTCACCGCAACCGCCGCCGCCTGCAAGATCTCGGGTGCATCGGGGCCAATCATATGCAGCCCCAGCACCACGCCGGACTCGGCATGGCACACCATCTTGTAGAGCGCGCGTTCGTTGCGGCCGGCGAGCACATTCTTCATCGGGCGGAAGTCCGAGGTATAGACCTTGACCGAACCGAACTTGTTCTTCGCCTGCGCCTCGGTCAGGCCGACGCCCGCCATCGGCGGGTGGCTGAACACCGCGCTCGGGATATTCTCGTAATCGACTTGGGTAGGCTTGTTGCCAAACAGCGTATCCGCAAACGCCTGCCCCTCGCGGATCGCGACTGGGGTCAGTTGCACGCGATTGGTCACGTCACCGACGGCATAGATGCTGTCGCAGCTCGATTTGTTGTCGTCATCGACGACGATCGCGCCCTTGTCGTCCAGATCGACGCCCGCCGCCGCCAGGCCAAGCCCTGCGGTATTGGGGGTGCGTCCGGTTGCGAACAGCACGCAATCGACCTCAATCGGTTCATGATTGGTCATCGAGACCAGCAAGCTGCCGTCGGCTTGCTTCTCGATGCCGCGGAACGCCGCGTTGAAGCGGAAGTCGAGCCCCTTCATCATCGAGATCTGCAGCAGCCGGTCGCGGATCGATTCGTCATAACCGCGCAGGATCACATCGCTGCGGTTGATCAGCGTCACCTTTGCGCCGAATTCGTTGAAGATACCGGCGAATTCATTGGCGATATAGCCAGCGCCCGCGATCAGGATGCGCTTGGGCACGGCGTCGAGATGGAATACTTCGTTCGAGGTGATGCCATGTTCGTGCCCCGGGCATTCCGGCACCACCGGCGTCGCGCCGACCGCGATCAGAATGTATTTAGCGGTCACCTCGCGCCCGTCGCCCAGCCGCACGCTATGCGGCCCGGTCACCTCCGCGCGATCGAGGATGATGTCGACGCCATTGTTGTTGAGCGTGGCGGTATAGGCACCGTTGATGCGGCTGACTTCTTCCATGACATTGTCGCGCAGCCGCACCCAGTCGAAGCCGAGATTGTCGGGCACGTCCCAGCCAAAGCGCTTGGCGTCCTTCAGATCCTCGGCGAAGTGCGCGCCGTAGACGAGCAGCTTCTTGGGCACGCAACCGCGGATAACGCAGGTGCCGCCAACGCGATATTCCTCGGCCACCGCCACCTTCGCACCATGTGCAGCGGCAACGCGCGACGCGCGCGTACCGCCCGAACCGGCACCGATGACGAAGAGATCGTAATCATAAGAAGCGGTGGTCATCGAAAGCTCCGTAAGGGAATTCAGCGCAAGCCCGCGCGCCGCATCGGCATCGCGTCGATCGCGGCGATCAGGGTTGCGGGGGTAATCGGATCGGTCTGTCGCAGGGCTACATGCCCGTCCTTGCCGATCAACAGGACAGCGAAACGATCACGCGGTAGCGACCAAAGTTGGCGCAACGCCGCCGCGGAATCGCGCACGCCCGCCACGCGATCCGCCATGACCGTGACGATCACGACGTCGCGCGCGGCGAGCGGCTCCTGGCTTGCGGCAAGCGCAGCGATCTGCTGCTGCGCTTGCCGATCGGCTTCGGCGGGCGCGGCGATGACAAGCAATCGGTGGTGATGACGCATCTCCACCACCGATTGGGTCATCAACGCCAGCGCCGCCAGCAACATCAGCCGAACGCGCGCTTGATCAGGTCGGTGGTCGACACGTCGAACTCTTGCCCGCCCGCATCGGCCGCCTTGGCCATTTCCTTGCCCAGCTCGACGCCGAACTGGTCGAACGGATTGATGCCGAGCAGCACGCCATTCACGAACACACGCTGCTCGTAAAACGCGATCAGCGCGCCGAGCGTGCGCGCATCGAGCACTTCGAGGAGGATCGTCGAAGACGGCCGATCGCCCGAATAGCTGCGCGCGAGATCGTCATTGGGCCGCCCCTTCATCAGCGCCGCCCCTTGCGCAAAGGCATTGAGCAGCAATTGGCGGTGATGTTCTTCGGCCAGCGTATCGCCCGGTTCGATCACCGCGACGAATTCGACCGGCACCAGATGCGTGCCCTGATGCAGCAACTGGAACACGGCGTGCTGCGCATCGGTGCCGACGCCGCCCCAGGTGATGGCAGCACTTGGACGGCCGAGCGGCTTGCCGTCGATCGTCACGCCCTTGCCGTTCGATTCCATTTCGAGCTGCTGGAGATAGGACGGCAGCAACCGCAACCGCTCATCATAGGCGAAGGTCGCGCGCGTCTCGGCGTGGCGGACCTGCGTGTAATAGAGATCGGCAAACGCTGCCAAAGCCGGCGCATTCTGGCTGAGCGACGTCTGGCGGAAATGGCGGTCCATTTCGCCCGCACCATCGAGCATGTCCTGGAAATTGTCCCATCCGAGCGCCAGCGCCGCCGGGAAGCCGATCGACGACCACAGGGAATAGCGCCCGCCAACCGACTCGGCGAAGGGCAACACGCGGGTTTCATCGACGCCCCATTCGACCGCCTTGTCGGGGTCGGCGGTCAGCGCAACGACGCGGCCATAGACGTCATCCACCCCGCCTTCGCCCATCCACTGCAGCACCGATTCGGCGTTGGTCAGCGTTTCCTTGGTGGTGAAGGTCTTGGACGCGATCACCAGCAATGTGGCGGTCGGATCGAACTTCTTGAACACCTCTTCCAGTGCCGCACCGTCGATGTTGGAGACGATCGCGACGTCGTAGCGGCTGTCTTCGCGCCCCAGCGCGTCGATCAGCAGATCGGGCCCAAGTGCCGATCCGCCGATGCCCACGTGCAGCACATGGCGAATCGGCCCGAGCGCCTCGCCCTCGATCGCGTCGATCAACGCGCGCATGCGCGCGTGCAGCACCCGGGCCTGGGCGACATCGTCGACACTGCCTTCGCCACGCTCGGCGACATGGGTGACGGCGCGGCCTTCGGTGGTGTTGATGATCTCGCCCGCGAACAGCGCCTCGCGCTTGCCCGCCAGGTCCTGCGCCTTGGCCAGCGCCTCGAACGCGGCCACCGCTTGCGCCGTCAAATGCGTCTTCGACCAGTCGAAATGCAGACCCGCCACATCGACGCTGAAGGCCGCCAGCCGGTTGGGGTCTTCGGCGAACAGGGTTTCCAGGCGCGGCGCGGGCAAGGCTTCGATCGCGGTCCAGTCGGCAGGCATTAGGGCACCTCTTTGGTCAATGGGGGCGGGGGGAGGGTCCGCCTTAGATTGCCCTAGCGCCGCGCGGTTACAACCGCCAGCTTGACGCGACACCGGAGCCGCACCAAACCGCGCGCATGGCCGACCCCACCTCCCCCGCCCGCAAATCCGAAACGCGCGAGACGCTCGTCTTCTTGCTGAAGCTCGCGGTGATCGTATTCGTGTTCCGCAGCTTCGTGTTCGCGCCGTTCAGCATCCCGTCGCAATCGATGCTGCCGCGATTGTACATCGGCGACTATCTGTTCGTGTCGAAATGGAATTACGGCTATTCGCGCTGGTCGCTGCCGTGGGGCGTTCCGCTGATCCCGGGCCGCATCCTTGGGCGCGATCCGGCACGCGGCGACGTGGTGGTGTTTCGCGGCCCGCCCGGAGAGGATCACGATGTTATCAAGCGCGTGATCGGCCTGCCCGGCGACACCATCCAGATGCGCCACGGCCAGGTGATTCTCAACGGCACGCCCGTGCCCAAGGTCCGTGTCGCCGATTTCACCATCCCGCTCAGCCCGAATTATCCCGGCGGCAGCGAATGCCCGAGCGAGTTCGAGGACAGCCTGAACGGCACCCCGATCTGCCGCTATCAGCAATTCCGTGAGACGCTGCCGAACGGCAAAAGCTACAACGTGCTCGACCGGGGCGAGCAGCCCAATGCCGATGAGACTGGCGTCTATGCCGTCCCCGCCGGGCATATCTTCGTGATGGGCGACAATCGCGACGACAGCGGCGACAGCCGCTTCGATCCGCCCGAAGGCATGGGCATGGTGCCGATGGAGCGCGTCGAGGGCAAGGCAGTCTTGTCGTTCTTCTCGACCGATGGTTCGGCCAACTGGTTCCTGCCGTGGACGTGGTTTTCGGCGGCGCGCTGGAGCCGGATCGGGGCAGGTTTTTGAGCAACACGCTGCACGACTGGCTGACCGCGGCGCTGGGCCACGCCCCGCTCGACCTGATACCGTTCGAACGCGCGCTGACGCATGGCAGTCAGGCCGCAGCGAATTATGAGCGGCTCGAATTTCTGGGCGACCGCGTGCTCGGGCTGGTGATGGCCGAATGGCTGTTCGAGCTGTTCCCGGGCGAGCCCGAGGGCGCCTTGTCCAAGCGGCTGAATGCGCTGGTGACGGGCGCGGTCTGCGCCGATGTCGCACGCGGCCTTGGCGTCGCCGCGCAGCTCCGCCTCGGCAAGCAAGCGCGCGACGATGGCGCGGCCGACAGCGACAATGTGCTGGGCGACGTGATGGAGGCACTGATCGGTGCCTTATACCTCGAAGCGGGGCTGGACGGCGCGCGCCGTGCGATCCGCAAGATCTGGGCGGACCGCCCCAGCCGCCAGATCGCCGCCCCGCAACACCCCAAATCCGCGCTGCAGGAATGGGCCGCCGCGCACAATCGCAAGACGCCGGCTTATGACGTGGTCGAGCGCTCCGGCCCCCACCACGCCCCGCGCTTCCGCGTAAAGGCCACGCTCGGCACGTTTGCCGAAGCCGAAGCCGAAGGCAGCTCCAAACAGGAAGCCGAAACGGCGGCGGCGGCGGCGTTGCTCGCCAAATTGCGCTAAGCGCGCGACAGGTTCAGGGCGAACGGTGTATGGGGGGCGGACGGTATCGTTACTTCCGTTCGCCCTGAGCCTGTCGAAGGGCACCTTCCCACACGGGCGAGGCTGACATATGGCGTTCTGGGCCTATCTCTTGCGCTGTTCCGACGGTAGCTTCTACACCAGCCATACCGAAGCGCTTGAACATCGCATCGGCCAGCATCAGTCCGGCCAGATCCCCGGCTACACGCACACCCGCCGCCCGGTGACCCTGGTTTGGAGCCAGGACTTCCCCTCTCGCCTCGAAGCGCTGGAGGCAGAGCGCCAGATCAAGGGGTGGAGCCGCGCCAAGAAACAGGCACTGATCGCTGGCGATTGGGAACGGCTTTCCTTACTGGCACGGAATCGCCAAGATACGAGCAGCCCTTCGACAGGCTCAGGGCGAACGGAATTGGCGGGCGATGTCTCCCGTACCGTTCGCCCTGAGCCTGTCGAAGCGCCCGCACTACCCAAGGACCATCAATGACTGACCCCACCCCCCAACATTGCGGCCTCGTTGCCATTCTCGGCGCGCCCAATGCGGGCAAATCCACCTTGGTCAATGCGCTGGTCGGGCAGAAGGTGGCGATCGTCAGCCCCAAGGCGCAGACCACGCGCGTGCGGCTGATGGGCGTCGCGATCGAGGGCGACACGCAGCTCCTGCTGGTCGATACCCCCGGCATTTTCGAACCCAAGCGGCGGCTCGATCGCGCGATGGTGCAGGCCGCCTGGGGCGGTGCCGAAGGGGCCGACGTGCTCGCCTTGGTCGTCGATGCCAAAGGCGGGCTCGGCGCCAAGGTCACCGATATTGCCGAGGCGATCAAGGACCGCCGCGAACCCAAATATCTCATCCTCAACAAGGTCGATCTGGCCGACAAGGGCAAGCTGCTGCTGCATGCCGAGAAATTGACCGGCATGGTCGATTTCGCCGAGACCTTCTTCGTCAGCGCGGCGACCGGCGACGGCCTGCCCGAACTGAAGGCGCACCTCGCCAAGGCGATGCCCGAGGGCCCATGGCATTTCCCCGAGGATCAGGTATCCGACGCAAGCGAGCGCAGCCTCGCCTCCGAAGTGACGCGCGAGCAGCTCTATCTCCAGCTCCACGCCGAACTGCCTTATGCCTCGGCGATCGAGACCGAACAGTATAAGGAGCGCGAGGACGGCTCGGTCGAGATCCACCAGCAGATTTTGGTCGAGCGCCCGACGCAACGCGCGATCGTGCTCGGCAAGGGCGGCGCGCGCATCAAGGAAATCGGCGCGCGCGCGCGGGCGGAACTCAGCGAGATCATGGGCCGCCCGGTCCATCTCTATCTGCACGTAAAGGTGCGCCCCGGCTGGGACGACGAACGCGACGTCTATCGCGAAATGGGGCTGGACTGGGTGGAATGAGCAAGACCGTGAAGGCGGCGCTGGTCCAGGCCGCCCCTATCCCGCTGGCAATCGGCGACGGCATCACCGCCCTGCTCGATCACGTTGCCGATGCCGCCGATATCGGCGCACAGTTGGTCGCGTTCGGCGAGACGTTTCTCGGGGGCTATCCGATCTGGCTGGATGAAGCGCCCAATGCGGCCTTGTGGGATCATCGCGGGACACAGGCATTGCATGCGATCCTGCTCGACCAGGCGCTGCGCCCCGACGATCCGCGCCTGGAACCGCTGCAGCAATTGGTCGATGCAGCCAATATTCTCGTTTCCGTCGGCGCGCATGAACGGGTGCGCTCGAGCCTGACCAACACCCAATATCTCTTCCGCCCGGGCTTGCCGCCGCTGCTCCATCGCAAGCTGGTGCCGACGCATGGCGAACGCATGATCTGGGGCCGGGGCGACGGCTCGACGCTCGATGTGCATCAAGCACCGTGGGGCACCGTCGGATCGCTGATCTGCTGGGAGCATTGGATGCCACTTGCGCGGGCAGCGATGCACCATGCGGGCGAAGCCGTGCATGTCGCGGCGTGGCCGACGGTGCGCCCGATGTACCGCGTCGCCTCGCAGCATTATGCGTTTGAGGGGCGTTGCTTCGTGCTTGCGGCCGGGCTGGTTCAGCACCGGCGCGATTTGCTGGACGGGCTCGACCGGGTCGGCGGCGATGCAGATGCGCGCGACCTGATCCTCGGCATCGCCGATACCCAACTGCAATCGGGCGGGAGTTGCATCATCGCGCCCGACGGGACACTGCTTGCCGAAACCGGCGCGGATCCCGACCTGTTGATCGCCGAGCTGGATCTCGATGCAATCGGGCGCGGGCTGACCGCGCTCGATACCGATGGCCATTATGCCCGGCCCGACGTCTTCGAATTGCGGGTCGATCGTCGGCCCCGGCTGGGCGTGGCCGATGCCGAGGACGGATTCGCGCAGGGCTGAACGTTCAGGAAAGGCTCGTCAGCAGCGCATCGACCCAGGCTGGCACCAATTCTCCCGCGGGGCCGAGCCGGGTTTCGTGAAAATAGCCGCTGCCCGCCGACCGCTCCAGGTTCAGTTCCAGCGTCCGCGCGCCCGCATAGCGCGCACCCTGCACAAAACCGGCGGCGGGATACACCGCGCCCGACGTACCAATCGAAACGAACAGGTCAGCCTCCCCCAGCGCGCGCTCGATCCGGTCCATCGCATAGGGCATTTCCCCGAAGAATACGATGTCGGGACGCAGCGCCAGCCTCCCGCACGCGCCGCACGGTGCCTTGGGCGGCAGAGCCGTTACCCAGCGCACACGCGCGCCGCAGGCGGCACAAAGGGCCGATTGCAATTCGCCATGCATATGCACCAACCGCGCAGCGCCCGCGCGCTCATGCAGATCATCGACATTTTGCGTGACGATCAACAGTTCGCCACGCCACGCCGCATCGAGCCGCGCGAGCGCGACATGCGCCGCATTGGGGACAACAGCCGACAGCGCGGCGCGGCGTGCATCATAAAACCGATGGACCAAAGCCGGATCGGCGGCGAGCGCATGAGGCGTACATACATCCTCGACGCGGTGCCCCTCCCACAAGCCGCCAGGACCGCGAAACGTGGCAATTCCACTTTCGGCCGAAACACCAGCACCGGTCAGGATCACAAGGTTGTGCGCGTCGGACATTAGACCACGCATAACTTAATCCTCGCCCCCGTGCCACGTCCGGTACCGTCATTCGACAAGATCCGTCCGTCGCCTCGGACAACAGAAGCGTCTGCACTTATATATGGTTAATATTTAAATAATTATTACAAAACGTTCTGCCGACACGATGCTCACTATTCCGACGCTCTACAATACAAAAAAATGAGCAATTGGATTTTAGAATGAACTTTCTTGCCCAAGTTAAAATCGGTAAACGATTGCTTATCATTGGCGCAGCATCACTGGCCGGTCTTTCGCTCGTATTGATCTTGTCGGTCAATCAGCTGAATTCGGCTTTGCGACAGGGCTTTAACGAGCGCACCAAGCAGACCCTTGAAGTGGCCTATAGCCAACTTCAGCGCTTCCAGGCCGAGGAAAAAGCCGGCCGGATGACGCACGATCAGGCTCAAGCCACTGCAAAAGAAGCGATCCGGACGATGCGCTTCGGCAAGGACAGCTATTTTTTCATCCTCGACACCAATTACAAGATGATCCTGCATCCGGTGAAGCCCGAGAAACAGGGCAAGATGGTCCGTGACGAAAAGGATGCCGACGGAAGAACGCACTATCAAACGATGGTCGAGGTCGCGACATCGCCTGCGGCTGCCGGCTTTGTCGATTATAATTTCAAGCTTCCCGATGGTTCGGGTTCAAAGCCGAAAATCTCGTATGTGCGCCTGTTCAAGCCGTGGGGCTGGGTGATTGCCACCGGCGTGTTCAACTCCGAGATCAACGAGGCCGTTTCCCGCTCGGCGTGGAACCTGGCGATCGTAGTGGTCCTGGTTCTCGCCGCGCTCGCCGCCGTAATCCTTACGATCAGCAATTCGATTACGGGACCGCTCAAGCATATCACCGCTCGCATGGGGAGCCTCGCCGACGGCGATACCCAGGCCGAAATCCCGGGCACGGAACGCGGTGACGAACTGGGCGGGATGGCGCGTGCGCTGCTCGTGTTCCGCGACAACGCCATTGCCAAGTCGTTTGCAGAAGCGGTCCAGGCCAAGTCGGACGCCGACCAAAAGGCGATCGTGTCGCTCCTTTCGGAGAAGCTGGAAGCTCTGTCCGAGGGCGACCTCACCAGCACGCTGCAGGACGGTGTTCCCGCCGACTATGTCGCGCTGAGCAACAACTTCAACACCGCGCTTTCCAACCTGCGCGATTTGATCGGCGTCCTCGCCGAGGGCTCGATGCGGATCGAAACCGGTTCGCATGAAATCGCGGCCGCCTCGGACGACCTCGCCCGGCGCACCGAGAGCAATGCTGCAAGCCTGGAACAGACGTCCGCAGCGCTTTCGCAAATGAACAGCCGCCTCCGCTCCAGCGCCGAAGCCGCAGACCGTACCGTCAATTCCGCACAGCAAGCGATCGGCGTGGTCGGGTCGGGTCGATCGACCGCCGAACAAGCGACCGCCGCGATGATCCGCGTTTCCGATAGCGCGCGCGGCATCGACAGCGTCATCGAAGGTCTCGACAAGATCGCCTTCCAGACCCGCGTTCTCGCCATGAATGCGGCGGTGGAAGCTGGCCGGGCGGGTGAAGCCGGGCGCGGTTTTGCGGTGGTCGCCGATCTGGTTTCCGCACTGGCGATGCGCGCAGAGGAAGAGGCACGCCGCGCCCGCGAACAATTGACCGCGACGCAGACCGATATCGTTGTCGCAGTCGATGCCGTTAAGAATGTCGATAGCGTGCTGCAGCAGATCAGCGGCAGCGTCGAGCAAGTCCACGAGTTCGTCGAATCGATGGCGAACGACAACCGCGCTCAGTCGTCGACGATCAGCGAGATCGCCTCCGCCGTGAATGCGATGGACCACTCCACCCAACAGAATGCTGCCATGGTCGAACAAACCTCGGCCGCCGCGCGCAATCTGGCTGGTGAAGTTGCCACGCTCAGCCGCCAATCGGCCCGCTTCAATGTCGGCTCGACCTCGCCGACCAGTATGCCAAAGCCGGTGGCCATTGCAGCGCGCGCGCGGCCAAGTGGAAAAATCTCCCAGCCGCCGCTTGCCGCCCGCACACCGACCGCCGCCAACGCCGACTGGGCAAGCTTCTAACTCCCGAGCGGGGTGACCTGCGAAGGCCACCCCAAACACCGCTCCCTTCACGACACCACCGCTCCGCGCCCCGTTTGGGACGCCTGGCGGAGCCTTGCCAACAAGATCGAGGATCATCATGCGCATCTCCCGTTCCGGTTTCGCCATTGGCGTTTCGCTGCTTTCCCTTGCCACCGCCTCGGGCGCAGCCCACGCCGCACCGGATGCTTCGGCTTCGCCGAGCGCGCCCGCCGCCAGCCCGTCGCCAACCTCCGAAGCGAGCAGCACCAAGCCGACCGCCGTAGCCAGCGCCGCCAAGACAGCGCAGCAAGCCAATGTCGACCCCAACCGGCCAGTACCGCCCGCACAACGGTCGACCCCGCCGAGTGAAGCAACCGAGCAGCGCGCGCCCGCCAACCCGTCGGTGCGCACCTATCCGCGTCAGGCCGACGGCCATGGCATCATGCTGGGTGGCTATAACGCCTCGCGATGGGCCGAAGATTGGCGCGCGATGCGGGACCCTAAGAAGCGCAAGGATATCCTCGATCGCCTCAAATACATCCCGATCGACGACCAGGGCAAAATCTACATCACGCTGTCGGGCGAGGTGCGCTATCGCATCAACGACTATTCGGAGCCCAATCTGGTAAAATCGGGATATCGGCTGGAGGAGCAGACGCGTCTGGTCGGCGGTGCCGATGTCCATATCGGTCCCGTGCGTTTCTACGGCGAACTCGGCCATGGTGGGTTGAGCGGGTACAATTACGGCGTGGCACCGGCAAAATCGCGCGACGCCCTCATCGCCCAGCAATTCTTCGGGGAAATCAGCGGGACGATCGGCAATTTCGGCCTCGGCGTGCGCTATGGCCGTCAGGAATTTACCGATGGCCCCTCCAATCTGGTGTCGCAAAAGGACAACAACACCATCCATACCTCGGTGCAGGGTCTGCGCGCCTGGGGCCAGACCGGCGACGTCCGCGCCGACATCTTCGATTTCAAGCAAGTCACGCTCGGCACGCAGGGGCTCAGCGACGATGTCACCGACGACAAGACGCGTTTCTCCGGGGCGACGTTCGGCCTGGTGCTCGCCAATTCCGCGACCCGTAAGGTGTTCCTTGATCCGTTCGCCTGGCGCGAGCGCAATGATTCCCTGAAATGGGGCCGCGTGACCGGACGCGAAGTGCGCAACTATTATGGTGCCCGCCTGTGGGGCAGCCTCGATCGGTTGACCCTCGATTGGACGGTCGACCATCAAAGCGGCACCTTTGCCGGGCACGACATCAGCGCGTGGAACGCCTTCATCGCGCAAACCTATGTCATCGATCCCAAACACTGGAAGCCAAAGGTCGGCATCCATTTCGACTTTGGCGAAGGCGGCGGCAGCTATGGCAGCGGTACGCTTCATGTCGCCAAGGCCCCGTTTGCGGGGACGATCGCCTATAGCTATCAGGGGGCGCTCAACTTCACCAACCTGTTCCAGGCGTCGCCCAACCTCACGGTCTCACCCTTTAAAAAGCTGGATCTGACGACCGAATATCAACACAGTTGGCGGGTCAGCCCGCACGACGCGATCTACCGCGGAGCGGGCACCCCTTATACCGGCAGCGAAACCCTTCCCGGTAATAATGTTGGTGACGCGATCCGCCTTCAGGCGACGTTGAAGGTTACGCGTCGGCTGTCGATCGTCGGGCGCTATGAATATTTCATGCCCGGCCCGATCCTCGACCGGCTCGGCTATGTCGATTCCCACTATCTGGCCAGTTGGGTAAGCTACCGCTTCTGACGATCCGCCTGCCCCCGCCCTAGTCGCTGCGTTTCGACCAATTCCTGCATGGCGTCGGCGGCTCTGCTTCGGTAGAGCCGCCTCGCAGCAAATCGGGAGACGTGCGATGACCGCAATCGGGATTATCGGCAGCGCGGGCCGAATGGGCCAGGCGCTTGCCGCCGTAGTGCCCGACCTGGGCGCGACATTGGCTGGAGGAATCGACGCGGGTGGCGATCCCGCCGTGCTGGCGCTGGATGCTGACGTGCTGGTCGATTTTTCGACGCCGGCAGCGCTGGAGCGCACGCTTGCCGCGGCACGGCAAGCGCGCACGCCGATCCTGATCGGCACCACCGGACTTGCTCCAACGCATCACGCGCTGATCGACGTCGCCGCAGCCGAAATCGCGGTGTTGCAAACGGGCAATGTCTCGCTCGGTGTCACCTTGCTCGCCAAATTGGTGCGCGAAGCGGCGTCGAGGCTGGGGCCCGATTGGGACATTGAAATCGCCGAGATGCACCATCGCCACAAGGTCGACGCCCCCTCTGGCACCGCCCTGCTGCTCGGCGACGCCGCCGCCGCCGGGCGCGGTATCACCCTTGCCGAAGCGCGCGTGGCGGACCGTGCCGGGCTGACCGGCGCACGCTCCGAAGGGACGATCGGCTTTGCCAGCCTGCGCGGCGGATCGGTTGCGGGCGATCATCTGGTGATCTTTGCCGGCGAGGGCGAGCGGATTGAGATCGGGCACCGCGCCGAAAACAGAGCGATTTTCGCGCGCGGTGCTATCACCGCCGCGCTGTGGCTCGCCGAGCAAGGCGCCGGACGCTACAGCATGGACCAGGTGCTGGGGGTTTGAAAAAAGCCGACGTCGTCGAATTTTATGCCCGGCTGGCGGCGGACAATCCCCATCCGGAAACCGAGCTGGAAGCGGGCAACCCGTTCCAGTTGGTCGTCGCAGTCGCGCTGTCGGCACAGGCGACCGATATCGGCGTCAACAAGGCCACCAGGCGGCTGTTCGAACAGGTGAAGACGCCCGCGCAAATGGTTGCGCTTGGCGAGGACGGGCTGAAGGAGCACATCAAGACGATCGGCCTGTTCAACACCAAGGCCAAGAATGTGATCGCCTTGTCGCAGCGCCTGATCGATGTTTACGGTGGCGAGGTGCCCGCCGATCGCGACGCGCTGGAAACGCTGCCCGGTGTCGGGCGCAAGACCGCCAATGTCGTGATGAACGTCGCCTTCGGGGCCGAGACGTTCGCGGTCGACACGCATATCTTCCGCGTCGGAAACCGTACCGGTCTGGCGCGCGGCAAAACGCCGCTGGCGGTCGAACTGAAGCTCGACAAGGCGACCCCGCAACCGTTTCGGCTGCACGCGCATCACTGGCTGATCCTGCACGGCCGATATGTCTGCAAGGCCCGCACCCCCGAATGCTGGCGGTGCGTCGTCCGCGACCTGTGCGCGTACAAGCCCAAGACGACAGCACCAAAGCGTGGCGCGACAGAAGCGACGTGACACGCATATGATGGCGCTGTGCCGGTCATGCCAGACCGCAGGTAGGGACTGGCGCAGCGCGATTGGCTTTGCTAGGCGAAGGATCAGGCACCCGTAGCTCAGCTGGATAGAGCGCTGCCCTCCGAAGGCAAATGCAAGCTCTTTCTGATGGTCGAGGGTGTCGTAAAAAACGAGTGAAACCAAGCGATTGGCGAAACTCGAAGGAAGCACGAAAATCGCATTCGAGGTCGCGGAAGCACCACGGAAGCAAACCGAAAGGAGGTTGTGGAGTACGAATGGCGATGATCGGCGAGGCTTTAGCCCGCGTCGTTTGAGCCATGTCGATTCTAGAATTCGCGATTGACCGTGGTCGATCTCGGACACTATCTGAATATCGATGCGCCCGTAGCTCAGCTGGATAGAGCGCCACCCTCCGAAGGTGGAGGCCACACGTTCGAATCGTGTCGGGCGCGCCAACTTAATATTAGGTTGATATCTTGCATATTTGCGGAGCGCCGTTGCAGAGCAATTCGCCGTATTGACCTCCAGATATTTCAGAGGTCATTCAAGTTGGCAGCGCCGCAGAGCGCGATGTTCAATTCTTGCAGGACGATTTCTTCCGGATAGCGGCTCCTCGTTGCCCTCCCGTGACCGAGTCCGGATCCATCCCGTCCCGTCGATTGCCGCTGCTAGTACATCAAACACCGCTGATGTCTTCATGCTACCAGACTGAGGCTTAGTCCGGGAGTCTTGGATCTGTCCCTGTCGGATGGCACGCACGGCGCTCGCTTGGTAATCTCTATAGCACTCGACGGGTGTACTCTCGTTCGGGAAGCGACCAGATCGGATGTCTCAAACGTCGATTGTCAGGGAAAATTCAGACAGGATTGTTAGAGAACAAACTGGGAATAATATAATGCACGTACTTGAGGCTACTCTTTGCTCATTTGCATTACGCCGCTGTATACGAGAACACGAACTGCATCGATCCTAGCGCGAACCACCCGCTGGAAGCGTTGTGCTCTTACGTTATTGAGCACAACGATATTTATTGCGTACTTTGCAATTAACTGTAAGCGACGTTCGCGTCCCATTCGCAAAGGTTTGGCGTGGGGATTGCAGCCTGTTGATCAGCGTGTTTGCAAATCGTTGGCGGCGGGTATGGAGGCGGCAACGACGGAGAATCACGAGGTGCGGCCGAACGACCAGGGCAGGAGTTCGTCGATCCGGGACTGCGGGTGACCAGTTGCGATCGCTTTGAGGGTCGCTTTCATCCAGGCGTAGGGCTCCACGCCGTTGATCTTGCAGGTGGCGATGAGCGAAGCTATGCGCGCCCATGAACGACCTCCTTCGTCGTGACCAGCAAATAAACTATTTTTACGCGTCAGAGTCAGCGGCCTGATTTGATTTTCGACGGGATTGGTGTCCATCTCAACGCAACCATCGTCGAGAAACAAGGTGAGGCCATCCCAATGGTTCAGGAGATAGGCGATCGCCTTGCCCATCTCGCTGCCCGGCGACAGGCGGGCGGCTTGCTCGCGCAGGAACCTCTCGAGTTCAGCGACCAGCGGCCGTGATCGCTCGTTACGGGTCTTTTGCCGAGCCGGGGCGTCGGCGCCACGGATCTCCTTCTCGATTGCATAGAGTGCGGCGATGCGCGCGAGAACGGCTTCGGCGATCGGTGAGCCGGCTTTCGGAGTTGCTGCGATGATCTCACGCCTTGAGTGGGACCAACATGCGGCCAGCCGCAGTGGCACGCCGCCTTTGCGCTCGGGCCGTGCGAGCCGATGATAGCCCTGGTATCCGTCGACCTGAAGGATGCCGTCGAAGCCCTCGAGGATGCGCTCAGCATGTCCGCCACCGCGTCCTGGTGCGTAGTGGTAGACCACGATTGGTGGATCAGCGCCGCCGTGGCCGCGATCGTCGCGCAGGACAGCCCACAGATAACCGGTCTTCGTTCGGCCCCGGCCCGGATCGAGCACGGGCGCCCTGGTCTCGTCCATGAACAAGCGGCCCGATTGCTTCATCACGACGCTCATGCGCTCGACCAGCGGCGCGAGGTGGAAGGCGACCGTTCCCATCCAGTCTGCCAGAACGGCGCGATCGATGAAGATGCCATGCCGGGCCAGAACCTGCGACTGACGATAGAGTGGCATGTGCTCGCTGAACTTGGCGACCGCCACCTGCGCCAGCAGCGCCTCGGTGGGGATGCCACCCTCCACGAGATGGGCGGGCGCCGGCGCCTGAGCAACACCGGCGCAGCCGTTTGCGCAGGCGTAGCGCGGTCGCACCGTCTCGATCACCCGATACTGGGCCGCCATGACATCGAGACGACGGGAGCGATCCTCGCCGATCTGGACCATCCGACCGCAGCCGCAGGGACACTCGAGGTTCTCGGGTTCGATCACCTGCTCGATGCGCGGCAGGTGCGCGGGAAAGGCACGGGCAGCGCGGCCGGTCCGGCGGCTGGACGGCGCCGTGCCGGCGCGGCGCGCACGATCGTCCTGGCGCTCCTGGACTTCGGCGATGGCAATCTCGATGTCTTCGAGAACCAGTTGCATCTGATCGGGATTGAACTTCTCCGAGCGTTTGCCGAAACGTGCGCGCTCGTACTCCTTCACGAGCAGTTCGAGGCGTTCGACGGTCTCTTTGGACGCAGCCAGTTCGCTCTCGACATGAAGGCGCGCCGAGCATTCATCGTCAGCGCGACGACGCTCGGCTTCAATCATCGCTTCCTGCGCGCGGAAGAGCGCTCGCAAATCGGCGGGCAGCGCTGCAAGACGGGCGGGATCAATCGGGGATGGCGACACATCCGCAAGCTATCATCCCAAAGCCCCGCGCGAAACAGGTTGTCGGGTCTGAGTCAGTTCGCCGCAGCTGGCGTCGCGACAATCCGTTCGCCCACTCGCTTCCAGTTCAGTCCTTCAAACAGCGCTTCGAACTGCACGCGCGTCAGATGCATGACGCCGTCGCTGATCTGCGGCCACTCGAAACGACCATCGCGGCCAAGGCGCTTGTAGACCAAAACGAGGCCGGTGCCGTCCCATAGCAAAATCTTCAGCCGGTCGGCGCGCTTCGAACGAAAAACCACGATCAGGCCCGAATGCGGATCAAGCCCAAGCGTGTTTTGCACCAGGCCGGCCAGCGCGTCGTGCCCACACCGGAAGTCAACAGGACGCACAGCAAGCACAATCCGCAGTCCCTGCGCCGGAATGATCATGCGCCACGCTCGATCGCAGTCACGATCTCCGCGATCCGCACCGCCGACACGTCCGCATCCAGGCGGACCGAAACCTTGCCAATCGTAATCTCGACGGGCCCCTCGCTCTTGCCTGACGCCGCTGGATCGTTCAGCTCGATCGACACGAAATCCGCCGCGTCGTCCGTGACCAATGCGAGCCGGCCAGCACGCGCCAATCTGCGCCACGTCGTCAACTGCTGGGCCTTCACACCATAACGCCGTGCGACATCACATACGCGGGCGTCGGGCTTCATGCTCTCGAAAACAGCGCGCCCCTTGATCTCCGCAGACCATAACCGGCCTCCAGAACGCGTCCGGCGCGTAAGCTTCCCTACAAAGCCATCAGCTTCGGCTTCCTCCCCCGATTGTTCCATCGCCTTCAGTCTCCTCTTGGCTCTCTGACCAGCCAAGAATCGCAGAGCGAAAGCCGAAGGGAAACCAATCAATCAAATGGGAGAAAAGCTCCGCTTACAATTAACTCGTCGCCCACATCAGCTTTGAGCGACGAGGATTGGGACTCGTGCGTGCATGCGGCCGAAATCGTACCCGATCGCTCGATCCGGGGATGCACAGCGGTTATCCAGGCAGGCGAGCGGATGATCACCCAGTTGGCGGCGGCTTATAACAATCGCGGTGTCGCGCTGCGGTCGAGTGGAGATATCGACCGTGCCATGGAGGATTACGATCGAGCACTTCGTTTGTCCCCCGACTACTATGTCGCGCTCAACAACCGAGGCGTTGCTTTAATGAGCAAGGGAGAGCTTGATCGCGCGATTTCTGATTTCGATCGCGCCGTACAACTGAGGACTGACTACCTCGGTGCCTATTATAATCGCGGGAAGGCACTCGGGCGTAAAGGACTCTTTGATCGTGCCATCGCGGATTATGATCTGGTCATCAAGGCTGATCCGAAGAATCCGACCTTCTTGTTCGAACGCGGAACGATGAAAGCGAACGCTGGAGATCAGAGCGGCGCGGATGCTGATTTCGAGCGCGCCGAATCGCTCAGGTCGAATGGTGCGCGGACGACGCGGCCACGATGAAACTCGCCCAACCTAGACGCCGTTGAACTTGTCAGGCTGATGGGAGCCGCAACTCCGCGTGAAGGCCTCCATTTCTGCCATTGGATAGTTCGACAGAGCCGCCGTGCAGTGTGGCGAGATCGCGGACGATTGCGAGTCCGAGCCCGCTTCCCGGTTTGGCCTCGTCGAGCCGCTCGCCTGGGGCGAACGCGCGGTTTAGTGCATCAGCCGGGATGCCTGGCCCGTCATCAACGATCGTAATAAGGAGCTGCCCCGTCGGGGTATCGCGCGTAGCCTTGATCGAGACAACACCACGAGCCCACTTGCAGGCATTATCGACCAGGTTGGCGACCATCTCGTCAAGGTCGTTGGGATCGACGGCGGCAAGCAATTCCGTCTCGGCTGTATGGACGATCGTCAGCTCACGATGAGCATAGAGCCGCCGCATCGCCGCGGCTATTGATGCGAAGGCAGGTTCGACCTGCGTGATGACGCCAGGCAGGCCGGCGTTGGCTGCGGCACGGGCTCGGGCAAGCTGGAAATCAATCTGGCGCTGCATCCGCCCTGTTTGCTGAGTCAGGACCGCGGCGCCCTCGGTATCACCTCTCGCGAGCAGCCGGCGCGCTTCGTCCGTCAGCACGGCCAATGGTGTCTTCAGGCCATGCGCGAGATTGCCCGCCTGCGTGCGGGCGCGGCGAACCATCTGGGTATTGGCGTCGATCAGAGCGTTGAGATCATCGACCAGCGGCCGAACTTCGGACGGGAAGTCACCAGGCAGGGTTTCTGCTTTGCCCGCGCGAATGTCGCCCAGCGCGTCGCGCAGACGGCGCATGGGACGCAGACCAAACCAGGCCTGCAACGTGCCGGCCCCAATTAGGGCTATTGCCAGTGTGCCGAGTGACAGGGCCAGCGCCTGATTAAAATGTCTCAGTACATCATCGACGATCCGCTGGTCGGCGCCAATTTGAAGCACGTAACCGTTTTCAGCGGTCTGCCACGGTCGCTCATATGCGATCATCGGCTCACCAGCCGGGCCAGCTTCGACTGAGCGAGTAAGCTGCCGATCCGCCCCCCGCGCGGGTGGCGGAAAACGCCGTTGCGGTTCGAGGGAGGCTGATTGTAGGACGATGCCGTTGCGATCGCTCACCTGCCAGTAATAGCCAGTCCCGGGCTGCGCGAAGCGCGGATCACTGAGCCTTTGTGCCAGAGCGACATGTCCGTCGGCCGTGCGGGCCAACAGACCTTCGAGCTCGTCGAGATGACCGATCAGCTCGGCATTGACAAGCTCCGTGACGTGCGCCCGGAACAGCGCGGAAATCGAAACGCCAGCGACAGCGATACCTGTCACGGTCGTGAGAATAACGCCAACCAGCAGCCGGGCGCGCAGACTTCTGACCATCAGCCGAACCTGTAGCCCAGACCGCGCAGGGTCCTGATGGTATCGCGGCCGATTTTGCGTCGCAGCCGACCGACATAGACCTCGATCGTATTCGAGCTGCGTTCCTCATTCAGGCCGTAGAGATGGTCGAGCAACTCGGCTTGCGTCACGACGCGGCCGACGCGATGCAGGAAGAGGTGGAGCAGGCGAAATTCCTGTGCCGTCAATTCGATCGGCTGGCCCGCAACATTGGCGGTGCCGGCAACGGGGTCAAGCACGATATCTCCGTGGCGCAATTCGGAGGTGGCTTGGCCCGCGACGCGCCGCATCAGCGCGCGCAGGCGAGCTGCGACTTCGTCGACGTGAAACGGCTTCGCCACATAGTCATCAGCCCCTGCATTGAGACCTTCCACCTTCTCAGTCCAGCTGCTGCGCGCCGTCAGGATCAGGACCGGTGTGGCGGCCCCGGTACGTCGCAACCTCCGTAAGACCTCGATGCCTGACAGGCCGGGTAAACCGAGATCGAGAACGATCGCGTCGAATTCTTCTTGCAGCGCGAAGGAAAGGGCGTGCTCACCATCTTCCACATGCTCAACGACAAAGCCAAAGCTGGCCAACCCTTCCTTCAGGCGGGCGCCAATGTCCTGATCGTCTTCGACAAGAAGAATGCGAATGGTCATGTCTCCTGATTGCTGCAGTCCGATACTGGATCAACCTGCATTTACGCTGACAGCTTGTGTTCAGACTAGCGTGGCAATCAGGCGTCTAGAAGTCAGTGTTGAGACTCGTGCCAATGTTAAAATTGCTCCTGATAATCGTTCGCATATCAACAATTATCTTGGTGACCCCAGCCTTCGCTCAGCAGGCCGCCGTGCTGTCGATTGATGCACTTGCCAATTCCGTCGTGGCAAGTAACCCCGAACGACGCTTTTATTTCCAGCAGATCGGGCTTGCAGGTGTTGAGCGCGACGCGGCTGATCGCCTGCCGGACCCTGAAGCTGCATTCGAGTTAGGCGAACGCCGGATGGCCGACGGCCTGACAGGTGCACCGAAAGGCGCCGGGCCGACATATGGCTTGTCGATTATGCAGCCGCTCGACTTTGCCGGACGCGGGGCGCTCCGTCGCGCCATCGCCGAGCATCAGATCGCGCTGGCGCGGCTCGGTCTTGCGCAATTCGACGCAACGCTCGCAAGCCGGGCACGCTCTTTGGGATATGCCTTGTTCGCGGCCGAGCGGAAAGCCGCCGCGGCACGCGACGTTGCCGCGCGGATGCGCGAGCTTGCACGCGTTGTGGAGCAGCGGGATCCGGCGGGCATCGCCACCACGCTGGACACGGCCATTCTGGATGCGGGTGCCATCACGGCGGAGCGAAATGCCGCGATGGCTGATTCCGAGACCAGCACGATCGTCTACGAACTGAATCAACTTCGCGGCGCGCCGCTCAAAGCGCGGCTCCGCATTGCTCCGCCCGATATCACGCTGCCCGGCCTTCCGTCGGTCGAGCGCATGGCGCAACAAGCTGGCATCAACAATTTCGAGATTCAGTCGCTGCGCGCGCAATTGCAGCAGCAAGGGTTGCGCGTTGACCTCGCACAAGCAGCGCGTGTGCCGAACGTCTCAGTCGGTCCCTACTTCAATCGCGCGAAGTCAGACAGCCGCGAGACCAATTTCGGCATACGGCTGACGACGACGTTGCCGCTTTGGAATAGCCAGGCTGCTGGCCTCGCACAGGAGTTGAGCCGTCAATCCCAGGGCGATGCGGCCCTGCTCGCCGCCAACCGACGGATCGCGAGGCAGGTTTACGAACAGGCAGCCTACTACGAGGCGAAGCGTCGAGCCCTTGCGGGCTGGCCAGCCGGGGCCACCGAGAAATTTGCGGCCGCAGCTACCGCCGCCGCCGATAGTTATCGCCAGGGAGCGATCCCGATCGCAACTTACGTCGAGATGCAGCGCCAGTATCTGGACGCGCTGTCGGCTCTGCTCGACACGCGACGTGAGGCTATGGAAGCGATGCTTCAACTTCGGGCGCTCAATGGCGGCCGCAGCTTCGACGGCGTGTCCCGATGACGCGGCGGATTCTGGAATGGACAACCGGTCGACCAGCCACGGTGATGATCATCGCTTTGCTGATCGCTGGTCTTGGAATCTGGTCTTTCGTGAATCTGCAAATCGATGTCATTCCCGACATCACAGGCGTGCAGGTGCAGATCAACACGACTGTTCCTGCCCTGGCGCCAGAGGAAATCGAGCGTCTTGTGACGCTGCCCATCGAGCGCAGCATGGGTGGTCAGCCGGGCCTGCGGGAAATGCGATCGCTCACCAAGACCGGACTGTCACAGGTCACGCTCATCTATCAGGACGGCACGGACCAGCTTCGCGCACGCCAATTCGTCAACGAGCGGCTTTCCGCAGTGCGCGACATGCTGCCAGCCGGATCATCGCCGCGCCTCGCTCCGATCACCACCGGGCTTGGCGAAATCTGGTACTACACACTCGAATGGGCGCAACCGCCGTCCGATTTGGACGAGCGGCAACAACTGATGGAGTTGTTCGAGGCTCAGGAATATATCGTGCGCCCGATGCTGCGCGCGATCGAGGGGGTCGCCGACGTCAATTCCAACGGCGGCCTCGAACGTCAGTTTGTCATCGAGCCTGATCTGAAGAAGCTCACGACAGCGGGCATCACGCCGAGCGAGCTTGCCCAGGCTGTTGGCGCCAACGTCGCCAATGCCGGCGGCGGGACCATCACCAAGAACGGCCAACGCTTCACCGTCCGAACCGAAGCGCGTGTCACGACGGCGGAGATGATCCGCGCATTACCCGCGAAATTCGCAGGTGGCGTGCGGCCGCTGACTGTAGCGGATCTGGCGACCGTGACCATCGGCCATGCTCCACGCGATGGCGCCGCGACCACCAACGGCAAGGAAACCGTGCTCGGCACAGTGATGATGCTGGTCGGGCAGAACAGCCGGGACGTTGCCCGGCGCGTCGATGCGCAATTGCCGAACCTGCGCGCCGCGCTGCCCAAAGGCATGATCCTTCAGGTTCAGTACGATCGTTCAGAATTGGTGGATCGCACCATCGCGACGGTCGAGCGCAACCTTGGCGAGGGAGCGTTGCTGGTCGCCGTCGTATTGCTGATCGTGGTCGGCAACTGGCGCGCGGCATTTATCGTCGCGTCGGTCATCCCGCTGGCCTTTCTCATGATGATCTCGGGCATGCATGCGCTCGGTATATCGGGCAATCTGATGAGCCTCGGCGCGCTCGACTTCGGCCTGGTCGTAGATGGCGCGATCGTCGTCGTGGAAAACACATTGCGTCTGATGGGCGAGGCACAGCGCCTCAAGGGGCGCGAGCTGACGGCCGATGAACGCCGTCGCATCGTCATCAACGCTGCGGGGGGCGTGGCGCGGCCCGTGTTCTTCGGCATGGCCATCATCGCGCTGGTTTATGTGCCGGTACTCAGCCTGGGCGGCGTCGAGGGGAAGCTGTTTCAGCCGATGGCGCAAGCCGTGATGCTGGCGCTGGCAGCGGCGCTGATCGTTACCTTTACGCTAGTGCCGGCGCTGTGCGCCCGGCTGCTACGAGGCGAGAAGGTGCGTCAGCCGAGCGTCAGTGAAAAGGAAGATTCTCTCCCGGAGATAACCGCCGACAACCACATCACGCATAACGGTGGCTTCGCCGGCCTCGTGATCCGGGGCTACCGTCCCGTCCTGGACTTCGCCCTCCGTCATCCCGCTGCCCTTCTCGTTCCATCGGCAGTCCTGTTGGCCGTGGCATTGAGGATATTCCTGACCCTTGGCTCGCAGTTTACGCCACGCCTCGATGAGGGCTCCATCACGGCGATGGTCTACAAGCCCGTGGGGATGTCGCTCGACCGTAGCCTTGAGATCGAGCAGCAAACCGAGCGTGAAATTTTGCGTCGCTTTCCGCAAGTGACCCGAACCTTCTCCCGCATCGGCACCAGCGCGGTTGCGACCGACCCGATGCCGCCGAATGAGAACGACCTCTACATCTTCTACAAGCCGCTCGACCAATGGCCGCAAGGTCCGGACATGCCGCGCAACAAGAGCGAGCTGGTTGCGGCGATCGAAAAGGCTGCCACTGCGCTGGCGCCGGAGCAGTCATTCCTTTTCGCGCAGCCTATCGAGATGCGCTTCAACGAAATGTTGGAGGGCACGCGGGCGGATCTGTCGGTCAAGATATTCGGAGACGACTACGACGTGCTTGAGCGGCTCGCCGCGCAGGCGCGAGAGGAATTGCAAGGCGTGCCCGGCACCGCCAATGCCGCATTCGAAGCGGCCAGCCGCACCCACAGTGTGGTGGTCGAGATCAATCACGACGCGATGGTGCGGTTGGGGCTGGGAACCGCCGAGGTCAACCGTGCCATTGCGTCAGCGATCGGTGGGGACGAGGTCGGCTTCATCGCGGACGGAGAGCATCGACACGCGATCGTCGTTCGTATGCCCGAGTCCTTACGCGCGGACACAAAATCGATCCTCTCCCTTCCATTGCGCGTCGGCGCGTCCGGCCTTGTGCCGCTGGACCGCGTTGCAAGTCTGCGCGAGATGAGAACGGTCGAACCGATCCTGCACGACAATGGTAAGCGCCGCGCCGCCTTGATGGTCAATCTCAACACCAGCGACATCGAAGGTTATGTGACCGCAGCGCGTGCACGCCTCGACGGCAAGCTTGCGCTGCCTGAATCCTATCGCATCGAGTTCGGAGGCCAGTTCCGTCAGCTAGAAGCGGCCCGAGCCCGTCTGATGATCGTCGTGCCGGCGGCGCTGCTGATGATCTTCTTGCTCGTTTATTCGGCGTTGGGGAGCGTCCGTCATGCCGCCGTCGTCTATACCGGTATTCCGTTTGCGATCACCGGTGGCGTGCTGGCACTCTGGCTACGTGACATGCCATTCTCGATCACCGCCGCGATCGGCTTTATCGCGGTCTCCGGCATCGCGATGCTGAATGGTCTCGTTCTGATCGATCATATCAATGCGTTGCGGCGGAAGCTGCCTGTTATCGAGGCAGTCCGGCAAGCCGCCACGGATCGGCTCCGTCCGGTATTGTCGACCGCCATGGTCGCGGGAATCGGCTTCGTACCGATGGCGATTTCACAGGGCGCGGGAGCGGAGGTGCAACGACCGCTCGCCACTGTCGTCATCGGCGGCGTCCTGTCGTCCACCGTTCTGACGCTGCTGCTGTTGCCGGCGATCTACCGATGGATGGAGCGCCGCTCCGCAGCCGTCGTCGAACGAGAGAAACAGCCGTTGGAAGTGGAGGTTTCAGCATGAAAAGATCGAATCGGCTCCGTGACGTGGCAATCTTAGCCGCTATGACGTCACTTTTCTTTGTCTCGCCGGCCCTCTCGCTCGCAAGTTCTCCTGTCCATGACAATCAACCCAGTCCTTTCTACGTGCAAAACCTGCCGGCGGAAGTGCGGGCAGGCCTTCAAAAATACAGGAAGGTATGTGGCGATGAATTGACAACAACGCGTGGCTTCAGCCGCTTCATTGACGTTGGGAACGTTCGTCTCATCGCTCTTCATCTTCATGAACTCAGATGTGGCGACCGCCTTACGTTTTGTAGCAGCGGAAAATGCCTCCATCAGGTCTACATGTCGCACCACGGACGATATCATCTGGTGATGAGTGTCAGGGCAAATGAAGTCACGTTGAGAGGCCTGGACAACACTCCGGCGATTGAAGTTGAATGCGGCTTTGGACTACAGCGTATGTGGCGATGGAACGGTAGGCGTTTCATCGGAAGATAGCATCATTGATCAGCCTGACCGGCCAAGTTTCCAGATCGATCTCGAAGGCAAGGCGCCTTTTCCTATGTGCTCAGCGCCGCGTTACAAAGCCTTAGAAATGTAATTCAGGACCATGTTCCATGCGAGCCCTTCATAAAGAGAACCATCTGATCGAACGAATAGGTTGGCTTCGCGCAGCGGTGCTAGGCGCCAATGACGGGCTGATTTCAACATCGAGTCTGATCGTCGGTGTTGCCGCCGCGACCGCCGCTTCCCACGAAATTCTGGTTGCTGGCGTAGCGGGGCTCGTCGCCGGAGCAATGTCGATGGCTGCAGGCGAATATGTGTCGGTCAGTTCCCAGGCCGATACGGAAGAAGCCGACATGGCGCGTGAGCGCCGCGAACTTGCCACGCAACCTGAAGCGGAGCTGGCCGAACTCGCCGCGATCTACGAGCAGCGTGGTGTAACGCCCGAACTGGCGCGACAGGTCGCCGAGCAGATGATGGCAAAGGACGCCTTCGGGGCCCATGCGCGGGATGAACTCGGACTGACCAGTCATGTGATGGCGAAGCCAGTTCAAGCGGCTTTCACTTCGGCGGTCACCTTCGCATCTGGCGCGACTTTGCCGCTGGCCGTCGCTCTCCTGTCGCCGGCCTGGACCGCCACCTGGACCGTCTCCATTGCCTGCCTCATCGGACTTGGCGTTCTCGGAGCGATCGGCGCTCGCGCTGGCGGCGCCAGCATATGGAAACCCACTCTTCGGGTCGTGTTTTGGGGAGCAGTCGCCATGGCCTCAACTGCGACCATTGGTGCCCTCATCGGTCGAGCCGTCTAGTTCGCGGAGCTCTCTATTTTTTAATCGATTTTGCACTCGATATTTGCATCGCTGCAGAATGGGATTTTCTGCGATGTATTCCAGCGGTACCCAATCACACATGCCGCGGACTTCAGGACTAGGAGAGAGCCACTGCGTACGCGGCCCAGATTTGGAAAGAGCTAGTCATTTCCTCATAGACCCGGGAGAAGCAAAATACCGGATACCTTGTACTTGGTCCGATATCAGCTCCGCGTTCGGTTCGGCGCACCCGTTTGGGTGGGGCTATTGGCGGCAGCCGGCGAACGCTGAAAGATGAGAGGATCACGATGCCCCAAAATAAATTAATCGCAGATTCAATCACATATGCGTTCGCACTTTTATCCAGTACGGCGCGCCATTCTCCTTGTGAGATTGGCTCTTTCCCCCACACATTGTCCTTGTTATTTCTGTAGCCTGCCGTCCGGCCATATCAGCCGTCACGCCTGCAGCGCCGTGCGCGCGGCCAGTATCTCGGGCCAGCGCCTTTACACTCGCCCTTGAAAGTGAAGGCGCGTTCTAGCTTTGTGTCAATCGAACGCCACGCCGATGCGCGTAGCGCTCCGCCAGACTATTCGACACTGTGAGCAAGCGCCGCCAGGTTCTATTTTCAGCTCGAAGGCATCCGGAATGTTCAGGGCAGCAGGAACTTCGAGGCAGGCGCCTGTGTCCGACAAGTTTCGGACGACGCAACTTATCACGGACGATCGCTGATTGAGAATGATCTTCCCCGTCAACAGCGTGCGGCGACGGCGAGTGGTGCGACGCTCCGTCATAACCAATACCAAACGACGCCGCAGGCGGTTGTCGCTGCCCCGCGTCTCGCCTCGACGGCCACCTTCGCGATTCCCGTATCGCGTGGCAGGTTATTGGCGAGTATTTTGAAGACGAGAGCCCCCGGCATAGCGCACTCGCAATACTTCAACGTAGAAACACCATCCGCGCGGTTTGGCCGAGCAGGACAAAGGCCAAAGATTCGTCCCAGTAGCTCAAGACTCCCAATCTGAATCGTTGGTGGTTCATGAGGGCCAAGGCACAGCTGATAGCCGCGCTCATAAACAGCATCATCGTAAGCGCTTTCCCGAATCCCCAGGGCAGCGGGCTTTGAGCACCGGCAAAGATCAGCACGATCAAAAGTTTGAGAGAAAGGCGACGGAGCACAAAGCGCGAGTCCGACGTCATTTTCGGCTCGGCTGCATAACGACGTCGTATCCGCGAAGAGGCAGTACGAAAGAGACACTGCGATAAACGCAATGTCGGTCGGGCAAAGGCATCCAAGCCCGTGCGGCGAAACCGAAACGCCGCTTTCAGAAAGGTTAAGGACAACGAATAAAGCAATCGCCGAAGACGAGGGCTTCGCGCGACGATGCGCTCGACAAGAACCATATCGATACCCACACTAGACCTCGGATCGAAATAAATCAGAGCGATCACATCGCTAGTGAAGTCGACGCGCCCGTGTCCGGTGAGTCTAAGCGGCTTGATATTGCGCAGGTAGTTATCGCCGAAGACCTTACAATATACGATGGTATATCCCGGATATTGTTTTGTATATCGGATCAACCCCGCAAGACACTGTCACTCAAGGAATGACGGTGATATCCAGCCAATGTCATCTAGCGGCTCCAACCCGCTGCCGACGCATGAGGATCAACGAGCAATGCCAAGCGACAGTAGTCGAGCAAGCGTGCCGCTCAGGTCGTTCTCGCGAGTCTGAATCATCAGTCTCGCCTGTGACGGCCGAGCGGCTCGTCACGGAGGTGAGACATGACTCTCCAATTTTTTACTCTGCCGGCTTCGCTCCGCGTTTCGCGGATCGCCTCGCCGAAACGCAATCCCGCATTCGCCGACCCGCGATGCGAGCGTGACCGTCCTTTCACGAAGTCTCCCCGCACGAACCGGACTCGACTGGTCGCGGCGTGGCGTGTCAATGGCGAGACCGGTCGGCTCGAATGCATCTGGATGCTTGACGCCGAACCAGACACGGGCGGCGGGTTGCGCCGATTGATCGAGCGCGCCGGACTCCTTCTTGCAGTTTACCAGCATGGTCGCTTTGCGGCGTGAGGCGTGTGATGCATTCCCTCACGCTGCATAAGGCCAGCACGGCGATGGTTCTGGTGTCCGCCGGCCTGGACGGGCTTCACCCCCGCCGGGGCGGCAATCCGTACTCGCGCAGAATCGCACGGTCGCGCGAAGGTGCGGACCCTCCCTGGTGAAGAGCGGCTGCGCTGCTCAAGCGCGGTCCGAATGCCGAGCGTCGTGAAGATGCATCGGTTTCATTATCCCCTCAGCCGACCAAGACCCCAAGCGCCGAAGACCGTGCCGAGAGGCGCATGGTCTCGGCGCTTGCGGCAGGAGATTCATCCAATGAATGCCCCCATCCTCAAGGCGGCTCTCAAGCCGCGCGGAAAAGACGAACGCAAGCTGTCGATGAAGGCGGTCCGTGAAGCCCAGAATGGGTTGGATGACACCTTCGAAAACGTCAAAGGCGACCGCAACGGCCTGATTGCCCGAGATGCGATCGAACGGCTGGCAAAAGACGGCCCCAATGAGGTTGCGCAAGAGCGACGCCTGCCAGCGGTTGTTCAGTTTTTTGGCGCTTTCAAGAATCCGTTCATTGCAGTGCTGCTGATCCTGGCTGGGATCAGCGCTGTAACGGACATCTGGCTTCGGCTTCAACATGGCGAGGATGCGGATCCGACAAAAGTCACCATCATCATCGTGATGGTGCTTGCCAGCGCCTTGATGCGCTTCGTTCAGGAGTACCGATCGAGCGCTGCGGCCGAAGCTCTGAAGGCGATGGTCCGCACGACGGCGACGGTTCTTCGTCGAGGATCGGCAACGTCAAATCCCGAAGCATTCGAAATCCCGATGCGAGAGATCGTCGCCGGCGACATCGTGCGTCTTTCAGCAGGGGATATGATCCCGGCAGACGTGAGGCTGATCGAATCCCGCGATCTGTTTGTGAGCCAGGCAGTGCTCACCGGTGAGGCCATCCCTGTTGAGAAGTATGACACGCTCGGGTCTGTCGCCGAGAAGTCCGCGGCGAGCGTAGCGTCCAGCGAAATGAACGCGCTCGACATGCCCAACGTCTGCTTCATGGGCACCAACGTCGTGAGCGGCACGGCGACCGCGCTTGTCGTTGCCACGGGTGCTCGCACCTATTTCGGATCGTTAGCCAAGGCGATCGTCGGATCGCGCGCTCAAACGGCGTTCGATCGCGGCATCAACAGTGTGAGCTGGCTGCTCATCCGCTTCATGCTCGTCATGGTTCCTGTCGTCTTTGTCATCAACGGCCTGACCAAAGGCGACTGGGTGGAAGCGCTGTTGTTCGGCCTTGCCGTCGCCGTCGGACTTACCCCCGAAATGCTGCCGATGATCGTTTCCTCGAACCTCGCGAAGGGCGCCGTAGCGATGGCGCGGCGCAAAGTCGTCGTGAAGCGACTCAACGCCATTCAGAACTTCGGCGCGATGGATGTTCTCTGCACGGACAAGACCGGCACGCTGACTCAGGACAAGATCATTCTGGAGCACCACGTCGACGTTACCGGGCAACCCAACGCTGACGTTCTCCGGTTGGGCTGGTTGAACAGCTACCACCAGAGCGGCGTGAAGAACCTGATGGATCAGGCCGTCGTGCGATTCGCCGGGGCGGAGCCAGCCATCACGAACACGGCCGCGAGCTACCGAAAAGTCGATGAACTTCCGTTCGACTTCGTGCGCCGCCGACTCTCAGTGGTCGTCGAGGGCGAGGACGGAGATCACTTGCTCATCTGCAAGGGCGCGGTTGAGGAGATGCTGTCGATCTCTACGCACGTCAGAAGAGGCAAAGATCTGATCCGCCTTGGTGACGTTGAGCGCAAGAATCTGGCTGCGATGGCTCGGGCGTACAACGAGGACGGATTCCGTGTGCTGGTCGTCGCCACCCGAGGGTTTGTGGCGTCCGAGGCCAAGACGCATTATGCCATCGCGGACGAAGCCGATCTCACGATTCAGGGGTTCCTTACTTTTCTCGACCCGCCAAAGGAGACGGCTGGACCAGCAATCGCTGCGCTCGCGGAGCATGGCGTCAAGGTCAAGGTTCTTACGGGCGACAATGCGGTCGTGAGTGCCAAGATCTGCCGTGAAGTAGGACTTGAACCGGGCCAAGCCGTACTCGGGCGCGACATAGAAAAATTGGACGACACCGCGCTTCGCGTTTTGGTCGAGGAGCGGACGATCTTCGCGAAGCTCACTCCGCTCCAGAAGTCGCGTGTATTGCAGGCGCTTCAGGCTAACGGTCATACCGTCGGATTTCTCGGTGACGGCATCAATGACGCCCCGGCGCTGCGCGATGCCGATGTCGGCATTTCCGTCGATAGCGGCGCCGATATTGCGAAGGAGTCGGCCGATATCATCCTGCTCGAGAAGAGCCTGATGGTTCTTGAGGAGGGTGTGCTGAAGGGGCGCGAAACCTTCGGCAACATCATGAAATACCTCAACATGACCGCCAGCTCGAACTTCGGAAACGTGTTTTCAGTGCTGGTGGCGAGCGCATTCATTCCGTTCCTGCCGATGCTGTCGATCCATTTGCTCGTGCAAAACCTGATGTACGACATTTCCCAATTGGCGCTGCCTTGGGATCACATGGACAAGGAGTTTCTCAGCAAACCGCGGAAGTGGGATGCCAAGAATATCGGTCGTTTCATGATCTGGATCGGGCCGACGTCCTCGATCTTCGACATCACGACGTTCGCTCTGATGTGGTTCGTCTTTGCCGCCAATAGCCCGGAGCATCAATCGCTCTTTCAGTCGGGCTGGTTCATCGAGGGCCTGCTTTCTCAAACGCTCGTGGTCCATATGCTGCGTACCCAGAAGATTCCCTTCGTCAACAGCACAGCGGCTTTGCCGGTCTTGCTGATGTCGAGCGTCATCTGCGTACTGGGGATCTATTTGCCGTTCTCTCCGCTGGGAGCAGCCATCGGATTGCAGCCCCTGCCTATCGCCTACTTCCCGTGGCTGGCCGGAACGCTGCTCTGCTACTGCCTCGTCGCTCAACTGATGAAGACCGTCTACATCCGCCGGTTCGGACAATGGTTCTGACGGCCAAGCGCATGAGAGGTCCTGATCATGTCCACATCACCGTTGATCCTGAGATTTGCGCCGCCGCAGGCTGGAGACTGCCCGCGACAAGGGCCGCCACCGCCGAGGCGACAAGCGCCGCGTCCGCCCCACAATCGCGAGCCGGGCGATGCCAGGTCGTCGCTTCGGAATCGGTTGGACAGACGTTTGTGTTGGGCTTTGGCGGTTTTGGCGATGTTCGTGACGCATGCGGCCGTTCACCTTGCTCGTCGCCGTCTGCTGGACGGTTTCAAGCTCAGATTCCTGCTGCGTTGCGGCGCACGGTTGAACAGAGCGGCGATATCGCGAATGCGGCGTTGCCGCTGGTGAGCCACACAAGCGCAAAACGATCGCTTGCATGGAACCAAAGCACGAGGCCCGGACCTGAACCGGACTTCGATCAGCAAGGAGCTTCAAATGGACGACCCATCTAGTCGCGGCGCGACCAACAACTCGCGCCGCTTGAATTCACGAGAAAACTAGGAGGGCAGCTCGCGGCTATTGGCGCCGGGCGCTCTCGCAACCCGACGCCAGGAGTAGCCCATGACTTATTTTACGACCCACGGACTTCCCAATTTCACTATCACCACCGGACTGAAGGTTTTCAGGCGTCGTCGGGTTCTTTTTTGCCGACTGATGGTGATCGCTTTCTACTTGCTGGCGCTCGGTCTTGTAGCGGTTCTTCAGGTAACCAAAGCGCACGCGCAAGAACTTCAAACGACTCCCGGCCATCCGGATGCGGCACGGCTCAACACTAGTGGACCGCAACCCATCCTGGCGATGCCAACGAAGGCACCGGGGGCCTCGCGTGACAATAAGGTGGAATCGGGCGGGCCCGACTGGTCGGGCGTCTATTTTGGCGGACACACCGGTTTCGGGGCTGGCAGCCTTGGCCCGGGAACGAACCCCGTCTTGAATCAGTCCGTTGGCCTGCCGCCTACGGTGACAGGAATGATCGGCGGCTTTCAGGGAGGCTACAACTTTCAGGCCAGCGATCGTTGGGTGCTCGGCGCGGAAGCCGATGTCACTTTTGTGAGCCCGCCCGATGAGACGCGACGGATACCGGCTCCCTTCAACACATCCCTGGATGTCGTGGGGACGGTGCGTGGCAGGATCGGCTATGCTTTTGGCCCATTCCTCCCCTATGCAACGGGAGGCCTCGCTTGGACACGAACGAACGTCGACATCAATGGCGATGACGGCAGCGTTTTGTCAAAACTGGGGCGCTGGCACGCTGGGTGGACGGCAGGCGCAGGTGTCGAAATGGCCTTGGGCGGACCATGGACGGCACGCGTCCAGTACGACTACCTCGATCTGGCTTCCTCGACCTATCGACTCGATGGTGCCGGACTGCGCGATGTGTCCGTCCGCCCCCGAACCCAGAGGTTCACGCTTGGCCTGAACTACCGACTGGGCGATGTGGCCTCGACACTCCCAAGACCACCGGCAACTGTCGAAATGTCGCCGGACTGGAATATTCATGGCCAGACCACATTCATCGCCCAAGGCTATCCCGCGATTCGTTCCCCCTACGCTTCCAGCGCCAGCCTGCCCGGTGGTGGGCAAGTTCGTGAGACGTGGACCGCGGACGCATTTCTTGGCGTGAGGCTTTGGGACGGTGGTGCGTTCTATTTCAATCCCGAGCTAGCCCAAGGCTTCGGGCTGAACGGGACGCTCGGACTCGCAGGCTTTCCAAATGGAGAAGCGCAAAAAGGCGGCGCTGAATTTCCGAAATTTCGGCCACAGCGCTACTATCTTCAGCAGACATTCGGTCTTGGTGGCGAGCAGGAGGATGTCGCAGACGGCCCCCTGCAACTGGCGGGGCGACGCGATATCGATCGCGTCACTGTCACGGTTGGTCGTTTCGCGGTTGGCGATTTCTTCGACGCGAATGCCTATGCCAAGGATCCGCGCGCGGATTTCATGAATTGGGCAATCTGGTCGTCGGGGGCCTATGACTTCCCCGCCGACCTTCCCGGCATGACGCGCGGTGCGGTCATCGAGCTGAATCGTAAGGATTGGGCTGTGCGAGCCGGGGCCTTCCAAGTGCCCAGGGAGCCGAACAGTGATGTTTTGGTCTTCAATGGGGGCGGCGGTGGCGCCGTCGAGTTCGAGGAACGGCACAGCCTGTTCGGGCAGCCGGGTAAGGTTCGGATCGGCGCTTTCATCAACCGTGGTTACACCGGCGCGTATCGCGACGCTATCAACCTCGCGCAAGCGAGCCCTCAAACAGATATCAACGATGCGATGACGGCCCTGCGCCGCAATCAGAATAAGTATGGCTTTTATGGAAATATCGAACAGGCTTTGACAGCTGACCTCGGGCTTTTCGCCCGTGCAAGCTGGAACGACGGCCGCACCGAAATCCTCTCCTTCACGGACATCGACCGCAGCATTTCCGGTGGTTTCTCCCTAAAGGGTTCTGCATGGGGACGGCCTGCGGACACGATCGGAGTCGGTGCTGCGGTCAACGGCCTCTCGAGTGCACATCGTAACTTCCTCGCCGCCGGAGGCACGGGGTTGCTGATCGGTGATGGGAGACTGCGCTACGGCCACGAGTCGATCGTCGAGGCGTATTACGCCTTGCGGGTCAACGGCTGGAGCACCGTCACCTTCGACTATCAGTTTGTTGCAAACCCCGCCTACAACGCCGACCGCGGACCAGCCTCGATTCTGTCGCTTCGCGCCCACGCCGAATTCTGACAGCGAGTGGAGTGGCAATTCCAGCAATAGCGCGGGCTTGCGCCTCGGGAGGGCGCGACCGACGCAACGAGATGGGAACACATTCAGATGGATTGGCAAAGCCTTGGCCACACCGCACTCACGCTCGGGGGCGCATTCCTTCTTGGCGGCTTGATCGGCTTCGAACGGCAATGGCGCCAGCGCCTGGCCGGGCTGCGAACCAATACCCTCGTCGCGCTCGGCGCGGCCATCTTCGTCCTCTTTGCCGGGCTGTTCCCCGGCGAGGCGAGCCCGACGCGCGTTGCGGCCCAGATTGTTTCCGGCATCGGCTTTATGGGCGCCGGCATCATCTTCAAGGAAGGGTTGAATGTGCGCGGGCTCAACACCGCCGCGACGCTGTGGTGCTCCGCCGCGATCGGCGCGCTGTGTGGGGCCGGATTTTTCTTTCATGCATTGATTGCGACGACGTTCGTCATCGCCGTCAACGCAGTTCTGCGCCCGCTCGTGCGCCTCGTTGAGCGCCAGTCATTCGCCGCAAGCCCGTTGGACAGCGCATATGCGATCAGCATCATCTGCCATGGAGAGGCTGAGGCGCATGTTCGGGCGCTTCTTCTTCGCGATCTCGCCGGTGCGCTGCACATCCGCGACCTCGAAAGCACGAATATCGAGGACACAAACCGAGTCCAGGTGAGCGCGACAGTGCGAGCCGACACTCGGCAGGATCGCCTTTTGGAACAGATTATCGGTCGTCTCAGTCTGGAGCCGCTGGTAACATCTGCTCGGTGGCGGTTCGAGCCAGGCGAGTGACCGAGAAGCAATAGTTATCTAGGTACACGGCGGAGTAGATTCTCCAGGGAAGAATATTGAAAGTAGGTAAGTTGATCGAGAAGGTGAACAATGCTCAAGATCGCCAATGATATACGTCCCGGATCGGCGCTGACGTTGATCGCGATGGGCGTTGCGATGGCCGGCATTTTTATCGCCGATACGGTCACGGACTACGCCATCGCAGCGGCCGTATTCTACACAGCGGTCATTCTCGTTGCGACACGCATCTTGTCTGGCACGGCTGTAGTGGCCCTCGCTTGCATTTGTGTCGCGCTGACCCTGATCAGTTTTTTCTTGACCCACTCCGGTGCGTATGAGGTCGGCATCGTCAATACCGGGATTAGTATCGTTGCGATCGGCGTTACAACCTATCTCAGTTTAAGGATGGTGGCTGCGAAGGCCGAGGCGCTGGAGGCGCGCGATCGGCTTTTGCGAATTGCGCGGGTCACGACGCTCGGTCAACTGTCGGCGTCGATCGCGCACGAAGTCAACCAGCCCCTGGCTGCCGTCGTCGCCAGCGGCGGCGCGTGCACCCGATGGCTTGCCCAGGAGCCGCCAAATCTCGACAAGGCCCGCCTCGCGCTCGACCGCATCGTCAGCGATGCCAACCGGGCAAGCCAGGTCATCGCGCGCATTCGCGCCCTTTCGAAGGGCGAGGCGCCGCGCCGACAACCATTCGACCTCAGGGAAGCTGTCATGGAAATCGCGACCTTGTCGCGCGGCGAGATCGAGCGTGGCGGCGTCGCCTTGCAACTGGACCTGCATGACGGCCTACCTCGCGTTTTTGCCGATCGGGTCCAGATCCAGCAGGTCATCAGCAATCTCGTCCTCAATGCGACCGAGGCGATGTCGGACCGCGCATTGCCCGAGCGTCGTCTGCGAATTGCCGCCTCGCAGGATGGACGGGATGCGATCGTTCTCGCGGTGGCCGATTCCGGCACCGGTCTGGCGCCGGGAGCTCGTGAGCACCTCTTTGACGCCTTCTGGACGACGAAAGAGGGAGGCATGGGTCTTGGCCTTACCATCAGTCAGACGATCGTTGAAGCGAATGGCGGACAGATTTCCGCGGCTCCAGTCCCTGGAGGCGGGACCGTATTTGAGGTGCGCCTGCCGCGCCACATGGAGGCAGCCTGATGAAAAATGAACCGACGGCGGATTCGCGGCCGCAGCCCATCGTCTATGTCATCGATGACGATCGGTCCGTTCGCGCCGCGCTCGAAGATTTGCTCGCATCCGTTGGGCTACAGGTGCGCTCGTATAGCTCGGTTGCCGAATTTCTGGAAAGCTCCATGCCGGACGCGCCCGGCTGCCTGCTGCTCGATGTGAGAATGCCCGGACAAAGCGGGATCGATTTTCATCGGCAAATGCCTGAATACGGCATTCATCTGCCGACGATATTCATCACGGGACATGGGGACATCACGATGGGCGTGAACGCCATCAAGAATGGCGCCTTCGAGTTCTTGACCAAGCCGTTTCGCGACCAAGACCTGCTGGATGCTATCCAACAAGCGATCGAAAAAGACCGGCGAAGGCGCGAGAGCGAAGCGCGTTCGCTGGATTTGAATGCGCGTTGGGAGACATTGACGCCCGGCGAACGAGACGTTTTCAAGCTCGTTGTAAAGGGCCTCCTCAATAAACAAATCGCCGCCGACCTGAATGTTAGCGAGATCACGGTGAAGGTTCGCCGTAGCCATCTCATGCAGAAGATGCAGGCCAAGACGATTATTGACCTTGTTAGAATGTCGGACAGTTTGAGCGTTTGAATCTCGACTGAGAGGAGAGCCCCTGCACCGCGAACTGGTGCGCGATCTGCGCGGGCGTGCCACCCCCCCCCTTTCAGAACACGGTATATTTCGAAGATACGTTGGTATATCGAATCTATATAAGATCATCGGCCAATGAGCGTCTGTAGCCGTCTATTCTAGGGTGAGAATCGGGAGGTCTTGCCTTAGCTGCGGTCGGGGCGCGATGGTCGTGGTAGATGGTGCTTACAGAGCGATGCTCGCAACGAGCGGACGATGGACCGTCGCGAGGCCAGGAATCATTTCGAATAGATCTCGGTCGCAATTGACCGATGCTTGAATTCCGCCAGATCCGGTATTTTCTTGCGGCGGCCGAATATGGCAGCTTCCGAAAGGCGGCCTTGGCCTTGGGAATACAGGAATCGGCGATCAGCCGTCGCGTTCGCGATCTCGAAGACGAACTCGGCGCTTCCCTATTTCAGAGGCACAACGGCGGCGTCTGCCTGACGTTGGCAGGACAGCAGTTTGTGCGTCGAGCACGCAAAGCACTTCAACAGATCGACTGCGGCGCGAAGGATGTGGCCGCCATAGGTCGCTCCGAGCGGGGGCATATCAAGGTCGGCATCTTTTCGTCGCTCGCGTCTGGATTCCTGTCCGATCTGCTGGGAGCCTACGGCAAGGAGCATGCAAGTGTACGGGTCGAATTTTTTGACGGCGATCCTGCGGATCACGTTGCCTCGATCCGGCGACTTCAACTCGATGTGGCTTTTATCACGGGAACCACACAGTGGTCGGACTGTGAAACAGAGCAACTTTGGTCCGAGCGAGTATTCGCCGTACTTCCCAGCGATCATCCTCTCTCTGAGAAATCGGAGCTTGGCTGGCGTGATCTTGTGGACGAGAGATTCATTGTAAGTGACGGTGCCCCTGGATCGGAAATTCACGACTATTTGGTTCAACGCCTCGCCGATCTTGGGCGTCACCCAGAAATCGATACCCAATACGTCGGGAGGGACAATCTCCTGTCGCTTGTGGCGATCGGCCAAGGCGTCACGGTCATGAGCGAGGCCGGGACGGCGGCTCAGTTTCCGGGAACTGCCTATCGGCAGCTTGCCGGCGAGGTTCTGCCGTTCTGCGCGGTGTGGTCGCCGCGGAATGATAACCCGGCCTGGCGCCGCCTCCTCAGTCTTGCGCGTTCAATGTCGCGCTCGGCTGCCGCCACAATCATTCAGACGGTTTCGGCAGTTCTTTTGACTTCCTCGCTTTCGCAAATCCCCGATCCGTGGCTATGAACCGCTCCAGCATCGGAGCGATGAGGCGAACGGGATCGGCCGGCGGTTGCCTCGCTTCGCGGCCGAGAATTTCTGCGTAGGCCGTTAGGTCGCGATGCAGGCTTGCCGGTAACTCCACCGTGACCTTCACCGGTTTGTCGTCGACGATCGCTCCCAATTTCAGCTTGGTCATGTCAGCCTCCGTAGGGTTCGAGAACGAGATCGCGGGTGACGATGACGCGGACGGGCAAGCCTGGCCGGATGGTGAGGGTCGGTGCGATGTTGAGCTGGCGCTGGACGATCTGCTGGCCGGTTTGACTGACGCTATTGGAGGCACCCTGTCGCAGCGCCCGCACAATATCGCTGTCCTGGCCAGACGAGCCCGCCTCCGCACCGATGCTCAGAATCGTGGAAAGTGCAGCGGCCTTGAACAGTTCGCCCCAGTGATAGTCGACGCCATCCTCAAGGCCCGCATAGCCCTCGGCGTCCGCACCAGGCTGACGCTCCAGAACGATGGAGCGGCCATTGGGGAAGATCAGCCGGTTCCAGACGAGAAGTATGCGCCTCTGACCGAAGCCGACGCCACTGTCATACTGGCCGATAACGCGCGTGCCCTGTGGCACAAGCAGGATCTTGCCGGTCGGGCTGTCATAGATGTTCTCCGTCACCTGTGCGGTGATCTGACCCGGCAGGTCGGAGCGGATGCCGGTGATGAGCGCGGCCGCGATGACGGCGCCGGCCTGCAGGACGTTCTTCGACGCTGGCGCGGCAACGCGATCCGGCGAGACAGTGCGCTTGTCGGGCGTCTGATTGAGGAATGCGAGCTGACGATCCTGCGCGGAGGGTGTCGCTGGCTGCGGCGCAAGGCCGAGGCTGGCGAGATCGGCCGACGGCGTGGCGGTCGCAGTCGGCTGTGTCGAAGCTCCAGCCGTAGCGGGCCGAGTCTCGGTGGATGCGAACAGCCGTGCGGTCCGAGCCGCCTCCAGTTCCTGCGCCCGGCGCTGTTCCTCGGGGCTCGGTCCCGTCGGACCTGATGCCGGTGCGCCGATCGGCGGCACTGTGCCACCGTTCTGCGCGTTGAGGATCGGGCGACCGAGGTCGCCGGGCAGCGGCGGGCCGAGCTTCGGGACGCCGGAATAATCCTTCGGCAATCCAGCCAGACCGTCCGGTGTCGAGCGGTTGTCCGTAGAGTAAAGCTCCTGACCCTGGCCGCTGTGACGAGTCTGGAGCGCATAGATCAGCGCCCCACCGACACCGAGGCTTGCCGCAAGACCCAGACCGGCCAGCACCTTGCGGGACAGGCGGGTCACACGCGGCGGCTCGGCGCGCAGCCGCATGGTCGCGGCCGGCTCGCCGGTCAGCGGCCGAGCGTCGTCGTCGGTCGGCTGAGGCTGGGGCGCCGAACCGGGCGTCCGGCCTTCCTCCTTTTCGGGATCGCGTTCGTCGCTCACGATGCCGGCCTCCCGTCGGTGCGGGAGATGCGGACACGCTTCTGGTTCTTGCCCGCGCCGAACCGCAGTTCGGCGGCGGCGAACAGTCGATCGACGATCATGTAGTTGCCGCGCACGCGATAGTTCACCAGCTCGGAGGTGTCGCCCTCCGGTCCGACCACGAACAAGGGCGGCATCTCGCCCTGTCCGATGCCGCGGGGGAATTCGATGAACACCTGCTTGCCGTCATCGAAGGCGCGCAGCGGCCGCCACGGTGCGCGGTCGCCGGTCACCTCGTAGCGGAAATTGACACGGGCGAGATCGATGCCGCCCGACACCGGCTGCGCGGCCTCGGCTTGGCTGTTCTGGCGGCGCAGCGCGATGAGCTGGTCCTGCGGATATTGCCAAGACACCGATGCCATATAGGTCGATGGCGTCGCGCGCAGCTCCATGTGATAGGTGCGCCGGTCGGTGTTGATGACGAGATTGGTCATCAGCTCGGCCCGCGTTGGCTTCACGAGGATATGGACCTGCTTGGCCGCGCCAACGCCGCTCTCGGTATCGCCGATGATCCAGCGCACTGTGTCGCCAGCGGCGACAGGACCGGAGCCGACGAGCTGCTCGCCGGGCTGAAGCGCGATGTCGGTGATCTGCCCCGGCGAGGCGTAGACCTGATAGAGCGCGCCATCGACGAAGGGATAGACCTGCATCGAGTTGATGAAGCCGTTGCGGACGGGCTGGACGCGCGCTGCGGCATTGGCCTGGTTGACGCGCGCGGCGGGATCGGACGGTTCCGGCTCGGGCTTGCCGTCCTTGCCGATGGGCTTCAACTGACCAGGCAGCGGGAGCGGTTTGGGAAGCTCCACCACCCGGACGGGCGCTGGCGGATCGGAGGTCTGCACAGCCGGCACCGCATTGTCGTAGGAAATCTCCGGCGGCGGGGTGTGAGTGGCGCACCCTGCCAGCGCCGAACCGGCGAGCAAGATTCCCGGCAAAGCGGATTTGCGGAAAACCGGAACTACGTGGATGAGCAAAGCCGGGAGCCCTGCACTCCAAGGGGCGGCTTTGCGGAGTGCGGGCGTCATTGTCCAAGCTCCTTCGACCAGTTGATGGCGTTGATGTAGATTCCGAGTGGGTTCTTCCGCAGCGTGTCGGCGTCGCGTGGGGGCTGCACGACGACGGTGAGGATCGCGGACCAGCGTTCGGTGGAGGCCAGTGAGCCGTCCTGATAGCGTCGCTCGATCCAGGCGATGCGGAAGCTCGACGGCGAGGCGCGGATCACCGACGACACTTCGATCGCGATCTGCTGCTTGCCGACCTTGGTGAAGGGGTCGTTGGCGCGCGCATAATCGTTCAGCGCGAGCGCGCCACCCTGTGTCGTGAAGTCGTAGGCGCGCAGCCAGTTCTGCCGCACGATGATGGCGTCGGACGGGATCGAGCGGACCTGCTCGATGAAGCGCGCGAGGTAGAAGGCGATTTGCGGATCGTTTGGCTGATAGTCGGCGGTCGCCGGCGCGATCGCCTGCGCCTGGCCGAGCCGGTCGACCTGCACTACCCAAGGCACGATCGAGCCGTTGGCGGACTGCCAGACCAGCGCGGCCGAAAGGCCGCCCGCGAGGGCCAATGATCCGAAGGCCATGTAGCGCCAGTTACGGGCCTGCACGCGGGCGGAGCCGATGCGATCGTCCCAGACCTGAGCGGCGCGCTGATAGGGAGTCTCGGGCTGAGGGGCTTTGCCGTAGTGGGTGGATGGTCGCTTGAACATGGTCAGTCGCTTTCGGAGAGGTTGACGGAGGAGCCGCCGCCATGGCTGTCGCCGCTACGCACGGCGTGGGCGGCGGCCTGAACGCCATGGGACATCTGCTGCGAGCGCTTCATGCGTTTCGCCCAGGCCGGCGGCCCGTCGCTGGTGGAAGACGCAGCTCCGGGAGATGCGGCCTCCGCGGTGGCGGTCGTCGCAGCACCGGATGCGCCGGTGGCGATCTCCGTCGCGGCCTGGCCACCGGCCTGATAGCTCTGCTTCAGGCTGTCGGCGGCACGACCGGCTGCGCGCTTCAGCGGTGAGACGGCCGCCTTCGCGCCGGTGCTGGCAACACTGCCAAGACCCGACGCGACGCCGGATGCGCCGGCCTGGCCGGCCGCGCCGAGGCTGTAGGCGGTGGAGGCGCCACCGGCGAGGGCTGCACCGCCACGCGCGGCGGCGGCAGCGCCGCCAGCAAGTGCAGCGCCGCCTGTCACGACGGCGCCGGCAGCGGCCGCGCCTGCTGCGACAACGCCGCCGGCGGCAAGACCAGTGCCAATGGCCGCGCCGGCGCCGAGCTGCGGGCCACCGGAGATGAGGCCGTTAGCGATGCCGGGACCGAAGATGCCGAGACCAAGCAGCGACAGCGCGGCAAGCACGATCGCCATGGCATCGTCGATCGATGGCGTTGCGCCGTTGAAGCCCGAGGTGAACTCGGAGAACAGCGTCGAGCCGATGCCGATGATGACGGCGAGCACCAGCACCTTGATGCCGGAGGAGATGACGTTGCCGAGCACGCGCTCGGCCATGAACGCCGATTTGCCGAACAGGCCGAAGGGAATGAGGACGAAGCCGGCGAGCGTGGTCAGCTTGAACTCGATCAGGGTGACGAAGAGCTGGATCGCCAGGATGAAGAACGCCAGCAGCACCAGCGCCCAGGCGAAAAACATGCAGGCGATCTGGATGAAGTTCTCGAAGAACGACCAGTAGCCCATCAGGCTGGAGATGGAGTCGAGCAGCGGCCGGCCGGCATCGAGACCAGTCTGCGCCACCTTGCCGGGGCGCATGAGATCGCTCACGGCAAAGCCCGTTCCCGAAGCCTTCAGGCCGAGGCCCGCGAAGCTCTCGAAGACGATGCGGGCGAGATTGTTCCAGTTGGAGATCAGGTAGGCGAAGACACCGACGAAGAGCGTCTTCTTGACCAGCCTCGCCATGATGTCGTCGTCGGCGCCCCATGACCAGAAAAGCGCGGCGAGCGTGACGTCGATGACGATCAAGGTGGTGGCGATGAAACCGACTTCGCCGCCGAGCAGCCCGAATCCTCCGTCGATGTAGCGAGTGAAGACCTCGAGGAAATGGTCGATGACACCGGTGCCGCCCATGTCAGCGAACCTCTGGCTGAGCGGGCTCGGCCTGCATCGCAGGCCCGGTCACGTCCGCTGGCGCACTGTCTTTGTGGATGGGAGCGGCCGACGCGGGCGCGCTTGGAAACAGCGTGGTCGGCGCAACCGGCGATGGTGATGAAACGGGGGCCGGCTGGCCGAGGAAGCGGCGCCGGTTCTCTGCCCATGCCTTCAGGCAATTGGGATCGCGCGTGCCGGCCTCGCCGATCTCGGAACAACGAAGCAATTCGGCGGCGAGAGGATCCGATGTTGTGACCGGACGGCCCTGCGTCGCGAGGACGTCCGTCGAAACGTCCTTGCGGTTCATCTCGATCGCGGTCGCCGTGATGGCGACCGCGACGAAGACGATGGCGCCGACGCGAGCGAGGGTCTTGCCGTCCATCGTGCCAGCCTCAGTTGCCGCTGTTCGGGAACATGCGGGCATTGCCGGGCTGGTAGCCCGAGCCCGGCGTCAGGAAACGCCGGCGCTGCTCGCGGCCCTGTTCGGCGGCGGCGGCCTGCTCGGCCGACTGCAAGGCCTGCGCCCGGCCGTTGGCCGCCACGACGGCGGTGAGATCCGCGAGTTGCTGCGCCTGGAGCGCAAGGAGTTGGTTGCCGGCCTGCGTCGCCTGCAGCGCGCCGGTCGCGCCCTGGCTCTGGCCGATCAGCGCCGACATCTGCGTGCGATTGGTGTCGATGTTGCCGACGACGCCCGCCTGCACCCGCATTGCGTCCTGCAGGCCGCCGACCGTGTTCTGCCAGCGCGAGCGGGCATCGGTGACGAGTTGCTGATCCGAAGCGGACAGCGAGACGTTCCCGTACTTCTGCTGGAACATCCGGTCGATCTGCTGGACGTCGTAGGCGATATTCTGCGCCTGGTTGAGAAGCTGCTGCGTGCGCTGGACGGACTGCTGAAGCTGTTGCAGCGACGAGAACGGCAGGCTCGCAAGGTTGCGTGCCTGGTTGATCAGCATTTGCGCTTCGTTCTGAAGCGAGGTGATCTGGTTGGTGATCTGCTGAAGCGATCGCGCCGCCGTGAGCACGTTCTGCGCATAGTTCGAGGGATCGAATACGATGATGGCGTGAGCGGGCGTCGCCAGCATGGGCGCGAGCGCGACGGGAGCGGTCAGCAGCGCGGCAGCAAAACGCGCTGCGCGGGAATTGCGCAGTTTCATTGGGACGTCTCCTTGTTGGTGAGCGTGGGGATGAGATCGGCGGCCCAACCGACCTCACGGTGATCGAGCCATGCGGCGAGGAAGCCGTCGCGGCCGTGTTCGGCGACGATGCGGGCAATGGCCGCCTGGTCGGTCTTCGATGACGCGGCGCACAGAGCGAGCGCGACATCGGACAGACCGAGCTCGAAGAGGCGGTTGCCGCGCCGCGACTGGCAGTAATAGTCGCGCTTGGGCATTGCCCGCGCGATGATCTCGATCTGGCGGTCGTTGAGGCCGAAGCGCCGATAGATCGCCGTGATCTGCGGCTCGATCGCGCGCTCGTTCGGCAGCAGAAGCCGGGTCTGGCAGCTTTCGATGATGGCAGGCGCGATGGCCGAGCCGTCGATGTCGCTGAGCGATTGCGTGGCGAAGATGACGCTGGCGTTCTTCTTGCGCAGCGTCTTCAGCCATTCGCGGAGCTGGCCGGCGAAACCGTCATCGTCCAGCGCCAGCCAGCCTTCGTCGATAATGAGAAGAGTCGGCGAACCGTCGAGCCGATCTTCGATCCGATGGAAGAGATAGGAGAGAACCGCCGGCGCCGCGCCGGTGCCGATCAGCCCCTCAGTCTCGAACGCTTGAACGAACGCCGAGCCAAGATACTCGCGTTCAGCGTCGAGCAGCCGGCCGTAGGGACCGCCGACGCAATAGGGCCTGAGCGCCTGTTTGAGATCGTTCGACTGGAGCAGCACGACCAGGCCGGTGATCGTGCGCTCCTCGACGGGCGCCGATGCCAGCGAGGTCAGCGCCGTCCAGATATGCTCCTTCACCTCGGGCGTGATCGCCACGCCCTCGCGGGTCAGGATCGATACGATCCAGTCGCCCGCCCAGGCGCGCTCGGGCACGTCGTGAACGCGGGCGAGCGGTTGAAGGCTGACGTTATCGGTCGCGCCGTCACTGAGATCGCCGCCGAGGTCATGCCAATCGCCGCCCATGCCGAGCGCCGCCGCGCGGATCGAGCCGCCGAAGTCGAAGGCGAAGACTTGGGCGCGAGCATAGCGTCGGAACTGCAGCGCCATCAGCGCCAGCAGGACCGACTTGCCCGCGCCGGTCGGGCCAACGATCAGCGTGTGGCCGACGTCGCCGACGTGAAGCGAAAGCCGGAACGGGGTGGAGCCTTCGGTCTTGCCGAAGAGCAGTGGGGGCGCTGCAAAATGCTCGTCCCGTTCCGGCCCCGCCCACACCGCCGACAGCGGGATCATGTGGGCGAGATTGAGCGTGGAGATCGGCGGCTGGCGGACGTTCGCATAGACGTGGCCGGGCAATGATCCGAGCCAGGCGTCCACCGCGTTGATCGTCTCGGCCATGGCAGTGAAGTCGCGGCCCTGAATGACCTTCTCGACGAGGCGCAGCTTCTCGTCGGCAGCGCGCGGATCCTCGTCCCACACCGTCACCGTCGCGGTGACGTAGGCCATCCCGGCATAGTCGGCGCCGAGTTCCTGGAGCGCCATGTCGGCATCGGCGGCCTTGTTCGCGGCGTCGGTGTCCACGAGGACGGACGCCTCGTTGGTCATTACCTCCTTGAGGATCGCGGCGATCGACTTGCGCTTGGCGAACCATTGCCGGCGGATCTTGGTCAGCAGCTTGGTCGCGTCGGTCTTGTCGAGCAGGATCGCCCGCGTCGACCAACGATACGGAAATGCGAGACGGTTCAGCTCGTCGAGCAGGCCAGGTGTCGTCGCCGTTGGAAAGCCTGTGACGGTGAGGATGCGCAGATGCGACGCGCCAAGGCGCGGCTCGAGCCCGCCGGTGAGCGGCTGGTCGGCGAGCAGCGCGTCGAGATAGATCGGCGTTTCGGGGACGCGGACACGGTGCCGTTTGGTCGAGACGCAGCCGTGGAGATAGGTGAGCGTCTCCGCGTCATCAAGCCAGCGGCATTCGGGCATGAAGGCTTCGACCAGGCGCAGGATGCGATCGGTGCGATCGGCGAACCCGGTCATCACCTCGTTGGGGTCGAGGCCCGACTTTTCCCGGCCTTCATAGAGCCAGGATTCCGCGCGCGCGGCGTCCTCGGCCGGCGGCAGATAGGTGAAGGTCAGGAAATAGCTCGACTCGAAATGTGCGCCAGCTTCCTCGAAATCCGCTTTGCGCTCGGCGTCGACCAGCGCCGAGGCGGGATCGGGAAAGCGGCTGTCGGGATAGAGGTTCGAAGCTTGCCGCTGCGCCTCGACGAAGATTGCCCAGCCTGATCCAAGGCGACGGAACGCATTGTTGAGGCGGCCGGCGATGGCGACTAGCTCAGCCTGTACGGCGCTGTCGAGATCGGGGCCGCGAAACCGCGCGGTGCGCTGAAAGCTGCCGTCCTTGTTGAGGACGATGCCGGAGCCCACCAGCGCGACCCAGGGGAGGAAGTCGGCCAGGCGGCTGTTGCGATTGCGATATTCGGCAAGGTTCATCATGGCCGCGCTCCCCTCAGACCGAAAGGTGTGCGGGGACGCGCAGATGGCGGCGCACAACGTCGACGAAGAGCGGATCGCGCTTGGCAGCCCACACCGCGGTGACGTGGCCGATCGCCCAGATCGCGATCCCCACCAGCCAGAGGCGAAGCCCTAGGCCGACCGCGCCAGCGAGCGTCCCGTTCATGATGGCGATAGCCCGTGGGGCGCCGCCGAGCAGGATCGGCTCGGTCAGTGCCCGGTGAACGGGGACGGTATAGCCTGGGACGTCGCCGCCCTGATCGACAGCGCCCGTCATCAGACCAGCGCCCCGCCGCCGAACGAGAAGAACGACAGGAAGAAGCTCGACGCGGCGAAGGCAATCGAGAGACCAAACACGATCTGGATCAACCTGCGGAAGCCGCCGGAGGTATCGCCGAAGGCCAGCGTCAGGCCGGTAACGATGATGATGATCACCGCCATGATTTTCGCCACGGGACCTTCAATCGACTGCAGGATCTGTTGGAGAGGCTGTTCCCACGGCATCGACGAACCGGAAGCGTGAGCGGGGGCTGCCATCACCGCCGACAGAGTGGCGATGGAAACGGTCAAGACGAGATGATGGCGCGCGCGCCGCAGGCGTTGGATCACAGGCTTTCTCCTTCAGGTGCTGGGACGAACAAGCTCGAGCTGCCGTCGCCATCCGTGGTGGCCGGCGCGATGCGGTAGTCGCCGTCGAGACCGAGGCCTTCGACGCGCGAGAGTTCGGAGAGTCGCCGCGCGGACCCGCGACCGGAGAGGACGGCAACGAGGTCGATCGTTTCCGCGATCAATGCGCGCGGGACCGTGACGACTGCCTCCTGAATGAGCTGCTCCATGCGGCGCAGTGCGCCGATCGCGCTGCCGGCGTGGATGGTGCCGACCCCGCCAGGATGGCCGGTGCCCCAGGCCTTGAGCAGTTCGAGCGCTTCGGCGCCGCGCACTTCGCCAACGGGTATGCGATCGGGCCGCAGACGCAGCGAAGAGCGAACGAGATCGGAAAGTGAGGCAACGCCATCTTTTGTTCGCATCGCCACGAGGTTCGGCGCGGCGCATTGCAGTTCGCGGGTGTCTTCGATGAGGACGACGCGATCGGCGGTCTTCGCAACTTCGGCGAGCAACGCGTTTGTCAGCGTCGTCTTGCCGGTGGATGTCCCGCCGGCGACGAGGATGTTGGCGCGTGAGGAGACACTCCGGCGGAGTATCTCGGCCTGCGTCGCTGACATGATGCCGGCCGCGACGTAGTCGTCGAGCGTGAACACCGCGACAGCGGGCTTACGGATCGCGAATGCGGGGGCAGCGACGACGGGTGGCAGCAGGCCTTCGAACCGCTCGCCGGTTTCAGGCAACTCTGCGGATACCCGAGGAGCACCAGCATGAACCTCGGCTCCGACATGGTGCGCAACCAAGCGAACGATACGTTCGCCGTCCGCTGGTGACAGCCGCTCACCGGTATCGGAAAGTCCTTCGGAGAGTCGGTCGATCCAGAGGCGCCCATCGGGATTGAGCATCACCTCGACGATGCTGGCGTCATCAAGATAGCGCGCGATTGCAGGACCGAGCGCAGTGCGCAGCATCCTTGCGCCGCGCGCGAGGCCTTCCGAATTGTGGTGTGATGCTGTCATAGTGCCCCGTTTCTATCGGGGCCGATACAGTCCTTCCCCAGACGGGGATGATTAAAGGGGCCAGATTTCGGGGCGATTCAACAAAGATTCATCGACGTAGTAGTGTAGCGTGCAAATACAGGAGAACGGCGGTGTCGGACGCACGATACGCCAATACGCTCGCGGAGCTTGACCGGCTCTGCGCAAGCGTCTGATCCTCGCACAATGACCGCTCAATGCATTTGTTGTGGAGGTGATGGACATCCTCGATCGCGGAGATCATCCGGGGGGTGAGATCCTTCTTAATCGGGATCATGCACGGCGTTAGGCTGAACGGGACGGTACGTACGATAGCATCTTTGCAGCCATGAACCCCAGCCGAGTAGAGTAGCCTATGTTTCTTAGATCGGTTTTGGCCGCCGCCGCATTTGCTGCGGCGGTACTCCCCGCGGAATCGGTGTTCGCCGAGGGCGCCCGAAAAGCCAATCAAGGGCAACAGCGCGAGATCGGCAGCAAGGTAATTGAGAAGGCCAACGCCCTCCTTGACAGTTTAACACCGGCGCGGCGCAATGAAGCCCTCGTCGATTATAGATCACGGTGACGGACCGATCGGCGCGGAAAGAGATTTGTAGGCTTCCTCACCATTCAGCGCTGATTCAAGGCTATTTGACGCGCGATCGAACGCGGAAGAAACATCAACGCGTTTCGGGTAGCTCTGCACGGCTGAGCTTTTTGCGCACGCGCGCATGAATCTGGTCGACCCAAGCCAATCCCAATCGCCTGATGCGACCTTTCGGACACCTTAAGAGGAGAAAGTGTTCGATGCGAGACACCACAAAAAGCAGAAGGCGGATCCGAAGTGGCGGAGGCCAATGCGATAGTTGATTACTCATTGTTTTGCGTCTCCTTTGAGAAAATCTGCCACGGCTTTTTTTTGTTCGATGAATCTCAGGCGCTGGCACGCTATCCTGGCGTGCGCTTCGGCGGCCAGATCAACATGTTTGGAAGTGTCGGATAAAGGCGCAGACGCTCAAACGCCGCGGCTAAAGCCATCTCTCGGCGTCGAGCCGTCCAGCGGATATAATTTGCGATGAGCGCATAGGCGACAACGGGCAGCCTTTCGCCGCGTTGGACAAGGATAGCGATGCAACGTTCTAGTCCGTCATGGAGAGCACGCGTTGCAAAATAATGAAACGTGAACGGATCGCTGCGCGCTTTGGCAAAAGCGATCAGCATAGCGGCGATCAATCCGCAAGCATCGATCTCGCATTGAGAATCGCCGAAACAGCTGTCGACAAAAGCGATAATCTGAAAGCCCTTGGTCTGCTCGACTGAGGTCAGCGAAAAAGAACTACAAGAAGTTGCATCGGAAAGCGCCTGGATGCGTCCGGGAAGAGTCTTGAATTGTTCAGACATGAGGCGCCCCCATCAGCTAGTTAGAACAAAAGAGTTTTGTCTATTCAGATTGTTTCCTTTTCGTTTTGGTTGGCAGGCGACGACGCGGGGTATAGCAACGTCCGCGAGGCTATTGCGGACATGTCGGTGCTCGCGCCCGTGCGTCAACGTCGTCACCCGCCTTCTTGCGTGCTACTTCGAGCCGGTATTGCTTGTAGCAGCGTCGTTGCTGGTTGGCGTTCCGCCGATCTGGGGGATGCTGACCTCGACGCCGGTCGCGGCGACGAAGACCTTGAAGCCGATCAGCGCGACAGCAATCAGAAGATAGCCGCGTAGCACGCCCATCCAGACCTTCGTCATCAACGTCATATGCAGGGCAGGCAGCCGATTAAGCGGCGGCATGCGCCAGTTCCGGCGCTCGAGCATCGTCATCTTGGCGAAGCGGTGATCTTGATCGTTGCCATATGCGGCAGCGGGCACGTCATAACTACGCTTGCGTGCTGCGAACGAAAAGACGAACCCGCAAAGCCCCAGCAAAGAGCCGCCAATCAGTATTTTCAGAATTGTGCTGTCAGCCACATCTGGGAAGACGGTCGCCACGGTGAGGATGATCGAGAGCAACACAAGGGACCAGATTATTGCTCCGGTGAATACATTGAGCTTAGGACCGTTGGACCAGGGGCCGACAACCGCCTTGTCGTTGCAAAGGAGGAGCAGGAAGACCGTGGCACTTGGTAGCAGCACGCCAGCGAGAGCCTGCACGGCACTGACAAAGAGGCCCAGCAGCGCATCACTTGCGAAGGCAACAAGGCCTGCGGCAATGAATATGAGAATCCCGTAAGCAACGTAGAATCCGATGGCATCCGTGACTTTGCGATGCAATGAGTGCCTCACCCTGAGGACGTCGGCGATCGCATAAGACGTCGAGAGCGAGACGGCTGCTGCGCCGATGAGGCAAGCATCCAAAAGAGCGATTGCAAAAATCGTCGCCGAATATGGACCCACATATTTGTCCAGCGCCGTAAGCACCGCACCTGTATCCGTGAAATTGCCGAATTCCGGCCGTCCGGCAAACAATGCGGCACAGAACGCCATCATGGCAACGGCGCCGATTACTACCAGGAGGATCCCGAGGCAAAGATCGACTTTCTCGTAGCCGTTGAAGGCGGGCGTGATCCGCTTATCGACAACATAGCTTTGTTGGAAAAAGAGCTGCCAAGGTGCGACGGTCGTGCCAACGATGCCAATGACAAGCAGCATGACTGCCGCCATGTCGGAGTGAGCGGGCCATTGCGGCACGAGCAGTCCATGGGCGATCTCACCGATTGGTGGATGGATGGCGAGGAGCACAGGTATTAGCAACAGACTGCCAAAGACCAAAACCATCGCGAAGCGTTCAAACCGCTTGAAACTTCCGGTGCTGACGGCGGCCACTATGAGCACCGCCGCGACAATCAGTCCCGGAACTCTTGGCAAACCAAAATATTGGAGTGCGAATACGATGCCGATGAACTCGGTTACAATGGTTAGTCCGTTGAGAAGAACTAGGTCTATAAGGCTGAAGGCACCCCAGAACTTTCCGAAACGTTCGAATATCAGTCGTGCATGGCCAACGCCCGTCACAGCACCTAGCCGTGACACCATCTCCTGATTCACGTAAATCACCGGGATCAAGAGCATCAACGTCCACAGCAGAGAGGTGCCGTAGTTCTGACCTGCCTGCGTATAGGTTCCAAAAGCGCCGGCATCATTGTCGCCGACCATGACAATCAGTCCCGGGCCGACGATTGCCATCAAGGTCGCCAGCCTAGCCCGCCAAGTCTTTCGTACACCGGTGTCGTGCTGCCGGATGGTGCCGAACGCGCCGTGGATGTCGCCAATATGCGCGCTATCCAGGACAGCGGGCGCGCTTGAGGCCAATTCGATTTGTTCAAGCGATGTCGCAGAGGTATCGGACATTTCAAACTCCGTTGAGTTTTGCTCGTTTTTGGGTGAATTCACTGGATCAGAGCGAAGCGGTTGTTGGCTGGCCCCGCTGCGGCGGATGCTTTGCGACTGGGCAAGCTCCAGCCGTGTTGGGCGGAATGGCGAGCACGGCGAGCCCGACGTTGATTGCCCGTTGGACGAGATCGGCGGTGTGGCGCCCCCCTGGGAAAGCCACGACAAAGTCGGGTCGGCTGTCTGTCAGCATGAAATCGCTGCGCAGCCCTTCGGCCTTCTTGCCGTAAAACTCCCAATTTGGCGGGTAACGCACCACAGCGATCCCATGGCGACGCGCCCACGCCTCAGCGATGATGCCGACGCCTGCAATGCTGCCGTGGACCACAACGCTGATTGGCTTTCGCCAATGCAGTGCAGTTAGTTCGTGATGCACCATCTCGGCGTCCTCGAAGTGACGTCCTCCACAGACTAGGAGGCGCATGGCCGTGTCCTTTCGGGCTGCTCTTCGGGACACGGTGCTGGTGCGCGCGAGTTGGCGGTGATGCAGGGCGCAGGTACGCGATTTCCTTCCGAGCTGTCGTTGACCGGGGCGGGATCAGTCGTTCCCCGACGCGGCTTAGGAAGCTTTTCGGCAATGCCCATGCTTTCCACGCGGCGCCGCATCTCGGCCCAGACTTCGCTGGGTTCAATATTGAGTGCGTGCCACAGAACGACCAAGTGATAGAGAAGATCGGCACTTTCGCTGACCGTCTTTTGGGTCCGCTTCCTCACCGCCTCGAGAGCGACCTCGGCAGCCTCCTCGACAACCTTCTGCGAGATCTTCCGCAATCCGGCATTCATCAGCTCTGCCGTGCGAGCATGCTCCGTCAATGTCACATCATTCAGCGCGTTGTAGAGCTGCTCTAAATCGTTGGCGAAGATAGTATTCGCGCAAGTCGTATTAGTGCCTGCGGGGCGCGCAGGCAGCAAAGCCACCACTGCATTCATTAGTTAATCCCTTCGTTTGAACTTTGCTGCCAACAGCAGCGCTACGCTGCGCACGGCATTGCCGTGTGTCGCTATGATCAATCGTCAGGATTCTTCAGAGTGGCGGATGTCTCCAATTGCCAGCCCCCAATCAGCCGGCCATCGGATTCCTGATGCCAATGGGCAAGAAGCTTTGGTCTCGCCAAGTTGCGAGCGCCCAATTTCAAGCCGGGAAACACCCCGGCGAATTGAATATCATCATGGGCGACCACCGGTGGCGCCCGACGTGTGTCGATGTTGAGATGAGCGGCCATGGCCACCTCCGTCTGTTCAAGCAGTTGCTCGAACCCGGGTGGCCTGGACGGACGGTGCTCAGCGTCGAAGTGCTGGCGCAGTTACGTCGGCAGAACCGACCCGAGCGATGATGCAACCCAGCGGAGCGTCGATAGCAGGTGACTGACGCCTACTATCTCCCTCCGAGGGGTCGTTGCTAGATCGCGGGTTCATATGATCCTCTGCTGTGCCAATCCGGATCCAATTCACGACGAACTGGACCACGACGCGAACAACCCTGCCGGTCTTCACTTCGCGCGACATTCATATATACTCTGGGGGGTATATTACAACTATACCCGGGTATAGCGGAGGGACGCGATGGCGCATGCGGTGGCTGAGAAGCAGAAGCTGCTGAATAGGGTCCGACGCCTTCGAGGTCAGGTCGATGCGATTGAACGGGCCCTCATCGCGGATGAGAGTTGCGGCGACGTGATGCGGATAGTCACGGCCACGCGCGGTGCGATCAACGGAATCATGGCCGAAGTCGTCAATGGGCACATTCAAGCGCATATGGTCGATGCGAACCGCACGCCCACAGAAGCTGAACGTAATGCCGCGCTCGAATTAGTCGACGTTTTGCACACCTACATCAAGTGAACTGCGATGGCTCCACAAAAAACACCAGTCAATCAGCCTGCCCACGTCGATCCTATAGATCACGAGGCAAACTTGACGCATCGATACCCGCTCGGCACCCGTTCAAGGGAACTACTGACGTTCATCGATGGGCTATGGCGCCTCGTTAGGTCTGGAACGCTTCCCTTGCTGATCGGCATCCTCACTATCGGCATCTTCATCATCGACACCATAACCCCTTACGAGATATCCGCTGCGACGTTTTATGTGATTGTCGTTCTATTGTCGGCTCGCTTCAGCCACACGCGGGGCATGGGCACGGTCTCTGGAATATGCATCGCGTTGACGATCGCGAGCTACATCCTGACGCCGAGTGGAAGCTTCGGAACCGGAGTCGTCAACACCTCGATCAGCCTGCTGGCGATCGCGGCAACGACCTATCTCGCTGTCAAGATGGAGACCGCTCGTGTGGCGGCCGAACAGGCGCAGACCCGCCTTGCGCACGTCGCTCGGATCACGACTCTCGGCGAGATCGCTGCCTCAATCGCCCATGAGGTCAATCAGCCGCTCGCCGCAATCGTGACCAACGCCAATGCATGTACACGCTGGATTCACGGAGATCCCGCGAACCTAGAAAAAGCCGCGTCTTCGATAGATAGCATCGTCAGCGACGCAAACCGAGCAAGTGAAATCATCAAGCGCGTCCAAGCGCTGTCTATGCGTGCAGAACCAAAGAGGTCCTGGATTGAGATCAACGTCGTAATCAGAGAGGTGCTGGGGCTTTTGCAAAGCCGTTTCCGAGAAAGCCGAGTTTCCGTTTATACGAACCTGTCGAGTGATCTGCCCATGATCTTCGGTGATCGTATTCAACTTCAACAGGTTGCACTCAACCTTCTCGTGAACGCGATAGATGCGATGGGTACGCTGCAGAGCAGTGTTCGTGAGATTCGAATAAACTCCGCTAAATCAAGCGCGTCCGGCGTGATGATCACGATAGAAGACACGGGAGGCGGTATCGATCCTGGCTTCGTAAGGCATCTTTTCGATGCCTTTCACTCCACCAAGAGCGATGGCATGGGAATTGGACTTTCAATATGCCGATCAATTATTGAATCTCACGGCGGTAATATTTGGGCTGAGCCGACCAATCCGCGCGGCGCTACCTTTTGTTTTACTCTGCCTGGCGACAGGGAGAAAATACTATGAGACAGTCGAAACAGCCCGTCGTTGTGGGCGGCACGGTAGCCGTCGTCGACGATGATCTTTCCGTGCGTGAAGCGCTCAGAAATCTCCTGAGTTCTGTCGGACTTGATATTCACACCTTTGCGTCTACGCACGAGTTTTTGGCGTGGTCGATTCCTGATACGCCGATTTGCTTGGTATTGGACGTTAGAATGCCGGGTCAGAACGGCTTGGATTTCCAACAAGAGCTTTTCAGAACGCGTGTGGAGATCCCGGTCGTGTTCATTACGGCGCACGGGGATATCCCGATGTCGGTCCGGGCTATGAAGTTTGGCGCGATCGAATTTCTGACCAAGCCGTTTAGGGACCAAGACCTACTTGATGCGATCTATCTCGGTCTCCAGACTTCGCAAATCCGACGAAACGAGAAGACAATGACAGCTGATCTTCGCGCGCGGTACGATTCGCTTTCTGTTCGCGAGCGCCAAGTTATGGACATGATACTTGATGGAAAACTCACAAAGCAAATTGCTGCGAAGTTTGCACTCAGCGAAATCACGGTGAAGGTGTGTCGGGCGCAGATCATGCGGAAGATGGAGGCGGCATCCTTGCTTGAACTCGGGCGGATGTCCGAGAGATTGGAAAGAATAAGGGATTGAGAGGCAGTCGATTATTGCTGACTTCAATGCGGCCTTGGAGAGCAGCTTGGGCTCACGCAGGAGCGTGCGCGATCTGACGAGCTATTCTGCCTCGCCATCAACGTCCTCAGAAATCTCCTGATGAAGCTTCGGGCCCTTCGCGAGACGGCGGCCGAGAGCTGTGACAAACTGATCATAGCGTTCGCCAGCTTTGGCGCGCGCGGCCTGCGCAGCAGGTTCTGGCAAACTCGGTGTGGTGGTCACCCAGAAGCGCACGAAGACTGCGAGCATCTCGACCGATATTCCGATATCGCGCTCCATCCGCGACATGCGTCGGTCGAGCTGGTCGAGGCGTTTCGTGATGACGGCCTCCTGGCGTTCGGCGGCATCGGGTGAGAGGAATGACTCGATCGCCGCCTCCGCGACCAACGATCGCGAATGGTCGCGGCGCGCGGCGTGATCTGCGAGCCGGTTCATGACAGAGGGGTCGAGATAGACGGAGAGGCGTTGCTTGCGGGGTGGTTTCGTCACGGGCGTCTCACAGCTCCATGCCGTCACCGGGGTCGAGCGAGACCTGGCGCGCGACGCCCTGCATGAGCCGGTTCATACGGCTGGTGCGCACGGCATCGTCGTCAGACTCGTCCCGATCGGTATCGATCTCGAACGGGTTGTCGATTGGCACTTTCTTCTCGACGGGGTTCACCCGATTGAGTTCCGGTTGCTGGCGGCGTTCCGACTCGGTTGGATCTTCATCGGCGGGCTGCGCTAGCAAGGTGGCCTCGGCAATCTGTGGTCGGGCTGGCAACTGGTGCGTGGTCCAATCGTCGGGCTGTCCTTGCTGCGACGTTGTGAGCGCGGGCGGCGGCAGCAGGCGTTCCTTGAACCGAGCATCCTCGTAATAGCGCGCCTTCTTCGCACGAATCGGCGGCGTGCCCGCCGCCATGACGATCTCGTCGGTGGGAGGGAGCTGCATGATTTCGCCAGGTGTGAGCAGTGGCCGAGCTGTTTCCGAGCGCGAAACCATCAGATGGCCAAGCCAGGGGGACAGCCGGTGGCCGGCATAGTTCTTCATGGCCTTCATCTCGGTGGCGGTGCCGAGGGCGTCCGAAACGCGCTTGGCGGTACGCTCGTCGTTGGTCGCGAAGCTGACGCGCACATGGCAATTGTCGAGGATCGAATTGTTCGCCCCGTAGGCCTTTTCGATCTGGTTTAGGGATTGCGCGATCAGGAAGCTCTTCAGACCGTAGCCGGCCATGAAGGCCAGTGCTGACTCAAAGAAGTCGAGCCTCCCCAGCGCCGGAAACTCGTCCAACATCAGCAGGAGACGATGGCGTTCGCCCTTTGCTTGCAGATCCTCGGTCAGGCGTCGGCCGATTTGATTGAGGATCAGTCGGATAAGCGGTTTGGTGCGGTTGATGTCGGATGGTGGCACGACGAGATAGAGTGTTGCCGGGTATTTTCCGCCCACGATATCGGAGATCCGCCAGTCACAGCGCCGCGTCACTTCGGCGACGACGGGATCGCGATAGAGTCCCAGGAACGACATGGCGGTAGAGAGCACGCCTGAGCGTTCGTTGTCGGATTTGTTGAGGAGCTCGCGTGCGGCGCTGGCGATCACGGGATGCGGTCCGGCGTCGCCGAGATGCGCCGTCTTCATCATCGCATCGAGGGTGGATTCAATTGGTCGCTTCGGATCAGAGAGGAACGCCGCGACGCCGGCCAGAGTCTTGTCCTTTTCCGCATAGAGGACGTGGAGGATCGCGCCGACTAGCAGCGCATGGCTCGTCTTTTCCCAATGGTTCCGCTTGTCCAACGACCCTTCTGGGTCGACCAGGATGTCGGCGATGTTCTGGACGTCGCGAACCTCCCATTCGCCGCGGCGCACCTCGAGCAGAGGATTGTAGGCAGCGGATTTTGTGTTGGTCGGGTCAAAGAGCAGCACGCGGCCGTGCCTGGCGCGGAAGCCGGCGGTGAGCTGCCAGTTCTCGCCCTTGATGTCGTGAACAATCGCCGAGCCCGGCCAGGTCAACAGCGAGGGCACAACGAGGCCAACACCCTTGCCGCTTCGGGTGGGCGCGAAGCACAGAACATGTTCAGGCCCATCATGGCGCAGATAAGCGTGCTCGTAGCGTCCCAGCACGACACCATCGGGACCGAGAAGGCCGGCCGTCTCCACCTCCTTCTTCTCGGCCCAACGCGCCGAGCCATAGGTCTCGACCTTCTTGGCCTCGCGTGCACGCCAGACCGACATGCCGATGGCGACGGCGATCGAGATGAAGCCACCGGACGCCGCGATGAAAGCGCCTTCGACGAAGATCGCGGGTGCGTAGGCGTCGAAGCCGTACCACCACCAGAAGAAGGAGGGTGGCAGATAGAAAGGAAAGCCGAACAGCGTGAACCACGGCGCGCCCAACTCCGGCTGGAACGCCAATCGCCAAGCCACCCATTCCGTTGCGCCCCAAGTGGTGGCGAGGACGATCAGGAAAACGGTGAGGATCTGGCCCCATAGGATCTTCGTGGCGGACATTGGAACGGTCCTTTCGGAGAGAGGTTAGAGGCCGAGCCCTCGTTTGCGGCCAAAGCTCCAGTCGATGCCGCCATCATCGCGGGCGACGCCGGAAACATGCTTGCCGAGGTGCTTTTCCAGAGAGGGTGACCAGGGCACGAGTTGGAAGCCGAGGCCGTCGTCCAGCATGGCAAAGCGGCCGGAGGCGAGTGCCAAACGCTGGCGGTAGGTGCCGGCAACATACTCGCCGCTTCCCGCGCGATTGAACGGCTGGCCTGTTTCGGCGGAGAGTTTTTCGCCGGCCGCTTCCAGCTCGCGACGGCGCAGCGTGTCGATCAGCCCGCGATTGAAGGTGACACGCTGGCCGTGTCGCTCGCCGAAGCCCTGTCCGACCAGATGATCCGCGCGTCGATCCAGCGCCTGCCGTACCTCGGCGCCGAAGCCGGCCTCGGACAGGGCGGCAGGTTCGCGCGCGATGTTCTGCCGATCGAGCCAAGTCGCGCCGGTTGCCGTGACCTGACGATCGATATCGAGATCGGAGCGGACGGCGATTGCGACCCGGCGCTGTCCCTGTGCATCATCGAACGCACGCAACTCGACGATCGAACCCGCCGCGCTGTCACCGGCGGCTTCGAGATCGGGCAGCTTGATGTGATGGGTGCGGCCGTCGACGCCGTCGACCACGGCGTAGGCGGAGCCCTTCAGCTCGTCATCAAGACCGCGATCGACCAATCGGCCGATCACGGGCGCATCGAGGCTTTCGGCCGCGAGCACATAGCCCGCCGAGCCGCGTTCGATGCCGCGATCCGTCAAAGCCCGGTGCATGCGTTTGATGATGTCGCCGCGCTCGCCGAGTTCACGCAGAGTCGCCTCGGCCTTCGTGTCGATCGCCCATTGACCGGGGCCGACCTGCTCGGCGAGGCCGAGTGTTTCCAGCTTGCGGAGCCGTCCGACCTTCAGCGCATGAAATTCGTCGAGCCGGACGTTCGGATCGATCGCCGTCTCGATGACGCCCGTGGCATGGCCATCGCGGATAAGCTGGCGGTCAAGCTGCGTGAAGCGCTCGGCATCGACCTGGCGTTTCAGGCTGCGCTGGATGTCGAGGTCGGTGCGCGGCCCTAATTCCTGCGTGATGAGGTCACGCGCGCGGTCGCGCATTCCTTCCTTGATGTAGTCGCGTGAGATGACGAGGTCCTGCCCGTCGTCACGGACCCCGCGCACGATCAGGTGGACATGGGGATGCTCGGTGTTCCAGTGGTCGACCGCCACCCAATCGAGGCGGGTGTCGAGATCCTTTTCCATCTGCGTGACGAGATCGCGGGTGAAGGACCGCAGGTCGGCCATGTCGGGCGCATCGTCGGGCGAGACGATGAACCGGAAATGGTGGCGGTCGTCCTGGCACCGTTCCGCAAAGGCCTTCGGATCGGCGTCGTCGCCCCCGGGACCGAAGAGATGGGCCTTCTCCCCATCGCGGGTCACGCCTTCGCGGCGCAGATAATTGAGGTGGGTCGCGAGCGGCGCCGAGCGCGATGTCTGGCGCACGACGCGCGCCTTGATGACAGCGCCGCGCGTTCGCGCGGTGAGCAGCCGGTTCGCCTGGATGCTCGCACGCTGGCCCCGCCCGAAGCGCGAGCGGTTGCCGGACACGATCCGGCCGGAGCGTGAGACGCCGGCCCCGGCCTTCTTCGCCGCGGCGAGAGCCTGCGCGATGAAGGGACGAGCCTGCTGCGCACGGGTCGAGCGGATGCGGCCCGGCCGGATGCGGAAATCACTGTCGCCGGTCATGGCTGATGCCTCGCACATCGCGCCAAGCACAGGAAATCGCAGGAAAATCGGCGTAGTCGTGAGGTGCGGGGAAATCCCGCACATCGCGAAATCGCCTCATAACCTATTGAAAAACCACAACCGACCCAAGCCGCACCTCGCGGCCTTTTATCCTGCCATCGTCCGGTCGTGTTGCCTGCCTCTACCCTCAACGCACACCATGACGCGCTTGAGCACGCTATCGTGCGATCAGGAACCGGGCTGCTCATGGCGCATTCCTTTGGCCCGAACGCGGGACAAACAGCCCGCCCGACTGCGGCTCGATGGCGGAAACATCGCGCACGGACGATGTCGTCATCGCGGCATCGGAAGCGCGCTCGGCCGGTACGGGAACGGGTATCGATATGCGCTCAGCTTGCGCGATGAACAGCGGCGCGCGTGTCCAGGCGAGTGCATCGGCCGCGGCGGCCACGATCGGCCAAGTCGCATCGCCGCTGGTCACCGACGGCGCGACGATGGCGACATAGGCGCGCGTTTCCGCGGGCAGCGCCCGGCCCTTCAGCGAGTCCTCGTAACGACCAGGACCGGCATTGTAGGCCGCGATCCAGCCGGGCGATCCGTAGCGATCGAACAGCTCGCGGATGTAGCCGGCGCCGGCGATGATGTTGTCATGCGGATCATAAGGATCAGCGCCGAGACGGTGGCGAAGGCGCAAGCCTGCCCAAGTGGGCGGCATGATCTGCATCAGGCCCATCGCGCCCTTCGGCGAAAGGGCGCGTGGATCGCCTGCACTTTCGGCACGCATCACCGCCCTGATCCATGCGATCGGAACGCCGAAGCGCCGCGAAGCCTCGGCGATATGATCGCCATAGGGATCGCGTGGCGACGGTCGATCGGCGCCCAAGTCCTGCGCCATCGTGATCGCCGGCATGATGCTCGCGAGGCTAAGGCCGGAAAGGAGGAGGAGAGCCATGCGCCGGGCAGCGCAGCGCGGCCCGGACGCAATCGAACGGCTCCTCGGTTGACGAGAGCCAAGCATCGCTCAGTCCTTCTCGCCGCGATCGCGCGGACGCGACCAATGCAGCGACCAGGCCGAGCCGCCATCGTCGTCGCGGAACATGTTGGCGCGGATCGGGTGCGGGAATGTCGGATCGTCGATCAGCAGCGCGACGTATTCGCCGGCCTTCTCTCCGGAGCGTTTCCATCCGGCGCCGATCTCCGCGCCCGGCTCATTGTTCATGCCGTCGAAGACATGCACGCGATACTGCGGTGCGTTCTCAACCTCGGTCGGTTCGGCTGCGATGATTATGACGTCCTGGTTCAAAACCAGCGTCGTCAGATGCCCGACGAAGCCGGTCTCGTCGCGCGTGAATTCGCCAATCTGGGGCATGTCAGTCTCCTTCGCGGTGGGGATTGGGACAGCCATCGGCGAGCACCGCTCCCGCCGAATGGGAAGGCGGTCAGCGTGTCGGCGCACGCCATTCGAAGCGGCCGGTGCCGTCTTCATCGGTCCACAGTGGGACGGCACGGCCGATGATCTGGTCGGTCGAGATCAGGCCGAAGTAGCGGCCGTCGAGGCTGTCGCGGACCTGCCAGTTCATGAGGAAGACTTCGCCAGTCTGGACCCGGCGGCAGCCTTGCCAGACGGGAAGATCGCGGCCTGCGCGATCGCGCTCCAGTGCCGCACCGACCTCCACACCATCGACGGTGATAGTGAGGTTCGAACGGCAAACGGTCTGCCCGGAGACGGCGAGGATGCGCTTCATCAGCGGCACGCCCTTGGGCAGGTAGCCGCGCTCGGCGAGGAATGTCGCGAGCGGCTCGGGCGCATCGACCGCAACGAGATCGGTAACGTCGAGCGGCCCGTCGAAGTCGATCGAATAGAACCCGATGGGCGCGCTCGCCGATGCGTTCCAGATCAGCTTGATGGGCATCGGCGTGAGGCCGGGATAGCCGACGCTGAGCGCGGCGAGCGTCGTCGCCAGGAGAAGTCCGGCGCGGCTCACGACTCGGCCTTTCGGCGCAGCAGGAATGCGCGATGATGGTCGAGCGTGTAGGTGCGCGGCTCGTGTCCAGCAGCGAGCCGGTTGTGGACGTGACGCCAATGATCGGGCGAAACCGCTTCGGGATCGATGCCGATGCGCTCGATGGCGTCGATCGCCTGCAGCACGCGCTCGACCCTGGGCCAGCTCTCGACCTTCAGCAGGATTTCGCCGCCAGGACGAACGAAAGGCAGCGTCTGGTACGTCTCGCCGCGCGCAACCGAGCGCACGACGTCGATGCGCGAGATGATCGTTCCGAAGTCATTCGAGGCCCAGCGCACGAAGGCGAAGACCGCGCCGGGGCGAAAAGACAGGACACGCCGACGGCGATCGAGAATCTGTTCGTGGGCGTGCGTGCCGAAGCGGATCCAGTTCTCGATCTTCTTCTCAACCCAGGTCAGTTCGACATGGGTGAGATTGTCTTGGTGGCGTGCGGTCGGCGTCGGGCCGCCGCGCGCGCGGGGGGCCGCGGCGCCGGTCATGAGGGGTCTCCTTCGATGTGTGGGAATTCGCGCGCGAGCATCTCGCGCAGCATGTCGGCAACGGTAACGCCGCGCCGGAAGGCAGCGATCTTGATCCGTCCACGTAAGGCGGGCGTGACGTCGATCGTCATGCGGGCGGTGAAGGCTTCATCGTCCGGCGCGCGCGGCGCGGTGGCATCTGCGGCCTTGATCCAGGCCTCTTGATTGGTCGGACGTGCCGCAAAGCCGCGCCGTTCGGATCGCTCGCTCATGGTGAGATCCTTTCGAGCTCGGTGACGAGCGCCGCGATCTCGCGCGCGGCGGGTCCGTCGTCGTCGATCTCGAAAGCGAGCCGGCCCGATTGCGCGGCGTCGGCGTAGATGACGCGCTGTCCGATCGCCGTGCGCAGCACTGGCGGATCGTGGTCGGCGAGCGTCTCGGCCGTCTCGCGGGCGATCACGGTGCGCGCGCCGCAGCGATTGAGGACGAAGCGAGCGCGAAGCTCCGGCCGATAGATGCGCGCCTCCGACAGGAGCGCCAGCATCTCGGCCGAGGCCCAACCATCGAGCGGCGACGGCTGCACGGGGATCAGCACGAGGTCGGCGGCGAGCAGCGCGGATCGCATCAGCCCGGCGACGCGCGGCGGCCCGTCGATCACCACATGATCGACATCGCGCGCCAGCTCGGGCGCCTCACGGTGGAGCGTGTCGCGCGCCAGGCCGACGACGCCGAACAGGCGCGGCGCGTGCTCGCGGGCGCGTTGCTGCGACCAGTCGAGCGCCGAACCCTGGGGGTCCGCATCGACGAGCGTGACCCGCTTTCCCCTACCGGCCCATTCGCCGGCTAGGTGCAGCGCCAGCGTCGTCTTGCCGACGCCGCCCTTCTGGTTGAGGAAGGCCACGATCATCGGCGGCCTCCCGGGCGTGGACCGAAGGGAAGCTGCGGAGGGCCGGAGGTCCCGTTTCTCGCCGCGCCAGCGTTGGTAAGAGCGGCGCTGCTGGTGCGCCGCTTGCCAGCGGCGCTTAGCGCGTTCGCGGCCTGCCGGACGAGGTTTTCCACCTCTCGCGCGCGCTCTTCAAAGTTAGATTCTCTGTTAGATTCTAAGTTAGCGAGGCGATTTTCGGTTCTGCTGTCGTGGGTTAGGCCGTGTTTCGGTTCCCGTTGGCACGAGGGGCCGGTTCCTGATGGCACGCGCTTTCGGGTTCCCGATGGCACGAAGCCTTTCACAGCTTTTCCACAGGGCGGCGTCCGCTCGAAAGCGAGCAACGTTCGGCCGCCGGCCTCGATCTCGAGGAACAGCGTGTAGCCGGGAAGCGGCTGGCGACGGATGATGTCGCGCAGCTCGAAGGCGAAGCGTTTGTACGGTGACAACGCGCCGGATTTCTGGTGGAGGTGGCGAAAGTCGAATCGCCAGCCATTGCGCTGGCGCCCGCCGTGCTTGCGCACCAGGCGATAGAGCCAGCGATCGAGCCCGCCTGTGAGATCGAAATAGGCCCGGTCGATCGTCAGCACGAGCGCATCGTCGAGAACGGCCTGATAAAACCAGTCCGGGACGATCATCTCGATCCCGTCCGGCTTGCCGTTGCGGTTGGTGCGCTCCTTCCACTCGTTGATCCACGAGAAGCGATGACGCCGGCCCTCGGCGGATTGGCGGATCGAGGTGCAGACCGTCGTGGATTGCAGACGATCGAGCGCGGCCTTCAAGCGCTGATAGTCGCGTAAGGACGTGCCGCGGCCGATGAATTTGAGAATTTCATAGGGCGTGGCGACCATCAGGCGCGACGTGCGCAGGCCGGCGTCACGCGCCTCGACGATCTGGCTCGCCGCCCAGATCAGGATGTCGGCGTCCCAAATGGTCGCCATGCCGTGATCGGGCACGGCCTCGACGCGGATCGACACATTGCCGGCGGCGAAGTCGATCGGCGCGACGCGGTGCGATTTGGAGAGGGAGAAAAACGGATAGGCCATGAGATCCTGTGCGTCTCGTGCTGCGAACTCGCCGGGGAGCGCACGGAACAGATCGAGCTGCCCGCGCTCCGAGAGGGACTGGTGTCGCGCCGCCATTCGGGAATCCGGGGGCGATCAGCGCGCGTATCGTCCGGCATGTGCCGGCGGCGCAGGCGTATGGCGCTTGGCCGGAAGCACGCTGCCGCGCGGATCGGAGGTGGAGGTGACGGCGCCGCGCTCGGCCCAGGCCTCAAGATCGTCGACCGCATAAACGACGCGACCGCCGAGCTTGCGATAGGCCGGACCCGTTCCGTAAGTCCGATGCTTTTCGAGGGTGCGGGCCGATAGGCTGAGGAATTCGGCGGCTTCCTTGGTGCGCAGGTAGCGCGGCGGGAGAACGGCGAGATCAGGTCGCATGGGAGGGCCTCCGTGGGTTCGTTGGGGCCGCCGGGAAGCGGCGGGTAACGAAGGCCACGTTGGCGAAGCAGGGCCGGCGAGATGCAGGGCGAATTCAGGGGGGCCTAAATTCGCCCACCAAGAGTCGGATGGAGATCGGCTAAAGTTGCCGCCGATGACGAAGCAACGTGCGATACCCACCCACCATCATCGCGCGGGCATCTCGAAGCAGGGCTTTGGTGGCGTGGCGGGCGGAAGATGCCTGCCAGTCGTCGCGACCGAGAGCGCCGATCCGAAATATGACCTGCGCAATTTCTTGCTGGGTCGCGCCCGCGCGATGACCGTCGAAGGCCTGCAGCATCCGGCACAGCCGAGCACGTTGCTGCCGTGTCAGTCGGGTGTCGGGCGGTATGGCGCGGCCATGGAGGGCGGAGAGCAAGCGGGCGACCGATTGGAGCCGGTCGAAGCCTTCCAGGCCGAGCGGGATGAAGGCGCCAAGAGATTTGGCGGGTCGTGTCTCGGACGGATGAACAAGCGCTACGCGCTGACCGTTTCCGAGATCGAGAACCAGATGGGTCTCGCTGCCGACATCGACGCTTACGGCGGCGTCGATCGTCGGTTGGGGATCAGCGCTTGCGGACGGAATATCCGGAGGTGGGCCAAGAACGATGGCGCTTGTGTCTTCCTGGGGAAGCCAGATCACCTGCGCTTCGGGAGGTGCCTGCATCGGGTCTACGGGGAAATCGCAACCCCCACCGCTGCCCGATCCCGTCGGTCAGCGTGCGCAGATCACTTTCGCTGTCGCCGAGCGCTTGAAAATCCCTGTCGTAGGTTTCGTTGCGGCGCAGCCATTCCCACGCGACGTCGGACGCGGTCATGTCGGCGACGTGCGCATAGCGTTCCGATGAACGCCAGCCGGAAGCATCTGGTGTCATCGCGATCCTCCCTAGTCTTTGAATTTGTGGGAGAGTCAGGATTCCCGGCTGGGTTGTTCAGTGGAAGTCAGAGGGCCGGCAAAGGGTGGTGCCGAAACGGCATCGCGGCGATCACTGTGCGGAGCGGACCAAGTCTCGATAGCCGTGCTCGGTCATCCACTGCGCGCGGGCGAGATGCGTGTCATGGACCTGGCGGCACCGCTGCGGCTCACGTGCCGTATCGAGGCCAAAGAGAATCTGGACGGCTTCGCGCCAATCAGCTCCGTCGCGCGAGGAATCGAGCAGGCGCAGATAGAGAACCATATGCTCGCGGTCATAGGCCGTGAGGGTCTGGCTGATCGGAGGCGCATCGAGAAACGGCGGCATCGCGGATTCCATCAGGCGACTATATTCGCGCGGAAAGCATTCGTTAACACTCGTGCCCGGCATTACTGTGACAACGTGCGATGGATGGTGTGCGCCACGCGATCACGGCGCTGCTAACGCCTCGTCGGCCGGTCGTCCCGCTCATGGAGCAGCAGCACTCCTTCGCCCTTGTCGGTGGAAAGCAGGACGATACCGGCTGTTTCAAGCGCCCTTCGCACCTGATCGCGCGTCGACTCGTACACCTCTAATCCACTTTCGGACTCAAGGCGCTTGAGCGCGGTTAGCGATGTCCGGGCCTTGTCAGCGAGCGTCTCCTGTGTCCACCCCAGCAACGCGCGTGCGGCCCGCGATTGTCGGGCGGTGATCATGCATGATCACCTCCCACCGACGGACACACGCTTGCCAGAACTACGACTATAATAGTCGTTCTTTGCGCCCATTGCGAGGGTAATCGGCGTCTCAGGGCTGGCGGTGCCCTCGCCGGGCGGCCGAAGTGATTCGCGCTAGCAGTGGAAAGGCCCCGGCCTGTTCGGCCGGGGCCTTGCTCGGGGCTCAGTCGCCGCGGCGGGTCGGGCGGGACCAGATCAGCGAGTGGGTGTCGCCGTCCTCGTCGTCGAAGAGGTTGGCGTAGATGGGGGCGTTGAAGCTCGGATCGTCGAGCTTGAGGCCCAGATAGTCGCGGCCCTCGTTGGAGCGCTTGGACCAGGCGGCGCCGATTTCCGCGCGGCCGACCAGAACCCGGTGGCTGGGGGCGTTCTCGCCGGTGGCGCGGGTGTCGGGGACGATGCGCACGCCCTTGGCTTGGACGCTGAGGGTTACGATTTCGCCGGTGAACTCGTTCGAGCCGGTCTTCTTGAAGGTGCCGATGGTCGCCATTGTAAGTCTCCGTTTCGTTTTCGGGACCGCTCCATTGCGGCCTCGATGGCGATCGACAGGCCGGAGGCGACCGACGCCGCATCGCTTGCGACCGGAGCAACGCGGAGGATGGCAGGAACGACTTTGTTGTTTCGCGAGGAATGACGGCCTTGGCCGGCAGGGGAAGAAAGTCGGGACGCGCCGTTGCGGCATAGGCGGTCGAGGCGCAGCCGTCCTTCGGTCAGATCAGGCCATTGGAGAGGCCGTTCGGAGCGGTCTGGAGACAATCAGGAACGGAAGATCATGGCGACCCGGTCGCAACCAGCAGACGGCGCAAGCTGAAGATCATCTGCGACCCGTCCTCCCCTTGTACAGGCGAGGGTCGAGCTTTCGTTTCGAAGTCGGCCAGTGGAGATGACGCCCTCGACTTCGTGTTGCACCGTTCCCGCGCACAGAGGCGCCGAGCAGAAATCCGGGCGCTGTTGAGGCGGCCGCACGATGGGCTTCAGTCAGGTTCCGGTGACGCGGCTCCCTCTCCAACTGCACAACGCTGAGGGCTGAAACCCCCGACTGGTCGTCCCGGCGACGGTTCCGTCGTGGTGTCAGGCTGGTGCAATGCCCTGGCTGGACGGGCCGGTGCTTGCCATCCCAGCGACGCGCGCGAACGCGGTGACGCCGACCGCGACCGCACCGATGACGGAGAACACGAGCTGCCAGGTCTCCGACGGCATGGTGTGTTTCACGATGCCATGCGTGGCGTGGAAGCCGGCGATCGCCGCGGGTGCGACAAATGCCAGCGCGATCAGCAGGCGTGCCCAGAGCGGGCGGACAATTCCAAGCAAGAGCTGCCCCACGCCCAACGTCAGGCCGGCGCCGAGCATGCCGATAAGGATGGCGCCGAGCCAGCCCGCGCCAGTGTCATAGGCCCAGGTGCCGGCGGTCACGCCCGCGAAGAATGGCAGTGCGAACACCGCGAGCGTGAACAGCAACCAGCACAAGATGCCGATGGCTGCGAAGGATAGGACAATGCCGAGGATAATCATGGTGGTGTCTCCGAAAGAGCAAATTCTGACGGTCGCGCCTTCCACCACCACCACGGCGCATTCGGGAGCATAGCAAAAGCTGTGCTCCGTCGGGAGCGGAAACCGCAGGGGTCTCCGCGTCGCCTGGAAGGGTGGCGCGCCGTCATGGCGCGAAGGGATCGACCTCGTGGACGATCTCCGAGACGTCGCCGTCGTATTCGTTTGCGGGTGTCACCGAGAGAGTGCCGTCGCCCGCGCGGAAGATGACGATGACGGCCATCAGCGTGGTGGCGAGGCTGAAGGCGAAGGCGTGTGCGTCGGGGAAGGACATCGATCCGGCTCCTGTTTCGAGCGGAGGACCATCCCCCCGCTGACAGGCGCCCGATGTGTTCGGCCGATGGCCGCAATCACCGCGCAGGCAACGCCGGCGCGGCGGCACGCTATGCGTAGTCCGACCCTTTACGGGTTGATGGCGTCAGGCCATCGGCTGGACCAAGGACCAGCGCCATTCAGCGGGGAGTGGTCTTCTCCGGGCTGGAAGCCGAGTCGATGTGGCCGTGACGTTGGTGAAGCCGTACTGTCTGCGCGAGCTGCCGTGCGACCTCACCTGCGTCATCCGCAAAGCCTGGTGGCCATTTCCTCGACGGCTCGCGCTGAAACCCGCCACGCTGAAAATGCGGATGGAGGTGGCTGATAATCCACTCGATGCGTGAAGGAGGCACCAAGCCGGCTTGAGCCGAATAATGGAGTGCCTTGGCGAGATCGTGCCCGATGTTCGCGCGGTTCCAAACATCATCGGTCGCGACGTTAAGCAGATAGGATTTGAGGAGGAGTTCGATGGCAATTGCAATCGCATGAAGGGCTTGATTGTCGAATCCTTGATCCGCCGCCCATTCGGCGGCTGCAGCCTTCACGGTGGCATTCTCCAGGAAAACCGCAGCGAGAACGGCGTCCGAACGTGCCGGTTTCGGGAGTGGCTTCAGTCGCTGCATTCGTTGCGTTATGCCATAGGCTTGGCCGTTTAGCAGGTGCCCGATGCGGCGGCGCTTACGCGCCGCCGAATTTCCACACCGGGATGCCGAGCTTCTTGGCTTTGTCGGCGAGGTTGTCATTGATGCCGGTGCCGGGGAAGTGCAGCACGCCCTTCGGCAGGATTTGCAGCATCTCGTCATTGCGTTTGAAGGGTGCTGCCCGGCCGTGCTTCGTCCAGTCGGGTGCAAAGCCGATCTGTGGGACATTGCGATTCCTGGCCCAGAGAGAAGCGATCTTCTCGGCACCCTTCGGCGACTTGCCGTGGATCAGCACCATGTCGGGGTGCTTCTCGTGAACCTGGTCGAGCTTGGCCCAGATGAGGTGATGGTTGTCGAAATCGAGCCCGCCGGTGACGGCGATCTTCGGTCCAGGCGGCAGGAGCACTTCCTGCTCGGCACGCTTCTTCGCCATGATGAAGTCGCGGCTGTCGATCATCGCCGAGGTGAGGTTGCGATGATTGACCTTCGATCCTGACCGCGGGAGCCAGGCTTTGCCGACCTGGCGTTCGTAGTGCTCGGCGGCCTGGTCGCGCATCAGTTCGAAGGCGGTCTGGCGTTCGACCTGTGTCTTGCCCTCGGCGATCAGGCGCTCGAGATCGACCGACTTCACCTCGCTGCCGTCCTGTTCGCGTTGGGAGCGCTTTTGGGCCTGCTCGTTGTCGTCGAGCTCGCGGTTGATCCGTTCGGCGGCGCGATGAAAGACGTTCACGGTCGACCAGAGGAGATCGTCGAGGTCGGGTTCGAGGCGCGTGTCCTCCAGGGTCACGATCAGGGCGTCGAAGATGTCGGCGACCGCGCCCGCGACCGCGTTGCCGTCCGGCAGAAGCCGCTGATCGGGTTCGTCGGCGAAAGGCCGGTAGCCGTGGAGCTGCAATTCGTTGAGGACGTGGTCAGTCGGTGAGGATTCGTGGTGCGGTTCGTAGTCGTCGAGATCGCGCATCGGATGCTCCGTCGGATGGACCGCGACCGTCGCGGCCTTCATGGCGACGAAGCACACCGGCGGGGCGGCCCTGCACCCGGAGCGCGAGCGAGGGCCGGAGCGTCAGCGGAGGATGGCGGAGGCCGGCTATTTTGTTTCGCGATGGAAAGCGGCCCCTTGGGGCCGCGCCGGAAAATAGTCGGCCGCAGCCATTGCCGGGCCGGCCTGCCTGTGGGCCGATCGCCCTCTCGAAGGCCGAGGCGCGGTCCTCTCCGATCCGCTGCGTCTGAGCGAGTACGGCGGCGGGGCCGCTGCCGCTTCCTTACCGGCTATGCCGCCAGCGCCATGAAGCGTGCGACGTCCTGCGGCCCGAGCTGTACCCGAGTCTGACTGCGCAATGTCGCGATGCCGAGGGTGCGGAGATCCTCGTTGAAGTCCCCGAGCTGTGGAGAGATCACGATCGCCTCGATCCCGGCCGCGTTCGCCCGTTCGATCAGGCTGTCACGCGCACCATCGCCTGCCGGATCGTCATCGCGCAGGATGTAGAGCCGCCGCAGCGTGTCCGGGAACAGGATGGCGGCGAGATGTGCCGCGGAGAGCGCCGCCACCATCGGCATGTTGGGCACGACCTGGCGGATTGAAAGGACCGTCTCGATGCCTTCGCCGGCTGCCATCACTTCGCCACCAGCGCCAAAGCGGACCGCGTTGCCGAGGAGATCGCCCATCGCCCGGCGCGGGGTTTCGAATGGCGCCTTGTCGTGGCGTCGTGAGTCGAGCCAGGTGCGATGCGCCCCGGTGATCATGCCGTCGAGGTCAGTGACAGCGGCGATCATGGCCGGCCAAGTCTCGGTCGGCGCATGCTCGTCCGGGCGATAATAGCAGTGCGGGTGGAAATACAGATTTCCGGCTCCACGGAGATCCGTAATGCCGCGTTGCCGGAGATACGCCGCGACGATTGTGCCCGCAATCGGCTGCGACATGCGGATGAGGCGCCGTGCGGCTTCGGGCGATCCATGTGGTGCGGGCGCCAGCGGCTGGAAGGCGGAGGGTTCCGGCGCTGGTGGTGGCATGCTGAGGAAGAGCCGAGCCTCGTCGGCGACATCCTTGAAGTCGATGAGGCCGCAGCTCTCGCGGATGACGTCGAGGAGGTCTCCATGCTCGCCGGTAGCGGCGTCAGTCCATTTCCCGGCGGGGCCTTTGGGCGAGTCCTTGAGCCGGACGTACATCGAGCGGCCCTTAGTGTTACGGGCGTCGCCCACCTGCCAGTAGTTGCCCTGACGGTGGCCATTGCTGAGATAATGGCGGCACACCGCCTCGGCCTGTCGGCCGAGACGTTGCGCGAGATCGGATGCGTCGAGACGGGCCATCACGCTGCCTCCCGCTCGCCGACGCGCTGGATCGGGTAGGTGCCGATCAGCTTGCCGATGATGGTCGCGCCGTCCGCGCCGACGGGCACGAAGAAGCGGAGCTTCCACGAGATGATCTCGCTGAAGAGGCCAAAGGCGCGCAGGCGCTCGCGCATCGCGTCGGTGAAGCCGGAGAGTTCGATGCGATCGGCGCCCATGACGCGCACGCGACGGAGTTGGAGGCCTTCGGCGAGATCGAGGATTGTCTTGCCCTCGATGAGCGCGGCATAGGCATGGTCGGCGGACAGGTTCGTCGTTCCGACTGTCGTGGCGTTGGCGACCCATGCGGGCGACACGCGGCGGCCGATGATCCGTTCCCCGTCATCGGTCTGGAGCCGATAGACACGGCTCGACTCGTTGGGCAGCCGCTTCCAGATCGGCAGCAGCAGGCCAGCGACGATGTGGATCGTGGAATCGGAATAGGCTGGCACCTCCGCGATCTCGGCGTTCCAGGCGGCGGTGAACTCGGCGCGACTGGCGGCGATCCAATGGCTTTCGTCCATCATGCGGATGGAGGCGTGATGCTGCTCCATCGGCCGGATCAGCCGCACGCGGCGTTCGATCTCCCCGTCGTCGAGCATCAGCGAAGGCGCTGGAAGCTGAACCGCGGCGCGGTGGGAGCGCTCGTTGACCAGCAACTTGGCGACCGGATCGTCGAGCCAAGCCATCGCCTCCTCGGCGGTCATCGGCCGGTTGCGCTCGCGCTGTTGGATGGTCAGCAGGCTGGTTTCCGCGCCGGTGCCGGGATGGGTGTAGATGGTCTGGCGATCGGTGACGACGAAGCTCTCCGCGCGCAGCGTCTCCAGTCCGATGTCGTAGATGCCGGCGGCGATCGCGCCCTCGACCTTGGCGGTCAGAAGCTGCTCGAAGGCGGCGAACAGGACGTCCTGCAGGTCGATGGTGAGCGCGAGCAGGCGGTTGAGAAAGGTTGTGATCGGCGGGAGCTCGTCCTTGATGCCGTTGTCGTCCATCAGCTTCAGGCCGGTCGTGTCCTCGAACCGCTGGAGCGAGCACCCTTCGATCTTGCCGCGGACGATCAGGATGTAGAGCTGGCGAAGCGCATCGCGCGCATAGTGGCTCTCCAGATTGTCCTCGGGTCGGAACAGGCCCTGGCCGCCGGTCTGGCGCTGTCCGCGCGTGATCGCGCCCAGCGTGTCGAGCCGGCGCGCGATGGTCGATAGGAAGCGCTTCTCCGCCTTCACATTGGTCGCGATCGGACGGAAGAGCGGCGGCTGCGCCTGGTTGGTGCGGTGGGTGCGGCCGAGGCCTTGGATCGCGGCGTCGGCTTTCCAGCCCGGCTCAAGCAGATAGTGGACGCGAAGCCGCGTGTTCCGTGCCGACAGCTCCGCATGGTAGCTGCGGCCCGTACCGCCGGCATCGCTGAACACGAGCACGCGCTTCATGTCGTCCATGAAGGCCTGGGTCTCGGCGAGATTGGCGGACGCCGCGCGGGTCTCGACCACAAGGCGCTGTCCCTTGCGCACGATACGACGCGAGCGGCCGGTGACTTCGGCCACCACGTCCGCGCCGAAATGCTGGACGATCTGGTCGAGCGCGCCCGGCACCGGCGGAAGGCTCGCGAGTTTCTCGATCAGCTCGGTGCGGCGGGCGACCGCCTCGCGGCTCTCGACCGGCTGGCCGTCGCGAAAGACCGGACGCGAGGACATATTGCCCTCGCCGTCGCTGAAGGGCTCGTAGAGCTGCACCGGGAAGGAATGGGCGAGATAATCGAGGACATATTCGCGGGGCGTGATGTCGACGCGAATGTCATTCCACTCCTCGGTCGGAACTTCGGCCAAGCGCCGTTCCATCAGCGCCTCGCCGGTCGAGACGATCTGGATGACCGCGGAATGCCCGGCCTCCAGGTCCGCCGCGATCGAGCGGATCAACGTCGGCGTCTTCATCGATGTTAGCAGATGACCGAAGAAACGCTGCTTGGCGCTTTCGAAGGCGGAGCGCGCGGCGGATTTGGCCTGGCGGTTCAACGTCCCGGTCGAGCCGGTGATGTTGGCCGCCTGCATGGCCGCATCGAGATGGTTGTGGATGATGGCGAAGGCGCCGGCATAAGCATCGTAGATGCGCCGCTGCTCGGCGGTCAGCTCGTGCTCGACCAGCTCATATTCGACGCCGTCGAACGACAGCGATCGGGCGGTGTAGAGGCCGAGCGCGCGAAGGTCGCGGGCAAGCACCTCCATCGCCGCGACGCCGCCGGCCTCGATCGCCTCGACAAACTCGGCGCGGGTCGAGAAGGGAAAATCGTCGCCACCCCACAGACCGAGGCGCTGCGCGTAGGCAAGGTTCTGGACCGTGGTGGCGCCGGTGGCGGAGACATAGACGACGCGGGCATTGGGCAAGGCGTGCTGCAGGCGAAGCCCCGCGCGCCCTTGCTGCGAGGGCGTGACATCGCCCCGTTCTCCCTTGCCGCCGCCAGCGTTCTGCATCGCGTGCGCCTCGTCGAAAATGATCACTCCGTCGAAATCGGAGCCCAACCATTCGACGATCTGCTTGACCCGCGAAACCTTCTCGCCGCGGTCGTCGGAACGCAGCGTGGCATAGGTTGTAAATAGGACGCCTTCCGGCAGAGCGATCGGCTTGCCCCGCGGGAAGCGCGAGAGCGGCGTGACCAGCAGGCGCTCCATGCCGAGTGCGGACCAGTCGCGCTGCGCATCCTCAATCAGCTTGTCGGATTTGGAGATCCAGACCGCCTTGCGCCGGCCCTGCATCCAGTTGTCGAGCACGATGCTGGCCGACTCGCGCCCCTTTCCGACGCCGGTGCCGTCGCCGATGAAGAAGCCGCGGCGGAAGCGGACGACGCCGTTTGCATCATCGGCGGCGGCCGCCACGACATCGAAAGTGTCGTCGATGGTCCAGGAACCTGCGAGAAAATCGGAATGGGCTTCGCCCGCGAAGATCAGGGTTTCGAGCTGGGAGTCTGAGAGCGAGTCCATGATGGTCGCTGGCAGCGTCGGCCGATAGCTCGGCTTGGGCGGGGCGACCGAGGCCATGGCGGCGGATTGCACGAGCTTGGTGGGATGGGCCTGAGAGCCGGGAATACGGATCGTCTGCAATCCGTATTGCTCGTAGATCGCGTCGCTGAGGCGGGCGCCCTCGGCCGGGGTCCAGTCGACGGTCTCATAGGCGAGCGGCACGCCCTCGGGATCGGCGAGGCCCACGCGGGTCGCCGATGTCGCCGCGGTGCGCGCGAGATAGCCGCGAACGGTGCGCGGCGTGGCGCCGGTCGGCATGACCTGAACAGCAGGCGCGACAGCCAGGCGCGGCGGCACATGCTCGGCGATCCACGTCATCAGCGTGGCGATGTCGGGAGCGGTGCCGGGGGACGCCGGAAATGCGGATGGCTCGTCGGCCGGGATCTTGTCGATCACGGTCAGCCGGGTTTCGACGGTCGTGCCGTGCTTGGCATAGACTGAGCCATGGACGGCGGCGGTGAACACGACGCGGCCCCTCTCCTGCAGGCGGACGAAGGCGTCGCGCCAGGCCGGTATGTCGGGGCCGAAATTCGCGCCGGTGATCGCGACCAGGCGCCCGCCATCGGCGAGCCGCGCGAGCGCGGATGCGAGATGGCGATAGGCTGCGTCGGCGACACGCCCCTCGACATTGGCGAGGACCGAGAATGGCGGGTTCATCACCACGATTGTTGGGACGGTCGCCGGGTCGAGATGATCGTCGATCTGGGCTGCGTCGAAGCGGGTCACGGGAATGGCCGGAAAGAGGGAGGAGATGAGTGCGGCCCGGGTTTCGGCGAGTTCGTTGAGGACAAGCGTGCCGCCGGCGATCTCGGCGAGGATGGCGAGCAGGCCGGTGCCGGCCGATGGTTCGAGCACGCGATCGGCGGGTGTGATGGCGGCCGCAGTGATCGCGGCCAGGCCGAGCGGGATCGGCGTCGAGAATTGCTGGAAGGCCTGCGCCTCCTCGGAGCGGCGCGTGTGGGTGGGCAGAAGTCCCGCGATCTTGCCGAACAGAGGAACCGCCGCAGCCGGAGACCCGGCTTTGCGCAAAAGCGCCTTTCCGTATTTGCGGAGCATGAGGACGGTTGCGGCTTCGCAGGCGTCATAGGCGTCCTTCCAGTCCCAGGCGCCGGCAGTATCGGACGCGCCGAAGGCGGTCTCCATGGCGGTGCGCAAGACCGCGGCGTCGATGCGCTCGCCGCGCTCGATGTGAGGAAGGAGGAGAAGTGCCGCGGCATGGATGGCGGCAGCGTCGGTCGGCTGATCGGCGGCGGTCGGCAGCGCCGCCGCAAGGGTGTGAGCATTCATGGGAGACGTCCTCGGGAGAGCGGAGCGGGAAAGCCCGCCGGCGCTCTCTCTCGGACCGGACGGGCTCAAACCCGTCCCGGCCTTCCTCTCGCTCTCAAGGGGCGCGGCCCGGCCGCGCCATCAAGCGACAGACAATGGTCTCGATGATGTCAGGCACCATCGCCGCCATCGATCACCTCGGCGAGCCAACCGTTGGTATAGATCCACGCCACAGTTTCGCCGGTCGCGAGATCGAGGACATGCGCGCCGCCACCGAAGCCATCGAGACGCGGCCGGGAGCAGGTGTTGGCGTACTGAAAGCCCCATCGGCCGGTGAGGTGGAATTCGGCGGCGCAGCGTATGACGAACTGGATCAGCCGTTCGGGATCGCCGGTGACATCGTCGCGCATCCAGAGTTTGGAGCCGCCATGCTCGGGCTGGATGGACAGGAGGAAGCCATCGGACGGCGGTTCCTCGGATGCTCCGTCCTCGGACAGTTGGTTGTAGAGATCGAGCGCGCGGGCTGCGGTCTCGGGCGTGCCGACATCGAGCAGGCATGAGAAATGGGTGAAATAGTCGGCCATGAGGCCACTCCCGGAGAGCAGGGAACGGGAGAGCCGGCAGGCGCTCTCTCCTCCATGTCCGGCTCGCCACGTCCGGGCCAAACTCTCCCTCTCGATCGGCGCGCATGAAAAAAGCCCGACGCCCCCGAAGGGACGCCGGGCTCGTCAAGTCAGATGAGGACCGCCGTCACTCCGCGGCGGCGAGGTGCCGTTCCTCCTCATCATCGGTGTTGGTCTCCTCGTCATCGCCGTCGAGGAAGTCCGGCAACGCCTCGTCGCCCTCGCCAGAGTCCGCCTCGGTGCTTTCGGCATCGGCGCCGGAATTGCGCAGCGGTTCGGGCAGCCAGCCCGTCTCGGCGAGGAGACGTTCGGCTTCGGTCGCCATGTCGCCCTTCTTCAGATGTGCGATGAGTTGGGCGGCGCGCTCGCCGGCGCCTTCACGCACCGCTTCGAGGATGCGGGGCTTGGTGACGCGGCCGAGATAGTTGGCGACGGTCGGCCGCCACCCGGCTTCGGCCATGTCGAGCCCGACCGCCAGCGACAGGCGATCGGCTTCGGCGATGCGCTGTTCGACACTATGCGCCGAGACACGGCCACCGTAGCGATCGGCCCGCTCATAAAGCGCATTGACGCCGAACGAAGCGCAATGGGCGAAGAGTTCGGCCTGTTCGGGGCCAGTCAGTGCGGCCAGCCCATCCCAGAGATCAGCGACTTTGGCCGGGAGCCGTTTGCGCCAGCTATCGTGCCGGGCCTCGATCGCCTTGGCATAGACGCTGTCACGAAGCCCTTCGGGCTGCGAATGGAAGGTCGTGCCCCGCACGCTGACCTCCATCGCGAAGCCGTACTGGCTGCCGCCGTAGAACACGTCCTGGCAGAACTTGTGCAGGACGGCGACGAAGGCGACCGAGGGATCGGTGGCGAGCTTGTCGCGGAGCGCGAGGGTGCGATCGGCGGTCAGCTCCGTGATCAGTCGATCGGGGAGCGGCTTGATCGTGTCGTCCTCGTCCTCCTCCTCGGGCTCGGCAGGTTTGCCGCAGATGGTGATGACCGCGCGCTGGACCGAAGGCGACGCCGGATAGTCAGCGTCATCGTCGCCGCCATCCTGCTCTTCACCCTCGCCATCGCCCGCCTGGTTGGCGATCTCGTCCTCGGGTCGGACATAGCCGCGGTCGATCGACAGCGTGCCGTCGGCGTCCAGGCTGACGAAGACCCCGGCGATCGCGATGTCGGCGGGTTCGTAGTGGACCGGCCGCTCGTCGAAGCTGGCGAGCGCGGTTTCGATTTCGCCAAGGCGCTGATCGATCTCGTCCGGCAACTCGTCGGCGTTCTCATATTCGGCCTCCAGCTTGGCGCACTCGGCGTTGAGCGCCTCGATGGTCGCCTGTTCGTCAGCCGTCAGGTCGAGCGGCGTGCCCACGATCTCGCGCAGGCCGTGGGTGGCGCCATAGGGGAAGCTCATCGCCACCTCGATCCATTTCCAGCCTTCGCCGGCGATCGCTTCGGCGGAGGCTTTCAGCTTGTCGGCGACCAGGCGATCGAGCAGCGCAGGATCCTGCAGCCAGCCGCCGTCGTCATCCTGGAAGAGATCGCGCAGCACGCAGCCGCCGTTGGTTTCATAGGCATCGATGCCGACGAATACGGCCCGCTTGTCGGATGCGCGGACGGCGGTCTCGGTCAGCATGCGCCGGATCTGGTAGGGTTCCCTCTGCCAGCTATTGCGAACCGACTCCCAGACCTGCTCCTGACGCGCATGATCGTTGGTGACGGTGAAGGCCATGAGCTGTTCGAGCGTGATGCCGTCCTCGGCATAGATATCGAGCAATGACGGCGAGACGGCCGCGAGGCGAAGCCGCTGCTTCACGACCTGGACGGACGCGAAGAATGCAGCCGCAATCGCCTCCTCGGTCATGCCCTTCTCGCGCATCGCCTGGAACGCGCGGAACTGGTCGAGAGGATGCAGCGGGGCGCGTTCGATATTCTCGGCCAGCGACACCTCGTCGACGAGGATGTCGGCATTGGCGTCCGACACCACGCACGGCACCTTGGAGGTCTTGGTGAGGCGCTTCTGCTTGACGAGGAGCTGCAGCGCGCGGAAGCGACGCCCGCCCGCCGGCACTTCGTACATGCCGGTTTCCTGGCCGTCGGCATCGAGCACCGGCCGGACGTGGAGGGACTGGATGAGACCGCGCCGGGTGATCGACTCGGCCAGCTCGTCGATCGAGACGCCAGCCTTGACGCGGCGGACGTTCGACTGGCTCAGCACCAGCTTGTTGAAGGGGATGTCCTGCGCCGACGACAGGGTGATCTTCTGAATGGCAGTTGCCATGAGACTTACTCCGCGACGGGCGCCGAAAGCCTCTCTCTCGACCCTAAACCCGTCACGAAGCGAAGCACCGCCCTCTCACTCTAGGAGGGCAGCGACACCATCAAACGCCATCGGTAAGGTCACTGCCAGAACCGGCGATGATCCCGCGCCAGTCCTTCGTATTCGCCCATGACGGCTTGATGCCGCCCTAGAAATTCGAGCGCGGTTCGATGCCGAGGAAGCGGATCATGTTGTCGGGCGCGACGAAGTTGACACCCGAACCCAAGCTGCGGTCGCCTGTTGCGACGAGGCGGCGGAAAATCGCTACCTTGTCAGGATGCATGGGGGCGCCGCCCCACACAGCGTCCTGTACATATCGCGCGATGAAACCGGCGAGGACGTCGGCGACCTGAATGCCGATAGAATCGTGCGATCGCTGGAATTGCAGGTCGGCCGCCTGCGAGAATTCGAAGTCGGCCGTCTGCAGGGGCAATTTCACGCCAAGCTGCGCCAGGTCCTCTGCGAGCTTCTTGTTGTGCAGAAGAATGTCTCCGAACTGCAATTGCTCGTCGTGGAACAGCGTCACGCCGGAAACCTGCTTTCGCGCGAAGCGATTGATCCGGGCGTAGATGTTGGTGAACGATGTCAGGTTCGGCAGAACCCAGAGCAGCTTCCCGGCGGGATTCTTGTCGGGAATCGGTAATGCCCGCTCGACGGCCTTGGCTTTCGGCAGCTTGCGGAAGTCCTTCAAGCTGTCGCGCGCAAAACGGATGATCCCCGCCGCCACGTCAGTAGGCGGAACTCCGCTTCCCTGCGCCCACCGAATTATTTGCTTGTAAAGTTCGCGTATTTCCGCGTGGTCTCTGCTTTGGCAACATGCGGCAAAGGCGTGAGCCAGCTCGGGAGGTGCATATAGCGCCATGTAGTTCGCCATAACGCCCTTCATCCAAAGGGCGCCAGGTTGAGTGTCGCATTCCCCCACATAGGGCACCACCATTCGCTCGATGATGTTCACGACAACGAAGAAGTGCTTGTCGACAAGCTCGATAAAGATTGGGGCGCGGCGCGTCTCAAGGAGGTCCAGAAGATCAAAGATGAAGCGCGGCTTGTCATAAGCCTGTTTTGATTTGAGCTCCGACGACTGGATGCGGTGCGCCTTTTTTAGTGCGCCCAATTTATCGGTGAAGTCCTGGTCGAGCGTGCAGCCGAATGCAGCCAAGGCGAACATGCGCTGTTCGACGAAGTAGGAGTCGATTTTGACCGTGCTCAGGTCGCCGGTATTGCCGCTTTCATCGATGTAATATTCCGCAGGCGCCTGCTCTAGCATTCTGTATCCAGTCGCTCGTTTGGCGATTGTGCTCCATGCCGCACCACTGAATAGGTGACCTGGATCTGGGCCACAAGACAGCCCGGAAACAGTATGGCTAGGGGACGCAAAGCCGGAGACACGGACAACCGCATCTCCGGCATTGCGGGGATCAGGCGGCGCGATCGAGCAGCTTCTTGGCCTTGCCTTCGAGCTCGAGCCGCGCGTCCTGGTGGGGCTTGTCGCGCGCGACGGCGGTGATGCCCTGGACGAAATCGAAGATGCTTTCCGGCGGGCGGCCTTCCTCGGCCAGCACCGCGTCGATGATTTTGCCCGTCTCGGCTTTCGAGAAGCCGCGGCGGCGCAGGAATTCGGTGCGCTCTTCGTCCTTGTGCGCGACGATGCGTTCGCGCGCCGCCTTGATGCCGGTGATGAACGGCTGCGGTGAGGAGTCCGCGAAGCTGAGCAAGGCCGGCGCCGCCTCATGGGCGAAGCGCGAAGCGGCGTATTTGGAATGGCGGATGGAGATCTCCTCGAAATCTTCGACGCCCCACAAATTGCGATTCTGGCACACGGCCCTGAGATAGAAGGACGCGATACCAAGGGTCTTGGCGCCCACTTCGCTGTTCCAGGCATAGAAGCCCCTGAAATAGAGATCGGGCGATCCATCCGCGAGCTTGCCGGCTTCGATCGGATTCAGATCGTCGACGAGGAAAAGGAAGACGTCGCGATCGGAAGCGTAGAGCGTCGTGGTGTCCTTGGTGATGTCGACGCGCGGATTATAGACGCCGGTCGACCAGTCGAGGACACCGGGCACTTTCCAACGGGTGTCGCCGGTGCCGTTGCCGGCGATGCGCTGCACGGCTTCGACCAGCTCGTGGTCGTAGATCCGGCCGTAGTCGGGGCCGGTCACGGCGCGCAGCTCGACGCGGCCGTCGTCGGTCTCGAGGGTCTTGATCTGCTCGGCGCGGTGGGCGGTCAGCCCATATTGCAGGTTGATGCCGGCGAGCGCGGCGGGGAGCTGCCGCAGATAGGCGGCCGGCGCGCCGACCTGGCTCGCGAGCTGACCGAAACTCCAGTGCGTCGGAGCGATGGGCTTGTCGGCGCCTGGTAGGATCAGGGCAAGCCGTTCGGGATCGGTGCGGCTGGCTTCGACATGGATAAGCGCGGATTCGACAACGCGCGTTCGGCTGCGCTCGGTGCGCTCGCGGACGGTCCGGCCGAGTTCGGCGAGCGAGAGATAGCGCTCGTCGTCGGGTCGCGAGAACCACTCCGAGGAAACCCGACCGATGCGCTCGCCGCGGTTGATGTCCACCTTCCAGCCGCCACTCACGTCGCGCCGGGCATCGAGAACCTGCATGTTCATGGGATCAAACTCCATGACGGGCGCCGGAAGACTCTCTCCCGACCCTCAACCCGTCACGGAAATCCGGTCCACACTCTCACTCTAATGAGGGCGTTGCGGGGTCTCCCCGCAGAAGGGGTCGGCCGAGACCCTGGGCTCGGCCGCAGGGGAAGGCTTTCCCCTCCAGGCCCCCTCTCAATCGCTGGCCCTTCCAGTCGGTTTGGGGGAGATTGAAAACTGTCAGAAAACCGCATATATTTCTGACAGGAGAAGTGCCGTGCAACGACTGACCGAACAGATTCTGGCGCACACCGAGGGCTTGCCCGAGGGCGCTCCGATCGCGGCGAAGAGCCTGCTCCATCTCGGCAATCGCGCCGCGGTGGATCAAGCCTTGTCGCGACTGGCTGAACGTGGCCGGCTGATGCGTGCCGGGCGCGGCGTCTATCTGCGCCCGGTTTCGAGTCGGTTCGGCGTCCGCGCGCCCTCCGTCGAGAAGGCCGTCGAAGCCCTCGCGCTCCAGCGCGGCGAAACCATCGTGTCGAACGGTGCCGCGGCCGCTAACGCGCTCGGCCTCACGACACAGGTGCCGGTCCGGTCGGTCTATCTGACATCGGGCCGTAGCCGGACGATGAATCTGGGCCAGCAGGTCGTCGAGCTGCGGCATGCGCCGCGCTGGCAGTTGGCGCTGGCCGATCGGCCCGCCGGACAGGCGGTGCGAGCGCTCGCCTGGCTGGGGCCGGAAAAGGCAGAAGCCGCCTTGATGACGTTGAAGCGCAAGTTGCCGTCTTCCACGTTCGGCGAACTCGTCGCGGTCGCGCCCCAGCTACCGAGCTGGCTCGCCAGGACGGTCGGCAAAGTTGCATACGGCCGAAGGAGCCATTCTCAGGTGGGCGGCCTACCTATTTAGATTGTCCGAAATTTGTATATTTATTTCGGACAATCCACTTGGTTCGCGTCCGAAAAAGGACTACAATTTTCGGACATGAACACCGACTCGCCCGATCTGAAGAAAGCCATGCTCGAGCGCATCCGTGCGGATGCGCCACGCAAGGTCTGGACGCCCAGTGACTTCGTCGATCTCGCCTCGCGGGACGCGGTCGATAAGGCGTTGCAGCGGCTGACGAAGGTCGAAATCCTTAGGCGGATTGATCGTGGGCTCTACGATCAGCCTGGCTTCAACAAACTCACCCAGAAACCCAATCCGCCTGATCCGCGCTCAGTCATCGACGCCGTCGGGCGACGTGACCAAACCCGGATGCTTGTCGACGGCATGACCGCGGCGAACGATCTGGGCCTAACTGACGCCGTCCCCGCCAAAATCGTGGTGCACACCGACGCTCGGCGCCGCGCGATCAAGCTCGGCAACGTAACGATCACCTTCCGTCCAACCGCGGCCAGCAAGCTATTCTGGGCCGGACGACCAGCGATGCGCGTCGTCCAAGCGCTTCACTGGCTGCGCGATCTCCTGGTTCGTGAAGGAGAAAGTGATCAGGTTAGGCGCAAGCTCGCCAATCTTTTCGAAGATCCCACGGTGGGACCGCCCCTCAAAGCGGATCTCACTGCCGGTATGACAGCTCTTCCGACATGGATGTGGGTGTTTCTCAAGCCGCTCGTTGAAAGCGACGCCGGCGTTCGTCGTCGGCACGTCGATGATGATCGTGATGATGCTGATCATGATCGTCATCAACAAAGAACGGCGGACGATGCCGATGATCAGCGTCATGCTGCCGTCGCCCGGCCCAAGCGAAAGCCGCTCTCCCCGCAGAAGGCACAAACTGCCAAGCGCGGTGCAGCCCGGGCGGTGAAGACATGAATCCGGCTTTCGACGAGGTTCTCGCGGCCGGGTCGGACGCGATGTTGAGCGCCTTCGATACGACGGCGCTACGCCTCGGCACGGCGTCTCAGAATATCGAGAAGGACTTCTGGGTCTGCTGGACGCTGGATGCCTTGTTCAATGGCTTGAAAGAGGGCGGACCCCGCCTCCTCTTCAAAGGTGGAACCTCCCTGTCCAAAGGGTTTGGTTTGATCAATCGCTTCTCCGAAGACATTGATGTCACGGTGTTTCGGGACGACATCGGCGAGCCGGCGACCATCGAGGAGCTCGAAGCGCTGAGTAGCAAAAAGCGCCGGGCGCGCCTCGATGCGATCAAGGACGCCTGCCAAGCCTACATCAACGGCCCGCTGCGGGCTGAGTTGACGCAGATCCTGCAGGACCGGCTTCAGGCTGCCGGCCTCGATGCCGGCGCGGCCCGAGTGGAAGCCGATGACGCTGATCCCGACGGGCAGACGCTTCTGATCTGGTATCCCGCGGCGACGCCGCGATCGGATTATGTGCGGGCAGCGATCAAGATCGAGTCGGGCGCGAAATCCGCGCTCGATCCGAACAGCGAAGTGCCGATCAAACCCTATGTCGATGATGATCTGCCGGCGCTCGACCTGACCGTGCCGGCCGTCCGCACGGTCGATCCGGAACGTACCTTCTGGGACAAGGTTGTCATCCTCCATGGGCTGCGGCGCTGGTTCGACAAGCGCGGCGAGCTGCGCGGGGGCGGCCAACGCGTTTCCCGTCACTATTATGACCTGCACCAGCTCGCCGCGGCCCGCGTCGGCGCCGCCGCCATCGCTGATCCGGCGCTCGGTGCGGATTGCGTCGCGCACGCCCGGATGTTCTTCAATCGACCGGACTTCGATCTCGCGAGCGCTGCGCCTGGCTCGTTTGCACTCGCCCCGCATGACGCGATGATCGAGCAACTGCGCGTCGACTACAGGGCCATGCAGGGCATGATCTTTGGCGATCCACCGGATTTCGAGGCGGTGCTCGACAGCATCGGCTCGCTCGAGACGCGTCTCAACAAGAAGGGCGATACGGGAGGCGGGGCCGCGCGATGAACCAGTTGGAGGGAGCTTTCGACACCGGGCAAAAGGCAGACGCGCGTGGCGCGGGCGAAGCGATCGTAACCCCGCTGCGCAAACGCCGCCTCAGCGGCGAACTCTACGAGCGCGACCCGAAGATAGAAGCCCTCATCGCCGAATTGGCAGTCCTGCCGCGTGATGGCTTGATCGCCAGGGCGGAAATCACCAAGCGCTCGGACCCGGGCTACGTCCCGAGCGAATGTCTCGTTTACTTCATTCGCGCGAGCCGTCGCGACAACAACGAGGTGTGGTTCGAGCGCCTCTATCGGATCTTGACCGAACGGGTGCTGCGCAGTTTGCCCAGGGCGGAAAGCTCCGATGGAAAGACGGAATCGCTGACGCGCGGGGTCGTGCGCGACAAGGTGTTCGGCCGGTTCGTCGAGCTCTTTTCGGCGGACCGCGCCGCCTACGACGAAAAGGTCGACTACTTCGAGGTGCGCTTCGATGGCGCGCTAGCGAGCCTGCGGCGCGATGCGCAGGAAAAGGCCTGGCGCGACGAAAACCGTTCCCAGCCCCTCGAATATGACGAGGAGAGCGGAGAACTGTCACCGGAGGTCGAGGCGGCCGCAGGGACCCACGATCCCTTCGCCGTGTCGGATTTCGACGACCCGTCTTACCGGTCGCGCCTGGATGCAGCGATTGAAGCTCTACCGACAGAACAAAGCAGGATCATTCACATGTTGAGACAGGGCTTCCCCATCGACTCCAAGGAGCCGGACGTCATGACCATCGCCAAGGCTTTGGGCCGCTCCGAAAAGACCGTCCGAACCTACCGCGACAAGGCCTTCGCCGCCCTGCGAGCTGCCATGGCCGACGGAGACGAGCGGTGAGCCCCGGCGGCGGACGTCCATCCCGCGAGGCCGTGCTCGACGCGTTCGCGGTCGAGAGCGAGCCTGGCCGGTCGACCTTGGAACGCTATCTGCGGCTATACCCGGAATATGCCGGGGAGCTCATCGACCTCTCGCGCGAACTCAGCCGCGAGGCTTATGAAGATGCCGCACCCCTCTCTGCTACCGATCGGGCGCTGATCGACGCTGCCTGGTCGCAACACGCGAAGGTTATGCCGGCGGCAGCAGCCGACCCTTTCGCGGCGCTGACGGTCGATGACTGGCGCGCCGTCGCGCAGCGTCTGGACGTGCCCCGGCAGGTCGTGACCGCACTGCGCGAACGGCGGGTCTCTCTCGTCAGTATCCCGCGACGCTTCCTGGCGATATTGGCGGATGCGATGCGCAGCTCTGTCGCACAGTTGGAGTCGTCCTGGGGGCCAGCGCACCTGATTGTCGCGCGCAGCTATAAGGCCGACAGCAAACCGGTGGCCGGCGAGCAGGTCACCTTCGAGCAAGTGCTGATCGATGCCGGCGTCCCGGCCGAGAAGCGCGCCCGGCTGTTGGCGGAGGCGGACTGACATGGACAGTGTGGAGCTCGCCAGGCAAGTCGCCGCCGAGCTTCACGCTCGCCTCGTTGCATCCGGCGCCGATCCCTGGTCGCCCTATGACTTTGCTGTCGCCGAGGCCAAGCGGCGGGGGATTGATGTCGAACGGACTGCCGCCGGCGCAGCCGTCCTCAATGGCGGCCGCGCGACTTTCGTCGCCGCCGACGATCTGATTCTTCACGAGAATATGGGCTCTCCGTTCGAGCAAGCTTTCCTCGTGGCGCATGAGATCGGCCATGTCGAGCTGGGCGACGATCCTGGTGGCGAAGCGGCGCCGATGATTGATCCGGCACGCCCGGCCGAGCCCTCACCAGTCGGAATGGATCGGGTTGTCGATTATGGACGCCGGCAACGCCGCGAAGTCCAGATGGACCTGTTCGCGCGCGAACTGCTGCTTCCGCGCACCGTCGCGCGGGCGCTCCATGTCGACCAAGGGCTCGCCGCGTCCGCCATCGCCGCGAAGCTCGGCGCGCCGTTCGAGGTCGTCGCGCAGCAGTTGTTCGATGCTTTGCTGCTGCCGCCCGTGCCTCCCGCCGCGACTGCGGCGCATGTCGAACGGCCGCTCAATCCGCTGCAAGCGGCCGCTGCGGCGCATCGCGGCGAAGCCTATCTGCTTGAGGCGGGGCCTGGCACCGGCAAGACGCAGACGCTGATCGCGCGCGTCGAGGGCCTTCTAGGCGAGGGCGTCGATCCACGGCGCATACTGCTGTTGACCTTTTCGAACAAGGCAGCGGGCGAGATGGCCGAGCGGATCGCGCGCAAGCGGCCCGAGGCTGCGGCCGCGATGTGGATCGGCACGTTCCATGCCTTCGGCCTCGATATCATCCGTCGTTTCCATGCGGAGCTCGGCCTGCCGAAGGACCCGCGGATGATGGACCGGACCGAAGCGGTCGAACTCCTCGAGGGGGAGTTCCCGCGGCTTAGGCTCGCGTACTACCGCAATCTTTACGATCCGACCCAGATCATTGCCGACATGTTGGCCGCCGTATCGCGGGCGAAGGATGAGGTGGTCGACGCCGAAACCTACGCCGCGCTCGCCGACGCCATGCAGGCGAAAGCCCAGGACTCGGATGCGCGCGAGGCGGCGGAACGCGCCGGCGAGGTTGCCCGCGTCTACGCGGCCTACGAACAGCTCAAGCGCAACGCGCATTGCATCGACTTCGGCGATCTTGTCGCCTTGCCGGTGCAACTGCTCGAAAAGGAGGCGGCCATCTGCGCGGCGCTGCAGGCGCAATATGATCATGTCCTGGTGGATGAGTATCAGGACGTGAACCGCAGCAGCGTGCGGCTGCTGAGCGCACTGCGGCCCGACGGCCGCAATCTCTGGATGGTCGGCGACGCCAAGCAGTCGATCTACCGGTTTCGCGGTGCCTCATCCTTCAACATAACCCGGTTCGGCAAGGAGGACTTCGCCGGTGGCAATCGCGGTCGATTGAAGCGTAATTATCGTTCGGTGCCGGAGATTGTCGCCAGCTTCTCCAGTTTCGCGATCACGATGCGCGCCGGCGATGCGGATAGTGGCCTCGACGCGGACCGCGACGCCAATGGACATAGGCCCGAGTTGCGCACGGTCCAGCGCGCCGAGCAGCAGCAGGTCGCCCTGGCCGACGCTATCGAGGAGCTGCGGCGTGACGGCTACGCCTATCGTGACCAGGCGGTCCTGTGCACCGGCAACGAAAAGCTGTCGACGATCGGGCAGGACCTGGAACGGCTCGGCGTGCCGGTCCTCTTCCTGGGAAGTCTGTTCGAGCGGGGTGAGGTCAAGGATCTCCTGGCTCTCCTCTCGATCCTGGTCGATCGGCGCGCCATGGGCCTGGTGCGCATTGCCTGCTGGCGAGACTTCGCCACCTCCTTTGCCGATGTGGTCGCGGTCTTCGACCATCTGCGGGCGGCCGAGCACGCGCCGGCGGGCTGGCTGCGGCATGGCGAGGCGATCCCCGGTTTGAGCGACAGGGGGCGGCAGACCGTTGCCAAGCTCGCGACTGCGCTCGATGGTTTCGATCAGACGGCCTCGCCCTGGACCGTGCTCGCGACGCTGTTGCTCGATCGCACACGCATCGCCGCGCGCCTGGGCGCGTCGGAGGATCTCGCCGACCGCACACGGGGCATCGCGATCTGGCAATTCCTCAACTTTGTGCGGGTACAACCGGCCGGACGCGGGCTGCCCATCACGCGCCTGCTCGATCGTGTGCGCAGGCTCGTGCGGCTCGGCGACGACCGCGACCTGCGCCAATTGCCGGCGGCCGCCCAGCATCTCGACGCCGTGCGGCTGATGACCATCCATGGCGCCAAGGGCCTAGAGTTCGGTGGCGTCCATATTCCTGGGCTTAACAGCGACACGATCCCACGCACGCCGCCGGCGCCGCCCTGTCCGGCGCCCGACGGGATGATCGCGGGGGCGGAGGGCAGTGCGCTGGAGGCGTTCCGCGCAGGTCAGGCCGAGGAGCAGGAGTGCCTATTTTACGTGGCGCAGTCGCGCGCCCGCGATCGCCTGATCCTTTATGCGCCGACCGAGAAGAGTAACGGCCACAACCGACCGCTTTCGCCATTCCTCGACCGTCTCGGGGCGACCTTAACACGCCGTTCGCTCGTGCCGGCACGGCCGCTTCCCGTGGCCGCGGAAGCTCGGGATATCGATTTGGTGGTCGACGGACGGCTGCGGTTAGGCGCCCCGCAGATCGCTCTTTATGAATCCTGCCCGCGTCGCTTCTTCTACACGCATGTCCTGCAGGTCGGCGGCCGGCGAACCGCGACCGCCTTCATGCATCTGCATGAGGCGGTTCGCGTGGTGGTCGAGGCGGTGATCGCGTCGGATGGACCCGTGTCCGAGCAGGCGCTGCAAGATCGCATCGATGCGGCGCTCGCCGGCGAGGGGCTCGGCGAGCACGGCTATCGCGCGGAATTCCGCGATCTGGCGCTGGCAATGCTGCGCTTCTTCCTGGCGAACCGCGCCGAAGCAGTCCCCGAAGCGCCGGTCGCGCTCAGCCTCAGTTTCGGCGGCGAGGAGATCATCGTTCGGCCGGACGAGGTGCTGGTGCGGCCGGACGGCATCCGCGCCGTGCGCCGCATTCGCACGGGTCACATGCGGTCGGCCGAGGGCAAGGATGTCGGCGCGGCGGCGCTGATGCTGGCGGTCAGGCAGTCCTTTCCCGGCGCGGTCGCAGAGCTCGTCCATCTTTCCGACGGCGAGGCACATGCGCTTGCCTTGTCCGATCGGGAGCTGAAGGGGCGCAAGGACAAGCTCGCAAAGTTTCTCGGCGACATCCGCGCCGGACGGTTTCCGGCCGAGGTTTCGTCGCGCACCTGCCCGAACTGCCCGGCCTTCTTCATCTGCGGGCAGACCCCCGACGGCCCCTTGCAAAAAAAGTTCGTCTGACCTTACCGGTCGGCCTCCCTCGCTCCGATTGGACCCTTAGAGCCGCGGCGCTGCCTCGGCCGAACCTAAGGACCCAATCTTATGAACACCGAAGAACTTCTTGATTACGACGATCTCGGCAACGCCCTGCGCGAAGGCCGGGCGTTGCGTCCGGCGCGGGGGTATCGCTTTCTCCTCGCGCAGGGCGATCTCAACTTCCAGTCCCGTGTGGTGAGCGATCCCGTGCCGCTCGGCCGCCAGTTGCTGGAAGCCGCGGCACTCGACCCGCGGGACGGTTACAGCCTCATCGCGATCCTGCCCTCGGGCGATTTCGAGGATGTGAGGCTCAACGAGCCGTTCGACCTGCGTGAGCGCGGCGCCGAGCGGTTCATCGCCTTCCAGACCGACCGCGACTTCAAGCTGACCCTCAACGACCACGAGCTGCTCTGGGGCAAGCCGGTCATCAGCGGCACGGTGCTCTACGGCCTCGCCAAGCCCGGCGAGGGGGAGGCCGTCTTCCTCGAGGTTCCCGGCGGTGAAGATCGCCTGATCGAGCATGGCGAGCTGATCGATCTGGTCCAGCCCCGCATCGAGCGGTTCATCACCGCGCGGCTGACGTTCGAGATCATCGTCAATTCGCGGCCGCGCACGGTGAACGCCCGCACGGTGACGTTCGAACAGATCGTCCAGCTCGCCTTCCCGGGCCAGCACGAACCCAACGTCGTCTTCTCGATGACCTATCGGCACGCGGCGTCGACGCCGCCCGCCGGTGAGCTCGGGGTTGGCGGCTCCGTCGACGTCAAGAAGAAGGGCACGGTGTTCAATGTCACGCGCACTGTTCAGTCGTAATCCGGACCTCAAGCGGCTGCGGGACGAAGGCTACTTCGTCCAGCAGCAGGGCGGGTATCTCGTTATGCGCGAGGTGCCGTATGTCGATGCGCGCCGGGAGGTGCGCATCGGCACCCTCATCTCCAGCCTCACGCTGGCCGGAGATCAGACGCGCCCGCCCGACACCCATGTCATCCACTGGGACGGCGATTTCCCGTGCCACGCCGACGGCAGGCCCATCCAGGGCATCTCGCATGCGGCCGGCGCCTTCGATCTCGGCCACGGCCTGAAGGCGACGCACAGCTTCTCCAGCAAGCCAGACGGCGGCTACTCGGACTACCACCACAAGATGACGAGCTACGCGAATATCCTCGCGGGCCCGGCCGCAGTGCTGAAGTCCGGCGCGACGCCTCGCACCTTCCGCGAACCGGAAGAGGAGGAGGACAGCGTCTTCAACTATGTCGAGACCGCCTCCGACCGTGTCGGGATCGGCGTCCTGACCGAGCGACTCGTCAACGAGCGGGTCGCCATCATCGGCGTCGGGGGGACCGGCGGCTACATCCTGGATTTCGTCGCCAAGACGCCTGTCCGGGAAATCCGGCTGTTCGACAGCGACGAGTTCCTGACCCATAACGCGTTTCGCGCGCCGGGCGCTCCGAGCCTGGAGGAATTGCGGGAAGCGCCCAAGAAGGTCGAATACCTGAAGCGCATCTACAGCCGGATGCACCGGAACATCGTGGCGCACGATGTCGCGCTCGGCGTCGACAACATTCACCTTCTCGACGGCGTCACCTTCGCGTTCCTGTCCCTCGATGCGGGTGACGCTAAGCGGCTGATCGTAGAGAAGCTCGAGGCGATCGGCGCCGCGTTCGTCGATGTTGGCATGGGGCTCGAGCTCGACGAGGGGTCGCTGGGCGGCATCCTGCGCGTCACCGCCAGTACGCCGGAGAAGCGCGATCACGCGCGGCAGCGCATTTCCTTCGTCGGCGGCGGCGCCAAGGACATCTACGCCTCCAACATCCAGGTCGCGGATCTCAACGCCCTGAATGCTGTCCTCGCGGTCGTCAAGTGGAAGAAGATTCGCGGCTTCTACCGCGACCTCGAGCGCGAGCATCACTGCACCTACACCACCGACGGCAACATGCTGATCAACGGGGATCTCGCGTGATACGGCACAAGCGACTCGAACATCGTTTCGTCGAACACATCCCTGAGCGCCTTGAGGCAGGCATTCTCTATGTTTCGATGGAATATGCCACATCAGCCCACAGCTGCTGCTGCGGTTGCGGCGAGGAGGTCGTCGCCCCCTTCACGCCGACGGACTGGAAGATGACGTTCGATGGCGAGACCGTCTCCCTTCGGCCGTCGATCGGCAATTGGACGCTGAAATGCCGGTCACACTATGTGATCGACCGCAGCAAGGTGATCGAGGCCGGCCCCTGGAGTGACGAGCAGGTCGAAGCCGAGCGTCGTCGTGACCGCGCTGCCAAAGCGCGCTTCTACGGGCAGACGCCAGCGATCGAACTTGCCGTTCAGCCCGCTCCCGTCAAGGCGGCTCCCGGCTTCTGGCGCCGCGCCTGGCGTTGGCTATCTGGCAGATCGTGACGATAGGCCCGACGGCAGGTTGCCGTCGGGCTATCCCGCTTCGGAACGCAGCGCAGCCCTAAGAGACAAATCAAGAACATCTATCAGGAGCTTACACGGTCTTCGCCGAAATCCTTGTGCAAGGAATGACCGACACACCATATATTGATGTTAGGCATGGGGCGATCTCCTAGCACGTGCGCGTCTCCACTCATGGTGGTGGGGACGTGGGCGAGCTTCTTGCGACCTCCTCCGGTGCCTGGCGAGGACAGATAGGCATCGAGAAGGAGCGTGGAGAATGGATGCTACCGAATTCAAGCCCGGCGATCTTGTGCGGGTGAAGTCAGGCGGGCCGATCATGACGGTCGAGCAGGTCGGGAAGACGGCCATGCTGGAGGAGGATGCCGTCTGGTGTGTCTGGTTCGAGAAGGTGGGCAACAAGCAGGTCGCGCGGAAAGACACGTTCGCGCCGGTCGTGCTGGAGAAGGCTGAGAAGCCACGAGCCGCGTTCTCCGTCGGCGTCGTTCGGGCGTAGCGTGGTGCCTCATGCCGTTTCGCGGCCTGTTCATCGGCATCGACCGTTATAGCTCGACCGGCATTGATGAGCTGACCTGCGCGCGTCGCGACGCGACGGCGCTGGAGGCACTGTTCTTCGACACGCTGGGCGGCAGCACAGTCTTGCTGGCAGATGCGGAGGCCACGCGGCAGCGGATTGAGGACGCATTTGCCGACCTGGCCGGCTGCGGCCCCGAGGATACGGTGGTGATCGCGTTCTCCGGCCATGGGTCGGAGACACATGAGCTCGTCACCCACGACGCGAATCCAGATGATCTCGCCGGCTCCGCGATCCCGCTCGAGCTGTTGCAGGAATGGTTCTCGCGGATACCGGCAAAGCGCCTGATCCTGTTCCTCGACTGTTGTTTTTCCGGCGGCATTGGGGCGAAGGTTCTGCACGTCGATGCGAAGCCGCGCAGCCTTTTGTCCGCCGAAGCGCGCCTGGCTCAGCTTGGCGGCGCTGGTCGGATCATCTTCACCGCCTCCGCGGCGACCGAGCCCGCCTATGAGCACCGCCGGTTCGGGCACGGCTTTCTGACCCACTTTCTGCTTGAGGCGCTATGTGGCGCCGAGGAAGTCGTGAGCGGCGGCAAGCTCTCGCTCTACCGCCTCCTCGAGCATGTCACGAGCCGCGTCCGGGCGGCCGCGCTGCAGGGCGGCAAAGAGCAGAACCCGACCATGCGCGGGAGCATCGACGGCGATGTCGCGTGGCCCGTGTTCGTGCCGGGCGCTAAGTATCGGGCGGCCTTCCCGGCGCGTCTGCCTGCCAAGGTGACGTCCGATCTTGCCAGCCTCTCGTCGGCCGGTTTCCCCGACGCGCTTGTCACCGCCTGGGCTGGAGCGATCCCGTCCTTGAATGCGCTTCAGATCTCCGCCATCACCGACTTCGGCGTGCTGGACGGCGAGAACCTGGTGGTGTCGGCCCCGACATCCTCGGGCAAGACGATGGTGGGCGAGCTCGCGGCGCTCCGGAACGTGCTGGATCGCAAACGGGCTTTGTTTCTGCTGCCGCTTAAGGCCCTTGTGGCAGACAAGCGGCGGCACTTCGAGAGCGTCTATGGCGGTTTCGGGGTCCGCACGGTGGAAGCGACGGGCGAGACGGACGACATCGCGCCTCTGCTGCGGGGCCAATACGATGTCGGTCTCCTGACCTATGAGAAGTTCGCCGCGATCGCGCTGACATTCCCTCATGTGCTGGCGCAGGTCGGCGCGATCGTGATCGACGAAGCGCAGATGATCGCCGACCGTGGCCGCGGCGCGAATCTGGAGTTCATTTTGACGCTCATCCGGATGCGCCGGCGTGAGGGGATCGAGCCCCAACTGATCGCGCTTTCGGCTGTGATCGGGGACACGAACGGCCTTGAGCAATGGCTCGGCGCGCGGCTCTTGCGGCGCACGGAGCGGCCCGTTCCGCTTGAGGAGGGCTTGTTGCTCGGCACCGGGCATTTCCGCTTTCTTGACCCGGAGAATGGCAATGAGCAGGTTGAGGGGCCGCTCGTTCGGCGTCTTGTCGGCGGCAAAGGATCCAGCCAGGATTGGATCATCCCGCTGGTGCGCAAGCTTGTCGCCGAAGGCCAGCAGGTGATCGTGTTTCGCGAAACCAAGGGCGAAGCCCGCGGCTGCGCCAACTATCTCGCAGAGTCGCTCGGATTGCCTCCGGCTGCCGAGGCGCTGACGCAGATGCCCGGCGGCGATCCCTCGCAGGCCAGCGCCGACTTGCGGAGCGCGCTGGGGCGCGGCGTCGCTTTCCACAACTCGGATCTCGACCGCGAAGAGCGGCGCGTCATCGAGGAAGAATTTCGCCGTAGCGGCTCGGGCCTGCGCGTCATCGCAGCCACGACGACGCTGGCGATGGGCGTGAACACGCCCGCGTCATCGGTCATCATCGCCGGCTTGAATCATCCCGGCGACGAGCCCTATTCGGTAGCCGAATACAAGAACCTAGTCGGTCGCGCGGGAAGGCTTGGCTTCGCCGAGAAGGGAGCTTCGTATCTGCTGGCGCTCGATCCGCGCGCCGAGCATGATCTGTGGTCGCGATACGTGACCGCGGAGCCGGAAGACTTGGTGTCCCGCTTCCTCGACGGTACAACCGACCCACGCTCCCTGATTATCCGCGTCCTAGTCGCGGCACAACGAGCGGCCGGCGAAGGCGTGCCGAGCGAGGAGATTGTCGAATTTCTGGAATCGAGCTTCGGCGCGTTCCAAGCCCGGCGCGCCCATAGCGCGTGGCAGTGGAGCCGGCCGGATCTGCTTTCGGCCCTAGCGGATTTGGAACGCCACGGCCTGGTGCAGAAGAACGCTACAGGCGCGTATGAATTGACCAAGCTGGGCCGTCTCGCTGGCGAAAGCGCGGCAGAGGTCGGGTCCATCGTCGCGCTCGTAGATTGCCTCGGCTCGCTTCAGCCCCAAGAAATCAGCGATCCCGTCCTGATTGCCGCAGCTCAAACGACGGTCGAGGTCGATCAACTCCTTTTTCCGATCAACCGAAAAAGCACGCAGAAAGAGCCTCAGCTATGGCCCAACGAGCTGCAGAGGCAGAATGTGCCGTGGCACGTCCTGAACGCGCTTCAGCGCGGGACAACAGAAGATCATCAGGCGACCCTGCGTGCGAAGAAGGCGGTCGCTTGTCTTTTGTTCGTGTCCGGTCGTGCCATGAGCGAGATCGAGCGCGTGCTGACGCAGTTCGGTGGTGCGTTTGGCGGCGCCGCCGGCCCCATACGCGCGGTCGCAGCGCGGACTTGCGATCTGATGCCGGTCGCGGCTCGCGTCGCCGAGATCCTGCACCCCACGCTCGATCTCGGTGACCGTGTGAGACGTCTGGCGATCCGGTTGACATATGGCGTGCCCAGCGCCGCCGTCGACCTCGCCCAATTCGCTGGAGCCGATTTGCTGCGGGGCGACTATTGCCGCTTGGCCGCCGCGCAGCTCTGTGAGCCCGAACAGATCGACGCCGCAACTGATGACCAAATTCTGGCATGCGTGGACAAGGACAGGCGCAAGCTTGCACTTGTCCGCGATGCGGCGAAGCGCGTTGCCAAGCGTCGGGCCGAAGCGGTGGCGCCTTCCGCCCCGATCCTTGAAGTATATGTGCCCTAAATTGCGCGCAACGGGGGCGTGAGGCGATTGCGTCAGATGCCCCCTCTGCGAGACGTTCCTGCCTCAGAAAGTCTCCAATGCTGGCGGAGCCAATGCGGCAGCGGGCGATCAAGCGGTCGAACGAGACAACGCGCCGCTACGGCTGCGCTCGGTGTGCAGGAGTGTCAGGATGGTCTGCCGGTTCGGAGCAAATGACCTGGTCGCCGATGGCGCCAAACCGAAGATCGTCGATTTCTTCAAAAAGCTTTTTCGACTGCATCGTGGGCGGCGATGAATTGCTCGCCGACCAGTGGCTGATCGCAAGCCTCAAGCTGCCAAGCGACGCTCCTCGTCCTCGGCTTCGTTCCCCGGCTCTCCAACCGCTTTGGTCAGGAAGAGGTCAAGCGCAGCTCGACGAGAATCACGATCCAATGCGTAGGCCGTCTGTTTGAATTCGATCCCCTCGAGTAGCCCTTGGATGTAACCGGAGATCGTGTCGGCGGCCATGATGAGCGCAGTGTCGAGCGTGTGAATGTATTTGCTCGTCACCGAGCCCTTGGAGTGGCCGACGAGCGCCGCGATGGTCACCTCGGTGAAACCGAGATCGTTGGCGATGCTGGCAAAGCTGTGACGCAGGACATGCGGGGTGACGCCGGCGAGCGGACTGTCGCTGAAAATCTGTTCCCAATGGTTCGGGAAGCTGCCGAACGCATGGTCCTCGCCCTGACCTGGGAAGACATAGGTGCCCGCTGCGGTCTTGCGCCGTTCCTCCAGATACTCGACGACGGGCAATCCGATTGGACGAATGGACTCACCTTCCTTGCTGTCCACCAGGCGCATGCAGCTCGCGTCGGTGTCAGCTTCGATCCACATTAGCGAGATCATTTCCGAGCGGCGGCAGCCGGTGAGCGCGATCTGCCGGATGATGTCCACGGTCATGGCGTATTTTTCGTTCGCCGCGGCATCGCGAAGCATTTGCCCGAGGGTGCGATACTCCGCCTCGGTCAGCCTACGATTCCGAACATTGTCCTTGGGCTTCTTGATGCCGTGCGCCGGATTGACCTCTATAATCCCAGCATCGACAGCGTAGGTGAGGATTCCGCCCAATAGGCCGACGGTGCGCGTGGCGGTGCCCGCGCCACCACGAACAATGGCCTTTCCTCGCAGCTTTTTCGTCTTGACGGCGACGCGCGTCTTGCCGGCCATGATGTCCTTCAAGACCTTGTTGATGTCGGCCTTGGTGAGATCCTTGACCCGGCGCGCGCCGATCAGCGGGATGATGTGCCGCTCGATACGGCCAGTGTCGGTGACGATGGTGGTGGGCTTTTTCGGTCGCCCGCCCTTACCCAGAATGAGGCCCGCGTTCAGATCAGCGGTATAGAGGGCGCAAAGCTCCTTGACCGTGATGGCCTTGTGATCGAGCTGACGTTCTTCGGAAGGGTTGTCGCCGCGCGCGACGCGCCCGAGTTGGACCTTCGCTTCTTGCCGGGCTGTCTCCGGCGTCCACACGCCATGCAGGCCGATGGTGTAGCGTCGCGTGCGTCCAACAGCGCGATATTGGATGAGGTAGCTGCGCTTGCCGGAGGCGAACACGCGGAGGCCGAAACCGGGCAGTTCGTCGTCCCAGATAAAATAGTCCTTCTCGCGAACATCGGCAGCGTCCACGATCCGCTTGGTCAGCTTTGCCATGAGGTGTTCCCCTCGCTAGTGAGGGGCTGCTTCCGCGGAAGCACCACGGAAGCAACCGGATGGATATCGGAGCGAAATTCTGGATAGACAGTTCGGCGCGGAAATACGAATTGTCTAGTATCTTCAGTTACATATCGCATTGTAGCGTGCCCTGTCGTGCATTTAGGATAGGCAGGCTAAATTGCTCCGAAGGCACGTCTCAAGCGCCAGAGCGGGTAAAAAGTACCAGAAAGTCATACGTTTAGGAAGATTGAAAAACGGACTCGAAGAAAAACTCACCAGAAACTCACCGCGATTTTCCAAGGTGGATTGATCTTTCCGAGACCCCCAAATAGGTCAGTTACCCAAGGCACCCGTAGCTCAGCTGGATAGAGCGTCGCCCTCCGAAGGCGAAGGCCACTGGTTCGAATCCAGTCGGGTGCACCAATTTTCTCTTGAAAATCAGTGCTTTGTGCCGTCGAAGTCGGCCGAAGCGCGACCTCGCGTAAGCGCAATTCTCACCATAATCTCAGGCCTGCTTCCTTAAGCAATTGAAAGTGCGAAGAAATATCGCGCACCGCTTCTCACCAGCGTCAAACGAAGCGACATCGGGCTGTCGATGCTGGGCGATCTACGCCATCACCTGTATTTCTGCGCCGGACTGCTACGACGCTAAATCCTTGTTGAACTTCACCTTTTTCTGCGTCTCTTAATCATCCCCATCGCGGCGGGCGCTTGGACCCGCCGCCGAATTGGGAATGTATATGGGCGCGGAGCCGATCCGATCGGAAGCCATCGTCAGGGGCGCACGGATGCTGCGCACCGCGATGGGCACCTCGATTGCGCGCTGGCTCGCCGAGCCCGCAGTGATCGAGGTGATGCTCAATCCCGATGGCCGGCTCTGGGTCGACCGGCTCGGTGGCGGCATCGCCGATAGCGGTGAGCGTTTGACGCCAGCGGACGGTGAGCGCATTATCCGTCTGGTCGCGCACCATGTCGGGGCCGAAGTCCACGCCCGCGCGCCACGCGTGTCGGCCGAGCTGCCCGAAACCGGAGAGCGGTTCGAGGGGCTGCTGCCGCCCGTGGTCACCGCGCCGGCCTTCGCGATCCGCAAGCCTGCGGTCGCAGTATTCACGCTCGACGATTATGCGCAGGCCGGGATCATGTCCCGCTTCCAAGCGACGGTCCTGTGCAGCGGCGTCGCGACCCGCGCCAACATTCTCGTCGCCGGCGGCACCGGCACCGGCAAGACGACGCTCACCAACGCGCTGCTGGCCGAGGTCGCCAAGACCACCGACCGCGTAGTGCTGATCGAGGACACGCGCGAGTTGCAATGCGCCGCGCCCAACCTTGTCGCAATGCGGACCAAGGACGGCGTCGCGTCGCTATCTGAGCTGGTCCGATCAAGCCTGCGCCTGCGTCCCGATCGAATCCCGATCGGTGAGGTTCGAGGAAGCGAGGCGCTTGACCTGCTGAAGGCCTGGGGCACCGGACATCCCGGCGGCGTCGGCACTATCCATGCAGGAAGCGCGATCGGCGCGCTCCGGCGGATGGAGCAACTCATCCAGGAAGCGGTGGTGACGGTGCCGCGGGCGCTCATCGCCGAGACCATCAACCTCATCGCCGTGCTGGTCCGCGACGGCGCCGGCCGGCGGCTCGCTGAGCTGGCGCGGGTCGACGGCCTCGATCCCGTGACCGGCGACTACCGCCTGACCACTCTTTCCGCCCCCAACAATGGAGAACCCCAATGACCGCAGCTTTTCGGCGCCTCCTTCGGCGCGCCTGCCATACCGGCGTCGGCCTGGCCCTGAGCCTGCCGCTGCTCACCAGCCCGGCTTATGCTTCCGGCTCCTCGATGCCGTGGGAAACGCCGCTCAATTCGATTCTTCAATCGATCGAAGGGCCGGTCGCCAAGATCGTCGCGGTAATAATCATCATCGTGACCGGACTTAGCCTCGCGTTCGGCGAGACGTCGGGCGGCTTTCGTCGGCTGATCCAGATCGTGTTCGGCCTGTCGATCGCATTCGCCGCGTCATCCTTCTTTCTGTCCTTCTTTTCGTTCGGCGGTGGGGCGCTCATCTGATGAGCGACAGCGGCGATATCGTGCTGGGCTATTATGCGCCGGTCCACCGGGCGCTCAGCGAACCGATCCTGCTCGGCGGCGCGCCGCGCGCGGTTGCGATCCTCACCGGCACGCTAGCCGGCGCGGTCGGTCTAGGCCTGCGGCTGTGGTTCGCCGGGCTGGCGATTTGGGCGATCGGTCACGCGCTCGGCGTATGGGCGGCGCGGCGCGATCCACAGTTCGTCGACGTCGCTCGCCGGCACCTTCGCTATCCGACGTGGATGCGGCCATGATGAGCCTGCGCGAATATCGCGGGCATGCGGCCTGCCTTGCCGACTTCCTGCCTTGGGCCGCGCTGGTCGCGCCGGGCGTGGTGCTCAACAAAGATGCGAGCTTCCAGCGTACCGCGCGCTTTCGCGGTCCGGATCTCGATAGCGCGACGCCGGCCGAGTTGGTGGCGGTGACCGGCCGCCTCAACAATGCCCTGCGCAGGCTGGGCACCGGCTGGGCGGTGTTCGTCGAAGCACAGCGCACGGCGGCACTCGATTATGCGGACTCAGTCTTTCCCGATGCCGCCTCGGAACTGGTCGATCTCGAACGGCGCGAGCAATTCCGTGAGGAAGGCGCACATTTCGAGAGCCGCTATTACCTGACGTTACTGTGGATGCCGCCTGCCGAAGACGCCGCACGCGCGGAAAGCTGGCTCTATGAAGGCTGCTCCGGCAACGGCGTCGATCCGAACGCGCTGCTCAAGGGGTTCGTCGACCGAACCGACCGCGTTCTACATCTGGTCGAGGGCTTCATGCCCGAGGTCGCCTGGCTCGATGATGGCGAGACGCTGACCTATCTGCACAGCACGGTCTCGACCAAGCGCCAGCGCGTGCGCGTGCCCGAGACGCCGGTCTATCTCGACGCGCTGCTGACCGATGAGCCGCTGACTGGCGGCCTCGAACCGAAGCTGGGCGCGCATCATTTGCGCACGCTCACCATCACCGGCTTTCCGACCGAGACCTTTCCCGGCCTGCTCGATGAACTGAACCGGCTGGCGTTCCCCTACCGCTGGTCGACCCGCGCGATCATGCTCGACAAGACCGACGCGACCAAGCTGCTGGGCAAGATCCGGCGGCAATGGTTCGCCAAGCGCAAGAGCGTCGCGGCGATCCTCAAGGAGGTGATGACCAATGAGGCATCGGTGCTGACCGACAGCGACGCGGCGAACAAGGCGGCGGATGCCGACCTGGCGCTGCAAGAGCTGGGCGCCGACCATGCCGGCATCGCCTATGTGACCGCGACCGTGACGGTTTGGGACCGCGATCCGGCACTGGCGTCGGAGAAACTCCGGCTGGTCGAAAAGGTCATCCAGGGCCGCGATTTCACTTGCATGATCGAGGGGCTGAATGCGGTCGAAGCCTGGCTCGGCAGCCTGCCGGGTCACACCTATGCCAATGTTCGCCAACCGCCCATTTCCACGCTCAATCTCGCCCACCTGATCCCCCTGTCAGCGGTATGGGCGGGGGCGGAACGGGACGAGCATTTCGATCTGCCCCCCTTGCTGCATGCAAGGACCGAAGGCTCCACCCCGTTCCGCTTTTCCCTTCACGTCGGCGATGTCGGCCATAGCCTGATCGTCGGCCCGACCGGCGCGGGCAAGTCGGTGTTGCTCGCCCTGATGGCGCTGCAATTTCGGCGTTATCCTGACAATCAGATCTTCGCCTTCGACTTTGGCGGCTCAATCCGCGCCGCGACCATCGCCATGGGCGGCGACTGGCAGGATCTCGGCCATGCGCTGCACGATGCCGATCTCGGCGAGGCCGTCACCTTGCAGCCGCTGGCGCGGATCGACGAAGCTGGTGAGCGCGCTTGGGCAGCGGAGTGGCTGGCAGCGATTCTCGCGAACGAAGGTGTCGTGATCGACCCGCAGGCCAAGGAGCATCTCTGGTCCGCGCTGACCTCACTGGCCTCGGCGCCGATCCCTGAGCGAACCCTGACCGGGCTCGCCGTCCTCCTGCAATCCTACGCGCTCAAACAGGGGCTGGCATCATATTGCGTCGGCGGCCCCTGGGGCCGTCTTCTCGACGCAGAGACCGAGTTTCTGGGCGAGGCGTCGGTCCAGGCGTTTGAGACGGAAGGTCTGGTTGGCGCTGCCTCCGCAGCCGCGGTGCTCGCTTATCTCTTCCACCGCATCGAAGGCCGGCTCGACGGGCGGCCGACGATGATCATCATCGACGAAGGTTGGCTGGTGCTCGACAGCCCGGCATTCGCCGCCCAACTCCGCGAATGGCTCAAGACGCTGCGCAAGAAGAATGCGAGCGTGATTTTCGCGACGCAGAGTCTGGCCGATATCGAGACCAGCTCGATCGCCCCGGCGATCATCGAAAGCTGCCCGACGCGTATCTTCCTGCCCAACGAGCGCGCGGCCGAACCACAGATCGCGCGCATCTATGAGCGGTTCGGCCTCAATGCCCGGCAAATCGACATCCTCGCGCGCGCGACACCGAAGCGGGATTATTATTGCCAGTCGCGGCACGGCAATCGCCTGTTCGATCTTGGACTTGGCGAAGTGGCGCTGGCCTTTGCCGCCGCCTCCTCGAAATCCGATCAGCTTCGCATCGCTGAGCTGGTGGCAACCCATGGCCGCGATGGCTTCGCCCGCGCCTGGCTACGGCATCGCGGTCTCGAATGGGCGGCGGGTCTGCTCGCTGACTCGGAGCCGGCACCGCCCAGCGCATCCCCAGACTTCACCCCAGAGGAGAATGTATCATGATCCAGTTTCGCATGCGGCGGCTGAAGGCCGCAGCTCTTGCCCTTTCGGCACTGCTCGCTGTCGCGGTCAGCGTGCCGGCACACGCCCAGTTCGGCGGCATCGTCTATGATCCGAGCAACTACGCGCAAAATGTTCTGACGGCGGCGCGCAGCCTCCAGCAGGTCAACAATCAGATCCAGCAGATCCAGAACCAGGCGACCTCGCTGATCAATCAAGCGAGGAATCTGGCCAGCCTGCCGATTTCAACGCTGTCGACCTTGCAGGCCCAGGTCCAGCAGACCCGACAGCTTCTCGCCCAGGCGCAACGCATCGCCTACAGCGTGCAAGACATCCAACAGGCGTTCACGACGCGTTATAACGGCGCCAACCTGACGGCGCCGCAGGCGCAGATGGTCACGAACGCCAATGACCGCTGGCAGGACAGTGTCGGCGCGCTGCAAGATGCGCTCAAGGTGCAGGCCGGCGTGGTGGGCAATATCGACGGCGCACGCAGCTCGATCGATACGCTAGTGACAGCGAGCCAGTCGGCAAGCGGCGCCCTCCAGGCGACGCAGGCGGGAAACCAGCTTCTCGCGCTGCAATCCCAGCAGCTCGCTGACCTGACTGCGGCTGTCGCGTCGCAAGGCCGCGCCCAGGCGCTCGAAGCAGCGCGCAACGCAGCGACCGAGGCCGAGGGGCGCGAGCGCTTCAAGCGGTTTCGCGGCAATTGAGATGCGGCCGGTGGCGAAGATCGCGGTTGGCGGTGGCATCGGCGGGCTAATGCTCGCTGTCGCGATTGCGTCGGCGCTGCGCGGGCCGCCGCGGCCCGTCGCGTTCCCGGCGCCGCAGGAAATCGCGCCCAGGCAGGCTGACTCAACACCCGCACGCTGCCGAACGATCACCATGCCTGACAGCGGGTGCGATGCGGCGTGGGAAGCACGCCGGCGGCATTTCTTCGGTGAGGATCAAGCCCGATGAACGACACCGGCGTCATCGACAATTTCCTGTCGGTCTTCACCAGCTATATCGAGAGCGGTTTCGGCCTGCTCGGCGGCGAGGTCGGCTTCCTGTCCTCGACATTGATCGCGATCGACGTGACGATCGCTGCCCTGTTCTGGGCATGGGGAACCGACGAGGATGTCCTACAGCGCCTTGTGAAGAAGACGCTCTATATCGGCGTCTTCGCCTATATCATCGGCAACTTTTCCAACCTCGCCAACATCCTGTTCCAAAGCTTCGCCGGGATAGGCCTCAAGGCATCCGGCAGCGCGATGGCGGTGGGGGACTTCCTGAAGCCCGGCACGGTCGCCGCGACGGGGCTCGATGCGGCTAAGCCGCTGCTCGATGCGACCGCCGACCTGCTGGGACCGATCGGACTGTTCACCAACTTCGCGCAGATCGTGATCCTGCTATTGGCCTGGGTGATCGTCGTACTCGCCTTCTTCGTGCTGGCGATCCAGGTCTTTATTACGGTCATCGAGTTTAAGCTGGTGACGCTGGCCGGCTTCATCCTGCTGCCGTTCGCCTTCTTCGGCCGCACCGCCTTCATGGCGGAGCGGGTGCTGGGCCACATCATCTCGTCGGGCATCAAGCTGATGACGCTGGCGGTGATCACCGGCATCGGCACGACGCTGTTCAGCCAGTTCACCAATGCCGGCCTCGGGGCTACGCCGACCGTCGAGCAGGCGATGGCGATCGCGCTCGCCGCGCTCACCTTGCTTGGACTCGGGATCTTCGGACCAGGCATCGCCAATGGCATCGTGAGCGGTGGGCCTCAGCTCGGCGCCGGTGCGGCGGCGGGGACCGCCCTCGCGGCCGGGGCGACCATCGCAGGCGGTGCAGCCGTCGCGGGTCTTGCCGGTGGCGCGGCTGCGGGCGCGATCGGCGGGGCCGCCATGGGCAGCGCGCGAACGGCCGGCGCCGCTTCGACCGCCTATCAGGCTGGGGCTGCCGGAAAAAGCGGCGGCTCGGCAGTGGCGGGCGGGCTCGCCAATGTCGGCAAGAGTGCCGGTAACGCCGCCATGTCACCGCTGCGCAAAGCCGCCAGCTCGATCCGCGAGAGCTTTGCGTCGGGAGGCGGCGGCGCATCCGGCGCTGCCACTACCGCTTCGTCTGCCGCCACGAAAAGCACCGACGGCCCGCCGGCCTGGGCGAAGGCGATGAAGCGGCGCCAGACGGTCACGCATGGCGTGAGCGTCGCCAGCCACACCCTCAAATCGGGCGACAGCCATGGCGGCGGCGCCGGACCCGACATCACGCAAAAGGATTAAAACCCATGTTTCGACGGCCCTCGATCCGGTACGGGCAGACACCCGAGCCCGTCACGCCTTACCAGCGCGCGCAACAGGTCTGGGACGACCGGATCGGATCGGCGCGTGTCCAGGCAAAGAACTGGCGGCTGGCCTTTTTCGGTTGCCTTGCCTTGTCCGGCGGCCTCGCGGGCGGTCTGGTCTGGCAGTCGGCACGCGGCACGATCGTTCCCTGGGTGGTGCAGGTCGACAAGCTCGGCGAGGCGCAGGCGGTAGCACCAGCGTCGGCGGACTATCGGCCGACCGATCCTCAGATCGCGTTCCACCTCGCGCGCTTCATCGAGAATGTGCGCTCGATCCCTGCCGATCCGATCGTGCTGCGTCAGGATTGGCTGCGCGCTTATGATTTTGCGACCGATAGGGGCGCGCTCGCGCTCAACGACTATGCGCGCAGCAACGATCCCTTCGCGCAGGCTGGCAAGGTGCAGGTCGCCGTCGATGTGTCGAGCGTGATCCGCGCGTCGCCGGACAGCTTTCGGGTGGCCTGGACCGAGCGGCGCTATCAGGACGGCTCGCTCGCCGAGACCGCGCGCTGGTCGGCGATCCTGACCATCGCGATCCAGACACCGCGCACGCCTGATGGCCTGCGCAAGAACCCCCTGGGCGTCTTTGTCGATGCCCTCAACTGGTCGAAGGAACTCAGCCAATGACAACGCCCAAGATGGCCGGCGTGCGCCGGCTCGTTACCCCCTGTCTGATCGCAGTGACACTGCTGGCCGCCGCCGCAGCGCCCGCCTGGGCACAGGATGGCGGGCCACCAGCGCCGTCAGCCAGGTCTGCCGGACAGCCCGCCCAGCCGGTGGAGATCGTCGCAATCCCCACGCCCCTTCCGCTTCCCGGCCAGTTGAAGCCGATCGAGCCAGCGCAGTCGCAAGGCGATCCGAAGGAGCGGGTCGGCCGGGCCAATGCGACCGCGCGGATCGAGCCGGATCACAGCGCGTGGCTCAACGCGATCCAGCAATATCCCTATGCCGATGGCGCGCTCTATCAGGTCTATGCCGCCCCTGGGCGCGTCACTGACATAACACTTCAGGCCGGCGAGGAGCTGGCCGGTCCCGGGCCGGTCGCAGCGGGTGATACCGTGCGCTGGATCATCGGCGACACGGTGAGCGGCGCCGGCGCGAGCAAGCAGGTCCATATCCTCGTCAAGCCGACGCGCGCCGATCTGGTGACGAACCTCGTCATCAACACGGACCGGCGGACCTATCATCTGGAACTGCGGGCAACGCCTGCGACCTATATGGCCGCGATCTCGTGGACGTACCCGCAGGACATGCTGGTGGCGCTGCGCGTGAGCCGAGCCGAGGCCGATCGTGTCGCGCCGGTCGCCGCGGGCATCGATCCCGCCGCTCTCAATTTCCGCTATCGGATCAACGGCGACAAAGCGGCGTGGCGTCCGGTACGTGCATTCGACGATGGCCGGCAGACCTATGTCGAGTTCGCCGAGGGGATCGCGACAGCCGAGATGCCGCCTCTGTTCGTGCTCGGTGCTGACGGCAATGCAGAGCTGGTCAACTACCGCGTGCAGGGCCGCTACATGATCGTGGACCGACTGTTCTCGGCGGCCGAGCTGCGGCTTGGCGGCAAGAAGCAGGCGCAACGCGTCCGGATCGTCCGCGACGAACCTCGGCGTCGGGGGCGGTCATGAGCGACGAGCCCAACGAAGCGCCGCCGCGGGAAGAGCCAGCTCCGCCCGAGGCACCGGTGCCAAGCAGCGCCGGGGATTTCCGCCTGCGCGGCGCGCCGCCGCGCGTGACCCGGCTGTCGCGCAAGGCGCTGGCAGTGGTCGGCGTCATCGCCGGACTCGGCATCGGCGGATCGCTGATCTATGCGCTGCAACCGCGCGGACCGGCCGCGCCGCCGCAGAATCTCTACGGCAGCGACCACGGCGCAAAGGCCGATGTGGTGACCGCCGCGCCGGCCGACTATTCCAAGGTGCCCAAGCTCGGACGACCGCTGCCTGGCGATCTCGGTGGCCCGATCCTCAGTGCGCAGGCGAACGGTCAGGCCGTTCCGGTGCCGCCGATGGGCGCACAGGCCGCGCAGCCGCCTGACCCGCGCGTGGCAGCAGCGGAGCAGGCACGCCAGCGGGTCGCGCAGGAGCGGGATTCGGCCCGCACCAGCAATCTGTTTCTCGGTGGCGCCAATACCAGCGGGTCGGGTGGCGCAGCAACGCCGCAACCATCGACAGGCACCCAGACAACAGCGATTTCGAGCGATGCGGCAACGGCAGCGACCGCGTCAGCCGCGTCGGGACAGTCAGCCAACCGGGCTTTCCTTCAGGTCGCCGCGAACAGGACGACGGCGAGCAGCGAGCGGATCACCGCCCCAGTGTCACCCTATGTCGTGCAAGCTGGCAGCATCATTCCGGCAGCGCTCATCACCGGCATCCGCTCGGACCTTCCCGGCCAGATCACTGCCCAGGTGACCCAGAATGTTTATGATAGTCCGACCGGCAAGATACTGCTCATCCCGCAGGGGTCGCGCCTGATCGGCGAGTATGACAGCGACGTCTCGGCCGGACAGAATCGGGTGCTGCTCGCGTGGGATCGGCTCATCCTCCCCGGCGGTCGATCGATCCTGCTCGACCGCCAGCCTGGTGCCGACGCGGCCGGCATGGCGGGATTGCAGGACCGGACCAATTACCACTGGGGCAATATGCTCAAGGCTGCTCTCGTTTCGACATTGCTCGGCGTGGGCAGCGAGTTCGCGACCGATGGCGACGACAGGCTGACGCGCGCGCTGCGCTACGGCACCCAGAACACGGTCAACCAGTCCGGCCAGCAGCTCGTCCAGCGTGAGATCGATGTGCCGCCGACCCTGACCGTTCGGCCGGGCTATCCGCTGCGGGTGATTGTGACGCGCGATTTGGTGCTCGAGGCGGAGGGAGGCAAGCCATGACGAAACTGCGTCTGGGCCGGATCGAGGACGACAAGCCCGTCAAGCTGACGGTCGAGCTGCCGGGCACGGTGCATCGCGATCTTGCCCGCTATGCCGAGGCCCATGCTCGGGAAACCGGCCTTGAGCGGCCCTTTCCGCCCGAACGGCTGATCCCGCCGATGCTTGAGCGGTTCATGGCCGCAGACCGGGCTTTTGTCCGCAAGCGGCCGACATAGCCCGGCTGATCTCTCCATTTTGGATCAGTGCGGAATCGATAATGCTTGTCATTATCTCATAAATTTTGGAAACTCTTTCGGCGCTCCCCCTCTGGTTGCGCGTGACCGGGTCCTGGCGCGTATGTCCAGGCTTTCCGCTAAAGGTGCCAGTGCGCGCTCCCAACGCGCGTTTCCCAATGCTCGGTCACTTGCGCGAAATAAATCCGTCGTCTGCAATACGGCGAGTTCGTCGCGGCACATTATAATCGGATTATAAAGTGGAACGGTGGCGGACCATCGGTGAACATTTGATTGCGGCAAGTGAGTCGCAGCTCAGAGGAACCGATGGAGGTTATTATGACGGATCGTGAAGACCGCAACGACGACGTGATCGATCTCGGCCGCATGGTCGACGAGACGAAGGGCGGCGGCGTCAGAAATGACGACGGGCTCGGCCTGGAGCAAATCCAGGCGGGGCTGTCCGACGATTGATCACGAGCGCGTGCGGACCTGACAGTCCGCACGCCATCGTCGCTGGGGGATATCCTATGAGCTACGCCCTTCGCGATGGTCTTGCCTATTGTATCCCTGGCGATCGGACCGTCTTTCTCGACATTCCTGCGGGGCGATATTTTTCACTATCCGAATCGAAGGATCTGGCGCTGCAGCGATGGCTCGATGCGCAAGCATTGGACGAGGAAGATTTCGCGCATCTCGCCGCACTGCTGCGCCAAGGGGTCTTAGTTGCCGCGCCCCGCGATCCGATAGGTCCGCGTAGGCGCCAGCCATTGATCGCGCCGGCCAGCACGCAACTCGACATTCCGCCAGTTCGGGCGTCCAGCGTTGGTGTTCTTCGGGCGGTCGGAGCCCAGCTCATCTGGGCACGGCGCACCGAGAGTTGGCCGATAGCGCGGGTCATCAAGGCGCTTCGATCGACGAGGCCTCGCCCTAAGAACCGTGAGCCGCAGCATGGCCTCGACAGGCTGGCGACGCTCGTGCGAGATTTTGACAGCGCCGATTTCTTGCTTGGAAGTCATGACCGGTGTCTGGTTCGTTCGTTCGCGTTCGCGGCAATGGCGCGCAAACGATCGATTCAGGTCTCAGTCGTCCTTGGTGTGCAATCAGATCCTTTCGCCGCGCATTGCTGGGTTCAGCACGGTGACGTCGTGGTCAACGACCGCCACGAGCGCATTCGACCGTTTACGCCAATCATGGTTATCTGATGCGCCCGCGCTACCTACTCTTGGCGCACCCGCGGCGGACAGTATCAACCGAATGGCTGGATCTTCTCAGCGGTCGCACGGGGCTCAAGCTCGCGTTTCAGGACAAGGGCATAGCGCTGCTGGTCAGCGACACAACCGACCTGATCGCACTTCCCGGGCAAAATGGCGTCATCGTCGGAACGCTGTTTCACCGCTACGGCCTTCCCGAACGAATTCGAGTGTTCCCGCCGGACAGTGCGAACAGCGTCACCGCCACTGCTGGCCGACACTTGGTCGAGCGTTTCTGGGGCGGCTATGTCGCAGCGATTGCGACGACCGACGGGATATGCGTCTTGCGCGACCCCTCTGCTATGGTGCCCTGCTATCACAGCGGTTGCGAGAACGGGGTTGCCTTCGCTTCTGACGCGCCACTGTTGGTCGATGCCGGACTGGTCACGCCGACGATCGATTGGGATGCGGCTGGACGGGTGCTTTATGAGCATGACCTTCCATCAGCGGGGACCGCCATCGCCGGCATCGGCCAGGTGCGCGCAGGCTTTGCGCGCGTGGTGAAGGCGGATGACGTTCGGGACGAGGAATACTGGACCCCATGGGATCACGTTAGGAGCGGCTACGGCCGATCCGCGGAAGAGAATGTGGAGGTGCTAGGGCGCGCTGTCCGTCAGGTGATCGCAGCCTGGGCGTCTTGCTATGATAACGTCCTTGCCGGGCTTTCAGGCGGGCTGGACTCGTCGATTATCGCGGTGTGTCTTGCTGCCTCGAAAGCAAACCTCACTTGCCTGACGCTCGTTACCGAAGACCCAGTCGGCGATGAGCGGGATTTTGCGCGAGCAATTTGCGAAAGCATCGGCGCCGAACTGATCGAGAAGCAATATGCAATGCCAAGCGTCGATCTTGGTCGTTCCGTCGCCGCTGATGTTCCCTGCCCCAATGGCAAGGTACACGAGGAGGCCTATAATTCAGCAGTGCGGCGGGTCGCCGACCGTCACGGGGTCGACGCTTTTTTCACGGGACTCGGGGGCGACAGCGTCTTTTATCTGACCCATTCCTCCCGACCGCTTGTGGATCGGTATATGGAGGACGGCTGGTCGATCGGCCTTTGGAGCACCGCGCAGGATATCTGTTCGATTACCGGTGCGAGCGTCTGGCAGGTATTGCGCGAGGCCAGGCGGGTTCATCGGATTCGTCGCGCGGGATACCAATGGCATCTGTTTGAGGATTTTTTGCACGCCGACTTTGTTGCGGCCGAACGAAAACGTCCCGTGTCGCACCCTTGGCTGGATCGGTCCGGAGAAATGCCGCCCGGCAAACAAGGTCACCTGGCGACATTGTTACGGGCGATCAACCACATGGAGCATCGCGATAAGGCTCTTGCCGTTCCGCTCGTCAGCCCGCTGATGTCGCAGCCCATCATCGAGGCGGCCCTGGGGATTCCATCGTGGGAGTTCTGCAGAGGCGGAGTCGATCGCGCAGTGGCGCGGCAGGCCTTTGCTCGCCGGCTTCCCCCGAAAATCGTCAATCGGAGGGGCAAAGGCGGGCCGGATGGATTTGTAGCGCAGATCATCCACCGCCATCGCGCCGAAATCCGCGAACGGCTTCTGGAGGGTAGGCTGGTGCGGCATGGCCTGCTGGATCGGGCAGCGCTTGATCACACGCTTCAGTTCGGGACGCGGCTACGCCCACAAGACTACCCGCGCATCATGGCGTTGCTTGATACTGAGGCCTGGGCGAGCCATTGGGCAGATCGCTCGGCTGGCCCATTATCCGCGGCAATGAGCGGTTAAGGCCGCGGCTCGGTCCCAGGTTGCGATCGGCCGCGCTCCTCAAGCCGAGATGCGTGCTGCCCGCGCATTGTCGCCCATCTCGCTGCCTCGGCCTGCCCGTGCGGCCCGCTCGGAAGCAATCCGCGCAGCCAAAAATCAAACCAGGCCATATTGCGCCGATAGACTGCCAGCCGATGAGCCGGTTGCCATTTGACGTGGTCCTCGCCGGCGAAGATGAACAGATCGACCGGCACGCCTGCACGCAAAAGGGCAGTGTAGCTTTGCAGCGCGAAGAGATATTCGTTGTCGGCGGCTTGCATGAGAATGGGGAACGCCACCCGGCCGGCGTTGCGCGACAATGACATGCGCGACCAGAATTCGGTCGCCTCATCATTGATAGCGGGCCAGCCGACCGCATGGAAATGGTCCGCGATGACCGGGCCGATCAGGCCATCCTGAGTCGGTTCCCAGCAGCACCCTGTTGCGGAGCCCGCGGCAAACAAGGTGCTGTTGAGCGCAGCGAACTGGACCGTTGAAGACCCGTCGCTTAGGCCGGTAATTCCGATGCGGTGGTCATCGACCAACCCGCGCGCAATCAGGGTTCGTACAGCCTGCTCGATCGAGGACAGCACGCCGGCCCGCCCGACGAAGTCGCGATTGAAAGCCTGTGCCGTCTCGACCTGGGTTCTGTGTCGCCCCACGATCGCCTCATAGCTCGGGTTTTCGACGCTCAAGACGAAATAACCTCGGTTGGCGAAGGCCTGGATCGGGAACTCGTCGCCTACCCCGCCGCGCAGAAATCCCCTGGTGCGATATTGCACCACGATGAGCGGGTAATGACGTCCCTGCTGGAAACCGACGGGATAGACGAGATCACCATAGGCCTCGGCGCCAGTGGCGGTCGACCAATGGAGTCGTTCCACGTTGCCGAGCCTAAGGCTGGAGAATTCCGGGTTAGGATCGAAAAGGACGCTCGCGCGGCCGCTGGAAAGGTCGATCCGCACGAAGTGGCGCGGTCTGCGGGACTGTTCGCGCAGGCAAATCAGATCGTCCTTGATCGGGTGGCATTCGATCAGCGCGTCCTCGGTGCGATAGAGGCGCCGCGGTGCCGCGGCGCCGGGAATCCATTCGTAGATAGCGGTTTTGCTCTCGCCCCAGCCTTCGCGGCGGAGGTAGCGCAGCTTCCTGCCATCGGCGGACCACCAGGTCATCGACGACGAATCGACTACACAGTTCTCGAACGCGCAGAAGACGCGACGATCGCCGCTGAGCCGGGCAACGACGCGCGATTGCGGCGGCGACCATTGGGTGTCCGCTGGCTCGACCCACGCCATGCGTCCGTTCGGCGTCATCGACACGCCCGTTGCGCGCGTGGGAATCGCCGGTATCGGACCGAATTGGGCGGCCTCTTGAGGTGTTGCAGGACGTTGATCGCCGGTCGCGACGTCGACCGCAAAATACTGGACCGGCGCCGTATCGGGGGTCTGGGGGCGCGCGCCCCGCACCGGGTAAGCCCGCGCATCGAAGTGCCAGCCGCCAAGGCTTTCCCGGTCGATCGCCGCTTCTGCCGCGGCCAATCCGGGCCGCGCGGCAAAGAGGATCGTTCGCCCGTCGCCGGCAAATCTAAAATCCTCGACATCGCCGCCGCTGCGCGTGATTTGTCTGCCCTTGCTTCCCGACAGATCGGCGCGCCAGACTTGGGTCGATCCATGCTCGCGTTTGAGGAAAGCGATCCAGCGTCCTTCCGGTGCCCAATGGGGTGAGATCGGCATCGGCATTCCCGATGGAAGCGCCGCCCAGCCATATTGGCGAAAGGTGGCGGGGATCAATTCCCCGCCAAGATCCAGCAGTTGTGGAGTGCGATCATCAACACGTGCGATCGGGAGCGCGGCGAGCGCCACGCAATAGTCGTTCGTGTCGGGGTTTGCCCGATGGATTTCGAAAGCGAGCCATTGCCCATCCGGCGAAATCGAGAAGAGGTTGCGGTCGGACCCGGCGGGATATTGAGGTCCGATATCGCGCAGCCCTGCCAGATCTTCGGCGGTCAGCCCGCGCGGGCTGGCGATCTGCGTTCCTGCGGGCGGCAGACTGCCACATTGTTCACCCTGCGCCAGCGCGTTCGTTGATGCGCAAGCTGCGCACAGAAAGCCAAATGTGACTGGTGCGATCGCCTTGGACAGCGACATCTCACCACGCCTTTGTGAGCGTAAAGCTGATTGACCGGCCCAATGTTGGATAGTTGATCGAGTCGTAGCGAAGACCGAGCGGATCAGTGTTGCGGACCGCCGAAGGGCGTCGATTGAACAGATTCAAAACGGCGATCGACCAATCGAGATTGGCGAGCAGCCCGCTGGTCGCGGTCGTGCGGATGCGAGCGATCGCATCGATATCGGCGAAGGAATCGATGCCGACGACGGGCGCGGTGCGGCTGTCCTGCGTCCCGCCGATATAGTTGCCGACCGCTGTGAGCGTGACATTGTCTTTCTCCCAGCTCGCGCTCATCCGCGCGCGCCAGTGCGGCGGATTAAAGATGGTCCCGGCGATTTCCTGCCACGGCAATGTCGGAGTGATCTGACGGTTGCTGGTGAAATAGGTCGCCGACCCCTTGATGGTCAGGCGATTGCTTTCACCGAAGTGGCGAAGGTACTGGGCCGAAATATCGACGCCGCTTGCGTTCAGCACCGAGACGTTTTGAAGCGTGTCGTTCACGATCGCCGAGACCGAACCGGGATCGAGCGCGCCGGACGTTAGGTTCGTGAAGTTGCCGGTGACGCCGTTGATCGCCGCCAACACGTCCTGGGCACTGGGATTGCGCTGCACGAAGTTGCCGTAGATGCCCTGGAATGCGCCGCTGGTTGACAGAAGCGGTGCGGCGACCCGATCGCGATAGCGAATATTGAAGTAGCTGGCCTCGAATTGGAAACCGGCAAGGAATGGCGGCGTGATCTTGCCTGAGATCGTCCAGGTCGTCGCGCGCTCCGGAGAGAGATTCTGGTTGCCGCCATAAAGGTATAGGACCGGCGAAGCGCTTGGGGGTGCCGGTATGAAGGTGGTGCTGTTGATCAATTGCGCATTCGAGGTCTGGCCGGTCTGGTACAGTGTCGGCGCCTTGAAGGATCGACCCCAGCTTGCCTTGAGTTCGAGGATGGGGTCGGGCGAATAAACGAGCCCCAGTTTCGGCGTGGTCACGGCGCCGAGATGGCGGTAGTTCTCATAACGGATGGCACCGACGAGCTGAAGCTTGTCGATGAACGGTATTCGATTGGATGGCGAGACGATCGGGACAAATAACTCGCCATACCCGAAGCCGATATCTTGGGTTTGGGCAAAGACATTGATGACCGATACGACGCCGCCAGTCACACGGCGGGAGTCGACGACAAGTCTATTGGACCGAAAGCCGGCTCCGAGCGCCAGCCGGACGTCGCCGCCTGGCAGCGTGAACAGCGGGCCTTCGCCGCTCAGTTCTATATTTTTGAGCGTGTTGTAATATTTGGGAAGAGCGATGGTGACGTTTTTCCCGCCAGCATAGACGCTGGTGGCGATTGAGGTGTCGCTCTTGCTATACGTCCCAGCCAACTTGGCAGACCAACCACCGGCTATCTCCGCGACCAGCGACGGCGTCGCGGAAAAACTGTCAACCTTCGTCGCGATCGTGTTGCCCTGAAAACGGCAGTCGGCCGTCGCTGTGGTCGTCAAACAGCGCTCGGACGTGCGGTGCAGATAATTGCCATCCACTTCGACCCGGATCGTGTCAGTAATTCGTTGATGCCCCGCCACCACGGCGCTGACCTGCTTCTGCGCCGGGATGAGGGTGTAGGTCGGATAGATATTGGCGGTGTAGGCGCGTTGGCCGGCGGTGATCTGCGTCGAC
>Ga0207885_100035_pt1 | contig 168082 bp, 161 predicted proteins | sample LinPmetageLP31_FD_184047 | JGI IMG/M metagenome (GOLD analysis project Ga0207885, IMG submission 184047) | Marine viral communities from the Pacific Ocean - LP-31 (SPAdes) | ecosystem: Environmental > Aquatic > Marine > Oceanic | place: Pacific Ocean | collected 2009-08-23 | reverse complement strand
GTGGCGCAGGCCGTGCATATCTACAACCACGAACGGCCTCATCTGGCCTTGAAATACAAAACGCCCGATGCGGTGCATCGGGCGCTCGGAGACTGAGCACAGTGTCAACCTATGGCAGGACTTGACAGCGTGTACCGGCGCGTCAGTGCGTGCCCCCGCAGACCGGACAGGACGGCTGTCGAGCGATGCGCATCGTCGTCCATTCCATCGTTAAACCGTCGAGCATCAGAAGGCGGCCGGCAAGCGAACTGCCGATGCCGGCGATCAGCTTGAGTGCCTCGGCGGCCTGCACCGTACCCACCATGCCCACCAGCGGCGAGAACACGCCCATCGTTGCGCACGCCACGTCGGGCGCGGGCTCGTCGGGTGGGAACAGGCAGGCGTAGCAGGGGCCGCCGGCGCGGCTGTCGAACACGCTGATCTGTCCGTCGAAACGGATGGCTGCGCCCGACACCAGCGGCACGCCAGCCCGCACGCAGGCAAGGTTGGTGGCCTGGCGAGTGCCGAAGTTATCGGAGCAGTCCAGTACCACGCTCACGCCATCAAGGCGTGCGCCGATGGCATCCGTATCGAGCCGGCGCTGCACGGCATGCACGCGCACGTCGGGATTCAGCCGAGCGATGGCCGCCTGCGCGGATGCCACCTTCGGCTGCCCGACCGATTCCGTTGTGTGGATGATCTGGCGCTGCAGGTTGGTCAGGTCCACCGTGTCGTCGTCGACGATGGTGAGCGTGCCTATGCCCGCCGCCGCCAGATACGGCAGGGCCGCAGCGCCCAGCCCGCCCGCGCCGATGACAAGCGCATGGCTTTCAAGCAGGCGCGTCTGCCCCTCGATGCCGATTTCGTCGAGCAGGATATGGCGCGAGTAGCGCAGCAGTTGATCGTCGTTCATGGTGGTGCAATGAAAAAGGCCGTGCAGTGCACGGCCTCGTAAGTTTGCCAGTGTTTGCCGGCAGGTGTCTTATCGTGCGCCGGTGGGCTCCGGCGCAGGCTGCACGCCGCTGGCCGGAACATTGGGCTTCGGTGCAGGCGGCTCGGAAGCCGGTGTGGCCTTGCCCTTGGGCAGCTTGGCCGGGGCGCTAGAATCCTTGGCCGCCGGCGATTTCACCGCCTTGTCCGGCACCGCGGCAGCCGCGGCTTCCAGCACCGACTTCGAGCGCTTGACCGGCTGACCCTTCAGGTCGGCAAGGGCTTGCTGGAGCATGAAATCTTCGGCCGAACCGAACTCGATCGGCTTCTTGTTGCGCTCCTTCTCGCGCTGCTCGGGCGTCTTCTTGGCGTTTTCTTCTTCCAGGCGACGCAGCTCTTCAACGCGGCGCTTTTCGCGCTCGGTCATCTCGGCTTCTTCCGATTCCTGCTTGTTGTGCAGGTGGCGTTCGGTGTCGATTTCGCGCGTGATCAGCGCGTCGTCCGGGTCGCCGTCCGGGTTCTGGTCAACCGGAATATCCGGGCGGATGCCCTTGGCCTGAATCGACTTGCCCGACGGCGTGTAGTAGTAGGCGATGGTTAGCTTGATGCCGGTGTCGTTCGACAGCGGACGCACCGTCTGCACCGAGCCCTTGCCGAAGGTCGTCTTGCCCATCGTCTTGGCACGGTGATGATCCTGCAGCGCGCCGGCCACGATTTCTGAGGCCGAAGCCGTGTAGGCGTTGGTCAGCACGATGATCGGCACGGTCTTGAACTCGGGATCCAGGCCCACCAGAGGGTCGGAATCCAAGTTGCTCAAGCGGTAGTTTGCGAAGGTCGCCTTGTACGTGCGCTTGGCATCTGGCACCTGGCCGTTGGTCGACACCACCGTCGCGTCCGGCGGCAGGAATGCAGCCGACACCCCAACTGCTGCCTGCAGCACGCCACCGCCGTTGTTGCGCAGGTCCAGGATCAGGCCCTTGAGGTGGGGGTCCTGTTTCGCCAGGTCATTGAGCTTCTTGGCCAGGTCCGGCACAGTGCGTTCCTGGAAGCTGGTAATGCGCACCCAGGCAATGCCGTTGTCCAGCATCTTTGCCTTGACCGACTGCACCTGGATCTCGGCGCGAGTGATGGTCAGCGGGAACGTGCGCTCTTCCTTCTTGCGGTAGATGGTCAGCGTGACCTTCGTGCCCGGGGCACCGCGCATGCGCTTGACGGCTTGCTCCAGCGGCATGCCGCGCACGGGCTTGTCGTCGATGCGGGTGATCAGGTCGCCCGGCTGCACGCCGGCGCGGAAGGCGGGGGTGTCTTCGATCGGGTTGATGACCTTAACCAGACCTTCTTCCTGCGAGATCTCGATGCCCAGACCGGCGAAGCGGCCTTGGGTCCCTTCCTGCAGCTCCTGGAAGTCCTTCTTATCCAGGTAAGCCGAATGCGGGTCGAGGCTGGCGACCATGCCTTTGATGGCTTCGGTCAGCAGCTTGTCGTCGTCCACCGGCTCGACATATTCACGCTTGATTTGGCCAAAGATGTCCGCCATGAGCCTGAGCTTTTCCAGCGGGAGCGGGCCGACCGTCGCGTTTTGCGCGGTGGCGGAGAGCTGGAGCGTCGCCAGGACCCCGGTGACGAGGCCGATGGCGATCAAGCTGATGTTCTTGAGCGAAGTTCGCATGTGTCGAGCGTGGACGTGGGAACAGTAGATAAACATGACCCGGGACGGCTCGCGCACATCCCGGGCTACAGGCTTCGACAGTATAAAGGCGTTGGAGTGCCGCAGCGCCCGTTACGGTTTATTTCGACTTGCCTTGGCTGGCCACCGCCGCGAGCGACGCGGCAATCGCTTCCTGGTCGCCCAGGTAGTAATGGCGGATCGGCTTGAGCTTGGCGTCCAGCTCATACACAAGCGGCGTGCCGTTGGGAATGTTCAGGCCGACGATGTCCGCGTCGGAAATGCCGTCCAGGTACTTCACCAGCGCGCGAATGCTGTTGCCGTGCGCGGCGATCACCACGCGCTTGCCGCTCTTGATGGCCGGTGCAATCGATTCTTCCCACAGCGGCATGACGCGTGCGACGGTGTCCTTCAGGCATTCGGTCAGGGGCACCTGTTCGCGCGTGAGGCCCGCGTAACGCGGGTTGCCGAAAGCGTCATTGTCGGCGCCGGGCTCCAGCGCGGGCGGCGGCGTGTCGTAGCTGCGGCGCCAGACGAGAACTTGCTCGTCGCCATATTGCGCGGCGGTTTCTGCCTTGTTCAGGCCCGACAGCGCCCCGTAGTGACGCTCGTTCAGACGCCATTCGTTGCGGGTCGGGATCCACATCAGGTCCATTTCGTCCTGCACGTGCCAGAGCGTGCGGATCGCGCGCTTGAGCACCGAGGTGTAGGCCAGATCGAACGTGAAGCCGGCTTCGCGCAGCAGTTTGCCGCCTTGGCGGGCCTGGGCGACGCCCGTGTCGGTCAGGTCGACGTCGACCCAGCCGGTGAAACGGTTCTCCAGATTCCACGTCGATTCGCCGTGGCGGATGAGGACGAGCTTATGCATGACTGCCATGATGAGAAGTGAGAAAACCTGCGCGGGGCTGTGGCGACGTGTCGTACGTCATCGTGCAGCCGCTGAAACCAACTATTTTATAATGCCGCGGGCATTGGGCCCCCGAATCGTTCGGCTGATGTTCGCCCAGTAGACTTGCTCGACCCATCCCAGGAAACCGATACCGTGAAGTTCTTCGCCGATTACAACAACCTCGCACTGCTTGCCGTCGCCATCGTTTCGGGTCTGCTGCTGCTCTGGGCGCCCATCCAGCGCCGCATTGCGGGCGGCGGTGGCGCCAAGGTAGGTGCTTCGGCGGCCACCCAGCTCATCAATCGCCGCAATGCTGTGGTGGTGGATGTGCGTGAAAACGCTGAATACGCCGCCGGCCATCTGCCGCAAGCCAAGCACGCGCCGCTTGGGGAGCTTGCAGGCAAGGCTGCCGGGCTTGCAAAGAACAAAGAGACCCCCATCATCCTCGTGTGCCAGACCGGCCAGCGCGCTGGGCGGGCCCAAGCAGTCCTGAAGCAGGCCGGTTACAGTGAGGTGTATTCGCTGGAGGGCGGATTGGCCGCCTGGCAACAAGCTGGCCTTCCGGTTGTGAAATAAAGAAACGAGGTTGAAGTTATGGCGCACGTGGTCATGTACAGCACCACCGTCTGCCCCTATTGCGTGGCAGCGGAACGACTCCTGAAGCAGCGCGGTGTTGAGCAGATCGAGAAGATCCTGATCGACCGCGAACCCGGAAAGCGCGAAGAGATGATGACGCGCACGAACCGCCGCACGGTTCCGCAGATCTACATCGACGAGCGCCACATCGGCGGCTTCGACGATCTGTCTGCGCTGGACCGCGAAGGTGGCTTGGTTCCGTTGCTGGCTGCTTGATTCGGCGGACTGCGCACCACACAGAAATGCCCGGCTTAGACCGGGCGTTGTACTTTCAGGCCGGCTCTCATAGCGGGCACCATCTGGTCATGTACCATACGCGTCTTGCGCGGCGGACGCTTCCGCCAAGCACTGTCCACATCCCATTTGAAGGCGAGTCATGAGCGACCAGCAACAGCAGCAACCGGGCCAGGATGGCCAGCCGTTCTTCAACATCCAGCGCGTCTATCTGAAGGACCTGTCGCTGGAGCAACCGAACTCGCCGCACATCTTCCTCGAGCAGGAACAGCCGTCCGTCGAAGTGCAGGTCGACGTGGCCGCATCGCAGCTGGCCGAAGGCGTATTTGAAGTGACCGTCATCGGTACCGTGACGACCAAGGTGCAAGAGAAGGTGGCGTTCCTGGTGGAAGCCAAGCAAGCTGGCATCTTCGATATCCGCAACGTGCCGGCCGAACAGATGGACCCGCTGCTGGGCATCGCCTGCCCGACCATCGTGTACCCGTACCTGCGCTCGAACATTGCCGACACCATCGGCCGCGCCGGCTTCCAGCCGATCCACCTGGCCGAGATCAACTTCCATGCGCTGTACGAACAACGCCTGGCCGCTGCCATGGAGCAGCAAGGCCAAGCCGGTGGCACTGGTCTGGTGATGCCGGACGGCTCGAAGGCCACCCACTAAGTACGAGGCGCACTGCGCCAGAGGCCCGCGCCAGCCGCACGCTTGCGCGGGCTTTTTTTTGCCCGACCTGTTGCTCGACCTTTGCCTGACCGATGTTGAACACGCGCATGCGAATTTCCGTTTTGGGTGCCGGTGCCTGGGGCACTGCCCTGGCCAGCCACGCCGCGCAATCGCACGACGTCATGCTGTGGGGGCGTGACGCGAACCTCGTCGCGCAGATGGCCGCCACACACATCAACGCGCCGTATTTGCCGGGCATGACGCTGCGGGCGTCGTTGCATTTTTCTGCTGATCTGCAAGCCGCGCTCGACCATGCGGCGGGCGACGACGCGCTCGCCGTCATCGCTTCACCTGTCGCCGGGCTGGCTGACCTGACCCGCACGATTGCCGCGCACGGCGGCGTGCGCAACGTGATCTGGCTGTGCAAGGGGTTCGACCCCGAAACCAGCGCACTGCCGCACGCCATCGTCGCCGATGTGCTGAAGGCGTCTGGCCGTACCGACCTCGCTGTCGGGGTGCTGTCGGGGCCGAGTTTCGCCAAGGAAGTCGCGCAGGGTTTGCCGTGCGCCATGACGGTCGCCTCGACCAGCGATGCGCTGTGCAAGCTCACGCAGCGCGGTTTTCACCATCACGCGATGCGCGTGTATGCAAGCGATGACCTCGTCGGCGTGGAAGTGGGCGGTGCCGTTAAGAACGTGCTCGCCATTGCGACAGGCGCCGCCGACGGCCTGGGCCTGGGGTTGAACGCGCGCGCCGCACTGGTGACGCGCGGGCTGGCCGAGATGACGCGCCTGGGGTTGGCGCTCGGTGGTCGGCTGGAAACATTCATGGGGCTGACTGGCGTGGGCGATCTGCTGCTGACCGCCACCGGCGATCTGTCACGCAACCGCACGGTCGGGATGCAGCTTGCGCAGGGCCGCACGCTCGACGACATCCTGCACAGCCTCGGTCACGTCGCCGAAGGCGTGCGTTGTGCGCGTGCCGTTGCGGCGCTCGCGCGCGCCAAGGGCGTGGACATGCCGATCACCTTTACCGTCTGCGAAGTCCTGTTCGAAGGGCTTCCTGCTGCGAAGGCGGTCGAGCGTCTGCTGCAGCGCGACGCCAAATCCGAATCGGCACGCTAGTCACGCCGCAATCAAGGGGCGCGTCAGGCTCAGGCGCCGCCCGCGAACCCGTTCTGCCGCCACGCTTCGAACACCACCACTGCCACGGTGTTCGATAGATTCAGGCTGCGGTTGTCCGGCCGCATCGGCAGGCGAATCCGCTGAGAAGCGGGAAACCACTCGCGCCGCTCCTCCGACAACCCGCGTGTTTCCGACCCGAAGACAAACCAGTCGCCCGGCTGGAACACCACGCTGGCAAACGGCGTCGAGCCGCGCGTGGTGAGCGCAAACATGCGCGTGAGATCGGGCTGCGCATCGCGCAGGAAGGCGTCCCAATCGGCATGCACGCGCATCGTCGCGTACTCGTGGTAATCGAGGCCGGCGCGGCGCATGCGGGCATCTTCGAGCGGAAAACCCAACGGTTCGATCAGATGCAGTTGCGCGCCCGTGTTGGCGCACAGGCGGATCACATTGCCGGTGTTGGGCGGGATTTCGGGTTCGACAAGGATGACGTTGAACATGACCGGGCGGCAGGAGGAATTTCGGCGGCGAGCTTATCCACATTGGGAAGGGTTGTCACCCCGCCACAGCTTGGCACAAACAGCGCGACACAATGTCGCACAAGCACGTGATCAAGGCGTGCGCAAGGCGACAACGTTGGTGACGCGGGTCGCGCCGGCGCGTTTGAGCTGCGTGGCGATCTCGCCAAGGGTCGTGCCGGTGGTCATCACATCGTCAACGACGCCGATGTGACGCCCCGCGATGCGCGCCGGCTCGGCAACGACAAATGCGCCGTGGAGGTTGGCCAGCCGCTCGGCGCGATCCAGCGTGGCCTGCGCGACGTTGTCGCGCACACGCTGCAGGGCGTTGGCGTGGGCCGGAATGTCCAATCGGCGGGCGATCCGGCGGGCAACCTCCCATGCCTGGTTGTAGCCGCGCGAGCGCAGGCGGGCCGGCGAAAGCGGCACTGGCAGCAGCACGTCCGGCAGGTCGCCCGGCGCCGCCGCGAGTGCGTTGCCCAATTGGGCTGCCAGCCAATCTGCCAATGGCAATTGCGCCCGAAATTTCAATCCAGTGACAAGGTGGTCGAGCGGCCAGGCGTAGTCGGCGATGACGACGGTCGCGTCAAAGTCGGGCGCGCCGGCCAAACATGTGCGGCAATGCCGGGCGGCGTGCCGGGCATCCAGTGCAATGGCGCATTGGATGCAGCGCCGCCTGTGCAGATGCGAGGCCAGGTCGCCCGTGCAGCCGTTGCACACCAGGTCGCCCTGAACCGCGCCGCAAAGCGCGCAGGCGCATGGCAACAAATGGCGCAGTCCTGCCCGAAACCATGCCGATAACGCGTGTTTATGCATGCAAAAAGCCGCTATCCAAGCCGATTTGCGGCTTCTGCGCTATCAGACGGCGCCTCAAACTGCGGGCCGGTATACTTGGCGACCGCAGTGTTCCGTCCCGCCTTGTCGATGTCTGATCCCGTCCTTGCTCGCCCTGCCGCCTTGCGGCGCGCCTTCGATCGCCGCGCCGCGCGTTTCGCCGACGTGGACTTTTTGCTGCGCGAAGTGGGCAGTCGCATGCAGGACCGGCTGTCCTACATCAAGGCCACGCCTGTCCGCGCGCTGGATTTGGGTTGCGGTCTGGGACAAGGCTTGGCGGTGCTGCGTGCGCAATATCCGGATGCGCAGATCTGCGGGGTGGACTGGTCGTCCGCCATGCTGGCGCAAGCGCAGAAACTCGACCCGCAGCGCACTGACGCCGGATGGCTCGGCAGGCTGCTGAAGAAGCGGCCGGTCTTTGACTTTGCCCAGGCGGACTTTCGCGCTTTGCCCTTTGCTGGCGCGTCGTTCGACCTGCTGTGGTCGAACCTGGCGCTGCACTGGGACCCGGCGCCGCACGCGATCTTTCCAGAGTGGCACCGCATCACCACGGAAGGCGGCCTGCTGATGTTCAGCCTGTTCGGTCCGGATACCCTGCGCGAGCTGCGCAGCGCCCTGGCCGGCATCGACGCGGGCGTCCATACGCTGCGCTTTGTCGACATGCACGACATTGGCGACATGCTGGTGCACAGCCGCTGGTCTACACCCGTCATGGACATGGAGCAGATCACGATCACCTACGAAACGCCGCAGGCGTTGCTGGCCGATGTGCATTTGCTGGGCGGCATGGCCGGCTTGACGGACGAAGCCGGCCACAGTCTCTCGGGCGCCGGCCTGCACACGCCCCGCTGGCGCCAGCGACTATTCGACGCACTCGACGCGCAACGCAATCCCGATGGGCTGATTCCGCTGACCTTCGAAATCGTCTACGGCCACGCCTGGAAGCTTGCGCCCACCCAGCGGCAGGCGCTGGACGAGCAGGGAAGGGCGATGATCCCGATCGATCAGATCGGTCGCAAACCGCGCGCCTGAAGCGCTTTTAGTGCGGGAACGGCATTGGCTCGGCCTTGTCAAGCCGGGACTTGCATAAAGGCGCTTTACCTTGTTCGGGGTCAATCGCGGCCATATAATGCGCCAGTTTGTCGCAGCAGTCCCCCAAAGGCCTATCCCGTTTTTTGCCACGGGCGAACCGTTCGGGTATGCATCCGAGGCAGGAGTGGTTCAATGCACGACATTGAAACCGTGCTCCACCCAGCATGCGGCGCCTCCACCATCTCGGAATCGCCGCGCAAGAACTGGCTCATGAAGCGAAACTGCTCGCTTTCAACCCGCCAGATTGGCTGGTCCACCCCCTTGGTCGTCATTTCCCCGTTCGTAATCGCTTGGTTTTCTGCCTGGCAAGTCGCGTGATTGGTGTTGCCTGATGCGGGGCTGGAGGTCGCGATTCTCGGATGGGCATTGCTGTACTATGCCCGCCACGCCTCCGATTACGGGCACGTCTGGCCGGAAGATGGCGCGCGCGTGATCCAGCAGGTGAGCGCCAGGCGGCGCAAGCTTGCGGACGAGCTTTCCCGGTGTTTGGGACACGGGCAACCAACCCAGGTCTCATGAGCCGCGCACCGGGGCAGAGTGGAATCTGTCAATTGGGTAGATAAAAAATGAAAATGTTGAATAAGACATTGGCAAGTTTGCTGGCGGCAGGCTCCCTCCTCGCCCTCAGTCAAACGGCCCTGGCAGTGGAAGACATGCCAGGCGGCCCCGCAGTGCGGCAGCTTAATCTCGCGCCTCCGGTCACCAAGATCGCCGCCGAGATCCATTGGCTGCACTGGATGATGCTGATCATCTGTATCGTGATCTTCATCGGTGTTTTCGGGGTGATGTTCTACTCCATTTTCAAGCACCGTAAGTCGGTCGGTCACAAACCGGCGACGTTCCATGAAAGCACCACGGTCGAAATCATCTGGACCATCGTGCCGTTCCTGATCGTGATCGGGATGGCGCTGCCGGCCACCAAGGCCGTGGTCGCCATGAAGGACACCACCAACTCCGACCTCACCATCAAGGCCACCGGCTACCAGTGGAAGTGGGGTTACGACTACCTGAAGGGCGAAGGCGAGGGCATCTCGTTCCTCTCCACGCTCACCACGCCGCGCGACCAGATCAACAACCAGGCGCCCAAGTCGAACACGTACCTGATCGAGGTCGACAACGAGCTGGTCGTGCCGGTCAACCGCAAGGTGCGCATCGTCACGACCGCCAACGACGTGATCCACTCGTGGATGATCCCAGCGTTCGGCGTGAAGCAGGATGCGATTCCGGGCTTCGTGCGCGACGCATGGTTCAAGGCAGAGAAGGTCGGCGTCTATCGCGGCCAGTGCGCCGAGCTTTGCGGCAAGGAACACGCCTTCATGCCGATCGTCGTGCGCGTGCTCTCGCAGGACGACTACACCAAGTGGGTCGACGGCAAGAAGAAGGAAATGGCCGCCAAGGCCGATGACCCGAACAAGACCTACACGCTGGAAGAGCTGAAGTCGCGCGGCGAGAAGATCTACATCGCCAACTGTGCGGTCTGCCACCAGCCGAACGGCAAGGGCGGTGGTCCGTTCCCGGCGCTCGATGGCTCGAAGATCGCCAATGGCCCGCTGGCCGACCACGTTGGCATCGTGCTGCACGGCAAGGGCGCGATGCCGCCCTGGGCTTCGGCGCTGAACGATGTCGAAATCGCTGCCGTCGTCACTTACGAGCGCAACAACTGGGGTAACCATACCGGTGACCTGCTGCAGCCGACGCAAGTGAAGGATGCGCGCGGCGGCAAGATGCCCGAAGGTGGGGCTGCCAAGACCGCTGCAACTGAATCCGCCGGTAAGGTGGCATCCAAACAAGCGAATGCGGCCGAAGACCGCAACGCTGGCTGATTGATCGTCTGCGTGACGAACCGAACCTAGGAGTTCCTCGATGAGCACCGCTGTTACGCACCCGCAAGATCACGCGCACGGTCATGGAGACGACCACGCGCACGACCATCCGCACGGCTGGCGCCGTTGGCTGTTCGCGACCAACCACAAGGACATCGGTACGCTGTACCTGCTGTTCTCTTTCATGATGCTGCTTTCAGGCGGCACGCTGGCCCTGCTGATCCGCCTTGAGCTGTTCCAGCCCGGCCTGCAGTTCTTCCATCCGGAGCTGTTCAACCAGTTCACCACCCTGCATGGCCTGATCATGGTGTTCGGCGCCATCATGCCGGCCTTCGTGGGCTTTGCGAACTGGATGATCCCGCTGCAGGTTGGCGCGTCCGACATGGCGTTTGCGCGGATGAACAACTTCAGCTTCTGGCTGCTGCCCCCTGCTGCGCTGCTGCTGGTGGGCTCGTTCTTCGCCCCGGGCGGCGCCACCGCTGCCGGCTGGACGCTCTACGCGCCGCTGTCGGTGCAGATGGGCCCGGGCATGGACATGGCGATCTTCGCGATCCACATCATGGGCGCATCGTCGATCATGGGCGCGATCAACATCATCGTGACCATCCTGAACATGCGCGCGCCGGGCATGACGCTGATGAAGATGCCGATGTTCTGCTGGACGTGGCTGATCACGGCGTACCTGCTGATCGCCGTGATGCCGGTGCTGGCAGGCGCGATCACCATGGTGCTGACCGACCGCCACTTCGGGACGAGCTTCTTCTCGGCAGCCGGCGGCGGTGACCCGGTGATGTACCAGCACATCTTCTGGTTCTTCGGGCACCCCGAGGTGTACATCATGATCTTGCCGGCGTTCGGTATCGTCAGCCAGATCGTGCCGGCCTTTGCGCGCAAGCCGCTGTTCGGCTACAGCTCGATGGTGTATGCCACGGCGTCGATCGCCATCCTGTCGTTCATCGTGTGGGCACACCACATGTTCACGACCGGTATGCCCGTCACCGGCCAGCTGTTCTTCATGTACGCGACGATGCTGATTGCGGTGCCGACCGGCGTGAAGATCTTCAACTGGGTGGCCACGATGTGGCGCGGCTCGATGACGTTCGAGACGCCGATGCTGTTTGCGATCGGCTTCATCTTCGTGTTCACGGTGGGCGGCTTCACGGGCCTGATCCTGGCCGTGGCCCCGATCGACATCCAGCTGCAGGACACCTACTACGTGGTGGCGCACTTCCACTACGTGCTGGTGGCTGGTTCGCTGTTCGCGCTGTTCGCGGGCTTCTACTACTGGGGCCCGAAGTGGTCGGGCTACATGTACAGCGAGACGCGCGGCAAGATCCACTTCTGGGGTTCGATGATCACGTTCAACCTCACGTTCTTCCCGATGCACTTCCTGGGCCTGGCAGGCATGCCGCGCCGCTATGCGGACTACCCGCAGCAGTTTGCCGATTTCAATGCGATCGCGTCGATCGGAGCTCTGGGCTTCGGTCTGATGCAAGTGTATTTCTTCTTCTTCGTGGTGCTGCCGTCGTACCGCGGTGGCGAGAAGGCTGCCGACAAGCCTTGGGATGGCGCGGAAGGCCTGGAGTGGACCGTGCCGTCGCCGGCGCCGTTCCACACCTTTGAAGAACCGCCGCACGTGAAGTAATGCAGGTGTTGCGGGGCTGGCGAGTGCCGGCTCCGCGATCCTCCGGACAAACGATGTCGAATCCAGAAAAAAGCCCAACGCCCGAGCAACGCGCTGCCAACCGTCGCCTGGGGTTGATCCTCGGCACGATCGCGCTGGTTTTCTTTCTGGGTGTGATTTTCAAGCGCGTGGTGTTCGGCGGCTAGCCGGGCAAGCGACGCGCTGGTCGCTGAACCGAGATTTCGCGAGACCCCTATGAGCCAGACACCGGCGCAGCCGGACCCGACCCAAAACGACAAAGCTCTCGAGCGCGGCCTGAACCGTTCCATGCTCGGCAAGCTGGCCGTCGTGGTCGCGATCATGTTCGGCTTCGGCTACGCGATGGTGCCGTTGTACAAGAAGATCTGCGAGATCACGAACATCAACGTGCTGAACACGCGTGATGAGGATGGCGGCGCGCTGCGCAACTCCCAGGTCGACAAGACGCGCACGATCACGGTGGAATTCGATTCGAACAGCCAGGGGCCGTTCCGCTTCCGCCCGGTCAAGAACAGCATGGATGTGCACCCCGGCGAGATCAGCCAGATCGTCTACGAGGTGGTGAACAAGGAGGGGCGTACGGTGGAGGCGCAGGCCATCCCGAGTTACGCGCCCAAGCAGGCAACCGAGTTCTTCAAGAAGATCGAGTGCTTCTGTTTCAAGCAGCAGACGCTGACGGCCAACGAGTCACGCGAGATGCCGGTGGTGTTTGTGATTGATCCGGATCTTCCCAAGGACGTGAAGACGATCACTCTGTCCTACACTTTCTTTGAAATCCACGCGCCGTCGGTCATTGCGCCGGCGATGCCGAACAAGGGAACGTGAGGACATGGACGACCTGAAGGAAGCGACCAAGCGGCGCGCATCATTCGCACAGACGATGAAGGCGGTGTTCTGGTCCTTCTTCGGGGTGCGCAAAGGCCGCGACCACGACCGTGACATGGCGCAGTTGAATCCGGTGCACGTGATCGTGGCGGGCATTCTGGCGGCGGTGATCTTTGTGGTTGTGTTGTTGCTGATCGTGCGAGCCGTGGTCGGTTGAGGATTGAGCAGGTTGAGGAGACGGCCCCGCAGCATGGGCCGGGCAATATCGAGTGGATTCTTAAAAAAATAGAGCTGGAGAAAAAGAGATGAGTGCGAATCGAGCAAACGCTCCGTACTACTTCGTGCCCGGGCCCTCGCGGCATCCGATTACGGCAAGCCTCGGCCTGCTGATCGTGCTGTTGAGCTCCGCTGCATGGGTGAATGCCCAGCCGTGGGCCCCGTGGACGTTCCTGGTCGGGCTGCTGTGGTTCCTCTTTGTGCTGCGCGCGTGGTTTGCCGACGCCATCTCCGAATCCGAGACCGGCAAGTACGGCGACCGCGTGGATGCCTCGTTCCGCTGGTCGATGAGCTGGTTCATCTTCTCGGAAGTGATGTTCTTCGCGGCGTTCTTCGGCGCGCTGTTCTATGCCCGCACGATCGCCATGCCGTGGCTGGGCGATCTGAACAACAAGCTGCTGTGGCCGGACTTTAACGCGCTATGGCCGAACGCTGGCCCCGCCGGCACGGTATCACCGTTCACGACGATGGGCCCGTGGCCGATCCCGACCATCAACACGGCGCTGCTGCTGACCTCCGGTGTGACGCTCACGTGGGCACATCATGCGCTGCGTGAAGGCAAGCGCGCGCAGGTCATCCAGGGTCTGCTGCTGACGATCCTCCTGGGCTTTACGTTCATGGGCTTCCAGGCGTTCGAATACATCCACGCCTATCACGAACTGAACCTGAAGCTGACCTCGGGCATCTACGGTTCGACGTTCTTCCTGCTGACGGGCTTCCACGGCTTCCACGTGACCATGGGCGCCATCATGCTGTCGGTGGTGCTGGGGCGTGTGATCAAGGGCCACTTCACGCCGGAGCATCACTTCGCATTCGAAGGCGCCGCGTGGTACTGGCACTTTGTGGACGTGGTGTGGCTGGGCCTGTACGTGGTGGTGTACTGGCTGTAAGACAGCATGGGAATGGGGCAGCGCAGCGCGGCCCCGTAGCCCGGCCCACGACAGGTGAAGACAATGCCGCAGACGGGACACCGCTGCGGCGTTTTCGTTTTTCTGGCGTGAGGGATTTGCCGTGGCTACTGGCCGAATTGGATGCCGGTGCTGTGGATCCACCCCAACCGATTGGCGACCAGGATGAAGATGAACAGCGCGATCGAGAAACCGACGCGGAACATCAAGGATCGAACGGTCCGGTTGCTGTGGCCCTTGTCGCGCATCAGGAAGAACAGCGCGGAGGCAAGGCTGCCGAGGATCAGCAGAAACGCAATGGCAACGACGATGCGCATGGAGGGTTGCCGGTTGGGCAATGACGGGTTGGAAATGGCTGCCGGGCATTATCTCACCGAGGCCGCGCAATGACCGAGCGCGTACCGATGCGACGCTGGTTTGCGCCTGTGCCGATGTTGGCAGGTGTGGCGCTGATCGCGCTGACGTGCTCGCTGGGGCGTTGGCAGCTTTCGCGTGCGCACGAGCGCATCGAGCGCCAAGCCCGCATCATGGCGCTGGAAAATGCGCCCGCCCAGCGCATCACAGCGCAGCCGGTGACAGCAGATTCAGTAATGTACAGGCCGGTGCTGCTGCGTGGAACGTTCGACGTGGCGCACACGGTGCTGCTCGAGAACCGCCCGCACGTCACCAACGACGTATCGCGCCCGGGTTTCGAGGTGCTCATCCCGCTGAGGCTGGAAGGTGCGGGCGGGCGCGCCGTGTTGGTCGACCGGGGCTGGTTGCCGCGCGATCCAGCCGATCGCACGCGCATCGCGCCGTACACCACGCCGGCGGGCGAAGTGCAGGTCGAGGGGATGGCGGTGCCACATGCCAGCCGGGTCTTCAGTCTGGGCAGCAAGGACGGCGCGGATGAAGTCGGCCACCGACTTAGGCAGAATATCGACCTCGACGCTTTCTCGCGCGAAATCGGCGTGCCGCTCCAACCGTTCGTGGTGCAGCAGCAGTCCGACGTGGAGGACGGCCTGTTGCGCGATTGGCCGCGCGCAGACCTGGGCGCCGAGCGCAATTACGGCTACGCGTTCCAATGGTTTGCGATGGCGGCGGCAGTGCTTGGGCTGATGGTCTTTTACAGCGTGCGGCGTTATCGCCGCTTGGCGGGCCGCTCCGAGCCCGCCTGAACACGAACTTGCGTTGCGGCCTAGTGCCGCAGCTGAATGTATTGGGAATCACATGGTGAATCAGGAATCTGCACCCGGCGCGCCCGGCACACTCGGGGCGTCCGAAGACCCGCGCATCGACGCGCGCACACGCCGCGGCCGCTTGATGATGCTGTTCCTGCTGCTGGTGTGCGCCTCTCCGGTAATCGCGTCGTACCTTGCGTATTACGTCTTCACCCCCGCCGGCGGCAAGGCGGCGTACGGCGCGCTGGTCGATCCGCAGCGCCCCATTCCGACCGGTCTGATGGTGCAGGACGAGCACGGCGCTGAAGTGCCGCTCGCTAGCCTCAAGGGCAAATGGCTGATGGTGTCCGTAGATGGCAGCGCCTGCGACGACAACTGCGCGCGCAAGCTGTTCACCATGCGCCAGCTGCGCATCGGCCAGGGCCCGGACCGCGACCGCATCGTCCCTGTCTGGCTAGTGACCGACCGGGGGGAGATCGACCCGCGCCTCATCAAGGCGTACAACGACGATTACGGTGCCGTGCGCTTCCTGCGCGCGCCCGAGCTGCCGAAGAACTGGCTTGCCGACGGCAAGACGCCGCCGACGGACCACCTCTTCCTGGTCGATCCGCTCGGCAACCTGATGATGCAGTTCCCGAAAGATCCAGACCCGAAGAAGGTGCGCGCAGACATGACGCGGCTCTTGAAGTATTCGCGCATCGGATAAGCCATGCTGCTGCAACTTGCTTCCATTGGCATCCTGATCGCGCTGATCCCACTCTGTTACGTGCTGGTCAAAGGGGATCGCAACAAGTACCGGAAGCTGGTGTGGATCACCGCTTTCCTCACGCTGGACTTGATCATGTTCGGCAGCTTCACGCGTCTGACGGATTCAGGCCTCGGTTGCCCGGATTGGCCGGGCTGCTACGGCACCTCCAACCCGTTCCACGCCCGTGAAGACATCCATGCTGCACAGGCCGCCATGCCGAGCGGCCCCGTCACCTGGATGAAAGCGTGGATCGAGATGACGCACCGCTACTTCGCGCTTGCGTTGGGCGTGCTGATCATCACTCTGGTGGTGCTGGCGTGGGTCAAGCGCAAGGAACTGCAGCAGTCTCCCTGGTATGCGACGGCGGTGCTGGCGCTGGTGTGTGTGCAAGGCGCCTTTGGCGCGTGGACGGTCACGCTCAAGCTGCAGCCGGCCATCGTGGTGACGCACTTGCTGCTCGGCATGTCGCTGCTGGCCGCGCTGATCTGGCTCGGCTGCAAGAACGACGCGCCGCGTGCGGTCGATGCGCGCGGCGCGTCGTTGCGCATGGCGGCGGCCATCGGGCTCGTGCTGCTTGTTGTGCAGATTGCGCTGGGTGGCTGGGTCAGCACGAACTACGCTGTGCTGGCCTGTACCGATTTTCCGTTGTGCAACGGCCAGTGGATTCCGCCGATGGACTTTGCGCACGGCTTCACGTTCTGGCGCCAGCTCGGCAAGACCGCCAGCGGCGATTTCATCTCGCAAGATGCGCTGGTCGCCATCCATTGGACGCACCGCGTGTTTGCAGTCGTTGTGCTGAGCTACCTGGCGTGGCTCGGTGCGCGCGCACGTCGCATTGGCGGCCTCGGCCGCGTTGCGACGGTGCTGCTCGTCGTGTTGGCCGTGCAATTGGCGACGGGCCTTTCGAACATCGTGCTGGGCTGGCCGCTGCTGGCTGCCGTGGCGCACAACGGTGGCGCGGCCGTGCTGCTGTTGCTGATGGTGCGTCTGCATTACCTGATCGGGCTCGCACAAGCGCGAGCGCCGATGCCTGTGGCGGCTGCCGTCGTCTGAATGCCGTCTGACCGTTTTTTATGAATACCGTGGCAACCCCAACAACTTCCACTCAACTTCCTGGCTGGCGGACGACCGCATCGCAGTATGCGGCGCTCACCAAGCCGCGCGTCACGCAGCTTGCCGTGTTCTGCGCCGTGATCGGCATGTTCCTGGCCACGCCGGGCATGGTGCCGTGGCCGGTGCTGATCGGCGGCGCGGTCGGCATCTGGCTGTTTGCCGGCGCTGCTTTCGCCATCAACTGCCTGGTCGAGCGCAAGATCGATGCAATGATGCGCCGCACGGCCTGGCGCCCGTCGGCAAGCGGTGAACTGGGCACGCGGCAGATCCTGGTGTTCTCGTTGGTGCTGGGCGGCGCGGGCATGTGGACACTGCACGTGTTCGCCAACGACCTCACGATGTGGCTGACGTTCGCCACCTTCATCGGCTACGCGATCATCTACACGCTGCTGCTCAAGCCGGCCACACCGCAGAACATCGTGATCGGCGGTCTCTCGGGGGCGATGCCGCCGGCGCTGGGCTGGGCGGCCGTCGCCAACAGCGTGCCGGCCGAGGCGTGGATCCTGGTGCTGATTATCTTTACCTGGACGCCGCCGCACTTCTGGGCACTCGCGCTGTACCGCCGCGCAGACTACGCCAAGTCGGGTCTACCGATGCTGCCGATCACGCACGGCGAGAAATACACGCTGCTGCATATCCTCTTGTACACGCTCATCATGATCGCCGCGACCATCCTGCCGTTCGTCTACGGCATGAGCGGCTATATCTATCTGGTGACCGCGCTGGTGCTCGGCTTCGGCTTCCTCTCGTATGCCTGGCGCATGTACCGCAAGTACTCCGACGCGCTGGCGCAGAAGACTTTCCGCTACTCCATCATCTACCTGTCGATCCTGTTTGCCGCGCTGCTGGTGGACCACTACTTCAAGTTTGGCCCGGCGCTTACGCAAAGCGCGGCGCTGTGACGCACAGGGGCGCCAGCGAGCATGTGCTGTTGGCGGTACGCTAGGCGGTCTGCTTCCAACACAATGACCATGCTCTCTTTCCGATACTTCCGCGCCGCGCTGTTCGCCATGCTGGCCGTCGCCGTGCTGGCGCTCGCGGCGTGCAGCGACAAGCCGGCCTTCAAGAACCTCGACATCACCGGATCCAAGAGCTTCGGCACCGATTTCTCGTTGACCGATCACACCGGCAAGCGCCGCACGCTCGAAGATTTCCGCGGCAAGGTCGTCGTCATGTTCTTCGGTTACACGCATTGCCCCGATGTCTGCCCGACCACGCTGGCTGAGCTGCGCGCCGTGATGGATACCCTCGGCAAAGACGCCGACCGCGTCCAGGTCCTGTTCGTCACCGTCGACCCGGAGCGCGATACGCAAGACCTGCTGGCCAAGTACGTGCCCGCGTTCGATCCGCGCTTCATCGGCCTGCGTCCGGCCAACGAGACTGAACTGAAGAAGGTCGCGTCCGACTTCAAGGTGTTCTACAGCAAGGTGCCGGGCAGCTCGCCCGACAACTACACCATGGATCACACCGCCGGCAGCTACATGTTCGATCCGAAGGGCAACCTGCGCCTGTTCATCAAGCACGGCCAGGGCCCGGAGCCGATCGCGCACGACATCAAGCAACTGCTGGCCGACTGATCTTCCGCCACCGCCCAAAGAAAAAGCCCGCCAATTTGGCGGGCTTTTCATTGCAGGGCGGGCAGCTTAGGCGAAGGCCTGCAGCGCACCCTTCATCTTTTTCATCGCGGCCGATTCGATCTGGCGAATGCGCTCAGCCGACACGCCAAACTCGTCGGCCAACTCGTGCAGCGTCGAGCCGCCCGATCCGTCGTCGTTCACGTTCAGCCAGCGTGCTTCGATGATGCGGCGGCTGCGATCGTCCAGCTTGGCGAGGGCGGCTTCGATGCCCTCGCTTTGCATGCGGTCGTTGCTACGCGCTTCGATCACGCGGGTCGGCTCGTTGTGCGTATCGGCCAGGTAGGCGATGGGAGCGAACGACTCCTCACCGTCGTCCATCTGGCCTTCCAGCGCAATGTCGCCGCCGGACAGGCGCGTTTCCATCTCGCGCACTTCCGTGCCCTTGACGTTGAGTTCGGCCGCCACGGCGTCGATCTCGTCCGACGTGAAGGTCGCCTGCGCATCCTGCTTGTGACTGCGCAGGTTGAAGAACAGCTTGCGCTGGGCCTTGGTGGTGGCCACCTTGACCATGCGCCAGTTCTTCAGGATGTACTCGTGCATCTCGGCCTTGATCCAGTGCATCGCGTATGAGACGAGACGCACGCCCTGATCCGGGTCGAAGCGCTTGACGGCCTTCATCAGGCCGATGTTGCCTTCCTGGATGAGGTCGGCATGCGGCAGGCCATAGCCGAGGTAGCCGCGGGCGATCGACACCACCAGACGCAGGTGCGAGAGCACCAGTCGGCGAGCGGCATCGAGGTTGTCGTTGTCGCGGTATTCGCGGGCCAGACGCTGTTCTTCTTCGGCCGACAACATCGGCACACGGTTGACGCTCTGGATATAGGCGTCGATGTTGCCCAGGTTGCCGGGGAACGCCAGTGCCCATCCATTACCGGCGTTGCCGGACGGCTGGGTGGCGATTGCGGAAACGGTATTCACGGGGATGACTGCGTTCACTCAGGACTCCTGTCGAAATCCAGTGGAGATTTGGAAAGGCATCTTAGCACTCCAACCGGATGAGTGCTAATAGGACATTTTTGTCGGGTTGATAGTTCCTGTAAATCAGGATTTGTCTTCTAATAGTGAGATGTTTGCGACGCAACAAAAAGGCGCCGCACCCAGTCATAGACCGTGATGGAAGGGTTCGGTTCTCGCCTATGCCGCCGTGTTACGGCCGCGTGACTTTGCCCAGTAAAGTGCTCGATCGGCTTCACGCAGGGCGGCGTCTGGATCACGTACCTCCGGGCCCGGGCAGGCCACGCCAACGCTCGTGGTGACGTGCAGGACGGTGCCATCCGACAGGTGGATCGGCGGGCGGATCGCGCTGACGATCTTCTGCGCGGTGTGCAGCGCATCATCCGGGGCGTCGATGGGGTCGAGCAGGATGATGAATTCGTCACCTGCGAGGCGGGCGACGGTGTCGGTGCGGCGCACGGCACGTTGCAGCCGGTGTGCGACCTCCACCAGCACCGTATCGCCGGCGGCGTGGCCGTAAGTATCGTTGATGTGCTTGAAGTGGTCGACGTCCAGGTACAGCACGCCAAGCGGTGCCGGCAGGCGCTGACGACGCTCCAGTGCGGCGCGCAGGCGCTCGTAGAGTTCGTAGCGGTTCGGCAGGCCGGTGAGGGCATCAAAGTGCGCCATCCGTGACAGTTCCATCTCGCTGCGCTTGGCTGCGGTCACGTCCTGCACGAAGGCGTAAAAGCCACAGCGGCCGTCATGTGCTTCTGCGGAGTCGGGGACGAGCTGGCCGCGGAAATGTCGAGTGCGGTTGCGCGGGCCGGCGGCGTGCGGCTTTTCGTACCAGGGCGCGGTGATCTCGAATTCGACCGATTCTCCGCGTTGGGCGCGCACCATATACGGTGCCAGCAAGGCGTACGTGCCTGGCGTGAACACCCGTTCCGGCATCTGGCCGCATACCTCCTCGGGCGTGCGCTGCAACCAGCGCGCATGCGTGACGTTGCAGAAGGTGAAGACGCCGTCGGGGTTGATGTGCGACACCAGCAGCGGCGCGTTGTCGAGCACGAGCTTGAGCGCGCGTTCGCTGCGCGCCAGGGCCAGCTCGGCGGCGGTGCGCGCCGTCAGATCCTGCAGCACCGAGAAATAGCCGCGCAGCGTGCCGCGATCATCGTAGTCAGGAAAGTAGTGGCCGCTCAGGTAGCGGGGCACGCCCGTGCGCATGGACGTGATCTCGAACTGCACGGGGTAGCCGGCCAGCACTTCGGTCATGTAGGGCAGCAGCGTGCGGTAGTCCTCAGGGGCGTAGATGTCGCGCACGTGGCGGTCGAGCATCTCGCCTTCACTGCGGCCGAAGGCTTCGAGCAGGGTGCGGCTCGCAAAGCGGACGATGCCGTCGGAGTCGACGTAGCTGAGCTGCGCGGGCACGTTGTCGGCCACCAGGCGCAGTTGTTCGCGGCTCGCGCGCAAGGCATCACGGCGGCGTTCCAGGCTTTCGTTTGCGGTACGCAGCGCGCGTTCGGACGCGGCCAGCCGGTTGGCAAACGGCCGCACCGTCAGGCGGATGACCAGCACGCTGGCGATCATCAGGCACAGCATGAAGGCGCCGAGCCGCTCGAACTGCACGCGCATCGGGGCGTACAGCTCGGCGCTCGCGATCTTGCTGATCAGCGCCAGGCCCGTGTGGCCGATGGGCGTGTAGCTGAACGATGTCGGCATGCCGTGGATGTCCTGCCACTGGCCGTAGCCTGCCTCGCCCGCTAGCGCCAAGCGCGACGGCAGCGGCCGGCGGTCGACCGTAAGAGCCGGCAATTCGAACACGTACGCATCGAAGCGCTGCGGAAACGACATTGCACGCCCACGCGCATCAAAGCCCGACATCGCCAGCGTTTCGGTCTTTCCGATGCCGCGCTCGTTGGCGTAGCGGCCGGTCATGTGGGCGAGCGGTTGCTCTGCGACCAGCCAGCCGATCTGCATGCCGTCTGCCATGACGGGCGTTTCTGTGCGCATGGCAAATCCGTGTACCCATTGCAGCGTGACGCGCTCGGGCGCGAGGCCGGCGTGCAGCCGAATCGACAGCTCGGGCTCAAGCGTTTGCGTGCCGAGACTGACGATGCCCTCGCCCGCCAGCGTACGCAGTTGCAGGTACGAGTACCCTTGCTGGCGATACGCCTGCAGCGCGCTCTCGCTGCGCAGGCGCGCCGCATTGTCGGTGGGATGGCGCAGCACTTCCTGGATGTACGTGGCGGCGGCCACCAGGCGCGGGTTTTCCGCGCGCATGTCCAGCAGTTGGTCAAGCTCTTCAGCGTAGCTGGATAGGGCCCGCGCCCGCGCGGTGCCGAATGTCAGGCCGACGCTGTCCACCTGGATGATGAACGCCGTGATGGTCGCTCCCAGGCCTGCAAGTACCACGCAGCCGCCGCTGATCCACACGATGGTGTCTTCCGGCGACAAGCGCAGGCGCAACACGCCCGGCTGCCGGACCACCGCAACGCACAGCACGCCCATGACCACCAGCAGCGTGCAGATGGCCGCTACGTCCGAGGCGCGCCACACCAACCACGCCGGGTACAGATATTCGAGCGCCATGGCGCGGCCAAGCAGGTCGCCCGCGCAGAGCAGCATCGCCAGGCCGACCAAGCCCCAGAACCACCGCGCGCGGTGCGGTTTGCGCAACGTCGGCACAAGGCTCAGGGCCGTCGCCGATGCGGCCATCGCCAGCGCGTGGCTGGGGTGCATGCCGCCAATCCATCCGGTCACCCATTGGCGGTCCAGCCATGTGTGCATGCCCGGAAAGTCGAGCCCGATCGGCCATCCCGTGATCATCTCGGCCAGCCGCAGCGTGGACAGCACCGCCACCACGCCGCCCAGCCCCCGGGCCACCGGATCTGCCCAGCGCACATTCGGCCGTACCGTCCCGACGAGCAGCGCAGCCAGCCCCGCGCCAAGCAGGGTCAGGTTGACGCCGGTGGCGAACACGATCAGCAGCCGATCGCTGCCGAGCTTCACTGCCCACGGCCAATGCCGCAGCCAGCCGACCATCACGGTCAGCCCAACAAGGACGAGGAGGAAGCCGATGCCGCCGGCGATGGCGACAAGCGGCCGGCGAGGAACCATGCGGGTGACGCGTAAGCGGGAGGTTTCTGGGCGGATGTCTTCTAACCGGAAGATCGGCCGAAAACCGCGCCGCTTGAGCGTTTCCACCCCAATGGGTGGGCCGAATTGCCATGTCTGCAATGTCGAGTGATCGAAGCGCCCGTGAAAGCGATGCGCGACGCACGTCGGGTCTTCTCCCGTGCCGTCACGCAAGTTGGCTACACTGCCCGGACATCGCAGAAATCGCTACAGGAGCCGTCAATGAGCATCGTCGTCAGCAAGGACACCGAAGGCCTTTTTCGCCACAAGGTCACCTTTCCCGAAGGCGTGACCTACACCGATGTGCCCAAGCCGACTGGCGAGGGCAGTGCGCCCGACCCGCACGCCTACTTTGACGCGGCCCTGGCCAGCTGCAAGGCGCTGACCGTCACGCTGTATGCGCGCCAGCGCAAGTACCCGCTCGATTCGATTGACGTGGCTGTGGAGCACGACGGCACCCAGGAACGCCAGGGCCGCTACAAGCTGCGCACCGTGCTGACCCTGCACGGCAACCTGACCGACGAGCAACGCGCCGACCTGCTGCGCGTGGCCGGCAAATGCCCCGTTCACAAGCTGATGACCGAGGTCGAGATCAGCGTCGACACCGAACTCGCCGAGCACGCCTGAGGAGGCTTCCGTCATGACTTCCATCCAGCACATCATTGGCCCGCACGTGCGGGACCTCGGCGGTTTCTCGGTCAAGCGCGTGCTGCCCTCGGCAGCGCGTCAGACGGTGGGGCCGTTCATCTTCTTCGATCACATGGGCCCGGTGGATTTCGCCCCCGGCGAGGGCATCGACGTGCGCCCGCACCCGCACATCGGGCTGGCCACCGTCACGTACCTGTTTGACGGCAGCATGGTCCACCGAGACAGCCTCGGCAGCGTGCAGACCATCACCCCCGGCGACGTGAACTGGATGACGGCCGGCAACGGCATCGTCCACTCCGAGCGTTCCTCGCCGGAAGGGCGCGAAAAGGGCGCGCGCATGCACGGCATCCAGACCTGGGTGGCGCTGCCGAAGGACCAGGAAAAGGTCAACGCCAGCTTCGCGCACCATGCGGCCGAGACGCTGCCCAAGCTGGAGTGCCCAGGCGTGCAGGGCGTGGTCATCGCGGGAGATGCGTTCGGGCTGACGTCGCCGGTGAAGGTGAGTTCGCGCACGCTGTATGTGGCGCTGGAACTCGCGGCCGGCGCATCGCTGGTGATTCCGCCTGAGCATGCAGACCGTGGCCTGTATCTGGTCGACGGCGCCGTCACCATCGACGGCGAGGCGCTCGACCCGCAGCACCTGGCCGTGCTGGAGCCCGGCGGCGACGTGACGCTCACCGCGCAGGCATCGTCACGCGTGATGCTGCTGGGCGGTGCCCCGACCGATGGCCACCGTCACATCTACTGGAACTTCGTCGCCAGCGACAAGGCCGACATTGAAGACGCCAAGCAGCGCTGGGAGAGCGACGCCTTCGCTCACGTGCCCGGCGAAACGGAGCGCATTCCGCTGCCGTCCAAGTAAGACCGGGCGATCGATCAGGCAGCCTGCGCCGGTCGTGCACAGCGCACGATCGCGCGGACCTGCTTGGCGATCGGCTCCGGCACCGGCTGCTTGCCGTCGAGCACCGCTTCAATCCACCGCGCCGTTGCCGCCACGTCTGTCCCCACGGGCAGCTCAGGCGGTGCGTCGCTTGAACCTTCCACCGCTTCGATCACCGTTTCGTGCGCGCCGTCGTGCAGCCACTCCACCGCGCTGCCGCGCCGCGCATCGGCCACTGCCTCGCCTTCGGTGCCGCGCGCCAGCAGCACGTTGGCCGGATGACGCAGGAAGTAATCGGTGAGCGTGTCGCGGTATTCCGGGTGCGTGTAGCTGACCAGCCGTAGCGCCTCGTGCGGCGCGTGCCCGCCGACGGGCTGCAGCATCTTCACCACCGTGTGGGCGGAATTGCGCAGGCCGACGATCTCGCGCTTATCCAGCAGTGCCGTCAGTTCGGGAGAGAGCACGTCGATCGGCACATAGGCCAGGCGATCGCGCTCCAGGCGCTCGCGGGCGTCGTCCATGTGTTCGCAGAGGGGCCAGCCGAGCGCTTCGAACAGCGCAGCCGTGGTGACGCGGCCGTCGAAGCGGCGGATGCCATGCACCAGCACCGGCACACCTTCGCGCGCCAGCAGCTTGGCCAGCAGCGGCACCAGGTTCGGCTGGCGGCGGGCGCCGTTGTAGCTGGGGATGACGACTGGCAACGCATGCTCGGGCGTGTCCGGCGCCGGCAGCGGCCGGCAATGCGCATGCGTGGCTTCGAGCATGCCGTCGAGTTCTTCCGGGGTCTCGCCTTTGATGCGGTAGGCCATGAGGATGGCGCCGAGCTGCACGTCGGAGATGCGGCTTTCCAGCATGGCCGTGAAGAGCGCACGGGCATCGTGCTTGACCAGCGCGCGGGCGCCGTCTGCGCCGCGGCCAATTTCCTTGATGAAGCGGGCAGCGGGGAAGGGGGCGTTCGCGAGAGCGTCTTCAGCGGCGGTGTCGGGGAGGATGGGAGGGGCAGGCATTGTTCATGGCGCGGGTGATGGGCTCGGGGGTGATCATAGCGCTGTGGGTTGCGCGCTGGCGCCATGTCGTGGTGTTTTTTGCCCTGGTGGTGCATCCCTTGTTTCATCCCCTGCCGGGGCATGAAACAGGAGATGGACCACCAAGGTAAAAACAACAAAGCCATCCCCACAGCGAATCAAGCCGCCTCCGCCACCGGATGCCTCTGCTTCCGATACAGAAAATCCAACACCGCCGTCCGGTAAGCGTGATAAGTCGGATCCTCCGCCAACGCCATCCGATCCCGAGGCCGCGGCAAATCCACCGTCAACACCTCACCAATCGTCGCAGCCGGCCCATTCGTCATCATCACGATGCGGTCCGCCAGCAGCACTGCTTCATCCACATCGTGCGTGACCATCACCACCGTGCTGCCGGTTGCGGCAACGATCTTCAGCAGCTCATCCTGCAGATGCGCCCGCGTGAGTGCATCCAGCGCGCCAAAGGGCTCATCCATCAGCAGCACCTTCGGCTCCATGGACAATGCGCGAGCGATCCCGACACGCTGCTTCATCCCGCCCGAGATTTCATGCGGATGCTTCTGCTCGGCATGCGACAAGCCGACCAGTGCCAGCGCCGCATGCGTGCGATCACGCAACTGCGCTTTGGTCTCGCTCTTGCCGAAGACGCGCTCGACGGCGAGATACACATTGTCAAAGCACGTGAGCCACGGCAGCAGCGAATGGTTCTGAAACACCACCGCCCGATCCGGCCCCGGCCCGGCAATCTCGCGCTCGGCCAGGATCAGTCCGCCGCTGGTCGGCCGCGTCAGCCCGGCGATGAGATTGAGCAACGTCGATTTACCGCAGCCCGAGTGCCCGATGAGCGCGATGCACTCACCGCGCGCAACCGTCAGGTTGATGTCGCGCAGGGCGACGAACGGGCCGCGCTTGGTCTTGAACGTCTGCCCGACGTTTTCAATGCGCAGGATTTTGTCTGTCATGGCGATCCCCATTTCGCTCAAACCGCGTCGTACGAGAAGCGCCGCGCAATCGCCAACAGCGCGTGCTCGAGCAGCAAGCCCACCACGCCAATCACGAAGATCGCGATGACGATGTGTTCGACCTTCAGGTTGTTCCACTCATCCCACAGCCAGAAGCCGATGCCGACACCGCCGGTCAGCATTTCCGCTGCCACGATCACCAGCCACGCCGTGCCGATGGACAGCCGCACGCCCGTCAACATGTACGGCAGCACTGCAGGAAACAGCACGCGCGTGAACACTTTCCATTCAGAAAGGTTCAGCACGCGCGCCACGTTCAGGTAGTCCTGCGGCACGCGCGTCACGCCCACGGCGGTGTTGATCACCATCGGCCAGATCGAGCAGATGAAGATCGCCCAGATGGCCGCCGGGTTGGCCGACTTGAACAGCAAGAGGCCAATCGGCAGCCACGCCAGCGGCGACACGGGCCGCAGCAGGCTGATGATGGGCGAGGCCATCGCATTGAGAAACGCAAAGCGCCCGATCAGGAAGCCCGCCGGAATGCCAATGACTGCAGCCATGCCGAAGCCCGCACCCACGCGCGCCAGCGAAGCGAGCACGTTCCAGCCCACGCCCTGGTCATTCGGGCCATTGCGGTAGAACGGATCGGCAAACAACGCGACCGCTGCTTTCCACGTCACCGCTGGTGTCGGCAATGCGGGGATGGCCGTGGCAATGCCCTGCCACGCCAGTACAAACAGAACCAAGCCCAGCACGGGCGGAAAGCCGCGCACCACGGCGGCGACAAACCAGTCGCGCACGGCAAAGCGGCGGCTTTCAGGGGCGGCGTCGGACTGCACGCCGGACAACGTTTTGACGAGCGTGTTCATGTCGGGCTCCATCGATGTGAGGGACCGCAATCAGAAATTCGGAAGGCCGGAGGCGTCAGGCTTTCAGCTTGAAGCCGTCCGCATACGCGGCAGGGTTCTTCGCATCCCACACCACGCCGTCGATCAACTTGGCCGTGCGCATGTCGCTCTTGGGCGGCGGCGTGCCGGTGGCGGTTGCCGCCTGCTTGAAGATGTCCACGCGGTTGACCTGCTTGGCCACGGCCAGGTAATCCGGATGCGCCTTCAGCAGGCCCCAGCGCTTGTGCTGCGTGAGGAACCACATGCCGTCCGACAGGTACGGAAAGTTGACCGCGCCGTCGTGATAGAAGCGCATCGGGTCCGGGTCGTCCCACGTCTTGCCCAGACCATTCGTATAGCGGCCGAGCATGCGGTCGAGAATGATGTCCATGTCGGTGTTGACGTAGGACTTGGCGGCAATGGTCTCGGCCGTCTTGCGGCGGTTCGATGCGGATGCATCGATGAACTTGCTTGCCTCCAGCACCGCTGCCGTGAGCGCACGCGCGGTGTTCGGATACTTCTGCACGAACTCCGCCGTGGTGCCGAGCACCTTCTCGGGGTGGTCTTTCCAGATGGCCTGTGTGGTCTCGGCGGTAAAGCCGATGTTGTCTGCAATCGCGCGGGCACCCCACGGCTCGCCCACGCAGTAGCCATCCATGTTGCCCACCCGCATGTTCGCGACCATCTGCGGCGGGGGCACGGTGATCGCCTTCGCGTCCTGCAGCGGGTGGATGCCGTGCGCGGCCAGCCAGTAGTACAGCCACATCGCATGCGTGCCGGTCGGGAAGGTCTGCGCGAACACATATTCGCGCTTGTCTTTCGCCATGACGGCCTTCAACGACGCCCCATCCTTGACGCCCGCTTCCTTGAGCTTGGACGACAGCGTGATCGCCTGGCCGTTGTTGTTGAGCGTCATCAGCACGGCCATGTCTTTCTTGGGGCCGCCAATGCCGAGCTGCACGCCGTAGATCAGGCCATACAGCACGTGCGCCGCATCCAGATCGCCCGACACGAGCTTGTCGCGTACGCCGGCCCACGAGGCTTCTTTCGACGGCGTGATCTTGATGCCGTACTTCTTGTCGAGGCCGAGCGTGGATGCCATGACCACCGAAGCACAGTCCGTGAGCGGGATGAAACCCACCTTCAGTTCCGTCTTCTCGGGCGCATCGGAGCCGGCGGCCCAGGCCCCGGCACGCACCAGCGGATCGATCAATGCCACGGCACTGCCTCCTGCAATCGTCGCCGCGGCTTTCATGATGCTGCGGCGCTTCGGGTTGATCGGGTTGACGAGAGCGTCGGTCTTGTCTGGCGCGGCCATCCATGGCTCCAAAGAAAAAGCGTCCCGACGCGCGACCGCCGCCCATCCGAAAGAGGGGCGCGCTGCCGTGCATCGGGACGCCGTTGTCCCGTGCCGGTACCCACGTTGGCACCGGCTTCGCAGCGACACTTGCAAGGGGTATGCCAACGTTGAGCGATGCATGCTGGCGTTTCGCGTTCCGATCTCCACGCGCCGAGCTTTTTTCTCGGCGTTCCAAGTTCAGAACTCGGCGCGTGAGGCTTTTAGCTCGGCGGTTGAGGCTCGGAACTCGGCGCGTGAGGCTTTTAGCTCGGCGGTTGAGGCTCGGAGCTCGGCGTGTGAGGCTTTTAGCTCGGCGTGCGAGGCTTTTAGCTCGGCGTGCGAGGTTCGGGACGCCGCGCGCGACTGGTGCGTTTCCAGCGCCGGAGTTGTGCGGCGCACCAAAACTGGGCGGCGGCCCGACCGCTCAGCCAGCCATCACATCGATCACGCGTTGTGCGGCTTCCACCAGCTTGATGTTGCGATCCATCGCCATCTTGCGCAGGCGCTTGAAGGCGTCGTCTTCCGACAGGTTCATCTGCTTCATGAGCATGCCCTTGGCGCGCTCCAGGACCTTGCGCTCGGCGAGTTGCGTCTTGGCGGTGTCCAGCTCGGCACGCAACTCACGCTCGTGTTCGAAGCGGGCATAGGCAACGTCCAGCACGGCCTTCACACGCGTGGGCTTGATGCCGTCGACGATGTAGGCGGTGATGCCGGCGGCAAACGCCGTCTTGATGCGCGTGGCGTCGTCGTTGTCGGTGAACAGCACGATGGGGCGCGGAGCATGCTGCGTGGCCACGCAGACGTGCTCGATGGTGTCGCGCGCGGCCGATTCGGAGGCGACGATCACCATGTCGGGCTGGGTCTCGGCGATGCGGTCGGGCAGCGTCAGGTCGGCATCCGCCAAGCCGACGTCCACGAAGCCGGCCTCGGCCAGCCCGGTGCGGATCAGCTCCAGATTGATCTGTTCGGCGTCGAGCGGATCGCGCACCAGCAGCACGCGCATCGGCGCGGCCGGGTGGTTGGCAGCGGGCGGGGCGGATGGGGTGGGCGGTTTCGCTTGCATGGTGCAAAGTGGGGCAGGGTGCACGTCGCTTATGCAAGAACCGCGCCGGGGCGGTGCGGGTGTATCCTCGCAAACTCGTCGGTCGCCGGGGGGCGGTGGCCGCAGTTTCCCACCTGTTCCAATCCAGCTTAGTCCGAGGAGACCCGCATGACCGATTTCGTCGTCACCCCGCCCGCCGTCAATGGCATTCCCGTGCGTGGCGGGCATGGCCAGTTTCCGGTGCGCCGTGTGTACTGCGTCGGCCGCAACTACGCCGCCCATGCGCGCGAGATGGGTTCCGACCCCGACCGCGAACCGCCGTTCTTCTTCTGCAAGCCGGCCGACGCCGTGCGCTACGTTGCCGACGGCGAGACCGGCCAGTTCGTCTACCCGACTGAAACCAAGGATTGCCACTACGAGATCGAACTCGTGGTTGCCATCGGCACGGGCGGGCGCGACATCGCCGTGGAAACGGCAGCCAACCATGTCTACGGTTACGCCATCGGCCTGGACATGACGCGCCGCGACCTGCAGAACGCTGCCAAGAAGGGCGGCCGCCCGTGGGAGACCGGCAAGGCGTTCGACGGCTCGGCCCCCATCGGCCCGATCGTGCCGGCCAAGGATGTGGCCCACCCGGACAAGGGCGCCGTGACGCTGTCGGTCAACGGCCGCGAACACCAGCGCGGTGATCTGTCGGACCTGATCTGGTCGGTGCCGGAAACCATTGCGTATCTGTCGCGCCTGTTCGAGCTGCGCCCGGGCGATCTGATCTACACCGGCACGCCCGAAGGCGTCGGCCCGGTCGTCGTCGGCGACCTGATGGTCGGCAAGATCGACGGCGTGGGCGAGCTGCACGTGAAGGTGATTTGATAGACCCGCTAGAAGAGTCAGAAGCCATGTCGATCAAGCTGTACAACTATTTCCGCAGTTCGGCGTCATTCCGCGTGCGTATTGCCCTGGAGGTCAAGGGCCTGCCGTACGACTACGCGCCGGTCCACCTGCTCAAGGGCGAGCAACTGGCCCCCGACTTCGTCAAGCTGAACCCCGATGCGCTGGTGCCCGTGCTGTGCGATGGCAACGACGTGCTGAACCAGTCTTTGGCCATCGTCGAGTATCTGGAAGAGACGCATCCCGAGCCCACGCTGCTGCCGGGTTCGGCGAGTAATCGCGCGCACATCCGCGCGATCGCGCTGGCCATTGCATGCGAGATCCATCCGCTCAACAACCCACGCGTGCTGAAGTATCTGAAGCACATGTTCAACGTGGAAGAAGAGGCGCGCAACGAGTGGTATCGCCACTGGGTGAAGCTGGGGTTTGCGGCGTTGGAGACGCGGCTGTCACAGTCGCCGCTGACCGGTGCCTACTGTGTTGGCGACACGCCAACGCTGGCCGACGTGTGCCTCGTGCCGCAGGTGTTCAACGGCAAGCGGTTCGATGTGGCGGTGGAAGATTACCCGACGCTTGCGCGCATCTTTGCGCACTGTATGGCGCAGGAGGCGTTTCAGCGGGCTGCGCCTGCGGCGCAGCCGGATGCGGTTTCCGCGTAATTTGTAGCGGTACTGTGCAAAACAAAACGCCCTGATCAAGTCAGGGCGTTTCTACGTTGGAGCGTTGCGCGCGAGGGTGGTCAACCCAACAACGCATCCGCAAATTCGCGCGCGGAAAACGGCTGCAGGTCCTCAACCTGCTCGCCCACGCCGATGAAGTACACCGGCACCGGCCGCTGCCGCGCGATGGCGGCCAGGATGCCGCCCTTGGCGGTGCCGTCCAGCTTGGTGACGATCAGGCCCGTGAGGCCCAGCGCTTCGTCAAAGGCTTTGACTTGCGCGAGGGCGTTCTGCCCCGTGTTGCCGTCGATCACCAGCAGCGTTTCGTGCGGCGCCGTGGCCATCGCCTTGGCGGTCACGCGGCGCACCTTCTTCAGCTCTTCCATCAGGTGCAGCTGCGTCGGCAGGCGGCCAGCGGTGTCCGCCATGACGATGTCGATGCCGCGTGCGCGTGCGGCGTTTACTGCATCGAAGATCACGGCGGCGGGGTCGCCCGATTCCTGCGCCACGACCGTGACGTTGTTGCGCTGTCCCCAGATCACGAGTTGCTCGCGCGCGGCGGCACGGAACGTGTCGCCTGCGGCCAGCAGCACCGATTGACCGTAGGTCTGGAAGTGCTTGCACAGCTTGCCGATGCTGGTCGTCTTGCCGGCGCCGTTCACGCCCGCGATCATGATCACCATCGGCTGCTCGCGGCCGAGCACCATGGTTCTTTCCAAGGGGTGCAGCAGCTCGACCAGCAGGTCACGCAGGGCGGTCTTCACGCCTTCGGCGGTTTCGATGCGCTGTGCCTTGATGCGGCGGCGCAGTTCGCCGAGCAGGTATTCGGTGGCGTCGACTCCGGCGTCGGCCATGAGCAGGGCGGTCTCCAGCTCTTCGAACAGCGCTTCGTCCACCTTCACGCCCACGAACAGCGTGGTCAGGCCCTTGCTCGTCTTCGACAGGCCGGAGCGCAGGCGTGACATCCAGCCCTTGCGCGCCTGCTCGATCACAGCAGGCGTCGGCACGGTTTCGATATCGTCGGCTTGCATGTCGAGTGGAGGCTGCACGGCAGGCGCGTCCGGCACGGCAATGTGGACCGGCGCAGCGACAGGTCCGGGAGCAGGTGCAGCGACGGGCTGGGGTGCGGCAACCGGGGCGGGAACGGGAGCGGGGCCTGGGATGGCAGCCGGGGCAGGCGCCTGCGCGGCTTCGGGCGCCGCTGCGGGCGTGGGTTCGGCGGCCGGTTGCGGCTCTGCCTTGCGCTTTTTCCAGAAACTAAACATCGTAAAAGGCAGTCTATTTCGCCGTTAGAATCAAGCGTCGAATTTTATCAGACAGCCCTTATGCGCTCTTCCATGCGAATCGTTTCAAACCGGGCCCGGTCGCGCGTCTGGCAATTGGCCGCGATGGCCTTGGCGGCGGGCCTGCTGGCCGGCCATGTTGGCGCGCAGGAGCTGGCCGCTGCACCGGGCCGTCCGGTGGCCACAGCCAGCAGTGCCAAAGTAGGTGCCAGCCAGTCCGACACGCACGAATACAAGCTGCCCAACGGGCTGCAGTTGATCATCAAGGAAGACCACCGCGCCCCCACCGTGGCGCACATGGTCTGGTATCACGCCGGCAGCATCGACGAGCACAACGGCACCACGGGTGTCGCCCACATGCTTGAGCACATGATGTTCAAGGGCACCAAGGCAGTTGGCCCGGGCGAGTTCTCCCGCCGCGTGGCTGCCCTGGGTGGCCGTGAAAACGCCATGACCACGCGCGACTTCACGATGTACTTCCAGCAGATCGAGAAATCGCACCTGGCCGATGTGATGGGGCTCGAAGCCGATCGCATGGCCAATCTCCAGCTGACCGACAAGGAGTTCAAGCCGGAGATGAACGTGGTGAAGGAAGAGCGCCGCATGCGCATCGACGACTCCGCCCGTTCCACTGTCTATGAGCAGATGCTCGCCACGCTGTTCAATGCCGCGCCGTACCGCAACCCGACCATCGGCTGGCCGGGCGACCTCGACACGATGACGGTGCAGGACGCCCAGAACTGGTACCACGCCTGGTACACGCCCAACAACGTCACCGTGATCGTCGCGGGCGATGTGAAACCCGACGAAGTCTTCCGCCTCGCGCAGCGCACCTACGGCAAGCTCAAGCCGCATGCACTGCCGCGCCGCTATGCGCAGGAGGAGCCCAAGCAGATCGGCGTGAAGCGCATCTGGGTGAAGGCGCCGGCCGAGAATCCGTACGTTGTGCTGGCCTACAAGGTGCCGCGCCTGAGCGATGTGGAAAAAGACGTCGATCCGTATGCGCTGGAAGTCCTGTCGGCCGTGCTCGATGGCTATGACAACGCGCGCCTGCCGAGCCAGCTCGTCAAGGGCGAAAAGCGCATCGCCGACGATGTCAACGCCGGCTACGACGGTCTGAACCGCGGTCCGTCGATTTTCCTGATGGACGGTACGCCCGCCGACGGCCACACCACCGCCGAGATCGAACAGGCGCTGCGCGGGCAGATCGAGCGCATCGCCAAGGAAGGCGTGACCGATGCCGAACTGAAGCGCGTGAAGGCACAGGTTGTGGCCGCGCAGATCTACAAGCGCGACTCGGTCTTCGGTCAGGGCATGGAGATCGGCATGAACGAGATGAGCGGCCTGTCGTGGCGCTCCATCGATCGCCAGCTTGAGAAGATCAAGAGCGTGACGTCGGCGCAGATCCAGCACGTGGCGCAGACGTACTTCAGCGAAGACAACCTCGTCGTTGCCACGCTGCTGCCGCAACCGATCGATCCCAACAAACCGGCGCGCAAGCCCGTTCCCGGCATGCGCGATGAAGGAGGGCTGCGTTGATGCGCGCCATGTCTCTGACCCTCAAGACGGCGCTGGTCGCCATTGTTGCAGCGGCGGCCCAGAGTGCCCTGGCCGCGCTGCCCATCGAACACTGGACGGCGACCACTGGCGCGCGCGTGTACTTCGTACCAAGCCCGTCGATTCCGATGCTGGACATCAACCTCGACGTGGATGCGGGTTCGCGCTATGAGCCGGCTGCCAAGGTGGGCCTGGCCTCCCTCACAGCGGGCATGCTCGACAAGGGCGTCGCGGCGCAGGGCAACGCGCCCGCCCGCGATGAAGCGGCGATTGCCGACGCGTTCGCCGATGTGGGCGCGAGCTTTGGCGGCGGTGCCGGTGGTGACCGCACGAGCCTGCGCCTGCGCACGCTGTCCGACCCCGTTGAGCGCGGCCCGGCCATCGCGCTGATGACGCAGATCATTTCAGCGCCGACCTTTCCGGACGCCGTCCTCGCGCGCGACAAGCAGCGCCTGGTGGCTGCGATCCGCGAATCGTTGACCAAACCGTCGGTGCTCGCCGAGCGCGCATTCGGCAAGGCCATCTACGGCACGCATCCGTACGGGCAGACCGCTGCGCCGGAAACGGTGGAGAGCATCACGCGCGACGACATCGTGCGCTACTACCAGGCCAACTACACGGCTAAGCGTGCCGTGGTGACGCTGATCGGCGCGATCAGCCGCCAGGAAGCCGAGGCCATCGCCGAGCAGATCACGCGCGGCCTGCCAGCTGATGGCGCCACGCCGCCGGCGCTGCCTGACGTGAAGATGCCGCTGGCCAAGGCGGAGACGATCCGCATTCCGCATCCGGCGCAGCAGGCGACCATCATCCTCGGGCAACCGGGCATCGCGCGTGGCGACAAGGATTACTTCCCGCTGCTGGTCGGCAACTACGTGCTCGGTGGAGGCGGTTTCAGTGCGCGGCTGACGAACGAAGTGCGCGAGAAGCGCGGCCTGACGTACAGCATCGGCAGCTACTTCGCGCCCGCCGCGCAGCCCGGTCCGTTCGAACTGGCACTGCAGACGCGCAAGGACCAGACCGAGGAGGCGCTGGGCGTGGTGCGTGACACCGTTGCCAAGTTCGTCGCCGATGGCCCGACCGACGTGGAGCTAAAGGCGGCCAAGGACAACCTCGTCAACGGCTTCCCGCTGCGCCTGGACAGCAACCGCAAGCTGCTGGACAACGTGGCCAACATCGGCTGGTACAACCTGCCGCTCGACTACCTGGATACCTGGACGCAGCGCATCGCGGCTGTCACGCGTGACCAGGTGCGTACGGCATTCCAGCGCGCGCTGCAGCCGCAGACCATGGCGACGATCGTTGTGGGCGGTCCGGAGAAGGCCGCCGCGAATTGACGCACGGGGTCTTTATCCGAAAAACCGGCGGCATTTCCCGCCGGTTTTTGTTTGCGCTCGTTTTATGGGGCAACAGCCCCTAAAATCGCGCCCATGGCACCTCGTACCCCCAGCTCCAAAGGCCCCAAGGCCAAGACCGCCACGTCGCATGCGCGCGCACCTCAGCAGGTGCGCATCATCGGCGGGCAATACAAGCGCACGCCGCTCCCGGTGGTCGACGCCGACGGCCTGCGCCCGACCAGCGACCGCGTCCGCGAAACCGTCTTCAACTGGCTTGGTCATGACCTGACCGGCTGGCGCTGCGCCGACATCTTTGCCGGCACCGGGGCGCTCGGCTTTGAGGCGGCTTCGCGCGGCGCTGCGCACGTGACGCTCGTGGAAAACCACGCCCAGGCTGTGCGCGCGTTGCACGCCATCCGCGACAAGCTGGGCGCACGCATGGTCGACATCGTATCGGGCGACGCCTTTGCCTGGCTCGCTCGCCAGCCCGATGCGGCGCTCGATGCTGTGTTCATCGATCCGCCGTTTGCACAGGACTGGACGTTACGCGCGTTGGAAGCCGCGGCCCGGGTGGTCAAGCCCGGCGGCGTGATCTACGTTGAAGCGGCGCAGCAGCTGGCGGATGTGAGTGCTGATTCACATGGTGGCGAGCCGGCCGCCAGCATCGGGCTACCGGCTGACCTGGTGCTCCACAAATACCTGCGCGCCGGTGCGGTGCATGCACATTTGCTGCTCCGCAAAAACGGTTAAACTACGCCGCTCGCAGCCGATGCATGAGCATCGGGCGGCACCTGCAATGCGGGTGCGCTCGATCGATATCGGCGGCACAGGCGGCAGGCTCGGGACCTGCCGCGCTCGATAACGCAACGGTGTCCGAATGCAGTACCGGCGCGGCCATGTCCCACGCCGACGCTTACGGATGCTCTTTTCCCCTTGGTGGAGGAACCATGGTGATCGCGGTTTATCCCGGCACTTTCGATCCGTTCACGCGCGGCCACGAAGACCTCGTGCGGCGTGCGTCCAACATCTTCGACGAGCTGATCGTCGGGGTGGCGCAGAGCCCCAACAAGCGGCCGTTCTTCGCGCTGGAAGAGCGCATCGAGATCGCCCGTGAAGTGCTCGGCCATTACCCCAACGTGCGGGTCGAAGGATTTTCCGGTCTCTTGAAAGATTTCGTGCGCAAAAACGGCGCGCGCGTCATCGTGCGGGGCCTGCGTGCCGTGTCGGACTTCGAGTACGAATTCCAGATGGCCGGCATGAACCGCTACCTGCTGCCGGATGTGGAAACCATGTTCCTCACGCCGTCGGATCAGTACCAGTTCATCTCCGGTACGTTCGTCCGCGAAATCGCCGTGCTCGGCGGTGACGTCAGCAAGTTCGTGTTCCCGTCGGTCGAAAAATGGCTCAAGGAAAAGACCGGCAAGACGGAAGGGTCGGGCAAATCGGAATAAAATGACGCTTTGGCGAGCGCTGGCTCGCCGGCCATTTCAAGGAAGGCATCATGGCGCTCATAATTACCGATGAGTGCATCAATTGCGACGTATGCGAGCCAGAGTGCCCCAACGGCGCGATTTCGATGGGCCCGGAAATCTACGTGATCGACCCGGGCAAATGTACCGAATGCGTCGGCCACTTTGACGAGCCTCAGTGCCAGCAGGTCTGTCCGGTGGACTGCATCCCCAAGGACCCGGCCCATGAGGAAACGCACGAGCAGTTGATGCAGAAGTACACCCAGCTCACCTCCGCACCACCACGCGCGGCGTGAGCACACAAAAAAGAGACGGCTCTGGCCGTCTCTTTTCATTGGTGCCTACCGTCTTGTTGGCGGTGCGCCTACTGGATCGGCAGCAGATCTTCCGGCCCTTCGTAGGCATAGCCGGGCTCGCAGACGATGCGGTAGTACGGGTAATGCGGATGCGGGGGGCGCGGCACGATCGGTGTGGGCGCCACAGGTGCTTGCGCGAACGGCCTCGGGCCATTGCCGGGTTGGCGAAGTGCGCCAGCAGCCGGCGCGGGAGGCTGGCGGATCACCGGCATCGGTGTCGGATAGGGTTGCGGATAGGGCAGCGGCCCAACGTAGACGCGATGGCAGTAGCGAACGCCCTCCTGCGCAACCACCACTTTCTGCCGTTGGTCGCGGCGCGCCTGTTCGGCCGCCTGTGCCGCGATCTGGGCTTGGCGAGCGTCTTCGGCCGCCTGTGCTTTGCGACGGGCGGTTTCCATCTGCTGGACTTCGGCGGCCTCCGCGGTGGCGCGTTCGCGGGCAGCCTTCTGGTCGGCGGCCGTGGGCGTGTTGTCGATCATCGGTACGGGCTTCGCGCGCGTGCCGCAGGGGTGGTCGGAATAGGTCGTCTGACCGTTCTCGTTGCAGCGATACACCTGCGCGTGCGTTGGCAGGCTAGCCGCAGCCAAGCCGAGCGCCAGACCCGTCAGCACGGCGGGGCGTGAGGTCAGTATGGCGAACGGTGTCATGGCGGTGTCCTCAGTGCTGGCGGATCAGTGTGCGGTATGCAGGCGCATCATCGCTTTCTCGGCGTTGCCGGCAATCAGCTCAGGCAGCGCATCGAGGCTCTGGTCGATGGCGCGGTCGATGAGGTCCTGTTCTTCCTTGCGAGGCGCTTTGAGCACGAAGTTGGCGACGTCATGCTGACCGGACGCTGCCGTGCCCGGCGGCAACAGGTTGCGCGGATGGCCGATGCCAAGGCGCAGCCGCCAGAACTGTTGCGTGGTCAGATGTGCGGCAATGTCCTTCAGGCCGTTGTGGCCACCGGATCCGCCACCGAGCTTGAGCTTGACGGTGCCGGGCGGCAAATCCAATTCGTCATGCACGACCAGGATTTCATCGGGCATCACCTTGTAGAAGCGTGCCAGCGCCACGGTGGCCAAGCCGGAGCGGTTCATGAAGGTTTGCGGCTGGAGCAGCCACACCTCGTTGCCCCAAAGGTTGGCGCGGGCTGCATAGCCGTGGAAGCGCGTCTCGTTGCGCAGCGTCACGTTGCCCATGCGCGCGAGTTGGTCGACCAGCCAGAAGCCGGCGTTGTGTCGTGTCGCCGCATATTCGGCGCCCGGATTGCCGAGGCCGACGATGAGTTTGATCATGCGATTCGTATCAGTGTCAGGTGCAGGAAGCGCCCCTTGATCGTACAAGCATAGCTGCTTTCTACAGCCTGGAGACGGGGCGGCTCGGGCCGCTCAGGCAGAAAAAAAGCCCGGCGAGACAGGCTCGGCGGGCTTTTTTCGCTCGCACCGAAGTGCGAGGTGCGGCAACTTAGGCTGCCGGCTTGTCTTCGCCTGCAGCTGCAGCGCCTTCTTCGGCGGCAGCGGACTTCTCGCCAGCCGGCACGCTGATGTTGGCAACAGCCGGGTTCTCATCGCCACCGTGGGTGAGGATGGTCACGCCCTTCGGCAGCTTGAGGTCAGCGATGTGCAGGGTCTGGCCGATTTCCAGCGTACCCAGATCCACTTCGATGAACTCCGGCAGGTCGGCCGGCAGGCACGACACTTCGACGTCGTTCAGGATGTGGTTCACGATGCCGTGGCCCAGCTTCACGCCCGGTGCGGTTTCCTGGTTCAGGAAGTGCAGCGGCACCTTGACGTGGATCTTTTCCTTGGCCGACACGCGTTGGAAGTCGACGTGCAGAACCAGTTGCTTGAACGGGTGCAGTTGGAAGTCACGCAGCAGCGCCTTTTCAACCTTGCCAGCCACTTCGATGTCGAGGATCGACGAGTGGAAGGCTTCCTTCTTCAGCGCGTGGTACAGCGCGTTGTGATCGAGTTCGATCAGCTTCGGCTCGGCGCCAGCGCCGTAAATGATGGCCGGGGTCTTGCCGGAATTGCGCAGGCGGCGGCTCGCACCAGTGCCCTGAACGCTACGCTCGAAAGCGACAACTTTCATGATTGCTCCAAACGAAAAAGACGACTCGCGACCAAGCCGTCTGGTGAACGGAGCACCATATTGCGCCCCGCAGACACCGCAGAAGAGCCGTCTAACCGACGTTTTCTGCAGTAAAGCCTTGAATTATAACAGTAAGCCGCTCGGGTGCCGAATTATTCAGCAAACAGCGACATGATCGAATCACCGCGCACGATGCGGGTGAAGGTCTCGGCCAGCAGCGGCGCAGTCGAGAGTTGGCGGATCTTGCCGCACTTGATGGCGTCTTCGCGCAGCGGGATGGTATCGGTCACGACCACTTCGTCGAGCGCCGAGTCTGCAATGCGGGCGGCCGCACCACCCGACAGCACCGGGTGCGTGCAATACGAGAACACTTGCTTGGCACCGCGTTCCTTGAGTACCTGCGCGGCTTTGCACAGCGTGCCGCCGGTGTCGATCATGTCGTCCATGATCACGCAGTTGCGGCCGTCGACTTCACCGATGATGTTCATCACCTCGGCGACGTTGGCTTTCGGGCGACGCTTGTCGATGATCGCCAGATCCACGCCGAGTTGCTTGGCCAGTGCACGTGCACGCACGACACCGCCGACGTCGGGCGATACCACCAGCAGGTCTTCGTAGTTCTTCTTGCGCAGGTCTTCGAGCAGGATTGGCGACGCGTAGATGTTGTCGACCGGGATATCGAAGAAGCCTTGGATCTGGTCGGCGTGGAGGTCCATCGTCAGCACGCGTTCGACGCCGGCGACCTCTAGCATGTTGGCCACGACCTTGGCCGTGATCGCCACACGCGCCGAACGCGGGCGACGGTCCTGTCGGGCATAGCCGAAGTAGGGGATGGCGGCCGTGATGCGGCGGGCAGACGCACGCTTGAGCGCATCGACCATCACCATCAATTCCATCAGGTTGTCGTTGGTCGGGGCGCAGGTGGATTGCAGGATGAATACGTGCTTGCCGCGCACGTTTTCCTGGATCTCGACCTGGACTTCACCATCGGAGAATCGGCCGACGAGGGCCTTGCCTAGCGGAATGCCTAGGTGCTTGACGACAGCTTCGGCGAGTTTCGGGTTGGCGTTGCCGGTAAAAACCATCAAGCCTTCGCTGCTCATCGGGGCACCTGTTTTTCGACTTCAGACGCGCCGGTCAGTTAACACCAACCGGGCTATTGCTGGAAATATGAGGAAGAAAATGGCAGGGGCGGAAGGATTCGAACCTACGCATGCCGGAATCAAAATCCGGTGCCTTAACCAGCTTGGCGACGCCCCTACACAACCTATCGGTTACCGCCTCCATTGCAGAAGCGATAACAGCAAACCTTACACAGCAAATCTTGCGAGCGGGTGATGCGTCAGACCTGCCGCACACCGACCTTCCCATTCGGAAGGCACCTGATCCGCCACCGCTTGCGCATGCTCAACGTTGTCGAACGGAGCAAATACGCAGGCGCCGGATCCGGTCATTCTTGCCAGAGGGCTGAACTGACGCAGCCAGACAAGTGCTCGGGCGATTTCGCCGTATTTCCTTTCCGCCACCGCTTGTAGATCGTTGCGACCGTAAGCGAAAACAATTTGTTGGTCAGGAAAGTCCGTAATTATGGTGAGTGGCGTATCGCGTGTCAACCCTTCATCGGAAAAAATTGCGGGGGTGGGCACATGCACGCGTGGGTGAATCACCACGAACGCAGCCGGCGGCAGCGTGATGGGCGTGAGTTCTTCGCCGATACCCTCGGCGAAGGCGTTCTGGCCGAATACAAAGAAGGGCACGTCGGCGCCGAGCTTGAGGCCGATCTTCATCAGTTGCGCGCGCGGCAGATCAAGGCCCCAAAGGCGATTGAGCGCGAGCAGCGTGGTGGCGGCATCAGACGAGCCACCACCAAGGCCTCCGCCCATCGGCAGGCGTTTCTCGATGGCGATGTCGACGCCGTAGGTGCAGCCGGTTTCCGCTTGCAGCAGGTGCGCGGCGCGGATCACAAGGTCGTCATCGGCGGGCACGCCGAGGATGTCGGTGGTGCGCACGAGGCGGCCGTCGGGGCGGCGCCCGAAATGCAGCGTGTCGCTCCAGTCGATCAACTGGAAGACGGTTTGCAGCAGGTGGTAGCCATCGGGCCGGCGGCCGACTACATGCAGGAAGAGATTGAGCTTGGCGGGCGCGGGGCAATCACGCAGCTCGACGGGGGCGGAAGACATGGCGAAGCGAGGCGTTACTGGTCGAGCACGAGCCGCACCGAGAGCGGGCCGTTGGTGCCCTGCGGGCGATCAAGATCGAGCCGGCGGATGCCGACCTTGGCACCATCGGTGTTGTTGCCGTCGTCAGTCCAGGCGACGTAGTGGACAGTCCAGCCGTTCTGCTCGATGGTTTCGGGGCGCGATTGCGCATCGCGTGCCACGCGTGCCGGTGTGCCGGGCGCGGGGCGGGCGCGCAGCCAGTCGCGCAAGCCGGAGACCGGCAGCGAAAAGCCGAGCGCATCCTGCATCAGCGTGTCGACCTCGGGGGCGCGGCGAGGCGGCTGGTTCGGCAGTTCGAGCGTGGCGCCCTGGTTGCTTTGGCTGACGATGGCAAGCGTCTGGCCCAGCGGCGACATCAACTCAAGCTGCACGTCGGGTCCGCGCTCGCGCCACAGGAAGCTGCCGACGGCGCTTTGCTCGGCGTTGTTTTGCGTGTAACGGGCCGAGAAGCGACCTTGATAACGCGTGATGTTGGTATCGGCGTCTTGTGTGCCAGCGAAGAGATCGTTGGCTGGCCGCAAGCTTGCGCAGCCGCTGAACAGCGCGCAGCCAGCGCCGAGCATCAGCGCGCCAAGCGCGTGCGCGAACCGCATTGCCATCAATTTGTACTCACGGGAACATTGGGCACCGGCTGGCCGAAGCGGCGCAGCGTGTCGCGCAGCGTGGTGTCGTTTACGTCGAGCTTGGACGCTTCGGTCCAGATCTGGCGTGCGTCGTCCTGCTTGCCCGATTGCCACAGCACTTCGCCCAGGTGCGCACCGATTTCGGCTTGCGGGGCGGTAGCCCACGCCTTGCGCAGGATGTCAGTGGCGGCGGGCAGATCGCCGCGACGGTACTTGACCCAGCCGAGGCTGTCGGCGATGTAGGGATCGTCCGGCGCCAGCGACACGGCTTTCTCCAGTAGCTCCTGCGCCTCCTGCAGGCGCACGCTGCGATCGGCCAGCGAGTAGCCGAGCGCGTTGTAGCCGATGGCCTGGCCGGGACGCAGGTCGATCACCTTGCGCAGCAGCGTCTCCATGTTGTCGTAGTGGCCGTCGTGCTCTTCGAGCATCGCCAGTTGGTACGAATACTCGACGTTATCCGGATCGTTCTTGAGCAGCTCATTGACGCGGGCGCGGGCGCGGCCGTAGGCCTTGGCGTCCATCAGCATGCCGATTTCGGCCTGGCGGATGCCGTCCATCAGGGCCTGGCGGCGCGGGCCATCGGGCACGTCTTCGGAATCGGCGACGAGTTCATCGAAGGTCTGTTGCGCCTCGTCGATACGGCGCAGCTTGCCGAGCAACTGGCCGCGCTTGATGCCGGCTGCCAGCGCGGTCTGGCCATCGGTGTCGCCATTGGCCGAACCGGTGATCTTGTCGACCCAGCCGAGCGCGCCGGCGTAGTCTCGCTTCTCCTCGGCCAACTGGGCGAGGCCCTGGTAGCCGGGTTCTGGGCTCAGGGTGGGCGACTTGGCGGTGGCCGTGACGTATTCCTTCAGGTAACGCTCGGCGTCGTCGTACTGGCGCTGCTGCAAATTCAGCAGGCCCAGGGCAAGCGTGATGCGCGCATCGTTGGGCGCGATCTTCTTGAGCGTTTCGAATTCAGCGCGCGCCTTGTCCTGCTGATTGCGCACGAGGTACATGCGGGCGAGCGCCAAGTGGCCGTCGATGGACGCTGGCGCGGCTTTCAGGAAGCTGCGCAGGCCAGTGATGGCGGCATCGGGGTCGCTGTCGGCACGCAGTTCGGCGGCGAGGATGGCGGCGTCTTCATACCCGGGACGCAGCTTGAGCGCGGTGTCCAGTTCCGTCAGTGCGCCGGCGGTGTCCTTGGCGGCGACCTTCGCGCGGGCCAAGGCCAGGTGCGTTTCGGGGCGCTGCATGTCGTGCGAGGCGATGCGCTGCAGTGCGCCTACGGCACCCGCCGGATCGCTGCTCTTGGACATCTGCTGCTGCAATTGCAGCAGGGCATCGGCACGCTGGCCGGGCGAGACCTTGTTCAACTGCGCTTGGAGCATCGGTTCGACTTCCGACCACTGACCCGTTGCCACCAGCAGGAGCTGCTGCACCTGGCGTGCCGGCATGGACGTCGGCGACAGCTCTACCCACAGGCGCGTGGCGATCAGTGCTTGCGCGGGGGAGCGCGTCAGAAACGCGATCTCGGTGGCGCGCTGGGCAAAGCGGGGGTCGCGTGTGTCTTGCGCGAGCCCGAGGTAGGTTCGGTATGCCGGTTCGACCAGCCCGCGCTGCAGCGACACTTCCGAGGCCAGCACGCGGTACATGATGTCTTCAGTGAGCGCGACGCGCGGCAAATCGGTGCGCTCGGACCTCAGCAGGCCGGGGCGTGGGCGCGAGCGTTCAATCTGGATGGCTGCGCGGCCGCCCGTGCCGCCTTCCTGCGCAGCCTGGGCAATGAGCGGGGCGCCAGCCACCGACTGCGACGACCACGCCGGCAAGCTCGTCAGCCCTCCCGCCACCAGCGCGGCCAGCAGGGCCGTTCGGCTGCGCAGGAATCGCCGCGGGCGTTGCGTCGCAGGCGAACGGGAGAGGGCGTGAGGCATGGTCTCGAAGCTCCGGATAGGGGGTCAGGGCATTGTAGCCTGACCGCTACAATCGTCCGCATCGTAAAAAAAGTTGGAGCAGCACATGGGATGGAGGTTCGATGCCTGAGTTGCCGGAGGTCGAGGTCACTCGCCTGGGCTTGCTACCGCATATTACTGGGCGACGTATCGTGCGCGCCGTGGTGCGCCATCACGGCTTGCGCTGGCCCGTCGATCCGGCGCTGCCGGAGTTGCTCGCTGGCCTGACCGTTACGCGTCTGCTGCGCCGGGGCAAATACCTGCTCATCGAATGCGTGCCCGAGGTGGAGCAGTCCGGCCGCGCCGCCGATACTGTGGGGGGCTGGCTGCTCATCCATCTTGGTATGACGGGCACCTTGCGCGTGCTGGAAACGCCCGTGCCGCCAGGCCTGCACGATCACGTCGATATCGAACTCGCCGGCGCAACTGGCGTACACGTCACACTGCGCTATCGCGACCCGCGCCGGTTTGGTGCCGTGCTTTGGCATGCAGGCGATGAAGCCGGCTTGGCCGAACACCCGCTGCTGCGCAACCTCGGCATCGAGCCGTTCGACGCGCGATTCGACGGCGACTGGATGTTTGCCCGCACGCGCGGGCGCCGGGTGGCCATCAAGTCGGCGCTGCTGGCCGGCGACATCGTGGTCGGCGTGGGCAATATCTATTGTTCGGAGAGCCTGTTTCGCGCCGGTATCCGGCCGACTACGGCGGCGGGCCGCATCAGCCGGCCACGCTATGCGGCGTTGGCCGATGCCATTCGTGCCACCTTGGCCGATGCCATCGCGCGTGGGGGCAGCACGCTGCGCGACTTTGTCGGCTCGGACGGACAAAGCGGCTACTTCCAGCTTGAAGCCTTCGTGTACGACCGCGCCGGTCTGCCGTGTCGCGCGTGCGGCACTCCGATCCGCCAGATCGTGCAGGGCCAGCGCTCCACGTTCTATTGCCCGACCTGCCAGCGCTGATCGGCCTGCGAAAGGCATCGAAAGCCGCCTGGGAACCTGGCGCTGGAGCGATCTGGCCGCCATTTCGCAAGGTTTTTGAAGTGGGGTGTGGGGCCGCCGATGGCATCCCGCAACACTTACCTGCCGGGGCTGGGGAACCTTGCGGAAAGTTCGCCCGGAAGGTGGCGGTTCACTGTATCGTTCCACCTAAATTTGTGCATTTCTGTGCCGTAATTGGGCGGTAACAGCGATGTCGAGGGGCGCGCGCATTTTTTCGCGGTCGGGTCGCGCACACAATAAGACAGAATGATGAACAACACACTGAGCACACAGTTCGAGCAGTACAGCGCCTGGCGCGCTTCGGTACTGCAATCGGTGGGGGAATTCCAGGACTGGCTGCAAGCCCAGGAGCTGTACGACGCGCAAGCTGACATGCGCGCGCAGCGAATCCGTGGCGTCCTGCGCAGCGACAAGCTCAAGGTCGCCTTCATTGCCGAGTTCTCGCGCGGCAAGAGTGAACTGATCAACGCGATCTTCTTTGCGGATTTCGGCCGCCGCATCCTGCCATCGTCCGCGGGCCGGACCACGATGTGTCCGACTGAGCTGATGTACGACGAAAGCTATCCGCCGTCGATCCGCCTGCTGCCGATCGAGACGCGTCTGCACGACGCATCGACGGCCGATTTTCGCGATGCGGGCAGCCACTGGCTGTCGGTCCCTCTCGACCCGTCGTCGCCCGAGGGCATGCTCGAAGCGTTCCGCCACGTGGTGGAAACCGTGCGCGTGCCGAAGGAAGAAGCCGAGCAGCTCGGCCTCTATAACGACGCCGATCCCGACGCCGCGTTCTCGGTGGATGCCGCCGGCACGGTCGAAGTGTCGAAGTGGCGTCACGCGATCATCAATTTCCCGCACCCGATGCTCAAGCAGGGGCTGGTGATCCTGGATACGCCGGGCTTGAACGCCATCGGTACCGAGCCGGAACTGACACTGCGGCTGATTCCAGATGCACATGTCGTGGTGTTCGTGCTGGCAGCGGACGCCGGCGTGACCAAGAGCGACCTGGAGCTGTGGCGCTCGCACGTCGGTGGTGGCCAACGCAAGGGCTGCATCGCGGTGCTCAACAAGGTCGATGGCCTGTGGGATCCGCTCAAGTCCGAAGAGGAAGTCGAGAACGAAGTCAGTCGTCAGATCATGACGACGGCGCAGGTGCTCGATATCGATGTCGAGCGCGTGTATCCGGTGTCGGCGCAGAAGGGCCTGGTGGCCAAGGTCAGCCATGACCATGAGCTGCTGGCCAAGAGCCGGCTGCTGGAGCTGGAGTCGGTGCTGTCGGATCAGCTGATTCCGCAGCGTCGCGAGATCGTCACCGAGCAAGTGCAACTGGCGGTGAAGGATATGGCCACCGGCGCGCAGCAACTGCTGCAGATGCGCCGCCGCGATATCGTCGAGCAGTTGTTCGAACTGCGCGGCCTGCGCGGCAAGAACCATACGATGGTCAAGCACATGCTGATGCGCGTGCAGGGCGAGAAGGAAGAGTTCGAGCAGAGCATCGCCAAGTTCCAGGCGCTGCGCACGGTGTTCGGCCGCCACAGCGCGGAGATCATCAAGAGCGTGCAGCTCAAGCAGATCCGCTCGACGATGCGCGAGGCGCGCGAGAAGATGAAGGAGCGCGTGTTCTCGCGCGGCCTGCGCGACGACATGGACAAGTTGTTCGGCCACCTGACCGGCCTGGTGCGTGATGCAGCGAATCGCATTGACCAACTGCACCAGATGGTTGATGGCATGTACAAGAAGTTCAACGCCGAGCACGGCTTCACGCTGTCGCCGCCGCTGCGCTTTTTGGGCACGCGCTACGACGCTGATCTGAAAGAAACGCTAATGCTGGCGCACAACCACTTTGGTGCGTTCAGCTTCCTGACCCGCCCGAAGCCGCAACTCGTGCACGGCGCGTTCTCGACGGTGGCCAGCCGCGTGCTGGATACCTTCCAGGACATGAACCGCGACATCGAGATCTGGCTGAAGTCGGTCATGACACCGCTCGAAGCGCAGGTGCGCGATCACCAGAAACAACTGCGTAAGCGTGTCGATTCGATCGAGCGCATTCACGAGGCCACCGATACGCTCGAAGCGCGCATCACCGAACTCGAAGCGTTGCTCAACACGCTCGACGAGCGCAGCGGCACGATTGCCCAGTACACCGACCGCATTCTCGCGGCTGGAACGATCCTGGAGCGGCAGTCGTTCGCGGCCTGACGCAAATCGTTGTTCACGGAGAGGGCGCCTGCGGGCGCTTTTTTCGTTCTGGTAGGATCGCCGCCAGCGCGCATCTGCTGCGCGCCGCTTCTTTCATCACACGCATGACCGCCACCCCTCGCCGCACGCGCCGCGCCGCGCAACCTGCTGCCGTTTTGCCTTCGCTTCCCGACGATTTCGCGGTGCGTGTCATCGCCTGGCAGCAGCGTCATGGCCGTCACCATCTGCCGTGGCAGAACACGGGCGATGCGTATCGCACGTGGCTCTCCGAGATCATGCTGCAGCAGACGCAAGTGAGCGCGGTGCTGGGCTACTACGCACGCTTCATCGAGCGCTTCCCGACCGTGCAGGCGCTGGCCGCTGCGCCGGCAGACGACGTGATGGCTGCGTGGGCCGGCCTCGGCTACTACACGCGCGCGCGCAACCTGCATCGGTGCGCACAGATCGTGGTGGCCGAGCACGGTGGCATCTTCCCGCGTGATCCCGACGTGTTGGTCGCGCTGCCCGGCATCGGCCGCTCGACCGCCGCGGCCATCGCCGCGTTCTCATACGGCGTGCGCGCGGCCATTCTCGATGGCAACGTCAAGCGCGTGTTTGCACGTGCGTTCGGCATCGATGGCTTTCCCGGCGACAAACGCGTCGAAGACACCATGTGGCGCATCGCTGAAACCCTGCTACCGCCGGCCGAAGGCATTCAACCTTACACCCAGGGTTTGATGGACCTGGGTGCCACCGTCTGCACGCGCGGCAAGCCGGCATGCCTGACCGGCGAACGCGCCTGTCCGCTCGAATCGCTATGCGAAGCGCGCAGTACCGGTCGCGTGATGGAGCTACCCGTGCCGCGCCCGCGCAAGGCGATACCCGAGCGCGCAGCGACACTCGTCATCGCGCTGCACGCCGACGCGGTGTTGCTGCAGCGTCGTCCGCAACGCGGTATCTGGGGTGGGTTGTGGTCGTTGCCGCTGGTGGGCGAGATGGACGACGCGCTGGACGCACATCCGCTGGATGTCGACACCGTGCGTCGTGCCGCGCAGGCATATGGCGCGGTCTCAACCTTGGAGATGGCCGGCGCGCTCACGCACACCTTCACACACTTCCGCCTGCAGATGCATCTGCTGCGCGCGGAGATTGCCGCGCCCGCTGCGCTTGGCGACGACTGGCGCTGGATACCGCTTGCACAACTCAATTCAGTGGGATTGCCTGCGCCGGTGAAGTTGGCGCTGGAGACGCTGGTGCAGCCAAGCCTGATCTAGCCAGCCCGGTCTGGCCAGGCGGATACGGCATCACAGAATGTGGTGTTGCTTCATGTAGCGATGGACGATCTCGATGCGCATGCCGGCGTCCATCAGTTCCATCAACTTCTGCTTGGCCTTGAGCGGCACCGGCAGCAGTTCGCACAGCCGATTCGCGACCCAGCTCGGGCTGTTCCACTCGTACGGTTCGACCATCGGAACGTTGCCGTCTTCGCGCGAGCCGAGCGTGGTGATGATGCGGCGAAGGGCGCCCACGCAATCGTCGAAGAGTTCGCCCTTGCAGTCTTCCACGTCGGCGCCGATGGGCTCAACCGTGCCGCGCATGAGGCCGTCTGGCGTCGTCTCGAACGACAGCACCTTGAAGCGCTGCGTGCCACGCACCTTGATCATCAGCAGGCCGAGCTGCTCCATATCGCATTCGACGATGTGGGCGATGCAGCCCACGTCAACCGGCACGGTTGTGCCGTCTGTCGTGGCGACTTCATTGCCGCGCTCGATCAGGCAGACGCCGAACGGCGTCTTGTCGCGCAGGCATGTGCGCACCATGTCCATGTAGCGGGCTTCGAAAATGCGCAGCGGGAGAAGGCCACCCGGAAACAGCACCGTATGCAACGGAAACAGCGGCAGCTCGGTGGGCAGCGGCGGCAGCGGCGAGAACGGAGAGAGAGCGATGTCTTCTTGCATGGACGGGCATTCAGCAGACGGCGGCAAGACTTTCGCGTGGCGCCGCGCAAGAAGCCGCATCCAAATGAGACTGGTCCGCGCGCGGGGTATGTCGGGCGCAGTTCAGCCGTCTACGGCCAATTCGCGGTGGCGGACCAACACATTACCATGCGCGCGGAAGTACGTGGCAAGCCGTTCCGCGATGTACACGGAACGATGCTGGCCACCGGTGCAGCCGATCGCGACGGTCAGGTAGCTGCGGTTGTCGGCGATGAAGCTCGGCAGCCACTTTTCCACGTAGGCGCGAATGTCTTCTGCCATCGCAAGTACCATCGGCTGACTTTGCAGGAAGTCGATGACAGGCTGGTCGCGGCCCGTGAGTGGGCGCAATTGCGTGTCGTAGTACGGGTTGGGCAGTGAACGCACGTCGAAGACAAGATCGGCGTCGGTCGGCACGCCATGCTTGAAGCCGAACGATTCGAACATCAACGTGATGTCGTGCGGCTCGTCGCTGATGAATTCTTTGATGTACGCGCGCAGGGCGTTCGTGCGCAGCGTGCTGGTGTCTATGCGGTGCGCTGGATCGGCCAGCGGGCTGAGCAGCTCGCGCTCCATCTCGATCGCTTCGATGAGCGAGGTGTCGAGGCCCTTGGCAGCCGCCTGCACATTGGCCGCGGTATCCGGGCGGCCGTTACGGATCGACAGCGGATGCCGGCGGCGCGTCTCGGAATAGCGCTGCACCAGCGCGGTCGTGCTCGCCGTCAAAAACAGCATGCGAACGTCGTGTTCCTTGCGCAGCACGGTGACCGTCTCGGGCACCTTGCGCAGCGATTCACGGCTGCGGATGTCAGTGGCCACGCCCAGATGCGTATAACCCTGGTCCGCCAGGTAGCGCGCCAGTTCGGGGATGAACTGCGCGGGCAGGTTGTCGACGCAGTAGTAGCCTGCGTCTTCAAGTACGTTCAGGGCGACCGATTTCCCTGAACCCGACATACCGGTGATGAGAATGATCCGCATGCCGCGAGGATAGCATCCCTGTGTTGCAAAGCAGCGGCCAACAAAAAAAGGCGACCGATGCGGCCGCCTTTTTGAAGCGAGGCTAACGGGCGCTCAGCCGTTCGAGAGGCACGCTTTCTGGGCGTTCTTGTACTCGTCGCCCTTCTTGCCCTTGTTGGCTTTGGAGCAGGCTGCCATCTTTTCCTGCTGCGTCATCGGCTTGGCGGCAGCTGCCGGCTTGTCCGACAGGCAGCCTTTCATGAAAGCCTTGCGCTCGTCGCCTTTCTTGCCGGCGGCGTCCATGTTGCATTGCTTCATCTTGTCTTGCTGCGAATTCTTGGCTGCCGGGGCGGCAGCAGGTGCGGCCGGCGCGGCTGCGGGTGCGCTGCCTTGGGCGAATGCCTGGCCAGCCAGGAACGGGAGCGCCAGGGCGCAAGCGGCAATCAGTTGTTTCATCGTCGTGTTCTCCTTGGGTACCGACAGAAGAGCGGGCGGAGACAAACCGCCACGCTCGCGATGAACGCCGCCGCGTGCGTGCTCGGCGCATTCCCTCCCACAACGGAGAGGCAGCATGTCGGGTTGACGTTTCGCAGCGAAAACTAGGGTAAAACCGACCTGGAGACGAAACTTTGTAGCGGCTTTGTTAAAGCAGACGGCCCTGGGGCGAGTGGGAAGCGGCTTCAGCCTGCATGGCGGCTCGCTGGCGGTCCATGAAGTCGCGCAACGTATCAATGCCGCGCAGGCGCAGGATGGTGTTGCGCACCGCGGCTTCGACCAGCACGGCCAAGTTGCGGCCAGCAGCCACCTGAATCTTCACCATGTGGATTGGCAGACCGAGCACATCGAGGTACTGCGAATCGAGCGGCAGGCGCTCGAATTCGCCATCGTTGCGGCGCACGAGTTGCACGATCAGCTTGATCTTCATCTTCCGGCGCACCGCCGTCTCACCGAAGATCGTCTTGATGTCGAGCAGGCCCAGGCCGCGCACTTCCAGCAGATTCTGCAGCAGCGGCGGGCAGCGGCCTTCGATAAAGTCCGGCCCCAACCGCACGAAGTCGACTGCATCGTCGGCAACCAGGCCGTGGCCGCGCGAGATCAGTTCCAGGCCCAACTCGCTCTTGCCCAGACCCGAATCGCCCATGATCAGCACGCCCATGCCGAGGATGTCGAGAAACACCCCGTGCATCGTCACGCGCGGCGCCGAGATGCGCGACAGATACAGGCGCAGATGATCAATGACGGCAGCCGAGGAAATCGGTGACGTGAACAGCGGTGTGGACGAGCGCGTGCAGCGCAGTTCCAGATCGGGCGGCGGATCGACGCCATCGGCCACCACCAGGAAGGGCGGCTCCAGCAGGATCAACTCGCCCATCTGGCGCTTGCGGTTTTCTTCCGACAAGCGTTGGTAGTAGGTGATCTCGGGCTTGCCGAGCACCTGGATGCGGTTCGGGTGGATGAGGTTCAAGTGCCCGACCAGGTCGGCTGCAGACGTCGCCTCCTTGGCGAAGTCCACGTCGAACGCGCGGTCCGCGCCCTCCAGGCCGGCGACCCACGAGAGCTTCAGATCAGCTGCGTTGTCGTCAAAGATCGATTGGGCGATGACGCCGGTCAGTTCCATAGCAGGGCACAGTGATGCCGACGGGGCATAGCGCGTTCGCAATCGGTTGCGCTTGCCCCCGATTGCGCCGCGATCAGGGCCGCCAGTCGGTCAGTAGCTGGTGAATCGCCTCGGGCGACGGCAGGGTGGCGAGGCCTTCGCGCATGTCCCGGTCGGACAGCAGTTGGGCGATTTCAGAGAGGATTTCCAGATGCTGCTGGGTGGCCTGCTCAGGCACCAGCAGAAAGATCAGCAGCGAGACAGGTTTGCCGTCGGGTGACTCAAAAGGCACCGGTTCAGAGAGGCGCATGAATGCAGCCAGCGGTTGCTTGAGCCCCTTGATCCGGCCGTGCGGGATGGCTACGCCAGCGCCCAGGCCCGTGGAGCCCAGCGATTCGCGTGCAAACAGGTTGTCGGTGACCACTGCGCGGGCCACGCCGTGGTTGTTCTCGAACAGCAGGCCGGCCTGTTCAAATACCCGCTTTTTGCTGGTTACGCTGACGTCGAGGGCAATGTTCCCGGGCGGCAGCAGTTTGGCCAAGCGATTCATGTGCAATGCGTGAAATGAGCGGCGTCTTTCTGCACCAAGATGGCGCGCGGACAATGGGGTCATTATAGACCACGTGTCGCGCGGCTTTGTGCGGCGCACCAGTGGTGCACCGCGCAGGGCAGAGAAGCGAATCCCCCGGGGCTGCGATCAGCCGGTGCCGGCAATGTGCGCGCGGCATCGACCCTGTTTTTGCCAGCATCGCGCCAAAAGCCGCGCCACGCCAGCGTTCATACTTTCGTCAGATTTTAGCCCGACTTAAATCCGTTGCAATCGGATTCGTCACGAATGCACCACGGCATAAAAAAACCGCGCCACCTCGGGGCGCGGTTTCTGTGGTGCGGTCTTGCTATTGCTGCATCTGCACGGCTTGAAAGGCCTGGTGCTTCATGCTGTCACGATCGTGCCCTTGCACGCGGTCCTTGTATTTGATCACTTGCCGGTCGAGCTTATCGACGAGTAGGTCGATGGCCGCATAAAGATCTTCATGGTGTGATTCGACGAAGACGTCCTTACCCTTGAGGTGCAGGTTGATTTCCGCGTACTGACGCCGATCCTTCTCCTTGTGGTTATCGACCGATAGCAACACGCTGACGCCAATCACCTGATCGAAGTGCCTGATCACACGCTCCAGTTTCGTTTCCACGTACTCACGCAAAGCAGGCGTGATGTCCAGGTGGTGTCCACTGAGTTTGAAGTTCATAGCGGTTCTCCTTCTCAAGATGGGCCGCACCGGAACTGCCCGCGATGCGGCTATAAAGACTTGCGCAAATTCACTGCAGGGATCTTGAGGGCTTCGCGGTATTTGGCCACCGTCCGACGGGCCACCACGAATCCTTGTTCGCCTAACAGCTCGGCAATTCTGCTATCGGACAGAGGATTCTTCGGGTCTTCGGCTCCTACAAGTTGCTTGATGAGCGCGCGTATCGCAGTGGACGACGCGGCCCCGCCGGTTTCCGTCGATACATGGCTGCCGAAGAAGTACTTCAACTCGAACGTCCCCATCGGGGTCGCCATGTATTTGCTCGTTGTCACACGGGAGATCGTGGACTCGTGTAGACCCAGTGTATCGGCTATTTCCCGCAAAACCAAGGGGCGCATGGCGATTTCGCCGTGCGTGAAGAAGCTCTTTTGACGCTCGACAATCGCTTGCGAGACACGCAGGATCGTATCGAAGCGCTGCTGGATGTTCTTGATCAGCCAACGTGCTTCCTGCAGCTTCTGCTGCAGATTGGCAGCGCCCGATTCACCGCGGCTGCTGCGCAGGATCTGCGCGTACATGTCGTTGATGCGCAGCCGCGGCATGACGTCGGGGTTCAGTTGCGCCATCCAGCCTGCGCTTGTCTTGCGCACAATCACGTCGGGCACCACGAAATCCGCTTCGGCGCGGCCGAATGCATGACCCGGAAACGGTGCCAGTGAACGAATCAGCTCATGCGCAGCTTTCAGTGTGGGTTCGTCGACGCACAATGCCTTCTTCAAGCGCGTGTAGTCGCGCGCGGCCAGCAGTTCGAGATGCTGATTAACGATGATGAGCGCCAGCCCTTTCGCTGGCGAATCGAGCCGATGCAATTGCAACGACAGGCATTCGGCCGCTGAGCGCGCGCCAATGCCGGGCGGATCAAAGCTCTGCAGCATGCGCAGCGCGGCTTGCAGTTCGTCGAGTTCGACTTCGAGTTCGGCCGGCAGATCTGCGAGGATTTCGTCGAGCGTGCCCGACAGATAACCTTCGTCGTCGAGCGATTCGATCAGGAAGATGACGAGGCCCTTGTCGCGCATCGAGAGCTTGAGCGGCGCGAGTTGTTCCATGAGGAATTCGCGCAGGCTTTGCTCGGCTTCGCGCAACTGCAGTGGCGCGCGATCGTCTTCGTCGGATTGCGGCTTGCGGGCGAAGTCGTCGAGGCTCCAGTCGGAGCGGTCGGAGCCGTAATCGCTGTCGAAATCGGCACCGTTGTCGTGGCCGTTTTCGTAGCTGCTGTCCGAGCTGTCGCTGCTGTCGCCGCCGTTGGGTGCGGGCGGAGGCGATTCGGTGGGCAGGGGCGTCGCGCTGTTGCTTTGCAGCGCGTTCAAGGAGCCGTCCGCTCCAATGCGGGCGGAGGTGTCGAGCCACTCGTTTTCCCGCTCCAGCAGCGGGTTTTCGGTCAGGGCCTGTTCAACTTCCTGCTGCAGTTCGATGGTCGACAACTGCAGCAGTCGGATCGATTGCTGCAACTGCGGCGTGAGCGCGAGATGCTGAGAGAGACGGAGCTGGAGCGACTGTTTCATGCGGGCTATTCTATGCCCAACACTTCGTCGATGGAACGGATTTTGCTTTAAGGTGCGCCTTTGCCACGTCCTTAAGGCGTAAGCGTGCAGCGCGGCTTACATCCGGAAGTTATCGCCCAGATAGACCTTGCGTACATCCTCGTTTTCGATGATCTGCTCCGGCATGCCTGCAGCCAGCACGGTGCCTTCGCTGATGATGTAGGCGTGATCGCAGATGCCCAGCGTTTCGCGCACGTTGTGATCGGTGATCAGCACGCCGATATTGCGGTCTTTCAGGAAGCTGACGATGCGTTGAATCTCGCCCACCGCGATCGGATCGACGCCGGCAAACGGTTCATCGAGCAGGATGAAGCGCGGCGATGAGGCCAGCGCGCGGGCAATCTCCACGCGGCGGCGTTCACCACCCGATAGGGACAGCGCAGGGTTGTCGCGCAGGTGAGCGATCTGCAAGTCGTCGAGCAGGCCGTCGAGGCGGCGATTGACTTCGTCTTGCGAGAGCTTCTTGCCGTTCTGCTCTTGCAATTCGAGCACCGCGCGGATGTTTTCCTGCACATTGAGCTTGCGGAACACCGAGGCCTCCTGCGGCAAATACGACAGGCCCATGCGCGCACGCTGGTGGATCGGCAGGCGGCTGATGTGCTCGCCGTCGAGCACGATGTCGCCGGCGTCCAGCGCCACCAGGCCGACGATCATGTAGAACGAGGTCGTCTTGCCCGCGCCGTTGGGGCCGAGCAGGCCGACCACCTCGCCGCTTTTCACGTCAAGCGACACGTCCTTGACCACCGTGCGCGTACCGTAGCGCTTCTTCAGATGGCGGACGACCAGCGTGCTGGAAGTCGTGGCCTGCGGCGCTGCAGTCTTGGGGGCGAGGGTGGTGGCGGACATAAGCGAAGCTGAAAAGGCAGGCGGTACGGATCAGGGCTTGGCAGCCGGGGCAGATGCCGGCGCGGCAGGCGCGCTCGTGCGCGGTGCCAGAACGGCGCGCACGCGGCCCGACGGGTTGGCTGCAGTGGCGTTCTCTGCGCCGCCCGAGGCCGTGTAGAACTCTTTCTGGCCGTCGTACGTGATTACTGCGCCGCGGATCTCGTCGAGCTGCGTCGCGCCTTGGAGGCGTTCCATGCGTGCGCGGGTGATCAGCTTGGAAATCTCTTGCTTGCCGTCGTATTCGATGCGCTCGCCCCAACCCTGGATGTATTCGTCGACGTTGTCGCGCTTCTGGCGAATGAAGGCGAGGTTGCCGGGCTTGGACGTGGCGACGGCGTAGTTGTAGCCCTCGGGGTCGGTACGCAGATCGGCCTGGTCGGAGCGCAGCACCATGGTGCCCTTGGTCAGCACCACGTTGCCGGTCAAGTGATAGACCTGCTTCAGATCGTCGTAGCTGGCGTTGTCGGCTTCGAGCACGAGCGGCTTGTCTCGGTCGGCGCGCTCGGCATGCGCGGGCAGGGCCGGGAGCAGCAGCGCAGCGACGATGGCGAGGCCGGCAGCACGGAGGGAAAGAGTCATGGGGATCACGTCGGAGAAGGGCGCGGTCGGTGGGCGTAGTCAGGTGTCGGGGGCAGAGTTTACTGCTTCGGCGCCCCCAGCCCTTCGATTCGGCCCCGCACATTGCCCAGCAATTGTACTTGGCGCGTCACGTTGTTGAAGGTGAGGCCGTTGGCGTTCATGATCGACGGCCCGCGATGCAGCTCGACCGGCTTGTCGGTGCGCACGATGTCGTCGTTGAGCAGCACCTGGAAGTAGGTCGAATCGGCCGTCATCAGCGGGTCCTGACGGGCGTCGGAGCCCTGCGCGCGGATGACCTTGGCGTTGTTGTACAGATCGACGACGGTGCCGTCGCCGTTCATCTTGCCGAGGTCTGCACGGGCGGTGACCTGCGGGCGATCGGGCGCATAAACGCGCAGTGCGGGATACGTGACGTCGTAGGTCAGGTCGTCCTCATAGTGATTCATGTGGACGCCGGTGAAGCGGTATTTGGTCGTGCCGGTCTCGTCCAGTGCGGTGGCCGAGATGCCGTCCATGGTGTAGTCGGCGGTGTGGCGCTTGGGCTGCGTGGCGGCTTCGTCGGTCTGCGGCGTGTTGACCTGCACGAGCAGGAACGTGACGCCGCAGACGATTGCCATCAGCAGGATCGGCAGCCCGCGCAGCATGATCTGCAGCACGGAGGAGACGAGGCGTTGGGAGCGTTCGCTGGCCATGGAGTCAGAAAGGTTGCGGGGCCTGCAGCAGTTGCGCGAGCAGGGCGTCGTAGGCGCCTTGGGCCTTGAGGATCAGGTCGGCCACTTCGCGCACCGCGCCGCGCCCGCCCGTGGCCTGGGCGACGTAGTGGGCACGGCTGCGCAGTTCGGCATGGGCCTGGGCAGGGCAGGCGGTAAAGCCCGCCATCGTCATCACCGGCAGGTCGGGCCAGTCGTCGCCCATGTAGCCGGCGTCGGCGGCTTGCAGTTGCGTTGCCGCCAGCAGGTGGCCAAACGCCTCGCGCTTGTCGGCTACGCCTTGGTACAGATGTTCGATGCCGAGTTCCCCGGCGCGCCAGGCCACGATTTCGGATTGCCGTCCGGTAATGATGGCCGGCGTGACGCCGGCCTGTGCCAGCAGTTTGATACCGTGGCCGTCGAGGGTGTCGAACGCCTTGCTGATCTCACCCTCCGGTCCAACGAGCAAGCGGCCGTCGGTCAGCACGCCATCCACATCGAACACCATCAGGCGCACGCGCGCGGCGCGTTCCATTGCTTGCGGAAAGCGCGCGTCGATGTTGCTGTGGACGCTGTCAGTGGGAAATGGGGCCAGGGTGATCATCAGCGGCGTGAGCTGGTCAGATGACCTTGGCCCGCGTCAGGTCGTGGATGTGCAGCGCGCCCACCAGCAGGCCGGCGGCATCGACCACCAGCAACTGGTTGATGCGGTGCGTTTCCATGACTCCGACGGCTTCAACGGCGAGCTGGTCGGGGCCGATCGAGCGCGGGTTGCGATGCATGACCTCGTTGATTGGCACGGTGCGCCAGTCGCGCGGGGTCTCGAGCAGGCGGCGCAGGTCGCCGTCGGTGAACACGCCCACGGCGCGGCCTTGGGCATCGACCACGGCGGTCATCGCCATGCCCTTGCGGGTGATTTCCATCAGCGCCTGCGACAGCGGCGTGTTTTGGTCCACGCGGGGGATGGCGTCGCCGGCGCGCATGACGTCGCGCACGTGCGTCAGCAGCTTGCGGCCGAGCGATCCGCCCGGATGCGAGCGTGCGAAGTCTTCTGCACCGAAGCCGCGTGCGTCGAGCACGGCCACGGCCAGCGCATCGCCCAGCGCGATCTGCGCGGTAGTGCTGGCGGTGGGGGCAAGGTTCAGCGGACAGGCTTCGACGTCGACGTGCGAGTTGAGCACCACGTCGGCATGCTTGCCGAGCGAGGACCCCGGGTTGCCCGTGACGGCGATCAGCTTGGCGCCCATCCGCTTGACCAGCGGCAGGATGACGTTCAGCTCCGACACTTCGCCGGAATTGGAAAAGCCGATGAAAACGTCGTCGCGGGTGACCATGCCGAGATCGCCATGGCTGGCCTCGGCCGGGTGCACGAAGAAGGCCGGCGTGCCGGTCGAGGCCAGCGTGGCGGCAATCTTGCGCGCCACGTGGCCCGATTTGCCCATGCCGGACACGACGACGCGGCCGGTGCAGCCGAGCACCATTTCGACCGCGCGCGCAAAGTCGGCGGACACCTGGGTCTTGAGACCGAGTACGGCTCGCGCTTCGATGTCGAAGGTTTGCTGCGCCAGCGCAAGCGCTCGGTCCGGATTGAAATTCGCTATCATGGCGGCGAAGTATAACAACGATTGACACAGTCCTCGGCCGCTGGCGGCGCGTTGGGACTTGACTTGCGGGGAGTGGGCGGAGCGTGCGGGCGCTCCGTTTTGCTGCGCCGCGGCATTCGGCTTCCAAATCTCTTTCTTCCCGTCGCCACGCCGTCATTTTTTGCTCTGCGGCGTCTCGCGTATCGCGCTCTTCGTTTATACCTTGGCATCGGTCTTGCAGCGCCTGCGTGCTCGTTTGCGCACGCACCGTCTTGATGCGTAGTTGCCGGCCCTCCTGTCCAACCCCTTTCGATTGGTTTTTTCGCGTCGCATGCATTCGCCGCTGGAACTCACCCTCGTGTTGCTGGCCGCCGCCGTGATCGGCGTGGTGCTGTTCCGCATGCTGCAATTGCCGCCGATGCTGGCCTACCTGGTGGTGGGCGTGCTGATCGGGCCGAAGGCGACGGGGCTGGAGTCCGATTCGGCCCAGACGCGCTATCTGGCCGAGTTCGGGGTGGTGTTCCTGATGTTTTCGATCGGGCTGGAGTTCAACCTCTCCAAGCTGCGTTCGATGCGGCGGCTGGTGCTGGGGCTCGGGGCGTCGCAGGTGGGGCTGACCATTCTGCTCACGATTCCAGTTTCGATGGTGCTGTCCCACTGGTACCCGCTGTCGTGGCAAGCAGGACTGGCGCTGGGTGGCGCGTTGGCCATGTCGTCCACGGCCATCGTCTCAAAAATGCTGGCCGAGCGTCTGCAGCTGGAGACCGAGCACGGCCGCAACATCATCAGCGTGTTGCTGTTCCAGGATCTGGCGGTCGTGCTGCTGCTGATCGTGGTGCCGTCATTGGGCAAGAACCCGACCGACCTCGTGCTCGCGCTGTCCATTGCCGCGCTCAAAATCACCGTTGCGCTGGTGCTGATCCTGTTTCTGGGGCAGAAGCTGCTGTCGCGCTGGTTCCACCTGGTGGCGGCGCGGCGCTCGCAGGAGCTGTTCATGCTGAACCTGCTGCTGGTTACGCTGGGCATGGCGGCGCTGACGGAGCGGCTGGGCTTGTCGATGGCGCTGGGCGCCTTCCTGGCCGGCATGCTGGTGTCGGAAACGCCTTACAAGCTGCAGGTGGAAGAAGACATCAAGCCGTTTCGCGACGTGCTGCTGGGCCTGTTCTTCGTGACGGTCGGCATGCTGCTGGACCCGCGCGTGGTCTTCGAGCACTGGGCGCTCGTGCTGGGGCTGGTGATGGCGCCGGTGCTGTTCAAGTTTGTGCTGATTGCGCTGCTGGCGCGGGTCTTCGGTTCCGGTGGCGGCGCGGCGATCCGTACGGCGCTGGGCCTGGCGCAGGCCGGTGAGTTCGGCTTTGTGCTGCTCAACCAGATTGACGGCATGCGGCTGATCGACCCGCTGCTCGGCCAGGCAATCCTGGCGGCCATGCTGCTGTCGATGCTGCTGGCGCCGTTCCTGATCCAGTACAGCGATGTGATCGCCATGCGCCTGTCGCGCACGGACTGGCTGATGCAATCGCTGGCAATGACCAAGATCGCCGCGCAGAGCATTGCCACCGAGCGCCACGTCATCATCTGCGGCTACGGGCGCAGTGGCCAGAACCTGGCGCACATGGTGGAGCAGGAAGGCATCGGCTATGTCGCGCTGGATCTGGACCCCGACCGCGTGCGCGACGCCGCGGCCGCCGGCGAGCATGTCGTCTATGGCGACGCGGCGCGGCGCGAGTCGCTGGTGGCGGCCGGCATCCATCGCGCAGCGGCGGTCGCCATTACCTATGCCGACACGGCGTCAGCGCTGAAGGTGCTACACCACGTGCAGGCGCTGGAGCCGACCCTGCCCGTGATCGTGCGCACCATCGACGATGCCGACCTCGATCGCCTGCAGCAAGCTGGCGCCACCGAGGTCGTTCCCGAGATCATCGAAGGGAGCCTGATGCTGGCCTCACACGCGCTGGTGCTGCTGGGCGTGCCCTTGCGCCGTGTGGTGCGCCGTGCGCAAGAGATGCGCGACGCACGCTACAGCCTGCTGCGCGGCTACTTCCACGGTCAGGACGACGAGGAAGACATGCTCGAGCGCGACGCCGTGCGCCTGCATTCGGTGCCGCTGGCCAAGGGTTCGCCCGCCATTGGCCGCAAGCTGGGCACGATGGGGCTGGAGACGTTCAAGACGTCGGTCACGGCGATCCGGCGCCAGGGCATTCGCGCGCTCGATCCCGATCCGGACACCGTGCTGGAGCTGGGCGATATCGTTGTGCTGCGCGGCACGCCCGAGGGGCTGCAGATGGCGGAGGAGCGGCTCTCGCCGCGTTGATGCCGCCGCTTACTTCACGAGCGATTCGAGCAGTGGCCCGCGTGAGCGGCGCGGCGGCGGGGCATCCGCCATGTTGGGCGGCAGGCCGTCGAGCACTGCTGCGGCATCGAGCGAGCTGATCGACACTCGCGTATCGGCGGGAATGCGCCCGTCCTGCTTCAACATGAGATAGCGCAGACAGCAGACGCGCAGGAACGATGCAAAGTTCGCCACCTCGCCGCGACGCTCAAACAACTCGTCATAGAGCTTGCTGATGAGCTGGTTGACCGTCAGGCCGTCGCGCTGGCCGATCTCCTCGAGCACCTCCCAGAACAGGCACTCCAGCCGCACGCTGGTCGCTACGCCGTGCAGGCGTAGCGAGCGCGCGAGGCTGTCATACGAATGGGGATTGGCGCGGATGAAGATTTCGCACATGGCCGGGGCTCCTGGAGTGCCCGGCGTGCGGGCAGCCGGATCAGTGTAGAACCCGCGTGCCCAGGACTTCAAGAAACTGCGCCAACCAGGCCGGATGTGCCGGCCAGGCGGGTGCCGTGACGAGCTTGCCGTCGGTGTGCGCCTGGTCAACGGGGATGTCCTTGAACGTGCCGCCCGCTGCCGTGACTTCCGGGCCACATGCCGGATAGGCCGAACACGCCTTGCCCTCCAGCACACCTGCGGCCGACAGCAACTGGGCACCGTGGCAAATCGCTGCGACGGGTTTGTCCGCCTGGAAGAAGTGACGTACGACCTCAAGCACGCGGGCGTTCAGGCGCAGGTATTCGGGCGCACGGCCGCCGGGCACGACCAGCGCGTCGTACGCTGCCGGGTCAACATCTGCAAAGGTGGCGTTGACGGTGAAGCGATGACCGGGTTTTTCGGAATACGTCTGTGCGCCTTCGAAATCGTGGACGGCGGTCGCCACGGAATCGCCAGCGCGCTTGTCCGGACAGACGGCGTGCACGGTGTGACCGACCATCTGCAGCGCCTGGAAGGGAACCATGACCTCGTAGTCCTCTACGTAGTCGCCGACCAGCATCAGAATTTTCTTTGCCATCGCCGTGTCTCCTGTATGGTTGCGGTTTGCCCATTGTGGTTCGGCGCCATTCGGCCCGGGTGGTAGCCCATTACCGCAGACCACGTTTCCTGCTTTCCTGTTTTTGCCATGAGCCAAGTCCCTCATCACCAGGCGGCGCTGCTGACGCCGTCGTCCGTTCCCGCGTCCACCGAACTGGGCGATGTGTCGCGCTACCTGCGTGACCGTATCCGCACGGTGCCGGACTGGCCGCAGGCCGGGGTGATGTTTCGCGATATCACGCCGCTGCTGCAGGACCCGAAGAGCCTGCGCGTGCTGGTGGACGTGTTCGTCCATCGCTACATGGGGCAGGGGCTGAACCTGGTGGCGGGCATCGACGCGCGCGGATTCATCCTGGGCTCGATCGTGGCGTATGAGTTGAACCTGGGCTTCGTGCCGATCCGCAAGAAAGGCAAGCTGCCGTTCAACACGGTGGCCGAGGAGTACATGCTCGAATACGGCAGCGCGACAGTGGAAATCCATGCCGATGCCTGCAAGCCCGGCGACCGCGTCCTGTTGATCGACGACCTGATCGCCACTGGCGGCACCATGCTGGCCGGCAAGCGTCTGCTCGAACGGCTGGGGGCGACGGTGGTGGAGGGCGCGGCGATTGTCGACCTGCCCGAACTGGGCGGCTCGCAACTGCTGATCGAGGGCGGCCTGCCGCTCTTCACGGTCTGCCGCTTTGACGGACACTGAGCAGCTGTCTGCTGCTTTCGCGTGATGCGCTAGCCGCATACGCTCATGTGACGAAAATATGACGACTTGCTGCTGCGCGCAGTAGCATGACCCCTTCCATTTCCGCTGCACCCTGGGAGACGTCGATGCCTCACGTATGGCTGTTCCTGCTGACCTCGATTGCGATCACAGTGATGCCCGGGCCGGACAATTTGCAGGTGATTGCACGCGGCGCGAGCCAAGGCCGCAAGGCTGGGCTGACGGCGGCGGCGGGATTTGCGTCGGGCTGCCTGTTTCATACGACGCTGGCCGCACTCGGGCTGGCTGCGGTGCTGCAATCGTCGCCCGTGGCGTTCCAGGCGATCCGGTGGCTGGGCGCGGCGTATCTCATCTGGCTGGGCATCCAGGCGCTGCGCAGCAAGGGCGGCGGCCTGGGTCATGCTGGACCGCAGGCGGCCCCGGGCCTCTGGCAGGTGTATCGCCAGAGTGTCTTTGCGAATCTGCTCAATCCGAAGGTGACGCTGTTCTTCGTGGTGTTCCTGCCGCAGTTCGTCGATGCGCAGGCCGGCCATGCGGCGCTGCAAATGCTGCTGCTGGGCGGCGTGTTCATGGCGCAGACCATCGTGGTGTTCAGCGCGTACGGCTGGTGCGCGGCGGCGCTGGGCGGCTGGATGCGCCGTACGCCGCGCGCATCGCTGTGGCTCGATCGCTTGAGCGGTTGCATCTTCATCGGGTTGGGCTTGCGCGTGGCCCTGACCAAATAAGCAAACGCCCGGATCCCCCGGGCGTTTGACTTAGAGCTTGTAGCCGATCTGCCGCAGCAGGTCCTTGCGCCAAGCGATGTCGGCATCGGTTTCGACACCCAGCGGCGAGGCGCCGTCCACCACGCCGAGCACGCCGCGCCCCAGCTCCGTCTGCGCGACGATCACCTGCGTCGGATTGGCTGTGGCGCAGTAGATGCGGCACACCTCCGGTACCGCGCGCACGGCAGCCAGCACATTGACGGGAAAGAACCCGTCACCCAGGAAGATCAAAAAGGTATGGCCCGCGCCAATGGCGAGCGCGTTGTCACGCGCGAGCTGAAGAGCGGTTTCGTCATTGCCTGACCAGCGCACGAGCCGCTTGCCCGATGCCTCGCAGAACGCAATGCCGAAGCGGATACCCGGCACCGCGCCCACGAGCGCCTCGTGGAGGTCTTCCACGGTCTTGATGAAATGCGACTGGCCGAAGATGAAGTTGGTCGCCTCCGGCTTGACGATGGGCACCACGGTGAGGTCCATGGCGACGCTCCTGTGCGACGATGGGAACGCTCTTCATCGTAGGGCGCAGCGGCTTGATTGCAAGCGGCTGCGCCGGTGCCGCCTTATTTGCGCTTGAGCAGCGGCGCCAGGTACTTGCCGGTAAAGCTCGCCTTGCTCTTGGCCACATCCTCGGGCGTGCCTTTGGCGATGATCTGCCCACCGCCCGCACCGCCCTCCGGGCCCAGATCCAGCAGCCAGTCGGCCGTTTTGATCACGTCGAGGTTGTGCTCGATGATCACGATCGTATTGCCGTGATCGCGCAGCTTGTAGATGACCTTCAGCAGCAGTTCGATATCGTGGAAGTGCAGGCCGGTGGTCGGCTCGTCCAGGATGTACAGCGTGCGGCCCGTGTCGCGCTTCGATAGCTCGAGCGACAGCTTCACGCGCTGCGCTTCGCCACCGGATAGCGTGGTCGCCGATTGCCCCAGGCGGATGTAGCCCAGGCCCACATCCAGCAGCGTCTGCAGCTTGCGGCGCACCACCGGCACCGGCGCGAAGAACTCGTGCGCCTGCTCCACCGTCATCTCCAGCACTTCGGTGATGTTCTTGCCCTTGTAGAGCACTTCGAGCGTTTCGCGGTTGTAGCGCTTGCCGTGGCACACGTCGCACGGCACGTACACGTCAGGCAGGAAGTGCATCTCGACCTTCAGCACACCGTCGCCCTGGCAGGCCTCGCAGCGGCCGCCCTTGACGTTGAACGAGAAGCGGCCGGGGTCGTACCCGCGCTCCTTGGCGGACGGCACGCCGGCAAACAGCTCGCGGATCGGCGTGAACAGGCCCGTGTAGGTGGCCGGGTTCGAACGCGGCGTGCGGCCAATCGGCGATTGGTCGACGTTGATGACCTTGTCGAAATGCTCCAGGCCGTCGATGCGATCGTGCGCTGCGGGCTCCGGCGTCGAGCCATATAGATGGCGCGCCACCGCGTGGTACAGCGTGTCGTTGATCAGCGTCGACTTGCCCGAACCCGACACGCCCGTGATGCACGTCAGCAACCCGATCGGAATATCTGCCGACACGTTCTTCAGGTTGTTGCCGCTGGCGTTGATGATGCGCAGCCAGCGCTCTTCATCGGGGGCCGAGCGCTGCTTGGGCACTTCGATGCGGCGCTTGCCCGACAGATAATCGCCCGTCAGCGACGCCGGCGATTGCTCGACCTGCTGGGGCGTGCCCTCAGCGATGATCTGGCCGCCATGCACGCCGGCACCGGGGCCGATGTCGACCACGTAGTCCGACGCGCGGATCATGTCTTCGTCGTGCTCCACCACCAGCACCGAATTGCCGAGATCGCGCAGGTGCTTGAGCGTACCGATCAGCCGATCGTTGTCGCGCTGGTGCAGGCCGATGGACGGCTCGTCCAGCACATACATCACGCCGGTCAGCCCCGAGCCGATCTGCGACGCCAGCCGGATGCGCTGCGCCTCGCCGCCCGACAGCGTATCGGCGCTGCGCTCCAGCGACAGGTAATCGAGCCCGACGTTGTTCAGGAAGTTCAGCCGCGCGCTGATCTCCTTGACGATCTTGTCGGCGATCTCGCGCTTGGCGCCGTGCATGTTCAGCGTCAGGAAATACGTGAGCGCATCGCGCAGCGGCCAGCCGTTGATCTCGTAGATGCCGCGTGCCTGGTCGGCTTCGCCGATCTTGACGAACCGGGCCTCGCGGCGCAGGCGGGTGCCGTGGCACTCGGGGCACGGCTGGTTGTTCTGGTACTTGGCCAGCTCCTCGCGCACGGCGATGGAGTCGGTCTCTTTGTAGCGCCGCTCCAGGTTGGGGATGATCCCCTCGAACGCGTGCTCGCGCACGGTGGTCTTGCCGCGCTCGTTGATGTACGTAAACGGTATCTGCTGCTTGCCCGAGCCGTGCAGCACGATCTCTTGGATTTCAGCCGGCAGGTCTTCAAACGCGACATCGATGTCGACGTCGTAGAACGCCGCCAGGCTTTGCAGCATCTGGAAATAGAACTGGTTGCGGCGGTCCCAGCCCTTGATCGCGCCAGACGCCAGCGACAGATTCGGAAAGGCCACCACGCGCTTCGGATCGAAGAACGTGATCTGGCCCAGGCCGTCGCAGTGCGGGCAGGCGCCCATCGGGTTGTTGAACGAGAACAGCCGCGGCTCCAGCTCCTGCAGTGAATACGAGCAGATCGGACAGGCAAACTTGGAGCTGAAGCCGTGTTCCTTGCCGGTGTCCATTTCCAGCGCGATCGCGCGGCCGTCTGCCAGGCGCAGCGCGGTTTCGAACGACTCGGCCAGACGCTGCTTGAGTTCCGGGTTCACCTTCACGCGGTCGACCACGACCTCGATCGAATGTTTGTCGTTCTTCTTGAGCTTGGGCAGGTTGTCGACTTCGTAGACCTTGGCCTCGGCCTCGTGCGCCGTGCCGCCGCCCGAGCGGATGCGAAAGCGCACAAAACCCTGAGCCTGCATCGCTTCGAACAGGTCGACGTGCTCGCCCTTGCGGTTGGCCACCACGGGTGCCAGGATCATCAGCTTGGTGTCGGCCGGCAGCGCCAGCACGGCATCCACCATTTGCGACACGCTTTGCGCTTCCAGCGGCTGGCCGTGATCGGGGCAGTAAGGCGTACCGGCGCGCGCATACAGCAGACGCAGGTAGTCGTGGATCTCGGTAACGGTGCCGACCGTCGAGCGTGGGTTGTGGCTCGTGGCCTTTTGCTCGATGGAAATGGCCGGGGACAGACCTTCGATCAGGTCCACGTCAGGCTTTTCCATCAGTTGCAGAAATTGCCGGGCATATGCCGACAGCGATTCCACATAGCGCCGCTGCCCCTCCGCATACAGCGTGTCGAACGCGAGCGACGACTTGCCCGACCCCGAAAGCCCGGTGATCACGATCAGCTGGTTGCGCGGCAGATCGAGGTTGATGTTCTTCAGGTTGTGGGTACGGGCCCCACGAATCTTGATTTCGTCCATGTGCGGCTGAGTGCAGCTGAATGCGGCGTCGGAGGGCGGACCGCCTGCGGCAATCGGCGGGAGGGTGGAAAAGGGTAAGCCTGCTAATATACCGAACTTCGGTTTTGCCGGTATCTGCTCCCAGATGGGGCAATCCGTAAAACCGTCCAAGTGTCTTTGTCGCCGCTTTTCTTCGGTTGTTTTGCGGCGGTTTCCGCACCATGTCCTCCGCTTCCGCATCCATGACTTCCGCTTCCGGCCGCATGAACGGCCTTGAGCTGCGCGCGGCCGCCTCGCTGGCCGGCATCTTCGCGCTGCGCATGTTGGGTTTGTTCATGATCATGCCGGTCTTCGCGGTGTTCGCGAAAACGCTGCCCGACGGCAACAACACCCAACTCGTCGCCTTTGCCATCGGCGTGTATGGCCTCACGCAGGCGGTGCTCTATATCCCGTACGGCTGGCTGTCGGATCGCTTCGGACGCAAGCCGGTCATCGTGACGGGGCTGGTGATCTTTGCGGTGGGCAGCCTGGTGGCGGCGTTTTCGCACAGCGTTGCGGGAATCGCCGTGGGGCGGGCCATCCAGGGCGCGGGGGCGATCTCGTCGGCGGTGATCGCCTTCGTGGCCGACCTCACGCGCGAGGAGCATCGCACCAAGGCCATGGCCATGATCGGGGGCAGCATCGGCCTGTCGTTTGCCGTGGCCATCGTGAGTGCGCCGGTCATCTTCCGCTGGGTCGGCATGCCCGGCATGTTCACGGCGATTGGCGTGCTTGCCATTGTCGCCATCGGCGTGGTGCTGTGGGTCGTCCCCAACCCGCCGCGTCCGCCCGAACACGTGAAAGCACCGTTCCGCGAAGTTCTGCGCCATCCCGAGCTGCTGCGACTGAACTTTGGCGTGTTCGCCCTGCACGCCACGCAGACGGCGTTGTTCGTCGTGCTGCCGCACATGCTGGAAGCCGCCGGCCTGCCCGTCGATTCGCACTGGAAGATCTACCTGCCGGTGATGGGCGTGTCGTTTGTGCTGATGGTGCCTGCCATCATTGCGGCAGAAAAACGCGGCAAGATGAAAGCGGTGCTGCTGTCTGCCGTGGCGCTGGTGATGGTGGCGCAGCTGGCACTCGGCGAAGTGAATCCGACACTTGCCGCGCTGGCGATTGCGCTACTGGTCTACTTCCTCGGTTTCAACGTGCTGGAGGCGTCGCAGCCGTCGCTGGTGTCGAAGTACGCGCCGGGCGTGCGCAAGGGCGCGGCCATGGGCGTGTACAACACGACGCAGGCGCTGGGCCTGTTTGCGGGCGGCGCGGGCGGCGGCTGGATTCTGCTGCACGCAGGGCAGCACGCGGTATTCCTAACCTGCGCCGCGCTGGCTTTTGCCTGGCTTATAATTGCGAGCCCCATGCAGATGCCGGCGCTGCGCCGACACTGAAAACCCCGGGCCCAACGGCGGCATCACTTCAATTACCTTCGGAAACTCATCATGGCGTCCGTCAACAAAGTCATCATCGTCGGCAATCTCGGCGCCGATCCTGAAACGCGTTACATGCCCAGTGGCGATGCTGTCACCAACATTCGCGTGGCAACCACCGACCGCTACAAAGACAAGGCCAGCGGCGAAATGAAGGAAGCCACCGAGTGGCACCGCATCGCCTTCTTCGGCCGCCTGGCTGAAATTGCCGGTGAATACCTGAAGAAGGGTTCGTCGGTCTACATCGAAGGCCGGCTCAAGACCCGTCAATGGGAAAAGGACGGCCAGAAGCAATACAGCACGGAAATCGTCGCAGACCAAATGCAGATGCTCGGCGGCCGTGGTGGTGAGGGCGGTGGCAGCAGCGGTGGCGGTGGTGGTGGCTACTCGCGTGGCGGTGAAGGCGGCGGCGGTGGTTACGGCGGTGGCCGTAGCCAAGGTCAAAGCCAAAGCCAAGGCGGCGGCTACACGCGCGGCGGCGAAGGTGGCGGTGGCCAAGGCGGTGGCGCGCGTCGCCAGCCTGCAACGTCGAACGGTTTTGAGGATATGGACGACGATATTCCGTTCTAGAACCTACCTCGTGTAGTTTTTGTTGATTGAAGCCCGTGAGCCTTGTAGCCACGGGCTTTTTCTTTATCCACACTTTATTTTTGTTGTTTGGGGTCGTTATGCATAACTACTACTTGGCAGAAACCGTTGATACATGACGAAGTTCGTAGCAAAGCGGGTTAGGTTCCAGAACGGAGAGCGCCACTCTGTTTTGAGCAGGCGTGGAGCCTTACCGGTCCACGAAGCGACCCTGTACTTGGCGAAGTGCCGCAAGCGTGGTCTGGCCGCCAACACAATTCACAGCGTTTGCATGGCGTTGGCGTTGCTACATAGGGAGCTGGCGAAGGCGAACATTGATTTGCTCGAGCGGATCCGTCCGGGGCAGTTTTTAACGGCACCCGAACTCAACCGGTTGGCCGAGGCCGCTCAGTACGGAGTCGATGATTCGGAGCATGCGGAAAAAGAGGGGCAACGTAGCCGAAAAGTCATCGACATCAAACGGATTCGCATGCGCCGCGGGCCGGCAGCCGTTGACGTGAAAGCAGTGAGTGAGGCCCGTCGCAGCGCTACCGACCTCTGAGGGAAATGCCACAGCTTGGTTGCTTCCCGCCAAGCGAGCGCATCATTCGACCCAAACCTCCGATTGCCTCAACAGCAAGCAACAACGGCAAAGGGCTCGCGGCACACGAAGAATTTTTCTCCCGCACGTTTTGCCTGCCTCTTGGCAGCTGCCGCCTGAGTTGCAATGACACTCGTGTCTATGGCGGCGCCCGCCTGAACCGGTACAACGCCTGCCGCGATGGTCACAAAGTTGTAGAAGCGAAGATTGCCGTGACGGTCCTCACTCTGAATGCCGCCGGCTTTGATGTCAGCCGGTGTGTAGAGCCCTACTGCTGATGCATCAAACTGTGCCATCGCCGTGCGAATGCGCGCTTCCCAGTCGGGGCTCTGGAAGAGGATAAAGAAGTCATCCCCACCTATGTGGCCCAGAAAATCACTTTGTCGGTCGCAGGCTTCGGCGAGGGTTTCGGCGGCGAGCTTTATCATCTTGTCACCTTGCCAATAGCCATACACATCGTTGAATGGCTTGAAGCTGTTAAGGTCACAGTAGCAGGCATGGAATGGCACGTCGCTTTCCAGGAGCCGATTCATGTGGATGTCGATTGGAATATTGCCTGGCAAGAAGGTCAGTGGATTTGCGTATCTCGCCGCTTCGATGCGTGCTTCAGTCACTGCGCGAACCAGGTCCTCTCCGGTTGCCAATCCGACGTACTGGCCTTGGTTGACGATGACCAGCCCTTCGGACAGATATCGCTGGTCGCCCAACTTCAACAGGCTCATCAACTGCTCCATCGTCGCTCCTTGCTCGACGACGACCGGCGTCTGATTCGCAAATTCCATACAGGTCTTTCTGCCGTGCAGTTCCCGGCGATATGGGAAGGCATAGGCGTCGACAAATGCGTGCCGGCTAATCAGACCGACGGGGCGTCCATTCTCCACAACGGCAAGCGCATGCAAGTTTGGATGCCGTGCAAAGAGACTCAGAACGTCATCATTTCGGGTGTTCGGTGAAACGCTGGGCGCGTTCAATAGCAGGCGGCTTGCTGAAAACGCACGTGGCGCATCTTGATTGGCATCCGGGGCAGGGGGCACGAAGTTGGTACGGAATGCATCCTGAACCGGCCAAGTCAACTCCGGCATCTCGCTCGGCTTTCCTAGAAGGAAGCCTTGTACATGGTTGATGCCCAGATTGCGGCAAACCGCCAGGTCTTCGCGATTTTCAAGCCCCTCCGCAATCAACTGCGCGTGCCCGGCCTTGGCAATGCTGTGCAGACTGCGCAGCACCTCTTGGCGGAAGGGCGACTTGGAAACGCAATCGGCGATCGAGCGGTCAACTTTGACATAGTCAGGCCGCAAGCCAATCCACAGGCTCAGATTTGCGTTGCCTGTGCCGTAATCGTCCAACGCCAACTGGGCACCTGCCTGACGTATCAAGCGTAGCGCATCTTGCAGGGACGACAGCGGATTCGGGCACGCCTGCTCCGTCAGCTCAATGACGATTCGCTCATGGGGGAACTGCATCGCTCCCAAGAAAGCCCAGACGTTATCTTTGTCGCAAGCAATTTCTCGGATGGCAGCAGCGCTCAAATTCAGGAAGAGCTTTCCTGGTAGCTGCGCCTTGGTGAAAGTACTGACGCTCAGCCTGGCCATGAAACGCTCCAGAGCAACCATACAGTGCTCGCGTTGGGCCTGCTCGAAGAGCGCTTGGGGTGATTCCAGACGCGAGCCTGCCGGGCCACGGGTGAGCGCCTCGTAGCCCAAGACCTCGCCGGACGATAGCGTTCCGATGGGCTGAAAGACCACGCGCAGGAGTTGCTTTTCCATGCACTCGGCAACAGACACGGTCATTTGGTAGCTCGACAAAGACATAGATGACGACAGGCAACCGCTGGCCGCCTCTGTACGACGTCGATGCGACCATCGACAACCAGGCGCCAGAAAGGCGCTGCACGCCTACTGAGCAGAGGGGAGAGACAATGGGTGGGCCGGGATGGGCAATGCGCCTGCCCCCTCCGCATCGCAACGCTGCTACCGGCACTTGGCTTGATTGCGGCACCACGACGGGATGCCCGACGCTTCACCTCGTTGTCGCCGCCAACATCCATCCTCTCCCGAAAAAAAAGGGAGACGCGGCGATGTCGCTGCGCCCGAAGGACGGGTGGCGGGAGAGAGGTGCGTCGCCGTCCGGTCGAGAATGTATGTGGGTGCGGAGGTGCGTGTCGAGAGTGTTTTTAAGTTTTTTTAGTTCAGTTGTTAAACGTACTAAATTCTAGAGCTGACATCAAACCGTCATATGCACGCATCCGCCCCGGACACGTGCCAAGAACCGGAACGGGTAGGCTGGGCCCTAAAATCAGGTTCAAGGTCCCTTCTGCGACCTATGAAACGTCAAGGCACGCATTCAAAGTGCTCGCTCCGGACTCCTTGGTCTGTGTAACCGACGCACATCGCATCCACACATTTTCCCGTGGTTGCGTGACCTCTCTATAGCGCTCGACCTCGAAGCCTCCATGGACTGGGGGAGCACCACTTTTGACGTGGGTAGGCAGGGCCGTGAGAGGCGCGTCCTCAATAGAGGGGTTTGCAGGAGAGTCTTGGGCGGGCACGGCCGACTTCGTGTTGGCGCTCGTCGGCGCAACCACCTGCGCCGATGCGCTGCCGCCTAATAATGCTAGCCCCATCAATAAAACCGTGAATGGGCGCACGTGCAAACGCTTTGGCATACCGGCCTCCCATCAATAACTGCCCGAGCATAAAACATGCTGCGAGAGCACAAAACATAATCATTCTCTCTCGCCTTGCGCACTATATTTAACAATTCTTATATATGCGATTTAATTTATGCGGGAAATAATCTGATTCATTTGTGAAGCAATATAGTTAACTTCCATGAATCAATATTTTGCTTCGGCAAATAGCGTGGCTAGCTAGTGAGGCCTTCAGCTATCTCCGCCAAGCGCGCGGCCTGCGCGGAGGCGCGCCGGTAAGATAAAACGTTTGGCCTCCCAGCCTTGCTCTTTGAGTCACGCCGTAAGTCCAAGGACTTAAGGGGGTAGCTGAGTGGCAGGTTGTCCCTGAGGAACTGATGAGAGGGGTGCGCGGCAAGGGGTCGAAAGAATGTCGCTGTAGGTGAGTCAGGTAGCGGTTGTCCGCTCTTCCGGTCAGGAGCAGCCAGTCCGCACAACTCGATGAGCCCATCGGCATGGCCAAGGAAATCGTTCACAATCAGGAACATCTGAACCTTGGCTGACGCCACTGCACAAGTGACCGACTCAGAGCTTCGAGAGGAGCACTACGCTTACGTACTCGACATCTCCGACAGACTTGGATTGCCGCCCGATGTCGTGGCTCCGGTTTTTCGTGAGACGCTGCGAACATTGTCGGCTGGAGCAACTGTGGAAACCTACGTAGTCCTTCTTGCCGCCAAAAAGACGCTCTCAAAACTCAGGTCTACGGCTGGTGCCAACGGCACCTTCCACGACGAATTCTGATTGCGGCGGGTAGAGCTCAAAGAGATACCAGACCAGCGCTAGGCCCGCGCCGACGTCGCCTTTTCGTCGGTGACGATGAACTCGCCAACTGCCACGGTCCCGCGTCTAGGGCAACATTGAAGAAACCCCATACACGCCAGCAAGCTATGCCGGAAATATCGTCTTACGACCAGCGAGAGATTCAGGAATTCATGGGGTTAATCGCGCCGTGGGGCGCGGCATACAGGGATGCTACGTTTAGCTTCTTAGGCGTGAAGAATGGTGACCATGTCTGCCTTGCCCAAGGACATGTAATTCTTCCAACTGGCAAGCAATTGCCACCCTTGCTCGAAGTCGTACGCCGTCCATCTGGGCTGGCAGTATTCGCTTATCTACGCTCGGCCTTGATTGCAGCGGCCTTATTGATGCACTCGTTGGAGATGGGGTACAAACTGTGTTCGGGGTTCGATCGGGCCAACCGGAGTCGGTGACGCTCCAGTAGCGACGTTGCTTGAGTGAATGACAAGTATGCTTACTCGCTAGGCAAATCGCTGCGGATTGCCGTGATGGTGAGGGGGCGGGTGAAGCATAGGATGTCCCTCGACATCCTGATGAAGTTAGATGAATATACGCGAATGCGGTTGCAACTTGGCGGGTTCGGTCGCTGATGATATGGCGTATGAAAAAATATTGATCGTCCTGAATGAATCATTAAAAATAGTTTTTGCAAATAAAGCTATTATTGACGGTGGGCGAGGATAAGTGTGGTCAAATACGCAAGATTACAAAGTCTTCATGCGCGGATATTCCTCGTCATATGCGCGGCGGCGTTCCCGCTGCTGATAGGTTCTGGGTACTATTTATATAAGCAATCTGAGCTGGTTCGCGTTGCTGCGCAGGTAGAGGCCAATCAATATCTCACGCTCGCTGCAGAGTACGCGCAGGCGGAAATTCTCGGCGCGGGAGAGGCTCTTGACGCAATTTCGGCAACGCCATCCATACAGAGCAGAAACTGGGCGCTTTGCAACGAGTATCTTCATAGGCTTGTCACCCAGCGTGCAGACCGCTATTCCAATATCGGCGTAGTCGATTTGAACGGAAATCTGCTTTGTAGCGGGGTCCCTGTATCGGCGAGGACGTTATTCAATTTTGCCGATCGAACCTATTTTCGGCTTGCTTTGAAGCGACCTGGTTTAGCTGTTGGTGATTATCAGACGGGGCGGCTCACTGGCCTACCTGCCATCTCTGTCGCCACGGCAATGCGCGATGGGGGCGGCAAACCTTTCGCCGTCGTGTTCGCCTCATTAAGGCTGACATCCCTTGAGCGTGAGAGCCCGAACTCGGTCGATAGCGAGGCCCGCATTACGATCCTCGATCGAAACGGAGTGGTTCTGCTGGCCTCAGACCCCCTGATCGGGCGGGTTGGACAGTCTCTCCAGCGCTCCGGGTTGCGCGAAGCGTTCATGGCACGGGCCCGCGATGTTCGCATCTCAACAGACGCGACAGAGCCGTTTCGGCTGATTGGGTCCATGTCAGCCGGACCCCGCGACGATCCATCGGCAATCACGGTGCTCTACACGTCGCGTGGGTCGGCTGTGTTCTCCGGCTTATATCGCGATCTAAGGTTGAGGGCGCTTGCCGCGCTCGCCTTGATAGCGATAGCCGTCAGTGCCGGGTGGACAGGCACAAATGCGCTGATCGGCAAGAACATTCGCCGTATCGCCAACGCCGCAGCGCGCATGCGAGGGCGCGATTTTCACACGCGAGTCGCCCATGAGGTTTCGGGTAGCGAGTTCCAGCTGATAGCCGTGCAACTCGATGAGATGGCGAAGGAGTTGGAGCAGCGGGAGCGCGAGTGGATGTCCTCGATCCAGAGGCAGACTCATCAAGTGGATCTCTTGCGGCGGATCGCGCAAACCGAACCGCTTGAAGGCATTCTGCGCTCCATATGCGAATTCGCCGAAGAGCAGGTGCCCGGCGCGCAGGCATCGCTGCTGCTCGTCGACGAAGATCGTTGCGTCACAAGCTGCATCGCCCCCAAGCTTCCCAAGTCCTATTGCGACAGCCTCATTGGTATTCGGGCAGTCAGCGGCGCGGGCTCTTGCGGCACGGCCATTGCGGAGCGCAGAGTCATTGTTTCGGAGGACATCGAAAGCGACCCTCTGTGGGTGGATTTTCGGACGCTTGCAACGTCACATGGCCTGCGCGCGTGTTGGTCGTATCCGGTCATTTCTACCGGAGATCGAGTCTTTGGTTCGTTTGCGCTCTATTTCAATGAGCAAAGAGCGCCACGGCCGGACGAACTTCCTGTCAGTCGAATGGCGGCGGAAGTCGCTGCAGTCGCGATCGACCGATACCAGACTGGTGAGGCGCTTGCCCAGTCCGAGGCTGAATACCGCTCACTTTTCGAGACGAATCCGTATCCGATGTGGGTGTCGGAAAGCGCGAGCGGAAAGTTTTTGGCAGTCAACGATAGTGCGATCAAACACTACGGATTCTCCCGTGAGACTTTCCTGGCGATGCGGGTGAACGATCTGGACGCACCGGAGCAGCACTCCCAGAAGAGCGAACCATCGACGGAAAGCGGCGGTGAGCGGCCGACCGTGACGAGCGGCGTCAAGCTGCATCGTGATGCTCGCGGGGATACACTTGAAGTGGAACTTGCATACTTTCCGCTTCGCTTTCAGGGACGGAACGCGACACTTGCGCTCATTTCCGATGTCACCTACCGGAGCGCGCTGACGCACACCATTCGTGAGCAGAAGGAGTTCTTTTCACTGCTCATGGGTTCGACTGTGGAAGCGATCTGCGGATTGGACCAGAACGGGTGTTGTACCTTCGCGAATGCTGCCTGCGAACGGCTGCTTGGCTACTCCGCTCAGGAGCTCGCGGGTAAGCCAATGCACGCGCTGATACACCACACGCACGAAGACGGCTCCCCGTATGAACTGGCCGCATGCCAGATTCAGAACAGCATTGCGTCAGGGGCGCACGTTCATGTGGACAATGAGGTGTTCTGGAGAAGCGACGGCACGTCACTGCCGGTCGAGTATTGGGCCTATCCCATTGTGCGGGACGGTCAGGTGGCCGGCTCGATCGTTACCTTCATCGAGACGAGCGAGCGCCGCAGGCAGCAGGACGAGTTGCGCCGCCGCGCGACGTTCGATGACTTGACCGGGCTTCTGAATCGCCCAAGTTTCGTCACGGCTCTCGAAACCCGACTGCAGCAGGCAGACGCCAGCGAGCGCCATCCCGTCGTCGCCATCCTGGATCTTGATGGATTCAAGGAGATCAACGACTCACTCGGGCATGCCACGGGCGATCAACTTCTTCGGGGCGTGGCTGAACGGCTTACTGATCAGTTGGGTCCCCACGCTGACGTTGGCCGTCTGGGTGGAGACGAGTTCGCTTTCGTCGTGGACGAGAGCTATGGTCCGCCAATCGCTACGCGCATCGAGGCGGTGATGGAGTCGATTCGTCGACCGTTCAGCATCGCTGGGCTCGACCTCGCAATCAACGGAAGCGTAGGGGCCGCGCGATATCCGGGAGCGGGTCTTGACGTGGATACCCTCCTTCGCAGTGCTGATGCCGCAATGTATGTAGCAAAGAGGGAGGGACACGGGTTCACCTTCACCGATAGGGTCGATGCCGGAACTCCACGCCCCTTCCTGCTGAGTGAATTGCGCAGGGCGCTGCAGGAGGACGAGTTCATCTTGCATTTCCAACCCACAATTCCCCTCCAGGGGCTACCTCACTTCGGTTTCGAGGCGCTCATTCGGTGGAACCATCCACGGCTCGGGATCGTGGGTCCGGGCGAGTTCATGCCGATGGTTGAAGTCAGCGATCTGATTCACCCGCTCACAGAGTGGGTCATCGCCTCTGCCGTATCGCGTTTCAAAACCATCATCGAATCATGGCCCAACGCGTTCGTTGCAGTGAACGTCTCGATGCGCAATTTGATCAACCAGAAATTCACTTCGAGCGTTCAGTATCTGGTCGAGCAGAATCGATTTCCGGTGAACTGTCTCAAGATCGAAGTCACGGAAAGTGCAGTCATGGCAGACCCCGACCGTACGCTGAGAGCCCTGAATGAACTTCATGGCCTTGGTGTTCGGATCGCGGTCGACGATTTTGGTACGGGGTATTCCTCTCTCGCCTACCTGCAGAAGCTGCCGGTGGATGACCTGAAGATTGATCGCTCCTTCGTGAGTGGTCTCTCTGGGAGCCAGCCATCAAAGGCGATCGTGCACTCGATCATTTCGCTGGCGCACAGTCTGGGCCTGTCGGTGACGGCGGAAGGTATTGAGTCGGAAGCAGACATGCGGATTCTTCGCGCCGCCGGCTGCGATTTTGGGCAGGGATACTACATCGGCCATCCGATGCCATTCGATGCAGTGCATGACTGGTTGAAGTCGCGCAGCTTTGTATAGCAGTAGCCAGGCAATCACTGGAGCAGGACCATCTCAGTTGCTGGTCGCCCGGCAGCACTGCTCACGCTCACGAAAGATATTTGGCCCACATACGCGCATGACGGTTATCGTCGGGTGGGTAGATCTTGCTGAGGAATGGCTGTAAATGCATTGGCAAACCCATTTGCTGTTGCTGGTGTCGGAGGAATCGGGTTGCCGACGCTGCCGCGCCGCATTGGGCTCGAGCGGCAGATCAGCCCGGTCCTACGCTCGCGCGAACCGAGCGTGCGGCAGTCGCTCATTCTGAAGACCCTGCCAGCAATGACAACGCGCAGGTCTTTGCCGCGCGTCGCGAATCGAAAAACAACTTTCAATGATCACGCGCTGTGTCGGTCGGCCTCGGAGCGCGTGACTAAAATATGGCGTTAGACGGTTTGATTGACAGCGGCAGGCGCGCGCTGAGCGTGGCGCATCGGGTCGTTACGCCTCTTAGGGTTCTGCCCGCGCCCTTGAGCAGGCGGTTCTGTGGCGATATGACGGTGTCGGGTAACGCGTTCAGCAGTCCGTCTGCGCTGACCGCAAGAGCGGAGCATCTCGTCGCTATAGGGGACGCGAGTCACGTTGCGGCGACTGCAGATCGCTTGTCGCTGCGGCGCCAAGCGACTGAAGCTTTCGGTAGATGCGATTGCGCGAAACACCCAGTGCGCGTGCGGCGGCTGACACGTTGCCGCCGTTCGATTTGAGCACCTGCCGGATGAGCGAGGACTCCAGTAGATCCAACGTCGCCTGGTCTGCCGATACCGGCAGCATGTCGTGTGCCGGTGGCTCCTGTGCCGGTTGCTCCCGATGACGTACATCTTCCAGGAAATCGTCTGGCAGATCATCCAACTGGATCTCATCGCCCTCGGCCATGACCATTGCCGAACGCACGAGATTGACCAGTTGGCGTATGTTCCCCGGCCAGTCGTATGTCTTCAACAGGCGCAGGACTTCGGGGGCAACCCGGAAGCGCTGACCACCGTGCTCACCAACCAGGAGGCGATTGAGCACCGCCTCGAAGTCACGCCGCTGGCGCAAGGGCGGGAGCTTGACCAATAGTCCGTTCAATCGGTAGTACAGATCGTCGCGGAACGTACCCCGGGCGATCATGTCACGCAGATTGCGATGGGTTGCGCAAACCAATGCGACATTGACTGGAATCGCCTTGGCGCTGCCCAGGGGGGTGACGATGCGCTCTTGCAGCACACGCAGCAATCGCGCCTGCAGCGTCAGCGGCATATCGCCGATCTCGTCGAGGAACAGCGTTCCGCCATTTGCCTGCAGGATCTTGCCAAGGCTGCCGCGCCGGCGGGCTCCGGTGAACGCGCCCTCCTCGTACCCGAAGAGCTCTGATTCGATCAAGGTCTCCGGAATCGACGCACAGTTGACGGCAACAAACGGGCCTGCGCAGCGGGGTGAATCCTCGTGGATAGCCTGGGCCAGGAGCTCTTTGCCGGTGCCGGTCTCGCCGATGATGAGGGTCGGGATATCGCGGCCGTTGAATTTTTTGAGCTTGCTGATCACTCTTGCGATTTCCGGGTCTCCGGTGTCCAACTGGCCCAGACCTGAGGTGGCCCGAGCCCGGACCGGGCTCGCAGTGCCGGCACGCGACTCGGCCTCCTGTCCCACCTTGTCTGCAGACAGCGGTCGTAGCAGCGATCCGCAATCGGTGCGTTGACGGATCGAGACCTTGGCATACAGGCTGACACCATTGGCAGCATGCACTCGCAGCGGATCTGGCGTTGCCGAACGATAGTGATCAAACAGCGCGGGCACGCTGAGCCCAAGGAGCGATTCCAGCGTGTGCCCGGCCAACGCCGACGGGGTCAGCCCGAGTTGGAACAGGGCGCTTCGATTGACCGCGCGATATCGCCCATCCAGCCCAAAAGACAGCATCCCCTCCATGAGCGTGCCGATCAATTCGGGTCGGCTGTGCAAGTGCAGCGTGATGCAGTCGGGATTGGCCGCAGCGAACAGCTGATTTTCAATCTGTAGCGCTGACATCCGGACCAGCGCCATGGTGTGTGCCGGAAAATTTCCCGGATCTCCGCTGACGTTGAGCACACCCGTGACCTTTCCGGATGCGTCAAAAAGAGGGACCGCAGAGCAGTTGAGGACATGGTTGACGCCAAGATAATGCTCATTGGCGCTGACCTGGACGGGCGCCCCTTCTACAAGTGCCGTACCGATGCCATTGGTACCGCGCAGGCGCTCGGACCACGTCACCCCCAGCGACAAGGCCACGCGGTCGGCCTTCTCCAGGAAGTCCTTGTCGCCCTGCGCGTGGAGGATCACGCCTTGGGCATCAGTGAGCAGCACGATGTTGTGGTGATGACTGATCTGCTCGTAAAGGGTTTCCATGACGGGCAAAGCGTACGCATACAGCGTACGGTTCTGCTCGATTGCGAGCGACAGCGCCGCCTTGCTCAGCGCGCTGAAGTCGGGGTTGTCCGTGACTTGAAGGCCGTAGGTGGTGGAGCGTCGATGAGACTGTTCGATGACGGCGGCATGCTGCCGTTGCCACGATGTACCGCTAAGGGGGGTATCGAGCAGGTTCCAGGCGCTTGAGACCTGGCTCACGCGCGCATCATTGGTCGGAGCAGGGTCGCTGGGGGCGCCAGGCATCTATGTCTCCTATTGTGCGTCTGATCGCGCGCACTGATGATCGGGTTGCTCCCGCTTGGATGGGCGGGTCGCACCCTTCTTGTAGGGCGTTTGCTTCGTATATTACAGGGCGGCAAACGGGCGTGCCAAACCCTGCGCACGAAATCTCGCACCCGTATATCGCTGTTTCGTTGCAGAACAACTGGATCGAAACGAATCAGCCTGTTCCGTTACGGATCAGCGCTGAACATCCCATTGCAGTGGCGCTGCTACGCAGTACGAGATGTCGTTGCTCGCGGCCAACAGGCATCAGCACAGGCGCTGCGGGACGTGAGCGTTCGCGCCATGGACGGTGATGCGGTCGGATCTAGGTGATGGCATGGTGTTTGCGATTAGTGGCGCGGCTGTCGTGAGGCATCACAAAAGCCGCATGAACGTCACAATTCAAAAATCGAAATAGGAGACAACCATGGCATGGCAAAAACCCGAAGCGACCGATCTGCGTTTTGGCTTTGAAATCACGATGTACATCGCCAACCGCTGATTGCGGGTCGACTACACGAGCGTTGGGCGTCATGTTCGCAACTGCGCGATACGACCTTTGTGTCAGATCGGACGCAGGCTGCGAACGGGCGCCGCTTTTCTTCTAGACCTTCCCAATTACCGCTGAAGTACAAGCGCAGCCGCTCGGCGGACTGTGTGGGGATGTCTTTTTCCAAAAATCCATGAGGAGACAAACATGACAAGCAAGCTTGCAGCCAGACTCGCGTTGCTTTGCGCGGCAGTATCCTGCAGCGTTGCCGCACAGGCCCAGGACAACATGCAGAAACTGGAGGGGTTCAAGAGCACAGGGGCATCGTTGAACATCGAGACGGTGCCGCAGGGCGGGGCACGCGCAGCGGCGCTCAAGGCCAATCTCAAGCAGGTCAAGCTGCCGCCTGGCTTCAAGATCGATCTGTATGCGATCGTGCCGGACGCGCGTCACATGGCAGTTGGCCCCAATACGGGCGTGGTTTTCGTCGGTACGCGCAAGACTCGCGTGTGGGCCGTCTCCGACCGCACCAAGAGCCGTGTCGCCGATGAGGTGAAGGTGTTCGCACCGTCTGTCAGTTTCAAGATTCCGAATGGCTTGTGCTTTTCGCCGGACGGTGTGCTTTATGTCGCCGAACAGAATCGCGTACTGGCATTCCCGGCAGCCGATTTTTTCTATGAGAGTCCTGATGTTGCCACGGCACCTGTCGTGCCCCAGGGGGAGCTGATCCCGGTTGAAGAAGAGAGCTTCAACCACACCGCCCGGACCTGTCGGATCGGCCCGGACGACAAGCTCTACATCACACTGGGTAACCCGTTCAATGTGCCCCCCAAGGAAAAGGTTGCCCTGTATGACAAGGTCGGGATGATGGGCATTATCCGGATGGACCGCGACGGCAAGCACCGCGAGGTATTCGCCCGTGGCGTGCGCAATTCGGTGGGGATGGACTTCAACCCCAAGGACAAGACCTTGTGGTTCACCGACAACCAGGTCGACGGAATGGGTGACGATATTCCGCCGGGCGAGCTCAACCGCGCCACGAAGGCTGGTGAGAACTTCGGTTTCCCCTGGTACGGCGGTGGGCATATCCGCACCGTCGAATACAAGAGCGAAACGCCGCCGTCCGGTGTGGTTTTCCCGCAGGTTGAAATGGCGGCACACGCTGCGGACCTGGGCATGACGTTCTATAAGGGCAAGATGTTCCCGGCCAAGTATCAAGGCGGCGTGTTCAGCGCTCAACACGGCTCGTGGAACCGCACAACGCCGGTCGGCGCGCGCATCATGTACACGCCGGTCAAGGCCGACGGAACCGCTGGCAAGACCGAAGTCTTCGCTGAAGGGTGGTTGACGTCGAATAACGAGTACCTTGGGCGACCGGTAGACGTGGCGACGCTGCCCGACGGCTCACTGCTGATCTCCGACGACTACGCCGGTGCAATCTACAGGGTGTCGTATGCGGCGGAGTAAGGGGCTGCTCGGTCTTTGCGCAGCGCTGATGCTGGCAGCAGCCCCGGCGATTGCGGCGGGCAGCGGTGCGCCTGCCAAGGCCACACAATGCTTCGCCTGTCACGGCGCGGATGGTTTGTCGAAGGCACCCGACGCACCTAATCTCGCTGGCCAGAACGAGCAGTATCTTGTCAAAGCACTGCAGGACTTTCGCTCCGGCGCGCGGGCGCACGAAGTGATGTCAATGATGGCCAAGGGATTGTCCGACCAGGACATTCAGGCGGTCTCTGCATACTTCAGTGCAATCGCGATCAGCGTGAAAGCACCGTAGTCTTGCCGGCGGGCGCCAAGCTTCGGCGCGGCGTCCGCTGGCCAGGTTTCTCAATCGGGCATTGCGCGCGGCGCTTTGCCCGGTTTCGTCATGACGCTCATGAGAATCATCGTGCTTGGCGCCTCGGCCGGAGGCGGTTTCCCGCAGTGGAATTGCAACTGCCGCAATTGCGCGGGTTATCGCGCGGGTACGGTCCGTGCGCTGGCGCGCACGCAATCGTCCATTGCCATCTCGACCAACGGTTTGGACTGGCTTCTGATCAATGCGTCGCCTGACATTCTGACCCAGATTCGTGCCACGCCAGCGCTGCAGCCCGGGCGGGCGACGCGCGACACAGGCATCGCCGCAGTGCTGCTCATGGATGCGCAGGTCGACCATGTCACCGGCCTGATGATGCTGCGAGAAGGCGGGCGGCTGCGTGTGCATTGCACAGCTTCGGTCTGGGAGGACCTGACCGAACGTTTGCCCCTGACGCGGGTGCTGGCGCACTATTGCGGTACGGATTGGCAGCCGATCACGCTCGACACCGAGGCAGGACTGCAACGACCTTTTGAGGTGGCGGGTATCCATCATCTGCGCATCACGCCGTTTCCACTCAGCAGTAAGGCGCCCCCTTACTCGCCGCGCCGGCTCGAGCCCGATCCGGGCGACAACATCGGCATTTTGCTGGAGGACACGCATACCGGGCGCAAGACTTTCTACGCTCCTGGCCTTGGTGTCATCGAGCCGCACATTGCAACTGCCATGGCTGGTGCGGACTGCGTGCTGGTGGACGGAACCTTCTGGACCGAGGATGAAATGGTGCGCTCGGGCTTGTCGAGCAAGCTGGCCCACGAAATGGGCCACCTGCCGCTCTCCGGCGACGCCGGCATGCTTGCATTTCTGAACACGCTGGATGCGCGCCGCAAGATCGTCATCCACATCAATAACAGCAACCCGATTCTCGACGATGATTCCGCCGAACGCGCAGAGCTGACTCGATACGGCGTCGAGGTCGCATACGACGGGATGGAGATCGAACTTTGAGCCGAACCAACGCAAGCCCCGACGCTGCATGGCCGCCTGAGGAGTTCGAGGTGCAGTTGCGCGCAAAGGGCGCTGGCTACCACATCCATCATCCGTTCAACGTGCGCATGAACAATGGTGAACTGACGCCCGACCAGGTTCGGGGCTGGATCGCCAACCGTTTTTATTACCAGGTCAACATCCCTCGCAAGGATGGCGCCATCATCGCCAATTGCCCGGATCGCGAAACCCGCCGGCTTTGGGTGCAGAGAATTCTCGATCATGATGGGAATGCTGATAGCCCTGGCGGTATCGAGGCCTGGGTGCGGCTGGGTGAGGCTGCAGGCATACCTGAGCAAGACCTCTGGTCGCTCAAGCGTGTAGTGCCGGGTGTACGCTTTGCCGTCGACGCTTACGTGAATTTTGCACGGAGCGTGCCGTGGCAAGAGGCGGTGTGCTCATCGCTGACCGAAATGTTTGCGCCAAAGATTCACCGCGACCGGCTAGCCAACTGGCCGCAACATTATCCGTGGATCGAAGCCGGTGGTCTGCACTACTTCCGCAGCCGGATCACGCTCGCACAGCGCGATGTCGAACATGGCCTGAAGGTGACACTGGCACACTTCACGACACGTGCGCAGCAAGAGCGCGCCCTCGACATCCTGCAATTCAAACTTGATGTCCTCTGGTCGATGCTTGACGCGATTGAGCGCGCGTATCCCACTCGCTGAGCACGCCACAATGACGATCCCCAAGAAACCCCGCGTTGCCAAAATGTTTCGCCTGCAATGGGAGCCAGCCCAGCAAGCCCACGTACTGCTTTATCCGGAAGGCATGGTCAAGCTCAACCAGAGCGCAGCGGAAATCCTCAAACGCTGTGATGGCTCGCGCGACCTGTCCACGCTCGTGAATGAGCTCGAGCAGGCGTTCGGCTCGACGGGACTCCAGCAGGACGTGGAAGATTTCCTGCAAGCAGCCGCAGACCAAGGGTGGATCCAATGACCGACGTGCAAACCTTGCCTGTTGACGGCGCGGCTGTGTCGCCCCCGCTTTGGCTGCTTGCGGAGTTGACGCATCGTTGCCCGCTTCACTGCGTGTTTTGCTACAACCCGGTTGACTTCGCACGCCGGCGCGACGAGCTCAGCACCGCACAATGGATCGACGTACTGCGCCAGGCGCGCCAGTTGGGCGCGGCTCAGTTGGGCTTTTCGGGGGGGGAGCCACTGCTGCGTGACGACCTTGAGGAACTCGTCGCCGAAGGGCGGCAACTGGGCTTCTACACCAACCTGATCACCTCGGGTATCGGATTGACCGAGGCCCGGCTGGCCCGTCTCAAGGCAGCTGGACTCGACCACATTCAGCTTTCTTTCCAGGACTCCACGCGCGAGATGAACGACTTTCTGTCGAACACGCGCACGTTCGATCTGAAATCACGCATTGCTTTGTTGATCAAGCAATACGACTATCCGATGGTGCTGAACGTAGTACTGCACCGCCATAACCTCGATCATGTCGAGCGCATCATCGAGATGGCGGTAGCAATGGGCGTCGAGTATCTCGAACTTGCCAATACTCAGTACTACGGGTGGGGGCTGATCAACCGGGCGCAGCTGATGCCCACGCGGGAGCAATTGCAGCGTGCCGAGGCGGTGGTGAATGCATACCGTGGGAAGCTCGGCAACCGGCTGCGCATCCTGTTCGTGGTGCCGGACTACTTCGAGTCCCGCCCCAAGGCTTGCATGAGCGGCTGGGGAGCGGTGTTCCTGGCTGTTACGCCAGATGGTACCGCCTTGCCATGCCATGCGGCGCAGACCATTCCTGGCTTGCGCTTTCCTAATGTCGCAGATATGCCGCTTGCTGAAATCTGGAATCAAAGCGAGGCGTTCAACCACTTCCGTGGTGATGCCTGGATGCAGGAGCCCTGTCGCTCCTGCCCGGAAAAGCATAAGGATTTCGGTGGCTGTCGCTGCCAGGCACTTGCGCTCACAGGCGATGCGGCACAGGCTGATCCTGTGTGCGATAAGTCGCCCCATCACAGCCGGGTGCAAGAGATCGTGCTGCATGCCCGGCACACGCAGCAAAGCGCCGTGACGGGCGAGCACCCCTTGATATTTCGCAGCGATGCCAACTCGCTGCGCCTGTCGAGTGCTCCCAAGTGATCACCCGGGACCGGGCACATTTAGGCGTTTTTCATCGAGCGCGCTCAACCCCATAGGACGAAGCGGAGTTGTCTTTCCAGCCTTCCCGCTGCAGCATCACGTGCACACGGCGATAGCCGTAATGGACGCGCGTTCCCGCAATCTCTTTGATGCACGCAAGCAGTGCCGACGAGTCGCGAGCAACCGACCGATACGCGTATAGCGAGCATGACATGTGGAACAACGCGCAAGCCTTGGTCAGGCTCACGCAATAGCGGTCAACATCACCCACTTGCGGCACCCGCCAACTGGAAGCGAAACACCGCACCCTTTCCGGGCTGCGGCACCAGCCGGATTTCGCTGCCATGCAGCTGCAGGATTCGCTGCACGATCATCAGCCCGAGCCCACCGCTGCGTGAGCCATCGCTGCGGGCACCGCTCATGAACACTGGACGCACGAAGAGTCCCTTCTGAAGTTCACCTGGGATACCCGGCCCGGTGTCGCTAACCTGGACCGCGACCCCAGTATTCGTTGGACGCAACTGCACCTCGATCGCGCCGCCTACTGGCGTATGGTGGATGGCGTTGTCGAGCAGGTTTGTTAGCACGCGCTCGATCATGCCCAAGTCGGCTGACACGATGGGCAGACCGGGCGCAATGTCTGGCTTGAGTTGTTGCTGACGCGCCCCTGCTGCCAACTCGAACTTCTGAAACACGTCTTGTACCAGGTCGGCCAACGCGAAATTTTCCTTTTCTGGCTTAACCACGCCGTACTCAAGCCGTGCTAGCTCAAATAGCTCCTGTGCGAGCCGGCCAACCTTGCGGCTCTGACCGAGCGCAATGTCGAGGTAGCGGCGGCGCTCTTCGTCGTCGAGGATACCGGCCTTCAGTCGGAGCGTTTCCAGGTAGCCGTGTAGTGAAGTCAGGGGCGTGCGCAGGTCATGCGAGATATTGGCGACGAGTTCGCGGCGCTGCTGGTCCTGCAGCGTCAGCTCTCGCCACTGCTCAGCAATGCGCCGCGTCATCTGCACGAAGGCCTGGCTCAGTGTCGCTATTTCTCCGCCACCGCGCGCAATGCGCTCCAGCGCCGCCGTTTGGCTTTCGAGCGATCCGATTCCTTCGGATTCGAAGCGTCGGACTACAGCCGTCAGCTCGCGCAGAGGCCGCGTGATGAGCCAGAACGCCACCGTGCCCGCTACAAGCCCGAGAAGAGCCACCAGCCCCATGGACCACAGCGTTGTCCGCAAAACGTTGTCAGCCGCCACGTGCGCGGCAACGGCGTCGTGGTCCTCGCCCTGCAGCACCACGTAGACGTAACCTGCGTCTCGGCCATCAACGCGCATCGGCGCGGCGCTAAAAACTTTGGGCGTTTGCAAGTTGCGTGGATCGTCACCGAGGACCGGCATCGTCGCACCAGCGAGCAGTCTGCGCACCGGCGCGAGGTCGACGCGGTCGCGCTTGAGGTGGCCGGGGGGCGCCGCTTGCGCCGCAATGTGGCCGTCAGGCGAGAGCAGGTAGACCTCTACGCTAGGATTCACCGCCATCAGTTTGTCGAACAGATCCTTCACCGCGACAGGGTTTAGTCCTTCCGGTCGCATCAGTTCGGCATTCTCCGCGATGTGTGCGGCCAACCCGCTCGACAAGCGTTGGATCACCTCCTGCTCGTGACGTCCGTTCGAGCGCAATTGCAGCCAAGCCGAAGTGCCGCAGCACACCAGCAACAGCACAGCGAATACCAGCGAGAGCCGTCGAGATAGCACTGCCTCCCCTCGTCCACTCATGCTGCGTCCTCCTTGCCGTCTGCCCCGATAGAGAGCTTGTAGCCGCGCCCCCAGACGGTGAGTATGCGCCGCGGCTGCGCCGGGTCGACCTCGACCTTGGCTCGCAGCCGGTTGATGTGAGTGTTAACCGTATGCTCGTAGCCGTCGTGCTGGTAGCCCCAGACTTGATTGAGCAGGTCGAGCCTCGAAAACACTTTGCCCGGATGACGTGCGAAGAAATGAAGTAGGTCGAACTCGCGCGGCGTGAGTTCGATCGGTTTGCCGTCGACGCGCACCTCGCGCGCTAGTGGTTCGATCTCAAGATTGCCTAGTGTGAGGCTACCCGACTCCATGCGCGCGTTACGCGCCAGCGCGTCGGTACGTCGAATCAGTGCCTTCACGCGCGCCACCAGCTCCAACACCGAGAAGGGCTTGGCAAGGTAGTCGTCTGCGCCGAGCTCCAGCCCCAAGATGCGGTGCACCTCGGTCGACCGGGCACTGATGATGATGATTGGCGTGTAGCGGGCCTGGACCCGCGCGCGGCGGCAAATCTCCAGGCCGTCGATGCCAGGCAGCATCAGGTCGAGCACCAGCGCATCCCAGTTGCCCCGTTCCATTTCCCGCTGGCCCGCATGGCCGTCAGCCGCGTGCACCACCGCATAACCCTCGTCCCGGAGGTGCATGCGCAGCAATTCCGCGATGTGTGCGTCATCTTCAACGAGCAGGACGCGTTTGGCAGAGTCCATGGGGCGTGGGGAAAGGGATGTCTAAAGCGTTCTTTAGGACTGATTGTCCCGCGATCTGACCGGCGCAGTTATCACAATTAATTGAACTTTGCGTGATGAATCGGTCAGGGGAAGCGCCCAAGAATACGTTCCATGAAACGCGACGCCCACCTCTCTATGCCCACCAGCATCGACACCAGTCCGGTGCATCCGTTGTGGATGCGCTGTACGCACTGGTTCAATGCCTTGGCAGTGATGGTGTTGGTGCTGAGTGGTTGGCGCATCTACAACGCTGCACCGTTCTTTCCATTCACTATCCCAGCCTCCGCTACTTTGGGCGGATGGCTGGGAGGCGCGCTTCAGTGGCACTTCGCAGCGATGTGGTTGCTGGTGGTCAACGGCTTGGTCTACCTAGTCATGAATGTCGCCAGCGGCCGACTGGCCCGCAAATTTTTCCCAGTCACGCCGGCGGGTGTGCGGTGTGACATGGTCGCAGCGCTCAAGGGAAGGCTCTCGCATGCCGACCCGCGCCACTACAACAACGTGCAGCGGCTCGCCTATCTGTTGGTGATATTGGACATCGTGCTGTTGGTGCTTTCGGGCTTGGTACTGTGGAAGTCGGTGCAGTTCGCGACCCTGCGAGAGCTACTTGGTGGCTACGAGGTAGCTCGCCGCATCCACTTCTGCGCGATGGCCGGCGCTGTGGCGTTCGTGGTGGTGCACCTTGTGATGGTAGCTCTGGTGCCACGCACCCTGCTGACGATGTTAGGCGGCCGCGCGGCTGGCACCCCCTCCCCGATCCAGGACCGGTCGTCGCACGACGCCTGATTCCTCCCATGAAGATATTCAAAGCTCCCAGATTCGACGGCATTGATGGTGACGCTGTGCTCATCGAGGCACGCCGGCAGATTGCCCGTCACGTCAACCTGCCCGCGCGTCGTGCTTTCCTGCAGCGCTCGCTCACGCTGGGCGGCCTGTCGCTGCTGACCGGCTGCAGCATCTCTGACAACGAGCAGGTCGAGGCGGCTCTCTCGCGTATCTCACGCTTCAACGACAAGGTTCAGGGCCTGATCTTTGACCCGAACCAACTGGCCCCCACGTACCCTGACTCGATGATCACGCGCCCCTTTCCGTTCAATGCCTACTACGGCGAGGATGAGGTGCGCCAGGTTGATGAGCAGGCATGGCGGCTTGAGGTTACCGGTCTTGTCTCCGACCGACGTCAATGGAATCTAGCCGACCTGCGTGCGATGCAACAGTACGACCAAGTGACACGCCATATCTGCGTGGAGGGCTGGAGTGCGATCGGTAAGTGGGGAGGCGTGCGCTTTGGTGACTTTCTACGCCGAGTTGGCGCCGACTTGAGCGCCAAATACGTCGGTTTCAAGTGCGCTGACGACTACCACACCAGCATCGACATGGCGACCGCGCTACATCCTCAGACACTCATGGCCATAACCTATGACGGCGCGCCGTTACCTCCGAAGTATGGCTTCCCGATGAAGCTGCGAATGCCCACCAAGCTGGGCTACAAGAATCCGAAGCATATTCAGGCCATTTTTGTGACCAATACCTATCCCGGTGGCTACTGGGAAGACCAGGGCTACAACTGGTTCGGCGGGAGTTGAGCCCCACGTCCGCTCCCCGGACTGTGGCTTGGCTGCCAATGAAAGCGAGAGGCCGTGTTCACAAGGACCGCGCCATATCTATAGGCAACGCAAGCATCATCACTTACTTAGGAGAATCACATGAACAAGTTCGCTACCACTTTGCTCGCTGTCAGCCTGACCTTCGGCGGTGCCTCGGCCGTTTTCGCTGCGGACGCCATGGGCAAGGATGCGATGTCGAAGGACGCGATGTCGAAGGACGCGATGTCGAAGGACGCGATGTCGAAGGATGCGATGTCGAAGGATGCGATGTCGAAAGATGCGATGTCGAAAGATGCGATGTCGAAAGATGCGATGTCGAAAGATGCGATGTCGAAGGATGCGATGTCGAAAGATGCGATGAAGAAAGACTCGATGAAGAAGGACGCGATGAAGAAGGACGCGATGAAGAAGGACGCGATGTCGCAGTAAGACTCCTTTGACGCCCCTCCAATTCGAGATAAGGAAAGTCGCACCATGACTCTCTTCATCATTTCGTTCCTTGGAGGGGCGCTGACCGTGCTTGCTCCATGCATCCTGCCGGTCATCCCCTTTGTGTTCGCAAGGGTCGACCAGCCATTCGTCAAAAGTGGGCTTCCTATGCTGGTGGGGATGGCCTCCACTTTTGCAGCGGTCGGAACACTTGGCGCTGCGGCAGGCAGTTGGGCAGTAGAAGCCAACGAGTACGGCCGAATCGCTGCAACCGCGTTGCTAGGGCTCATGGGAGCTGCGATGGTCTTTCCTCGCCTAGCTGAACGTCTCACACGCCCCCTGGTCTCTGTTGGCTTGGATCTGTCCAATGCCGGCAATGCACATACTGCAATGGCCGGGAACTGTGTGTTCCCCTCCTTTATTCGGGGGGTCGCGACGGGGCTTCTATGGGCGCCATGTGCCGGTCCGATACTTGGATTAATTCTTACTGGCGCTGTTCTTCAAGGGCCAAACGTCAAAACCTCTCTGTTGCTGTTAGCGTACGGCGCTGGCGCCGTGAGTTCTCTTGCACTGGTTCTCCTGACCGGCCACAGGATTTTTGCCGCCATGAAACGCTCCCTCGGCATTGGCGAGTGGTTTCGAAAAGGTCTAGGGATAACAGTGCTTTCTGGCGCGGTCGTAGTCATGACCGGCGTAGACACAGGGTGGCTTGCTCAAGTTTCATCGGGCAGCGTCGAAGCGTCGGTTGAAAAAATGCTGCTCCAACATTTCGCTCCAAGGCAGACCGGGAAAATGCCTATCGCTGACGGGCAACAGCAGGCAAAAAGGAATGCACCCGGAGGTCGTCTCATCCTTGTACAGGCGCAGCAGAATCGACAACCCCTGAATTTGCCAGTTGAGGGGCTTTTTCCACCGTTGACTGGCGCCGTTGACTGGTTGAACTCACCTCCGCTCACGGTTGAGGCGTTGCGCGGCAAGGTGGTGCTGGTGAATTTCTGGACCTTCGGTTGTATCAATTGCCGCAACGTCCTGCCCTATGTGCGCGAATGGGACCGGAAATACAAGGACCAGGGACTTGTTGTCGTGAGTGTTCATGCCCCCGAGTTTGCGTACGAGAAGAACATCGAGAACGTGAAGCGTGCCGCAAGCGAACTTGGCGCGACCTTCCCCATAGCGATCGATAACCGATTTGAGATATGGAAAGCCTTCAACAATAACTACTGGCCGGCCAATTATTTTATTGATTCCCAGGGGCGCATTCGCTTCCATCATTTCGGTGAAGGCGAGTACGAAAAGTCAGAGCGTGTGATTCAGCAACTCCTCAAGGAGGCGCGAGTCGGAAATCGGCCGGTACCCATGACCGAGACCACGCTTGAAACGCTGAACGCTGCTTTGGCCCTCCAACGCGCGGGAGATTTCGTTGCGGCTGGGGTTGGCGCTGGATGACGAGCAGTAGTGGTCAGTCCGGCTCGGTTTAGCAACATGCCTGTATGTACCTGTGGATACCTTTTGCACGAAGGAGCTACTTCGCCCGCTCTTCTGCCCCCCCACCGCAAAGGCTGAAAAGATGCAACTAACCCCAACATCAAAAGTGACGGACGAAGGCGCCAGTTCACCGCTGCGCGAGTGGACGTGGACTGGTGCGTACAGACAACGAGATTTGATCACCTTGTGTTTGGCAGAGTCTGCGGAGTTGTTCGTAGTTTGTTATTAAATCAATGGGTTATTGGAGATTCCACAGTGGGTGGTTCCGCTAACCTTTTTGAATCCGTCTCGCCATATAACAAAAACCCGGCAGTCCGCCAAGGACGCCGGGTTTTTGTTGCCTGCAGCGCGCAGACCTGCTGCCGCTCTAGTCACTCTCGCAAGGTTTCTTGAAGACATGCTTCACCCCGCATTTGGTCGCATGCGCCGCGTTTTTCACGCCATGCCCGACTGCTCGTGCGGCGTTGGCTGTGGCGTGCCCGGCTTCCTTTGCCGCATGGCCGGTCTTACGGGCGGCTTCCTTCGTGTCCTGCTTGATGTTCTCCTTGGTCTCGGACAAGTCGGCATGGGCCAGGGGGCTGAGCAGCGCCACCAGCAACGCGGGGATCAACAGCAGACGACCATTCACGGCGGGAATCCTCACAAAACAGGTTCATGCAACGGACGCGTCGAGCACCACGGCGGCGCGACCGGTCAACAGGATGCGTGCGCCACTGCGCACGGTAAAGCGGTACAGCACGTTGATGCCATCGCCGCCGATGCGTTCGGCTTCGACGTCGAGCGGCGTCTCGATTGTGTCGAGGCGCGGTACGTGGGCCTCAATGCTGCGCACACTGGCGAGAAAGCCGGCGCGCGGGCGTGCTTGCGCAGCATCGCACAGAGCGCCGTGCACGGCCATCGCCTGAGCGGCGTATTCGATGCCGCAGACAGCCGCCAATTGACCGTGGGAGCGCAACGGGTTGGCAGTGTCACGATGACTCGTGGCGTTGCAACGGATGTGCGCGTCGTCCCAGGCGACGACGGTGTCGAGCAGGCACATCGTGCCGCTGTGTGGGATACGCGCTGCGATCCAGTTGCGGTCGAGCGGCGGGGTTGGCTGCGCGTTTGACGTCATGGCGTGCCGAAGGTGATGTCGACCTGTACGCGGGTCTCGTGCAGGTACTCGAGCACCACGCGGCCTGCGCGCCGTGCGGCCAACGCTTCCAGCAGCGGCAGCGCGCGGGCTGCGGCGTTGCCGTGCCACAGCGTTTCGAGCCCGGGTTGTGCCAACGCCGTGAGCGGCGCGTCGGTCAGCGCAACGTCAATGCGCGCGAGCGTGCGCGGGCCGGCTTCGGGCGCGAGCACCAGCGCCACTGCAAACGGATCGGGCACGGGGCGCACCGCGTTCAGCGGTTCCGGGTAGTCGCCGTCATACGCGATCACCAGCGCGGGCGAGGCGTCAATCGCGACCTGGCAGAGGCCGTCCAGCAGGCCGGCGGCAAAGCTGCCGTCGTACGCGCACAGCACGTTGGACGGTGCCATCGCGTGCGTGGCGATGCTCCAGTAGCCGGCTGGCGCGTTGTGCACGGAGTTGTGAAAACGCGTAGGTGAGAGCTTGCGGTCGTCCCCCGCCAGGGTTTCACAGATGGCGTTGCAGTTATGGCCGTCGCCGCCGGACGAACTGAAGACCGTGGCCAGCGTAGCGGCATCGCGTCCGCTGGCTGCGACAGCCTCGTGGCCGACTGCCAGGGCGAGCTTGACCACCGGCCCCGTGCGGCGGCGTTCGACCGACGGCAGGCCGGCTGGCGGCGGCAACTCTGTCGGTGCGTGTGCGTAGCGCGCACGGCCGGCAAGCACGTCGGCCGTATGCGGCCAATCCGGCAGACCGGGCCCGAGGATGCCGGCGCTCTCGATGAAGGCGCTGAGTCGGGTCATGACGACAGGCCCAGGTGATCTGCGCGGCCGAAGACCAGGCTGCAATTCGTGCCGCCAAATCCGAAGGCGTTGCTGAGTGCCGTGCGAACGCGGGCGTGGCCGCTCTCCGTCAGATAGTTGGCGATGAGCGCCGGGTCCGGCTGCGTGGTGTTGATGCCGGCAGGCAGAAATTGATGGCGCAGCGCCAGTGCTGTGATCACGGCTTCCAAAGCTCCGGCCGCGCCCAGCGTGTGGCCGGTCGCGCCCTTGGTCGAACTGCACGCCGTGCCGTGGAACAGCGCCTGGATGGCGCGGGACTCCGCTGCGTCATTGCTGGGTGTGCCGGTGCCGTGCAGGTTGATGTAGTCGATGTCCGCCGTGCTCAGGCCGCTGGTAGCGAGCGCTTGCGCCATGGCAGCGCGTGCCCCCAGCCCTTCGGGGTGCGGCGACGACATGTGATGCGCATCGCTCGATTCGCCAATGCCGAGCAGCAGGATGGCATCGTCGTCCAGCGCGTCGTTTGCCTCGGGGGCACGCTCCAGCAGCGCAAAGCCGGCGGCCTCGCCGATGGAGATGCCGTCACGCGCCACGTCGTACGGCCGGCACGGTTGCCGCGACAGCAGCTCCAGCGAGTTGAACCCGTACAGCGCCGTCAGGCACAGCGAATCGACACCACCAACCACCGCCGCATCGATCAGGCCCGCAGCCAGCATGCGCCGCGCCGAGGCAAACACCTTGGCCCCCGACGAGCACGCCGACGAGATCGCCATGGCCGGCCCGCTCAACCCGAAGTACGCGCGCACAAATGCGGCTGGAGAATAGATATTGTGCGTCTGCGCGTAGTGAAAGCTGGCCGGCAGCGCGCCCGTTTGCGGATCGCGCTGCTGGTAGGCGCGTTCGGTTTCGAGAATGCCCGACGTGCTGGTGCCGATGAATACGCCGACGCGTCCGGCGCCGTGGCGTGCCTTGGCGGCTTCAACGCTTTCGGCAAAACCGTCCTGTGTGAGGCCGATCTGGGCGAGCCTGTTGTTGCGGCAATCGAAATCGGCCAGGTCTGCGCGCACGGGCGCGGCATCGGCGCCAGGCACTTCGCCGATCCACGTGTCGAGATCGGCGCGCGGGAAGGTGCACGGCGCGAGGCCGCCCCGTTGCCCGCGCAACGCGTCGAGCGTGGCGTCAAGGCCACGTCCGAGGCAGCTCGTGGCGGTGAAATGCGTGAGCAGGACGGGCTTCACTGGGGGCGATGTCGCGGCAATTGTGGGGTGGGGTGGATTCGGCAGGCTGCTGCGCCGATCGTCAACAAATTTTATCAAATGGTCATTTGCGAGCGCGTGGCCTGCGCGGGCTCCGGCGCGAGGGCAGCGCGCAACGTCGTGCACTGCAATTGCGCGCGCGCGGCGGTTTCGAGCACCTTCGGCAATACGGTCAGCAGGACGGGGTCGCCGTGTGCATCGCGCGCCGCATGGCCGTCGTGGAGCAGCAGGATGTCTTGCGGCGCCAGACCGTGCAGCAGGCGTTGGGTGACGGCTTCGGGATTGCGCGAACGGGTATCGAAGCCGCGGCGCGTCCAGCTCGCCAGTTGCAGGCCAAGCTGGCACAGCACGGGCTCCAGAAACGGGTTGCGCAGTCCGGCCGGCGCGCGGAAGAACAGCGGGCGCGTGCCGGTGATTTGCGTGAGCGTGTCCTGTGCGGCAGCAATCTCGCGCCGCAACGCGCCTGGCCCCTTCAGCGAGAACGTATGCCGGTGGCGCTGACTGTGGTTTTCCACCGCGTGCCCGCGCGCGACGATGGCCTCGACGCAGCGCGGGTGCCGCTGCGCCAATTCGCCGATGCAGAAGAAGGTGGCTTTGGCACCGTACTGGTCCAGTATGTCCAGCACGCGCGGCGTGACATCGGGGTCAGGGCCGTCGTCGATGGTCAACGCGATGTGCCGCTCCGCCGTGACGGGCAGACGTGTCCAGTTCGGGCCGAGCCAGCTGCTGCGCGGCCACAGACCGCCGGCCATCAGCACGAGATGCGAAGCGATGACGCTGCCGCCCGCCCACGGCCACGTCGACGGATCGGCCGCAACGGCAACCGCCGCGCCGGCGTGCAGCGCCAATGCGCCGTTGATGAGCGGAGTCGGCTTCCAGCGGCGGGCCCTGCCAAGCGGTGAGGTCGTCAGTGAGTTCATGCGGCGGCGTGCTGATCGTGATGGGCGCGTGGCGCCAGGATGGCGGAAAACACGAGCGCAAGCATGGCGCCCGGGCCGACGGTCAATCCGAACGTCTCAAGCATCGGCACGCGGGAGAAGGCCAGCAGCCCGAAGCCGGCCACCGTTGCCAGGTTGGCCACCAGCAGTGACACCAGCGTCTGTGGCGCAATGGCCTGGGTGCGCTGATTGAAGAACAGCGCGTAGTTTGATCCCACCGCCACGATCAGCAGCATGCCGACCAGATGCAGGATGGTCAGCGGCACGCGCGCCAGTGCAAAGCCGGCCGTCACCACCAGCACCGCCGCCACCAGGGGCGCCAACGCCCGCAAGGTCCGCTGCGGCGAGCGCAGCGCCACGATCAGCAGCAACGCGATCGCCGCAAAACCGGCAAGCGAGAGGCGAAGGTCTTCGCGCACGTAGTTCACGTACATCCGATCGGCTTCGACCTTCATGTCGACGAAGAGCGCGCCGGGCACGTCCGCTTGTTCGACGGCGGAGCGAATTGGGGTGGCGTCCAGGCTGGGACGACTTATGGCGTCATTTGCGGCACCCGGCGCGGCCGCTGGTGCACGCAATGGCAGCATGGCGCTCCATTGTCCTGCGCGCTTGGTCAGCAGCGCGTCCACCGCCAATGCCATCGACGTGCCCTTCAGGTCTTCGCGCCGCAAAAGGGGCTGCCCGCGTGCCGCATCGACATCGGCGACAAACGGGGCGAGGAGATCGGGTTTTACGCGGATCGGCTGGTCTTCCACCGCGCTGCGCATGCGTGTGGCCAGTGCATCGGCCGCCGGCAAGCTCGCGAGGCGCGCGCGCTGTGTGGCATCGCTCGGCAGGTAGCGCGCGGGATTCTCGAAGCCGGCGAGCACGCCGTTGTCCACGAGCGGTTGCAGTTGCGTGGCGATCTTCTCGGCGCCTTCGAGCGCGGCCTGTTCCGTTGCTGCCGGGATCACCACCAGATAGCGCACGTCGGGCGCGCCCACATCTGCGCGCAGGCTGGCGTCGAGCGCCTGGCTCTTCGCGGGGACGGGGCTCAACGCGGCGAGTTCGCGGCTCCACAAGCCATCGCGATGCAGCGCAAGCGCCGCACATGCGCCGATGAGCACGGCGGCCAACAGCCAGCGCAGGCGCGGTGCGGCAGACGTCGCCCGCGTCAGCCACGCTCCCACGCGCGAGAGATCACGCGTCGCCACTTCTGCACCACGCAGATGCGGTAGCACGTAGCGCGTGACGAGCGCGGCCGTTACCAACCCCACAATCGAATACAGCCCCAGTTGCACCAGGCCGGGAAAGCCCGAGAACAGCATCGACGCAAAGCCGCACACCGAGGTCAGCACACCCAGGCGGATAGTCGGCCAGTACGTGGCAATCCATGCGCGCAGGCTGTCGTTGGGAGTGGCGCCGTGCAGGCGGGCGGATTGCACGAACAGGTAGATCGAATAGTCGACCGCCTCGCCGATGAGCGTGGTGCCGAACCCGAGTGTGAGCCCGTGCACCGCGCCAAACGTGAGGCTGACCGCCGCCACGCCTGCCGCCACGCCGGACAGCACCGGCAGCAACCCCAGCACCACCGTGCGCGGCGAGCGGTATACCGCCAACAGCAGTGCCACAACGAGTACGAGGCTGACGGCGGAAAGCCGTTCGACGTCGTGCTTGATGGTGTCGCGCGATTCGACGGAGAACACGCCCGGGCCGGTCATCAGGATGCGCGTTGACGCTGCGTTTGGCACTGCGCGCGCAACCGCATCGAACGCGCGGCGCACGGCATCAATGGCATGCGCCTGTGCGCCAGTGTCGGAGCCGGCGGCCGTTGTCTGCACGACCAGCACGGCACGCTGGCCATCGCGTGACGCCCACACGCCGTGCTTCGACGACGGCAGCGCGGTGTTGTCGAGCTGGCTGACGAGTGCCGCCACCTCGCCGGTCGGGTCACGCGGCAGCATGTTCTTGGCGACGAGCCCTGCCGATGAACTCAACAGATCGAGGCTTTCGCCCAGCGCCGCATGCAGCCCTTCGGCGGAAAAGCGCTGCGGCGTGACTGCGGGGCTCAGCACGTAGCGGTGGTCGAAGATGAACTGCCGGTCGCGCGCTTCGCTCACGGGCTCACCGTTGTTGACGGCGCTGAATTGCGCGTCGGCACGCAGCCTCGCAGCGAGCTGCTTTGACAGCGTTGCACGGGTGGCCGCGTCACCACCCTCGATGCCGACGAGGATGAGGCGCGACACGAGCCCCTCGCGCAACTGGTCGACCAGCACGCGTTGCTCGGCACTCGGCGAGCGCGGCAGAAACGCCGACAAGTCCGCCGTAAAGCTGGTACGCCCGATCACGACCGCGCACAGCAGCAGGCCGGTCAACCAGACCAGCACCGCAGGCCGACGCAGGGCGTGCAAGCGTTTCATGTGCGCGCCATCCTTAGTTGCCGGGCACGCGTTGCAGGCGCATCAGCGAATGATCGCCGTCGGCCTGGCGGATGGCGACGCTGCGCAGCACATCGCGCGTGCCCTCCAGCGTGATGGTGCGCACCACTTGCTGCATGCGCGTGTCGATGGGCGAAAGGGTGAGCGTCCAGTCATCGCCGTGGCCGGCGATGGCGACCTTGTAGATCGCTTCGAGCGCGTAGCGGTTGCCGGCCAGTGTGGCGCGGATGCTTTCAATGAACGCGCCCAGCTCCGGGTATTGCGACAGCGGCATCGTGAACTTGCGCTGGTTACGCTCCACGGTCAGCTTGTCGCCGTCAATGACGAGGAGTTCGGGCTTCGGGGCGAGCGTGTGCTTTTCCAGATGATCGGGCGCGACGAACACCAGCTCGCCGGATGATTCGATGGGCTGTGCTGCAATCGACAGCGTCTTCGTTTCCGTGAACGTGGCGCGCCCCGATTTGTTGCGTGCGAGCGTGGACATCAGGCGGTCGAGCGTCCAGGCGGTATCCGCAGCGTGGGCGGTCGCGGCCAACATGCTGGCCGCGAGCAAGGCCAGGAAGGCGCGGAAGAATGGGCGCGTTGCAGTCATGGCGTTTGCGTGGTCTGGTGGTCGGCGGGGGCGTGATCCGGCGCTCCGGCCGCGTCGGCATCCTGCCAGAAGTCGAAGTAATTGAACCAGTTGTACGGTGCGGTGCGGCAGTAATGTTCAACGCGTTCCACATAGCGGCCGAGCGCGGCTTGCACGGCGGCGGTGCGATCTTCGCGGCGCACATCGGCGAAATCCGCCAACAGATCGAAATGCACGGCGTAGCGGTTGCCGCCCAGATGCAGCCCCGTCATGAACAGTACGGGGCGTTTGAGCATGGCCGCCATGTGCAGCGGCCCCAACGGAAACGCCGCCGGGCTGCCGAGAAAATCCATGTGCCGGACTGACGGCCCCGCATCGCGCAACAGCGTGCGATCGGCCAGCATGCCGACGAGCCGGTTGTCATCCAGCGCTTCGCGCACTTGCAGCATGGCGTCCACGCGCCCGAGCGGAATGACCTCCGGCGCCGCCGCCGGGTTGATGGCGGCCATCGCGGCGTTGATGTTGCGTGCATTCTCTTCGTACATGGCGACAGCCACGCGTAGATCCGGCACCGTCCGGCCGAGCGCGCGTACCACCTCGAAACTGCCCAGGTGCGCGCCCAGCAGGAACGCGCCGCGCCCCTGCGCCAGCACGTTGTGCACATGCTGTTGGCCCTGCAACTGGATGTCGAACAGACTGAAGCGCCCGCTGATCAGGTAGATGCGGTCATGAATGGTCGTGGCGAACGTGAGCATGTGGCGGAACACGTCGCACAGCGTTGCAGGGCGGCCGAGCGCGCGGCGCAGATAGTCACGTGAAGCGCCCCGCGCAGCCGGCGAGGCCGCCACGAAATACAACGCAATCAGCCGCAGCAGGACCCGGCCGAACGGCCGCCCGAGCCGCAGCGACAGCCACGTCATCAGGCGCAGCAGCGCGAGGTTGCTGCGCTCCGGACGCTCGGCCCAGTCGGAGCGCTTCATGCGGCAACGCCCTCCGGTGCCGGGGCAGACAGGACGCCGCTGGCCACTTCACGTTCGCCCGCGCGGATTGTGAAGCGCACGGCGTTGCTTGCCGTCGTCTCGAACGCGAGATCGAGCACTTCCCCGGGTGCCGCAGGACTGAGAAACTTGGCCGCGCTGATCTTGCAGGCATCAAGCGAGCGGCCCAGCGCCGCACCGATCGTGTGAAGCGCATGGTCGAGCAGCACCACGCCCGGCACGATCGGATGGCCAGGAAAGTGCCCCGGCAGCGCGGGGTGATCAGCGGGAATGGTGAAGCGCATGCCGTGCTTGTGTGCGTTGCGGTGCGAATGCTGCGCGATCAGCGCGGCCAGCACATCGCGCGCCAGTTTGCCGGTTTCGTTGCGCGGCAGCGCGTCCACCAGCAGCAGTGGACGCGGCATAAATGCTGCGTCGATGCGGTCGTGCAGGGCACGCAGCACATCCGCCGCGCTGAGGCCCGGCGCCACAACCAGCGCCACTAGGCGCGTGACCGCCGCGCTGCCGTGCTTGTGCGGGGCGGCGGGCGCATCGTCCGGCATGTAGAACACGCCGTCCACCACACCGGCAATCGCGTTGAGTTCATGGTTCAGATACGCCAGCGACGACCGCTTGCCTGCAATGTTGATCAGATCGGCCTTGCGCCCGTGCAGGAGAAAGTGCGTGTCGTCGATCAGTTCGATCGCGTCACCCATCGGTACCGGGGTTTCGACGTGTCCGCCATAGACCCACACCGTCGGGCCTTCGTCTTCCGGCGTGCCGGAGCGCGATTCCATGCGAACGCCGGGGTACAGGTGCCACGCGGTTTCTTGCGCGGTACGGCGCGTCGCGACCTGGCCGGTTTCGGTGCTGCCGTAGATTTCCAGGAGCGGCGCGGATAGGCGAGTCTCGGTCTTCCGCGCCAGCGCCTCCGACAGCGGCGCTGTGGCCGACAGGACGAGCGATGCACTCGGCAACGCGGGCTCCGATGCGAGGAGCGCCCGCAGATGCACCGGCGAGGTCACCAGCACGCGCGGCTGCGGTACTGCGTCCAACGCCTCGCGAATGTCCGCCGGATAGAACGGCTGCCGGTTGCTGAACGCCAGACCGCCCTGCAGCGCCAACAGCACCGTCACCTCAAGGCCGTACATGTGCTGTGCCGGCACCGTGCCGACCAGCGTGAAGGCGCGCCCATCGGCCAGGCCAAGGTGCGCGACGGCCGTGCGCATGCAGCGCGCCAGTGCGCCCCACGTCTTGCGATGCGGCACCGGCGTACCGGTCGAGCCGGACGTGAACAACACCGCCATGACTTGCGACGTGTCGATCTGCGGCACGTCGATGGGCGCTGCGCCGGGCGTCAACGCATCGGGATAACGGAAGGCAGGCAGGTCGACCGGGCAGGCGGTCGCATCGTGCAGGCAGAACACATCGGGCGCGAACGCCGAAAGCTGACGCACCATCTGCGCCGTCTGCATGGGCGGCAGCAGGCTGACCTTGCCGGCCACCAGCGCTGCGCCCAGCCCGACGGCAAAGCGGTAACGGTCTGCGCAGGCGTTGAACACGTGGCCGCCCGGCGGCAGCATCGGGGCCAGCGCCATCACATCGGCCAGGAACGTGCGCGCTGAGACGGGCGTGCCATCACGCCAGGCAAGCGTGTTGTCCAGCGTTGGATGGGAGACCAGCGGGTAAGTCGGCATGAAGCAAATCTTGCAGGCGGGTAGGTTCAGCGGGACCGTTTTGTGGCAGCGGGCGTGACGTGCCCGGATTGTTCCGATTGTCGATACGCGCGCACCGCGTCGAACAGGCTGGAGTGTGGCTCACCGCGCAGCACGATGCGGCGGCATAGATATTCCGCCACGAACACTACGCCCACCAGCGGCAGCGACAGGTAGTTCGCAAACGTCGACCACGTGACGGTGGATGCCGTGGCAAACAGTAGCGTGGACACGGCAGCGGTTGCCAGGAAGAACAGCGTCCATACCAGCGTGACTTGCCGCGAATAACGCGCAATGCGCGGTGTGAGCGTGCCGTGCACCATGTGGGCAAAGCGCGTGCACAGCGGCTCGCGCCCCGCCACCAGCGTGCGGCCGAACACGTAGGCCATCATCAGGTTGAAGCTTGCATGCTCGAGGTACAGGCCCCAGTCAAAATGCGCGGCCAGCGGCGCGCGCGCCATCCACAGCACTGAGCAGACGAGCAACCACAGCGGCAACAGCCATGCACGATGCGTGGTACGTATGGCCGCCACCAGCGCGATTGCCAACGGCGGTAACAGCGCCATTGCCAGGCCCACGCCATGCGCGCCCGGCGTGGCCGCTGCGTAATGCGCACCGACCTGATACGCCACGATCGCACCCACGCCCGCTGCGCCTCGCGCAAAGCTGGTCAGTCGGTGCATGGCAGGGCAAGGTGGGGGGAGCGGCGCTGCATGGTTGTCGTAGGGGCGTGCACGGCAGTTTCATCATAGGGCGGGGCACATTCTAGGGCCCCGAGCCTGTCTCGCCCGATCCGGCGGCGGCGTGTTTGTAACCGGATGTACGCGCTCGGCCGGCCGTGCGACGGCGCCCCTTGCCGCTTTGTGGCGCCACACAAGCCGTTGAATCGTTTGCGTCACTTCGTGGAAGCGCCGCGATATGCGGTGTTTGTCACGGTTTCGCGCTATACGGGGTGTACCCCTTCGTCTAGAATCCGCCTAGCTTAAACGACCCCCTTCACAGGCTGGGCTGGACAAGGCAGGGGCTTCGGGCAAGAAGATCGTCGGCGGCTCTGGCCGCAGTCCCCGCAGCGCGCCGCCTGTGGTGCAAGACCGATGAACGACCTGGAAAAAGAGCTCGCCGCACTCATGATCGGCGAACTGAATCTCGAAGACATTCAACTCGATGCCCTGACCGCCGACACACCGCTGTATGGCGAAGGATTCGGGCTCGATTCCATCGATATCCTCGAAGTTGCGTTGCTGATCTCCAAGAAATACGGCTTCGAGCTGCGCTCGGGCGATCCCGATAACCAGAAGATCTTCGCCTCGCTGGGCTCGCTCGCGGCCTACGTGGCAGAGCACCGCACGCGATAGGCTCGCGCCAGCGCCCGACGCATTCCGCTTTCAACGTTTGGCCGGACCGACGCCATGCCGATGACCGGCGCTTCCACTTCGCACCTCGTTCTGATTCCAAGCTACAACCCTGGCCACAAGGTTGAAGACACCGTGCGCAGTGCGCGCGCACAGTGGAACCCGGTCTGGGTGGTGGTGGACGGCAGTACCGACGGCAGCACCGAACGCCTGCAGGCCATGGCCGCGCAAGACCCGGGGCTGCGGGTGATCGTGCTGCCGCGCAATCGCGGCAAGGGCGTGGCTGTACTGGCTGGTCTGGAGGCCGCTGCGGCAGCAGGCTTTACCTACGTGCTGACCATGGACGCCGATGGGCAGCATCCCGCCAACCTGATCCCCGAATTCATGGCTGCCTCGCAGGCGGCGCCCGACGCGATGATCCTCGGCCAGCCGGTGTTCGACGCAACGGCGCCGCAGATGCGTGTGCAGGGCCGGCGCCTGTCCAATGGCTGCGCGGACATCGAGACCCTGTGGGCTGGAATTGGCGATACGCTGTTCGGCTTTCGCGTTTATCCAATTGCACCGCTGGCCGAGATCATGCGCCAGCAGAGCTGGATGCGCGGTTTCGATTTCGACCCGGAAGCGGCAGTGCGCCTGTGCTGGGCCGGCGTGCGTCCGATCCGGCTGGCGGCGCCGGTGCGCTACTTCCGCCCGAACGAGGGCGGCGTGTCGCATTTCCGGTATCTGCGTGACAACATCCTGCTGATCGCAATGCATCTGCGCCTGGCGGCTGAGGGCTTGCTGCGCTTGCCCTCGATGATCGCGCGGCGCCTGCAGCGCGGTTGGTAGTCCGCGGCAGGCGGGTTCAGACCGCTTCCGTGGCGGCCCTGGCCTGGTGCAGCAGGGTTTCTGCGGCGTGCCAGGCCTGTGACGCGGCAGACGGATCGCCAATCGCGCGGGCGTCGGCCGTGACGCCCGCGAGCCGCATTACGTATACCCCGGCAAGCCGGCGCGCCGTGTTGGCGGGCACCACATCCTTGAGCAGCGTTTCCATCATTGCGAGCAGATCGTCGCGGTAGCGCACCGCCACGTCGGTCACCTCGGGGCAGGTGTTGCCAAACTCCGCCAGCGCGTGCTCGAACAGGCAGCCCGCGAACTCTGGCGTGCGGAACCACGTGCCGTACCGGTCGAAGATGCCCTTGAGGCGGGTGGTGGCGTCAGGCATGGGGCCGAGCTTCTCGGCAATGCTGCCCACGACGAAGCTCTAGCGTTGCTCCAGCACTTCCTTGATCAGATCTTCCTTGCCGGCAAAGTGCCGGTACAACGTCATAGGCGCGACGCCGGACTCGTCGATGAGCTTGCGCAGCGTCATGTTGTCCTCTGTAGGTGGGTTATCGGTTTGTTTGCGGCACTGCCGCCCGCCTAGCGCTTGCGTTGCAGCCAACTGAAGACAGCCATGCCCGCCAGCATGGCGGCGACAAAACCGACAGCCTTTGGCACGCCCGCGCCCAGCGCCACCAATGCCGGCCCCGGGCAGAAACCTGCCAGCCCCCAACCGATGCCGAACACGGCGCTGCCGAGCACGAGCCGCGCGGTCACGCCTGTTGCCGACGGCAATTGGATCGGCGTGCCAAGCCACGAGCGGCCGCGCCGACGCGCCACAAAGAAGGCGATCACGCCAACGGCAATCGCTCCGGCCATCACGAACGCCAATGAAGGGTCCCATTGGCCGAACAGATCGAGAAAGCCGAGCACCTTGGCCGGATTGGCCATGCCCGACACGATGAGCCCCGCGCCAAACAGCAAGCCCGCTACGAGTGCGATCACGATGGCCATGTCAGCCTCCAAACACGTGCCGTACCACGAACACGGTGACGATGCCGGCAGTCACGAAGGAGAGTGTGGCCACCAGCGAGCGCACCGAGCCGCGCGACAACCCGCACACGCCGTGGCCGCTTGTACAGCCGCCTGCGTAGCGTGTTCCGATGCCGACCAGGAACCCAGCCGCCAGCACCTCACCCCAACCCGCGGCGATCTCCGGAACCACGGGGTGGCCAAGCAGGGCGGCAACCACTGGCGCCCCCATCAGGCCGATCAGGAACGCGATGCGCCAGTCCATATCGCCGCGCGGGCGCAGCAGCAGCCCGCCGACGATGCCGCTGATGCCGGCAATGCGGCCGGTGCCCAGCACCAGCACGGCCGCCGCCAGCCCGATGATCAGGCCGCCGACGAGCGCCGCGCCTGGAGTGAAATGTGTGAAGTCGATCGACATGGGAAGCAGGGGGAGCAATCTAGGTTCGAATAATATATAAATTTATAGATTGTTTGTCATGTGCCGAGGCAAGGAAGCGCCAGGCGCGGTGCCGGGCGCGATAGAGGCGAGGCCTCAAAACCGGACGACATAGCACGTGCTCAGCGCGTGGAGAGGCAAGACAATGCGGCAGTGCCCGGCACCCTGGCTGCGATGCCTTGAGTAGGCTTGATGCTGCGGTTTCGCAGACGGCGTTGCCCGATGGGGACACTCGCCGTTCAAACAGGGTGCGAACCGATTGTCTGGGTAGCGCTTCCTCGCTAGGCTGAGACTTTGCAGCGGAGGGTTGCGCGATGAGCTGGCAGAACTGGGTCGTCTCTAGGATGGTGCGCAACCAGATCAAGAAGCCGACCGAGCGGGAGCCCTTCGACCCGATCGCCACACGCCTGCATGCCGAGAAGCGCAAGATGCCTTCGCCGGTGGAGCTGCCGCCGGATTGGCGTATCGTCCCGGCCGATGGTGTCAACGGCGATGGCCTCACCGGCGAATGGATTGAACCCGCCGATCCGGACCTGCATGACGACGCGCCGGTCGTGCTTTATCTGCATGGCGGCGGCTATTTCTTCTGCAGCCCGCGCACACATCGCCCGATCACCATTGGCCTCGCCACGCATGCCCGGGCGCGGGTGTGCGTGCCGGACTACCGGTTGGCACCCGAGCATCCGTTTCCTGCGCCGGTGGAAGATGCGCTCTTCACGTATCGCACGCTGGTGACGCAGGGCGTGTCGCCCTCGCGCATTGTGGTGGCCGGCGATTCCGCGGGCGGCGGGCTGGCGTTGGCGCTGCTGGTGGCCTTGCGTGATGCGTCAGACCCGCTGCCGGCGGGCGCGGTGCTGTATTCGCCGTGGACGGATCTTGCCGCCACCGGCCAGAGCCTGATCGACAACGATGAATCCGACGTGATGTTTCGCGGCGCGTGGATGGCGCATGGTGCGGCGTTGTACCTGGGCGATTCGGGCGCACCGGCCGACCATCCGCTCGCCTCGCCGCTGTATGCCGATTTCACGGGCCTGCCCACACTGCACTGCTATGTCAGCACCAGCGAAGTGCTGCGCGACGATACCCTCCGAATGGCCGAGCGGGCGCGGGCGGCCGGGGTATCCGTATCGGTAGAAATGGGGCGGCGGCTTCCTCACGTGTGGCCGATCTTCTATCCTTTCCTTCCAGAGGCGCGCGTAGCGCTCAAACGATCGGGCGAGCAGATCAGGCGACTGGTTGCCGCCCAGCACAAGAACCGAGAACCGGTGGAACTGACACCGGCCTGACCCAGCCGGCGGCGCCCCTGCGTAGCCCGGTCGGGATGCGCAAACGGGGAGCCCAGCATGCGTCGGGTGGTGGTATTGGGTGTGGTGCTGGCCATGGCGGCCGGTGCCTGGCAGTGGAGTCGGCTGCATCGGCTGAGGCTGGCCGATGTGCGCTTTGCGCCAATCGAGAACGTTGCTGCTGCAACGGGCGGAGCGGGCGCTCCTGTGCTCAATGCCAACAAATCGCACTGGCTCAAGGCGTGCGACCAAGCGCTGGGCCCGATGCGCGTGGAGGTGCGCGCCACCGAAACGCCGCTGTCCTTTTCCAACGACCGCTCGGTCGAGCAGCTCACCGCCGAGGCGCCGCCCTACGATCGCTCTGCGCGCGTGCTGGGCAAGACGTATGCGACGCTGGTGGCGCGCTTCGACGTGAACAGCCGCTACATGGCCATCGCCACGCAGCCGGCCACCACCTGCCTGCGGCCGTCCATTTCGGTGGAGCTGGTGCTGAATAATTTTCGGGTGACGGTGGCGCGCGAATTTGCGCCGGGCACGTGCGCGTACACCGCCATTCGCGAGCACGAGTTGCGGCATGTGGCCGTCAACCGAGCGGTGCTGCCGCACGCCGCCGAGGTGATCCGCAAGGAGATCGAGAGCGAATACGGCGGCCGGCTCTATTTTGGAGATCCGGACCGCATTGCGGCTGATTTGCAAGCAGCGCTCACGCGCCATTGGCTGCCGCGTGCGCAATCGCTGATCGAACTTGGCTTGCAGGCGCACGAGCAGATCGATACGCCGCGTGAGCGGGAGCGTATGAGCCGCGTGTGCAACGGCGAGGTGCAGGCCGTGTTGCAGCAACTCACGCGCAGCTAGCGCGTGGACGCGTGCGAGTTCAGGCGGCCGGACGGTGCGCGGCGCGTGCCTGCAGTTGGGCGACAGCCTCGTCGACGATAGCTTCGGGCGGCAGCGCGATGTCGACGATGACGGCGTCGGTCGGCTCTTCCAGCGCGTCGAACTGGCTGCGCAGGAGGCTCGGATTGAAGAAGTGGTCTTTCCGGGCGGCCAGTCGGCCTTGCAGCAGATCGAAGTCGCCCTTCAGGTAGACGAATTCGGCGTTGCCGGCGGCGCCGCGCAGCACGTCGCGGTAGCGCTGCTTGAGAGCGGAGCAGGCAACCACCAGCGACTGCCCACTGCTCGTCTTCTCGTCCATGTAGGCGCGGATGGATTCGAGCCAGGGTTTGCGGTCATCGTCGTTCAGGGGGATGCCTGCGTGCATCTTGGCGCGGTTGGCCTCGGAGTGAAACTCGTCGCCATCACGGAAAGCGCAGCCCAGCCGCTCGGCAATCTTCTGGCCCACCGTGGATTTGCCGCAACCCGAAACACCCATTACCACTACGATCATCGTCATTCCCTACGTGCAAGAAAGCGCAAAACATTAGGCCGGCATGTTAGCGCGTTGATGAGGATGCCCGCCGATTTTTGCTGCTGCAGTGCAGCAATTGTTCCGCGTCATTGTTCGTCGGGGAATGGATTGCCAAATGCGTCAAGCTGCGTCAAATTGCGATCAATGCAGTGGCTACAAATCATTCAGAACAAGGCCCCAAAAAGGCCAACGTTGATTGGAGGAGACATCCATGGCTGGTGAGGTTTTCGACGCGCGACCGCGCAACGGTGCGTCGTATGTGGTGGGCGACACGTCGGTGCCGCTGGCACATGTCACGGTCTCGGCGTTGCTGGCGGATACCGTGCGCCGCTGCCCCGACGACGAGGCGGTCGTGTTCCGCGAGCAGAACGTGCGCTGGACGTGGCGCGCCTTTGCCGAACAGGTCGATGCGCTGGCCGCCGGCCTGCACGCACTGGGGTTCGAACGCGGCGACCGCATCGGCATCTGGTCGCCCAACCGCGTCGAATGGGTGCTCACGCAGTTCGCAACAGCGCGCCTGGGGCTCATCCTCGTCAACATCAACCCGGCATATCGGCTGTCGGAACTGGAATACGCGCTCAACAAGGTCGGCTGCAAGGCCATCGTGGCCGCCGAGGCCTTCAAGACATCGCGCTATCTGGAGATGCTGCAGACTCTCGCGCCCGAACTGGCGACCGCGCAGCCGGGCGCGCTGAACGCGGCCAAGCTGCCGGCCCTGCGCTGGGTCATCCGGATGGGCGAGGCCGGCACGCCTGGCATGCTCAACTTTGCCGACGTTGTTGCGCGTGGAAAAAGCGTACCCGTTGATGCGCTGGATGCCATCACGGCCACGCTGTCGCCCGACGACGCCATCAACATCCAGTTCACCAGCGGCACGACCGGCGCGCCCAAGGGCGCCACGCTGACGCATGTGAACGTCGTCAACAACGCGCGCTTCGTTGCCATGGCGATGAACCTGCAAGAGGGTGATCGACTGTGCATTCCCGTGCCGCTGTATCACTGCTTCGGCATGGTCATGTCGGTGCTGACCTGTACGGCCACGGGCGCGTGCATGGTGTTTCCGGGCGAGGCATTCGATCCGCTGGCCACGCTACGCACGGTGGCGGAAGAACGCTGCACGCAACTGCACGGCGTGCCGACGATGTTCATCGCGCAGCTCGATCATCCGGACTTCAAGAGCTTTGACGTATCGACGCTGCGCGGCGGCATCATGGCCGGCTCGCCGTGTCCCATCGAGGTGATGAAGCGCGTCGTGTCGGAATTGAATCTGCGCGAAGTCACCATCGCGTACGGCATGACAGAGACGAGCCCCGTGTCTTTCCAAAGCGCGGTGACGGACCCGCTCGACAAGCGCGTTACCACCGTCGGCCGCATCCAGCCGCATCTGCAGGTCAAGCTGGTGGATGGCGCGGGAGAGGTGGTGCCCGTGGGTGAGAAGGGCGAGCTGTGCACCAAGGGCTATTCAGTCATGCTCGGCTACTGGGACGACGAAGCCAAGACCGCCGAGTCCATCCACGACGGCTGGATGCGCACGGGCGATCTGGCAACGTTCGATGCCGAGGGCTACTGCAACATCGTCGGCCGCGTGAAGGACATGCTCATCCGCGGTGGCGAGAACGTCTACCCGCGCGAGATCGAAGAGTTCCTCTTCCGGCATCCGAAGGTGCAGGCCGTCAACGTGTTTGGCGTGCCCGACCCAAAGTATGGCGAAGAGGTTTGCGCGTGGATCGTGCTCAAGCCCGGCCAGCAGGCCACGGAAGAGGAGATCCGCACGTTCTGCCAGGGCCAGATCGCGCACTACAAGATTCCGCGCTACATCCGCTTCGTCACCGAGATGCCGATGACGGTGACGGGAAAGGTGCAGAAGTTCGTCATGCGCGACCGCATGATCGAAGAACTCAAGCTGACGGTGGCCGCCACGGCCTGAACTGAGCTTGCGGTATCGCGGTTGAAATGCGAACGGGTTGCGCGCGGTTTGTTGTTGCCATGACGATGCTTGCCGCGCGCGGTTTTGTTCGCCTGCCTGGGCAACGCCCGAGGTGGAAACCGAGACGCGTCTCCCGCGTGCGTCTTGCTGATAGGAGGCACTCGCAGCCAACCGTCCACATAGGATCGCGCGCTTGCGGTGCGCACATCAATGGGACGCGCCACCTGACCCGACGTGCGCCACGGGATGCTCTCCTGCCGGTGACCCACCGCTCACGCAATGTGAGCGCCGATGCGCCGATGTTTCGCGCCTGAAACACCCGGCCAATCGTTCGTCTTAAACACCCTGGCCGTGCGCATGCGCGTGTGCCGACAGCGTCTTCGCGCGAAGGCCATGGCAGGCCGTGGCCGTCATGCGCGACATGGCGGTGTATCAGCGCTGCAACCGAAAGGGCGGAAACGGGCCTCCACAAATTCACGTCCCGACACGATTGCGCGGCAGTGCGTGCACCTCTGCACGTGGGTGTCGGTGAATCTTTTGCGTTTTCAATCACTTAGAACAGCCGTGTAAAGCGTGCCCGGAAGTTGGCACCGATTATGCAAACGAGCCGCCCCGGGGTGGGTCATGTTTTTCCCACAGGCAGAGCGCACCAGCCCTACTGGCTGCGTTTCAGCCGTCCCTCTCACCTTTATGGAGTGCGTTATGAAGAAGACCTTACTGGCCACCGCGATCGCCATGGGATTGGGGGTCTCTGGCGTTGCATTGGCTGATATCGGCAATACGGCGTCCGGCGCGGGTGACAAGACCCAAACCACCACATCAACCATCAACAGAACCAGTACTGACACAGACACCACGACAACGACCACAGCAACGGACAATTCGAACCAACACAACAACTCAAGCCAAGGCAGCAACCGCGACAACAGCGGTACAGCCAGCGCCACAGGCTACGGCACTGCAGCCAGCAATAACGGCGGTGTGTCGACTGCGACCTTCACCAACTCCTTCAACACGAGCAAGGCGATTGCCATCTCCAAACTGGAGGGCACGGTCACCAACCTCAGCATTTCGGGGATCGGGAACGTCGCCACCAATAACGGAGGCTCGGCCAACGGCGGCGCCGGCGGGCGTGGCGGTTACGGCTATGGCGGCGCAGGTGCGGGCGGCAACGGTGGCGCTGGCGGCGCAGGCGGCGGCGGCGGCGCGGGTGGCAGCTCGGGCAGCGTGACGCACGGCAGTGCAACCAACGGTGGCGCGACGGCCGGCAATGGCGGTAATGGCGGTGGCGCTGCAGGCAACGCAGGCAGTGGCGGTAGCGGCGGCAGTTCCGGCACGCTGTCGGCGAGCCTGGGCGCGGGCCTGGGTGGCTTGGCAGGCAGCGCCAGTGCGGCGGGCGGCGGCGCTGGAGGCAGCGGCGGCGGTGCCGGTGGCTCCAATGGCGGTGACGCCAATCACCATCATGGCTCAGGCTCAGCAACGGGTGGCGCAGCAGCCGCGGCCGGCGGAAACGGCGCGGCCGGCGGCACCGGCACCAGTGGCAGCTCTACCGCGTCTGGTGGCGCAGGCACTGGAACGAGCACGGCCACCGGCACCAGCACAGGTGGTGCAGGCGCGGCAGGTGGGGCCGCTACCAACGTGGCCGGTACTGGCGGTGCAGGCGGTACTTCCACGAACGGCAGCGCGACCAACGGCGCAGCATCGTCCACGGCAGGCAATGGTGCCGTTGGCGCCGTGGGTGCGGCTGGTGGTGCAGGCGGTGTCGGCAATGGTGGCGTCGGCAATGGTGCGGTGGGTGGCACCGGCGGTGCAGGCGGCACGGTCATGGTGGACGCAGGCACGTTCAACATGTCCAACGCCATGACCAGCGTCGGTCAATCCGCAGCTGGTGTGATGGTGGCGAGCCAGAACAGCGGCTTCGCTTCCCTCATCCAGCAAAGCATCAACGTGCAGGCCAACCTGAACGTGGGCAAGTAGCCCGGTATCGGGCATGAGCGGGGAAGTGCCGCTGCGCGAGCGATGATGCTCAGCGCATGACGGCGGATGGGGCCGGACTGCATCCGTGGTCCGGCCCGCAGTTGGAGCGTATAGGAGACGTTTGATGCGATCCGACAGAAGAACCACAGCAGGGTGGGCAGCATGGTGGTTGGCGTGCGGCCTGGTGGCGTGGCCGGCGGCAGCAGCAATGGCAGCGAACGATGCGCCAATTGCAGACGGTGCGCAGGTAGCCAGCACGGAAGCGGTGCGTCCCCCGGCCGCCGCGGCCATGTCGGTGCCTGGGCTCGGTCATGCGGTGGGCGCAGATCGGCTCGACAGCTATCGCGGCGGCACGCAGGATCTCTACCAGACCGTCAATGAAGCGCGCCTGTCGGGCACGGTGAGCGACAACGCCGCCATTAACGTGGCGACGGGGTCGAACATCGTGCGCGACGGCTCGTTTGCCAATGCCAGCGGGATCCCCACGGTCATCCAGAACAGCGGAGCGAACGTGCTGATCCAGAACGCCACCATTGTCAACGTGCAGTTCCGGCCTTGAGCTTGAGAAGGGCGGAATGATGCGCAAGACGTTCGGAGCAGTGCTGGTGGCACTGATTTGCGGGCCCGCGTTGGCGGGCACGATCGACATGCTCGGCACGGGCGGCGGCACGTATGCCATGCCGGTGACGAGCATGAAGGCCGCGCGCTATCTGCGTACCGTGCATCAGCGTTTCGACTTCAGTTGTGGGTCCGCTGCGGTGGCGACACTGCTCACGTATCAGTACGGCTATCCGGTGAGCGAGCAGACCGTGTTCCAGGCCATGTACGAGCATGGCAACCAGGAGAAGATCCGGCGAGAAGGCTTTTCGCTGCTCGACATCAAACGCTATCTGGCATCTCTGGGCTTTGAGGCCGATGGTTTCGAGCAGCCGCTGGATGCATTGAAGGGCGCCCACCTGCCGGCCATCGTGTTGTTGACCGAGAACGGCTATCACCACTTTGTGGTGGTCAAGGGCGTACAGGAAGGGCGTGTGCTGGTGGGCGATCCGGCCATGGGCACGCGTGCGATTCCGCGTGCGAGTTTCGAGAGCATGTGGGACAACCATTTGCTGTTCGTTGTCCATAACCGCGAGGCGGGGGCGACGTTCAACGCCTCATCGGATTGGCGCGTGGCACCGCGTGCACCGCTGGAGGAAGGCATGGACCGCAGCGGCCTGGGAAACATCGTCGTTCCCAAGCATGGTCCGTCCGACTTCTGAGCATCGTTGGCGCGTGACATTCCGGTAGTCGGGCAGGAGGGCATCATGAAGCGGTTTGGCAAGGTGGCGTGGGCCGCTGGATGGTTCGCGCTGGCTGCGGCCGGGCATGCGTGTGCGGCCGGCATGGGCGGCATGGACAACAATCCGGTCCATGCCTGGCAGGCCGTGTCCGAAGACAAGCTCGACGACATGCGCGGCGGGTTTGATGTGCCCTCGCTCGCGGGGTTGCGCATTTCGTTCGGCATCGACCGTGCGGTCTTCATCAACGGCGACCTGGTGGCGAGTGCATCGGTCAATATTCCCGATGTGGCACGCATGACGACCACGCAGGCGCAGCAACTGGCCTCGGTGGTCAATACGGTCAACATCGTGCAGAACGGTCCAAACAATGTCGCTCCGCCCGATGTGGCGACGGGGGGGGCAGCGGCAGCCACGGTCATCCAGAACAGCCTGAACAACCAGACGCTGCAGGCGGTGACGACCATCAATGCGGCGGTCAACAGCTTGCCGCAGTTCCGTCAGATGAATCTCTCCAACGTGCTGCAAGGCGCGTTGGCCAACGTCGTCACCATGCTGCACTGAGCTAGAACTGGATCGGCAGGCGCAGCGTGACGGTCAGGTCCGGCGTGTCACGCGTCAGGCCCGCACCCACCGACAGGTTCAGCGCCATCTTGGGTGAGAGCCGGTACGAATAGCCGACCAGCAAGGTGCCGAGAATCGTGCGCACAGAACCCGGCACGCGCTGGCCGTTTTGCGTGGTCGGCCCGATGATGCTCTGGTCGTAGCCGATAGAGAACGACGCCTTCTCGTTCAGCGCCAGCCCCATGCCGAAGTTCAGGCCGATGATGTCGCCGGCCTTCACGTTGCCCAGGAACTGCTTCGAGCCGTCCACCAGGTTCAGACTGACGTCCTTGCGCTCGAAGTTGTGCAGGTAGCTGATGCTGCCGAAGAAAACCGCCGGGTCCGTCGGGAACAGCCACGTCAGCCCTGGCTGTACGGCGAAGAAGCCCGAGCCCGTCGGCTGTTGCAGAGGCAGGCCGGTGCCCGTGGTATTGCTCACACAGCGTGTCACGCAATCGGTGGTGACTTCAAACGGATCCTTGCCGGTGCGCGTCTTGAAGCGCAGCCAGCCGATGTAGAACGGCTTGTCGACCCCGCCTGCATTGATCTGGTAGCGCGCAGTCAGCTCCACGTCGCCGATGCCGTGTCCGTGCGAGCTGAAGGCGTTGTCCGTCGCCGTGCCGGTGAACAGCTCGCGGCTGACGGTGTCGCTCTTGCTGTAGACATAGGGCACCCGCGCCTCCAGCTCCCAGCGCCGCGCGAGGCCGTAGCGCATCGCCACCGTGCCGGTCAGCGTGGTGGTCTTCACCTGCCGTACGTCGATCAGCCCGATCAGCAGCGCGGGGATGATGGTGTAGCCCACCAGCGCCACGCGGTCCGACGACGAATACGCCATCTGAAATGACGGCTCGACAACAACCTTGCCCGGCGGTGTGAGTGCGCTGGGCTCGTCGAAAATCTGCGCGATGCGTGGCGGCCGGTCAGGAGGCTCCGGCGGTTTGCCGACAGGCGTGGTTCCGGGCTGGTCGTTCTGCGCGAGTTCCACGGCGTCGCCTGCCGCGCCGGGAGCACCGGCACCGCGCACGGTGTCGAGTCGGCCCTCACTCATGCCGAGCGCGCGCCGCATGTGCCGCAGATGGGTTTCCTGTTGCTGGATCGAGCGCTTGAGTTCCTGCAGGCGCGCTTGCGTATCGGCAAGCTCGCGCTGCAGCGCTTCCAGGCTGGGTGGCTTGTCGTCCACCGGCTCGTTGGTCTGTGCAAGTGCCGACCTGCCACATAGCAGCAGGCATGCGCACGCAACCGCGCGAAGCGGCCCCCATGGTGCGTTCTTCATGGCAATGTCCCCGTCGAGAGCGCCCTGTCCACGAAAGGGGATGGGCCCTTCACGATTTCCCCCGGGCGGCGTACTGCGGATACCACTATAGGCGAGCGGGCGGGAAACGATAGGGCGCTGGCGTCCACAAAACGGACGAGGCCGAAATGCCCGTTTGGTGGATCGCTCAGGCAAGAAAAAAGGCGCCCAAAGGCGCCTTGCGTGTTTTGCTCGACGTCAGCGCTTACTGACGTGCATTACGCAAGTTGTCCGGCCACGGTGTGTTGTAGTTTGTGCGGAACGGATTGATGTCCAGCCCGCCGCGACGTGTGTAGCGCGCATACACGGCCAGCTTGACCGGGCGGCACTGGCGCAGGATGTCGGTAAAGATCCGCTCCACACACTGCTCGTGAAATTCATTGTGTTCGCGGAACGAGATCAGATACTTCAGCAGTGCTTCCTGGTTGATCGGCGCGCCCACGTAGCGGATCTGCACGCTGCCCCAGTCCGGCTGGCCCGTCACCAGGCAGTTGGACTTCAGCAGGTGCGACACCAGCGTTTCTTCCACCGGGCTTTCTTCCTCATCGGCATGTAGCAGCTCGGGCGTGGGCTGGTAGACATCTGTTTCGATGTCCAGGCGGTCGAGCAGCAGGCCATCGAGTTCGCCCATCTTCTGCCGCGCGAACTCTTCCTGCGTGACGATGCGCACCTGCACCGGCGCGCCGCATGCTTCCGACAGATCGTGGTGGATCAACTGCTGCAGCGCCTCGTGCGACGCCACCTTCGTCTGGTTGAACGAATTCAGATACAGCTTGAACGACTTCGATTCAACGATGTTGGGCGAATCCGCCGGCACGATCACGGTGCCCAGCGCCACCTGCGGCTTGCCGCGCAGGTTCAGCCACGACAGCTCGTACAGGTTCCAGAGGTCCACGCCGAAGAAGGGCAGCGGCGTGCCGGCGGCGAGGCCGATCTCGTCGCGCTTGCCCTGGCGCGGAATCGGAAACAGCAGGTGCGGGTCGTACTCCGTCTTGTAGGCGGACGTCTTGCCCAGCGGCGAATGTTCGGGTTGGTTGCTCATCACAAAAACAGGCTGTAGACGGGGTTCTCGCTTTCGTCCCAATAGGTATAGCCCAGCGTGGCGAGGAACGCCTTGAACTCGCGCTTCTCGTTCTTCGGTACCTGGATGCCGACGAGGATGTTGCTCGAATCCGCGCCTTGGTTACGGTAGTGGAACAGGCTGATGTTCCAGTTCGGGCTCATGCTCGAGAGGAACTTCATCAGCGCGCCCGGCCGCTCGGGAAACTCGAAGCGGTAGAGATGCTCGTTTTCCGCCAGCGGCGAACGCCCACCCACCATGTAGCGGATGTGCTGCTTGGCCAGTTCGTCGTTCGACAGGTCCAGTGTCGGGAAGCCGTGCTTGCGGAAGTTCTCGGCAATCTTGTCGCCTTCTGCGCGCGATGCAATCTGCACGCCCACAAAGATGTGCGCGGCGTCCTTGCTGGCAATGCGGTAGTTGAACTCCGTCACGTTGCGCGACCAGCCGACCAGTTCGCAGAAGCGCTTGAAGCTGCCGCGCTCTTCCGGAATCGTCACGGCAAACACGGCTTCACGCGCCTCGCCCACTTCGGCGCGCTCGGCCACGAAGCGCAGGCGGTCGAAGTTCATGTTCGCGCCGCTGGCCACGGCCACGAGCGATTCGTTTTTCAGCTGATGCGTCTCGGCATACTGCTTGAGGCCGGCCAGCGCCAGCGCGCCCGACGGCTCCAGCAGGCTGCGCGTGTCCTGGAACACGTCCTTGAGCGCCGCGCAGATGGCATCCGTATCCACGGTGATGATCTCGTCGACGAGTTCGCGCGTGAGGCGGAACGTTTCCTTGCCGACGAGCTTCACTGCCGTGCCGTCAGCAAACAGGCCCACCTCCTTCAGTTCGACGCGCTTGCCGGCGGCCACCGAGCGCGCCATCGCGTCGGAATCCACGCTTTGCACGCCGATCACCTTGACGTCCGGCCGCACGGCCTTCACGTACGCCGCAATGCCCGAGATCAGCCCACCGCCGCCGATCGAGCAAAAGATCGCATGGATCGGCTGCGGATGCTGGCGCAGGATTTCCATGGCGATCGTGCCCTGGCCGGCAATCACTTCCGGATCGTCGAACGGGTGAACGAAGGTGTAGCCATGTTTTTCCTGCAGCTTGGCGGCGTGGTTGTAGGCGTCGGAATAGCTTTCACCGTGCAGCACAACGTCGACCCAATCGCCGCCGCGCGAGCGCACGCCGTCAATCTTCAACTGCGGCGTCGTCACTGGCATGCAGATCACCGCCTTGCATTCCATGCGCGCCGCGCTGAACGCCACGCCCTGCGCGTGGTTGCCCGCCGATGCCGTAATTACCCCGCGCTTGCGCTCGGCCGGCGTGAGCGAGGCCATCTTGTTGTAGGCGCCGCGCAGCTTGAACGAGAACACCGGCTGGTCATCCTCGCGCTTGAGGTAGACGCGGTTGCCGGTGCGCACTGACAGGTTGGGCGCGAACTTCAGCTCGGTTTCCACCGCGACGTCATAGACCTTCGCAGTCAGGATTTTCTTGAGGTAATCGATGGCCATGGTGCGGACCGGGTTGGACGTGAACAGAGCCCGTAAGCCTATCACGCGGCGCCTGGCCCGCCTTGCCGGACTGGCGTGCCGGTCGGTACACTGCCCCGGCCGTACCCGGGCGGGCACGGCGCATCATCGGCGAGAGGCCTCCATGAACACCCCGTCGTCTTCCTCCGGGCGTGCCGGGCGCGCGCGCCGGGGCCGCAAAGTCTGGTCCGGCACGCAGCACGTCATCGCCTACGGCATGCCGCCGCTGGGCTGGCGCGACCTCTATCACCACGCGCTGGAGGTCAACTGGCCGACCTTCTTTGCGCTGCTGGCCACGTTGTTCCTGGCGCTCAATGCCGTATTCGCGGGGCTGTATTCGCTCGGCGACGGCGCGATCGCGAACCAGTCGCCGCCGGGTTTCGTGGGGGCGTTCTTCTTCAGCGTCGAGACCCTGGCCACCGTCGGCTACGGCGACATGCACCCGCAAACGCTCTACGCCCACGTCATCGCCACGCTGGAGATCTTCATCGGCATGTCGGGCATTGCCATGGCGACGGGCCTGGTGTTTGCCCGCTTCTCTCGCCCGCGCGCCAAGATCATGTTTGCGCGCAACGTTGTTGTGCGGCCGCTCAACGGCAAATCCACGCTGATGCTGCGCGCCGCCAATGCGCGCCAGAACGTCATCGCCGAGGCCACCGCCCGGCTGCGCCTGATGCAGGACGAGGTCTCGCCCGAGGGCTACTCGATCTACAAGATCCACGACCTGAAACTTGAGCGCAGCGAGCACCCGATCTTCCTGCTGGGCTGGGTGATGATGCATGTCATCGATGAAGCCAGCCCGCTGCACGGCGCCACCGCGGAATCGCTTGCTGCGGGTGATGCCTTGCTGCTGCTCACCATCGAGGGCGCCGACGAGACCGCTGCGCAGACCGTGCAGGCACGCTATTCCTGGCGGCACGACGAGATCCGCTGGAACCATCGCTATGCCGACCTCATCCGCGACGAGGGCGGCGTCACATCGGTCGACTACGACAACTTTCACCTGATCCACCCGATCGAGACGCCCCCGCAGGCACAATGACCGGCTTGTCCGATCCCAACGCGCAACCCCCGTGGCCCTGAATCTCGTCTGGCTCGCCTTCTTTCTTGTCGCCTTCGTTACCGCATGCGTGCAGGTGGTGCAGGGCGACATGGAAGTCTTCTCCCGCATGCTGACCGGCATGTTCGATGCCGCGCGCACCGGCTTCGAAATCGCGATCGGCCTGACCGGCATGATGGCGCTGTGGCTGGGCATCATGCGCGTGGGCGAGCGCGCCGGCGTGGTCGATCTGTTCGCGCGCCTCGTGAACCCGCTGATGCGGCACCTGTTTCCTTCCGTGCCCGCCGGCCACCCCGCCAACGGCGCGATGATGATGAACGTGTCGGCCAACGTGCTCGGGCTGGATAACGCCGCCACGCCGCTCGGCCTGCAGGCCATGCGCGAGCTGCAGCAGATCAATCCGCAGCCGCAACGCGCCAGCGATGCGCAGTTGATGTTCGTGGTGCTCAACACAGCGGGGGTGACGCTGGTGCCCACCTCCGTCATCGCCATCCGCCAGGCCATGGCCGTCAAGCAGGGCCTGGTCGGTTTCAATGCGGCTGACATCTTCCTGCCGACCTTGCTGTCCACGTTCATCGGCTTCTGCGCGGGCATCGCGGCGGTGGCGTGGTATCAGCGGATCAACCTGTTCAAGCCTGCCCTGCTGGCGTATTTCGGGGGCTTTGTCGCGACGATGGGGTTGCTGTTTGCGTGGCTGCGCCAGTTTCCGCCGCAGCAGATGGCGGCGTGGATCGGCCTGATCGGCGCGGGTGCCATCCTGACCATTGTCGTGGCGTTCCTGGTCTGCGGGGCCATTCGCCGCATCAACGTTTACGAAACCTTTGTCGATGGCGCCAAGGACGGCTTCCAGGTGGCGATCGGCATCGTGCCGTATCTGGTGGCGGTGCTCGTGGGCATCGCCGTGTTTCGCGCGGCGGGGTGCATGGATTTCCTGATGCAGGGGCTTTCCGTGCTGTTCGCGCACCTCGGCATCGACACGCGCTTTGTGCCGGCGCTGCCCGTAGGGCTAATGAAGACGTTGTCGGGCGCCGGCGCGCGCGGCCTGATGGTCGACGTGATGACCACCTACGGCGTCGATTCCTTCCAGGGCAAGCTGGCCGCCATCATCCAGGGCTCGACCGAGACCACGTTCTACGTGCTGGCCGTGTATTTCGGCAGCGTCGGCATCAAGGACACGCGTTACGCGCTGGCCTGCGGGCTGTGGGCCGACCTGGTCGGGCTGATCGGCGCCGTGCTTGTTGCCTATCTGTTCTTCGCCTGACCGGCTAGGGCGGCCCCCAAGCGACGCCGCGGCCGCTCGCACTCTACAATCGATCGCATGGAACAGTGGATCGACACGCTTTTTGCCACGCTCGCCCTGCCAAAGGTCGGGCTGCCCGCCATCTTCGTCGTCAGTTTCATTTCGGCGACGCTCTTGCCGCTGGGCTCAGAGCCCGCCGTGTTTGCTTACATCAAGCTCAATCCGGAGATGTTCTGGCCGGCCATCATTGTCGCCACGCTCGGCAACACGCTGGGCGGCGTGGTCGACTGGTGGATGGGCTACGCGGCCAAGCTGGCGCTGGTGCGCTACCACCTGGGGCGCCGCCGCCGGCAGCACAACGTCGAGCACGCCCATCACGTGCCGCACCCCAAGCGCCACCGTGAACCTCCGCTCGACAAGAAGTACTTCCGCTGGATGCGCCGCATCGGGCCGGTGTCGCTGCTGGTGTCGTGGCTGCCGGGCATCGGCGATCCGCTGTGCACGCTGGCCGGCTGGCTGCGCCTGAAGTTCTGGCCGAGCGTCATGTACATGGCGATCGGCAAATTCCTGCGCTATCTGGCGATGACAGCAGCGCTCATGACCTTGCCCGACGGCTTCTGGCACGGCATCCTGGGCTGGATCAAGAGCGTGATGATGTGACGTTTGCGTGGCGTTCGGCGCACTCGATCAGGCCTGCGCTTTTCGCAAGCCATTGAAAACGCGATGGTTTTGCCGCCCATATCACCGGCAGGGATACCGTTGCTGCGACGCATCAACGGCGCGCGTTGCAGTACAATCGCCCTTTAAAGACCGCGCGGCTTGAGCCCTCTTTGCCGCGCCCTCCCTCCCGAGCGGCACGCCATGAATGCCCCACTTCTGATCGACGCCAAACTCACGGCGCAGGACGCTGCGCCCCGGCTGCGCGAGATTCCCTACAACTACACCTCGTTCTCGGATCGGGAAATCGTCATCCGTCTGCTGGGCGAGTCTGCGTGGCAGATTCTGGACGAACTGCGGGCCGAGCGTCGCACCGGCCGGTCGGCACGCATGCTGTACGAAGTGCTGGGCGATGTGTGGGTAGTTCGCCGCAACCCATATCTGCAGGACGACCTGCTCGACAACCCGAAGCGCCGGCAGATGCTGATCGACGCACTCAATCACCGCCTGGCGGAGATCGAGAAGCGCCGCGTGGCCGACCACGATTCGCACCACGACCCCGTGGGTGACGAGCGCGCCAGCAAGGTCGAGCAACTGGTCGTGCATGCCCGCCGCGCCGTCAAGGCATTCCAGGAAGAATTCGCCCAGGTGTACGACCTGCGCCGCCGCGCCCAGAAAGTGCTCGGCCGCGTCACCGCGAAGGACAACATCAAGTTCGACGGCCTGTCGCGCGTGTCGCACGTGACAGACGCCACCGACTGGCGGGTCGAGTATCCGTTCGTCGTGCTCACGCCTGATACGGAAGAAGAGATCGCCGGCATCGTCAAGGGCTGCTTCGAACTGGGTCTGACCATCATCCCGCGCGGAGGCGGTACCGGCTATACCGGCGGCGCCGTGCCGCTCACGCCGTTCTCGGCCGTCATCAATACGGAAAAGCTCGAGCGCCTGGATGCGGTTGAGATGACCGACCTGCCGGGCGTTGACCATCCCGTGGCGACCATCTATTCGGGCGCCGGCGTGGTCACGCGCCGCGTGGCCGATGCGGCGGAAAAGGCCGGCCTCGTCTTCGCCGTGGACCCGACCTCGATCGACGCGTCGTGCATCGGCGGCAACGTCGCCATGAACGCGGGCGGCAAGAAGGCGGTGCTGTGGGGCACCGCGCTGGATAACCTCGCCTGGTGGCGCATGGTTGACCCGGACGGCAACTGGCTCGAAGTCACGCGCCTCAATCACAACCTGGGCAAGATCCACGATGCGCCGGTCGTCACCTTCGAGCTGAAGTGGTTCGACGGCAACGCGCCGGTCGGCGCCAAGCTGCTGCGCACCGAGACGCTGACCATCGAAGGCCGCAAGTTCCGCAAGGAAGGCCTCGGCAAGGACGTCACCGACAAGTTCCTGGCGGGCCTGCCCGGCGTGCAGAAGGAAGGCTGCGACGGCATCATCACCAGCGCGCGCTGGATTCTGCACCGCATGCCCAAGTCGATCCGCACCGTGTGCCTGGAGTTCTTCGGCCAGGCACGCGACGCGATCCCCAGCATCGTCGAGATCAAGGATTACCTCGACGCCGAGACCAAGAAACCCGGCGGCGCGATCCTCGCGGGCCTGGAACACCTGGACGAGCGCTACCTGCGCGCGGTCGGCTACGCCACCAAGAGCAAGCGCAACGCGTTCCCGAAGATGGTGCTGATCGGCGACATCGTCGGGGATGACGATGACGCCGTGGCGCGCGCCACGTCGGAGGTGATTCGCCTGGCCAACGGCAAGAGCGGCGAAGGTTTCGTGGCCGTAAGCCCCGAGGCACGCAAGAAGTTCTGGCTCGACCGCTCGCGCACGGCAGCGATTGCCAAGCACACCAACGCCTTCAAGATCAATGAAGACGTGGTGATTCCGCTCAATCGCATGGGCGAGTACACCGACGGCATCGAGCGCATCAACATCGAGCTCTCGATCAAGAGCAAGCTCAAGCTGACCGACGCGCTGCTCGATTTCTTTGCCGGCAGCAACCTGCCGCTGGGCCGCACCGACGATGCCAACGAGATCCCCAGCGCCGAACTGCTGGAAGACCGCGTGCAACAGGCGCAGCAACTGCTGCGTGCCACGCGTGCACGTTGGCAATACCTGCTGGATCATCTGGACACGCCCGTTACCACGGCGCGCGCGAGCCTCATCGGCGTTGGCCTGGGCTACCTCGCGCAGACCATCGATGACCGTCTGGTGAATCAGCCTGACGCCAACCTGTTCCACCTGCTGCAGGATCGGACGATCCGCGTGTCGTGGAAGGCGGAGATCCGTGCCGAGCTGCGCAAAATCTTCAACGGCGGCGAGTTCAAGCCGATCCTCGACGAGGCGCAGGCGATCCACAAGAAAGTGCTGCGCGGCCGCGTGTTCGTCGCGCTGCACATGCACGCCGGCGACGGCAACGTGCACACCAACATCCCCGTCAACTCGGATGACTACGACATGCTGCAGGACGCCCATAAGGCGGTGGCCCGCATCATGACGCTGGCGCGTTCACTGGACGGCGTGATTTCAGGCGAGCACGGCATCGGCATCACCAAGCTGGAATTCCTCACCGACGAAGAGATCGCCGACTTTGCTGCCTACAAGCGCCGCGTCGATCCGAACGGCCGCTTCAACAAGGGCAAGCTGCTGCGCGACATCAATGATCCGCAAGGGCTGGCCGCCGACCTGCGCAACGCCTATACGCCGTCGTTCGGCCTGATGGGGCACGAGTCGATCATCATGCAGCAGAGCGACATCGGCGCCATCTCGGAGTCGATCAAGGACTGCCTGCGTTGCGGCAAGTGCAAGCCGGTGTGCGCCACGCACGTGCCGCGCGCCAACCTGCTGTACAGCCCGCGCAACAAGATTCTTGCGACCTCGCTGCTCATTGAGGCCTTCCTGTACGAAGAACAGACGCGCCGCGGCGTGTCGGTCAAACACTGGGAAGAGTTTGCCGACGTGGGCGACCACTGCACGGTCTGCCACAAGTGCGTGACGCCGTGCCCGGTCAAGATCGACTTCGGCGATGTATCGATGAACATGCGCAACCTGCTGCGCAAGATGGGGCAGAAGAAGTTCAACCCCGGCACCGCAGCGGCGATGTTCTACCTGAACGCGACTAACCCGGAGACCATCAACTTCACGCGCAAGGTGATGTTTGACTGGGGCTACAAGGCGCAGCGTCTGGGCAACGACATCCTGAAGAAATTCGCCAAGAAGCAGACCGCACGTCCGCCCGCCACGGTGGGCAAGCCGCCGGTGCGCGAGCAGGTGATCCACTTCATCAACAAGAAGATGCCGGGCAACCTGCCCAAGAAGACCGCGCGTGCGTTGCTGGACATCGAAGACAACGAGATCGTCCCGATCATCCGCAACCCGAAGGCGACCACGCCCGACAGCGAAGCGGTGTTCTACTTCCCGGGCTGCGGCTCGGAGCGGCTGTTCTCGCAGGTGGGCCTGGCCACGCAGGCAATGCTGTGGCACGCCGGCGTGCAAACGGTGCTGCCGCCGGGCTACCTGTGCTGCGGTTATCCGCAGCGCGGCACCGGCCAGTTCGACAAGGCCGAGAAGATCGTCACTGACAACCGCGTGCTGTTCCACCGCGTGGCCAACACGCTCAACTACCTCGACATCAAGACGGTGGTGGTGAGCTGCGGCACTTGCTACGACCAGCTGGCCGGGTATGAATTCGACAAGATCTTCCCGGGTTGCCGGATCATCGACATTCACGAATACCTGCTGGAGAAGGGCGTGAAGATCGACGGTGTGCAAGGCACGCGGTACATGTACCACGACCCTTGCCACACCCCGATCAAGACCATGGACCCCACCAAGCTGGTCAACCAGCTGATGGGCGGCAACATCGGCGCGGATGGCCAGACCCACGCGATCGAGAAGAACGATCGCTGCTGCGGCGAGTCGGGCACGCTGGCGATTTCGCGCCCCGACATTTCCACGCAGGTCCGCTTCCGCAAGGAAGAGGAGATGCAGAAGGGGGCCGACAAGCTGCGTAGCCTTGGCCAGACCAGCGGCCAGGGCGGCGAGGCATTCAACGGCGACGTGAAGATCCTCACGAGCTGCCCGGCGTGTCTGCAGGGCCTGTCGCGCTACACCGAAGATGTTTCGGTGCAGGCTGACTACATCGTGGTCGAGATGGCGCGTCACGTGCTCGGCGAGACCTGGCTGCAGGACTACGTTGCACAGGCCAATGCCGGCGGCATCGAGCGGGTTCTGGTGTGACGATGACCGAACGGGCGCCCGGCTGCGCGCTATGCGAGGCGGACGGCGGCGAGCCCGTCTGGCGTAACGCCAAAGCGCGCGTGGTGCTGGTCGAGCACGCGCGCTTTCCGGGTTTCTGCCGTGTCATCTGGAACGACCACGTGGCCGAACAGACCGATTTGTCCGATAACGATCGCCATTGGCTGATGGAACTCGTCGCCCGCGTTGAGCGTGTGCTGCGCGCCGAACTGGCCCCGGACAAGGTCAACCTCGCCAGCTTCGGCAATTTCGTGCCGCATCTGCACTGGCACGTCATCCCGCGCTATCGGTGGGACACGCATTTTCCAGAAGCCGTGTGGGGGCCCGAGCAGCGCGCGCCCGATAACGAGCGCATGGCCGAGATCACGGCCAAGCTGCCGGCGCTGTCGTACGCACTCCAAGCGGCGCTAGCCGACGCGTGAGCCCGGTCGGCGGTAGCGCCGGGGAACCCTGATAATGCATCGCCGCGTCCTGTGCGGAACCCCTGTGGCGCGCACGACGTCTGATTCCTTTTCTGTTGCGCCAACGCCCTCGCCATGACGACACCGCGCACCGCCGCTACGCCGGATTCCCACAAGGATTCCATCTCCGAACTGACCGTTCACCATGGACGGCTGAATCTCTCGGAGACCTGGCAGCTGATCCGCCCGTACTGGTTTTCGGAAGACCGCCACAAGGCCTGGGGGCTGCTTGCACTGGTGGTCGCCCTGAACCTGTTTCTGGTCTACATGAACGTGCTGTTCACGGACTGGAATCGGCTTTTCTACAATGCGCTCGAGCAGAAGAACTACGGCGAATTCTGGACGCAACTGGGCCGCTTTTCATGGATTGCCGCGTTGCTGATCTTTGGCTCCATCATGCGGTTGTACTACTCGATGATGCTGCAGATGCGGTGGCGGACGTGGATCACCGGTAGCTTCCTCGACGACTGGCTCAGCAAGCAGGCGTTCTACCGCCTGGAACAAACGCACAGCGCTGACAACCCCGACCAACGGATCGCCGACGACCTGCGCAACTTCACCGATGCGACGCTCACCTTGGCGCTGGGTTTCCTGAATTCAGCTGTGACGCTGGTGTCGTTCTTCGGCATCCTCTGGGCGGTGTCGGGGCCGCTGGCGTTCAGCCTGGGCGGACACGACTTCGTGATTCCCGGCTACATGGTGTGGTTTGCGCTGCTGTACTCGATCGTGGGCTCAGTTCTCATCCACTTCGTGGGGCGGCCGCTGATCGGGCTGTCGTTCCAGCAGGAACGTTACGAGGCGTACTTCCGTTTCCTGCTCGTGCGCGTGCGCGAGAACAGCGAAAGCATCGCCCTGTACCGCGGCGAGCCGACCGAAAAAGCCATCCTGCGCGGCCGTTTCGAACGCATCCGCACCAACTGGAACCAGTTGATGGACTACACGCGGCGCCTGACTTTCGCCAGCTCCGGCTATGCGCAGTTCGCCATCATCTTTCCCTTTCTGGTATCGGCGCCGCGCTACTTTGGCGGCACGCTCACGCTGGGCGGAATGATGCAGGTCGCCACGGCGTTCGGCCAGGTACAGGATGCGATGTCGTGGTTTGTCACGAACTACCGCACGCTCGTCACCTGGAAAGCCTCCACCAACCGTCTGATCGAATTCCAGCGCGCCATCCGCGCCGCCGAGCGAGAAGAGGAGCACCGCGCCGGCGTGCGCGATGTCGAGGTCGAAACGGCCGCCGTACCCGCCATCGAAGCCCGCGGCCTCGCGCTGAACCTGCCGAACCGCAAGCCCGAAGACTTGCTGGTCGAACCCTTCGACATGACGCTCGCACGCGGTGAGCGCGTACTCGTCAGCGGCCCGTCGGGCTGCGGCAAAAGCACGCTGGTGCGCGCCGTGGCCGGCATCTGGCCGTATGGCAGTGGCCGCATCGAGGTGCCGGACGGTGCCCGCGTACTGTTCCTGCCGCAGCGCAGCTACCTGCCGTCGGGCACGCTGGCCGATGCGCTGTCGTATCCGGATTTGGCCACCCAGTACACCGCTGAGCGTCTGACCCAGGTGCTGAACGCATGCCGATTGCCGGCACTGGTTGATCTGCTGGACGAGGTCAGCAACTGGAGCCTGCGCCTGTCCCCGGGCGAGCAGCAGCGCCTCGCTTTTGCACGTGCGTTGCTGCAGCGCCCGGATTACCTCTTCCTCGACGAGGCCACCAGCGCGCTCGACGAAGACACCGAGGCCTTCATGTACAGCCTGATGCTCGAATCGATGCCTGATGTGACCATCGTCAGCGTGGCGCACCGCAGCACCGTGGCACGATTCCACCATCGCCGCCTGCGCTACATCCCCGAGGGCGATCCGTTGACTGCGGTAAGCTATCGGGTGGTGGAAGAGCCTGCGCACATGGCGCTGGCGGCTTCCTGAAACACCGTTTTTGACTCGACGAGACGTTTTCATGGCTGGACTTTCCGCCGACACCCCGCACCCCACCGGCATCACCGTGCACACGCAATCGCGTGTGCTACAGATCGCCTTTGCTGATGGCAAGCAGTTCAGCCTGCCGTTCGAATACCTGCGCGTGCTGTCGCCGTCGGCCGAAGTGCAGGGGCATGGGCCCGGCCAGGAAGTGCTGCAGACCGGCAAGCGCGAGGTGGGCATCGTCGGCGTCGAGCCGGTGGGCAATTACGCGATCCGGCCGCTGTTCTCCGACGGCCACGATTCCGGCATCTTCGATTGGGCCTACCTGTACCGCCTCGGCATTGAGCACGGCGCGCTGTGGCAGGCCTATCTCGATCGCCTGGCTGCTGCCGGCGTCGACCGCGACGCTCCGATGGCAGAGAACGCCGGCCACGCCTGCGGCCACAGTCACTGATTCCCGATTCATTTCGCGGCGCCCCTGTGCGCTGCATCCGCATCCCTTTCTGTCATGAGCCAAACCCACTTCGGATTCCAGCAGGTCGATGAGCAGGAAAAGGCCGGCAAGGTTGCCGGCGTGTTTCATTCCGTCGCGAGCAAGTACGACGTGATGAACGACCTGATGTCCGGCGGCCTGCACCGCGTGTGGAAAATGTTCACCATTGCCCAGGCAGCAGTGCGGCCGGGCTACAAGGTGCTCGATATCGCTGGCGGCACGGGTGATCTGGCGAAGGCCTTCGCGCGCCAGGCAGGTCCGACCGGCGAGGTCTGGCTGACCGACATCAACGAGTCGATGCTGCGCGTCGGCCGTGACCGGCTGCTCGATGCTGGCGTGCTCACCCCCACCGCCCTGTGCGACGCCGAGCACATTCCCTTTCCGAATGCTTACTTCGATGTGGTGACAGTGGCATTCGGCTTGCGCAACATGACGCACAAGGATCGCGCGCTCGCGGAAATGCGTCGTGTGGTGAAGCCAGGGGGCAAGGTCATGGTGCTGGAGTTCTCCAAGGTGTGGCAGCCACTGGAGAAGGCCTACGACGTGTACTCGTTCAAGGTGCTACCTTGGTTGGGCAGCAAAGTGGCGGGCGACCCCGAGAGCTATCGTTACCTGGCCGAGTCCATCCGCATGCACCCGGATCAGGAAACGCTCAAGCAGATGATGGAACAGGCCGGATTGGACTCGGTCGAATACTTCAATCTGACAGCAGGTGTCGTGGCTCTGCACGTCGGCCGTCGCCTCTAGGTGTTTTCGTGGTTCCACCAGATGGGCGATGCAGCGCGCTGCGGCGATATGCCACGATCCTTCACATTGAATTTCGGCGTTGACGTCTTCATCTAATGGCGTCACTGCGACTGGAGAGAAGACAGCGATGAGTTTGCACTGGGGTGGAAAATTGATGGCGGGCGCGCTGGTCGCGACGCTCGCACTGGGCACGGCAATCGATGCCAACGCCAAGCGTATGGGTGGCAGCCGCAGCATCGGCAAGCAGTCGTCCACCGTGACGCAACGCCAACAGACGCCGCCGGCCACAACGCCGTCGCCGACACAGCAGGCCGCACCGGCCGCGCAACCTTCACCGGCCGCACCGGCTCCGGGCGCACCGGCCGCAAAGCCCGGACGTAACTGGGGCGGCATGCTGGGCGGCCTGGCTGCCGGTCTGGGTATCGGTTATCTGCTGTCGAAGTTCGGTCTGGGCGCGGGCCTCGCCTCGTTGCTGTCGAACCTAATCCTGATCGCACTCGTCGCCTTTGTGGTGATGTGGATCATCCGCAAGGTCCGCGGCAGCCGTCCGCAAGGCCCTGCCTATGCCACGGGTGGCCCGTCGCTGGGCGGCGACCGTGAACCGTACGTGCCGCAACCTGCCGCACCGGCCCCGCAGGCTTCTGCTCCGGCGGCCGCATCGCTCAACACCGGCAACACGTCGGGCCTCGGCGCCGGCGCGGCAACCGCCGCACAGTCGTGGAACCTGGGTGGTTCGGCTGCGAGCGCGCAGGCCGTCAACGCTCAGCCTGCTGCAGCCGCACCGCAGCAGCCGTGGGGCGTGCCGGCAGATTTCGACACGCAAGCCTTCCTGCGCAACGCCAAGGTGTACTTCATCCGCCTCCAGGCCGCTTGGGACGCGGGCAATCTCAACGACATCCGGGAGTTCACCACGCCCGAGATGTTTGCCGAGATCAAGATGGACCTGGCCGACCGCGGCACTTCGCCCAACAAGACCGACGTGGTCTCGGTCGAAGCCGAAATGCTGGGCATCGAAACGCAGGCCGCCGAGTACCTCGCGAGCGTGCGCTTCTCCGGCATGATTCGCGAAGAAGCCAACGCCCCTGCACAGCCGTTTGCCGAGGTCTGGAACCTGACCAAGCCGACGCGGGGCGCAGGCGGCTGGGTGTTGGCGGGTATTCAGCAGTTGCAGTGATGCCGTAACAACTTGAAGCGGCGCAAACGGCCGTTTCAACATTCCCCGTAAAATAGGGCCCGACCGTCTGGTTCGGGCCCTTTTTGTTGCCCGCCGCTAGCCCGCTTTTTGCTGCTTTCTTGCTGTTTTTGCGCACCGTCACCGCATGTCCTCGACAGCCACTTCGTCTCCGTCTTCGTTTCCGCTCGTGCTGATGCAGCCGCTGCTGCTCGCGCTCAACCATCTGCTGCGCCAGGAGCCCTGGGCGCAGGAGACGTTGCGGCCCTTCGCGGGCCGCGTGGCGCGCTTTGACCTGGCGCCCATGTCGATGACGTTGCAGGTGGACGCCGCCGGCCTGGTGACCGCTCCCGCGCCTGATGTTGAACCGGCTGTGACCGTTGTCGTGCCGCTCGCGGCCGCTGCCGGCGATTACGCCACGGGCGGGCAGGCCGCCGTGCTCAAGCACGTGCGCATCGAGGGCGAGGCCGAATTTGCCAACGTACTGTCGACACTGCTGCGCAACCTGCGCTGGGATGCGGCCGAAGACCTCTCGCGTGTGTTTGGCGACGTGATCGCGCAGCGCATGGTGAGCGGCGCCCAGGCCGCCCGCACCGAAGCCACGCGCGTCAGCCGTTCGCTGGCGGAATCGGTGGCGTCGTACCTGACCGATGAGCAACCGACGCTGGTGCGCCATGCGCGCCTTGCGCAGTTCGCCGCCGATGTGGCCGCACTGCGTGACGCCGAAGCGCGTCTGGTCAAACGGCTGGAGCGGCTCGAAAAGCTCCCGCGACCGGCCACCCGGACCGCACGTCAGGGTGAATCGGCATGACGCGCTTCTTCCGGCTGGGCAAGATCGTTTTCGTCATCCTCTATTACGGGCTGGATCAGCTCGCGTTGTCGGGCTTCAAGAGCCGCCGCATTCGCGCGCTGGTCTGGCTGCTCACGCTGGGCCGCAAGCCGAAACTCCCGCGTGGCGAGCGCCTGCGCCTGGCGTTGGAGCAGCTTGGGCCCATCTTCGTGAAGTTCGGGCAGGTGCTGTCGACGCGGCGCGATCTGCTGCCGCCAGATGTGGCCGACGAACTGGCCAAGCTGCAGGATCGTGTGCCGCCGTTCGACCCGAAGGTGGCCGCCGCCATCGTGGAGAAATCGCTCGGCAAGCCGCTCTCGGCGCTGTTCCATCGTTTCGATCATCACCCCGTGGCGAGCGCGTCGATTGCACAGGTGCATTTCGCCACGTTGCGCGGCGGCCCCTATGATGGTCGCGAGGTGGCGGTCAAGGTCTTGCGCCCGGGCATGCTGCCTGTGATCGACAGCGACCTCGCGCTCATGCGGGATCTCGCTACCTGGATCGAAAAGCTGTGGGCCGACGCCAAGCGCCTGAAGCCGCGCGAGGTGGTCGCCGAGTTCGACAAGTACCTGCACGACGAGCTGGACCTGATGCGCGAGGCGGCCAACGCCAGCCAGCTGCGCCGCAATTTTGCCAAGTCCGATCTGTTGCTGGTGCCCGAGGTGTTCTGGGATTGGTGCACGTCTGAAGTGTTCGTGATGGAGCGCATGCACGGCATGCGGATCTCGCATACCGAAGAGCTGCGTGCCGCCGGTGTCGACATGCACAAGCTCGCCCGCGACGGCGTGGAGATCTTCTTCACGCAGGTCTTTCGCGACGGCTTTTTCCATGCCGACATGCACCCGGGCAACATCCTCGTGAGCGTGGCACCCGAGACGCTGGGCCGCTATATCGCGCTGGATTTCGGCATCGTCGGGGCGCTGTCGGAGTTCGACAAAAACTACCTCGCGCAGAACTTCCTGGCGTTTTTCCAGCGCGACTACCACCGCGTGGCGGTGCTGCATATCGAGTCCGGCTGGGCGCCGGAAGAGACGCGCGTGGAAGAGCTGGAAGGCGCCATCCGCGCATGCTGCGAACCGTATTTCGATCGGCCGCTGGGCGAGATCTCGCTTGGCCTGGTGCTGATGCGGCTGTTCCAGACCTCGCGCCGCTTCAACGTGGAAGTGCAGCCGCAGCTCGTGCTGCTGCAGAAGACGCTGCTCAACGTGGAAGGCCTTGGGCGCCAGCTCGATCCCGATCTGGACCTGTGGAAGACGGCCAAGCCCTTCCTCGAGCGCTGGATGCACGAGCAGATCGGCTGGCGCGGTTTTGTCGAGCGACTGAAGGTCGAGGCGCCGCAATGGGCCAACAAGCTGCCGGACTTCCCGCGTCTGGTGCACCAGATTCTGGATCGCCACTCCCGCGAGGACGGCAATGCGCAAACTGCGGCGCTCACCGCGCTGCTTGCCGAGCAAAAGCGCACGAACCGGCTGTTGTCCGCCGCGCTGCTGTTCATCGGTGGCTTCGCGGTCGGCATTGTCGCGACGCATGTGCTGGCCTGGATGGCCCGTTACTGATCCGCCTTCACTTTCCCAGCGCCATGGCCCAACCGCCCGTCTTCCAATCCCGTGACGCCGCCGATCCCGCCTTCTGGGACGAGCGGTTCAGCCGCGAGCACACCCCATGGGATGCCGCCGGCGTGCCTGCCGCATTCCAGCAATTCTGTGAAGCGCAGCCTGCGCCGCTTTCTACGCTGATCCCGGGTTGCGGTAACGCCTACGAGGCCGGCTGGCTTGCCGAGCGCGGCTGGCCGGTCACGGCGATCGACTTTGCACCGAGCGCCGTGGCATCGGCCAGGGCCGTGCTGGGCCCGCACGCCGACGCGGTGCAATTGGCCGATTTCTTCCGCTTTTCGCCGCCTCGCCCGGTGCACTGGATCTACGAACGCGCATTTCTGTGTGCGATGCCGCGTCGGCTGTGGCCCGACTACGCCGCGCAGGTGGCGAAATTGCTACCGCCGCGCGGGTTGCTTGCGGGCTTCTTTGCCGTGGTGGAAGGCCGTGAGGCGATGCCCAAGGGGCCGCCGTTCGAGACCACGCAGCCTGAGCTGGATGCGCTGCTGTCGCCTGCGTTCGAACGCATCAGCGATATGCCGATCGCCGAAACCGACTCGATTCCGGTGTTTGCCGGGCGCGAGCGTTGGCAAGTCTGGCGGCGCCGCGCTGATTGATCTGTCTACCCGGTCAGTGTTGGTGCGAAGCAACATGAGCCGTGGTCAACAAAAAGCCTACTGGCGCCCGTTGCGGGCCGTCGCCCAAGAATCTGGCAAACCGGGCGGCATTCGTGGTCGCACCGATGCCCCGGCGCGCAGTCCCATCGCTATAATCCGGCCACTTTGCCCGGCACCCCTGGGCCCAAAACCGGGCCACCATGGGTTTTCCTGCTTCTTTCCGCGCTGCCATGCTGATCTGGTTTGTCATTGTTTACTGGGTGATTTCGGTCGGGATCGGCCTGTGGGCTGCACTGCGCGTGCGCAGTACCGCCGACTTCGCCGTGGCTGGCCGCAGTCTGCCGTTCTACGTCGTGACCGCCACGGTGTTCGCCACCTGGTTCGGCTCCGAGGCGGTGCTCGGGATTCCCGCGGAATTTCTCAAGGATGGCCTGCACGGTGTGGTGGCCGATCCGTTCGGTTCGTCGCTGTGCCTGGTGTTGGTGGGTCTGTTCTTTGCCAAGCCGCTGTACCGGATGAACCTGCTCACCATTGGTGACTTCTATCGCAACCGCTTTGGCCGCGTGGCCGAAACGCTGACCACCCTGTGCATCGTCGTGTCGTACCTGGGCTGGGTGGCAGCGCAGATCAAGGCGCTGGGGCTGGTGTTCTACACCGTGTCTGACGGCGCGGTTTCGCAAGACCTCGGGATGATGATCGGCGCGGGCAGCGTGCTGGTCTACACGCTGTTTGGCGGCATGTGGTCGGTGGCGGTGACGGATTTCATCCAGATGATCATCATCGTGATCGGCATGCTGTACATCGGCTGGGAAGTGTCGGGCCAGGCCGGTGGTGTGGGCGCGGTGGTGGCGCACGCCGCGGCTTCGGGCAAGTTCTCGTTCTGGCCGGCGTTCAACCCGATCGAGGTCATCGGCTTTGTGACGGCGTGGATCACCATGATGCTCGGCTCGATCCCGCAGCAGGACGTATTCCAGCGGGTGACGTCATCGCGCACGGAGCGCATCGCCGGCACGGCTTCGGTGCTGGGCGGCGTGCTGTACTTCATGTTCGCGTTCGTACCGATGTTCCTGGCGTATTCGGCCACGCTCATCGACCCGGAGATGGTCGCGAAATACATCGATACCGATTCGCAGATGATCTTGCCGAACCTGGTGCTGCAGCATGCGCCGATCTTCGCGCAGGTGATGTTCTTCGGTGCGCTGCTCTCAGCCATCAAGAGCTGCGCGAGCGCGACGCTGCTGGCGCCCTCCGTGACGTTCGCCGAAAATGTGCTGCGTCCGCTGCTGCCCAACATGGACGACAAGCGTTTCCTGCGCGTGATGCAGGCAGTGGTGCTGACGTTCACGGTCTTGGTGACGCTCTTTGCGCTGAACTCGCATCTGTCGATCTTCCACATGGTCGAAAGCGCCTACAAGGTGACGCTGGTGGCCGCGTTCGTGCCCTTGGCCTTCGGCCTGTTCTGGAGGCGCGCGACCAAGCAGGGCGGTCTGTTGGCCATCATCCTGGGCCTCGCGGCGTGGATCTGGTGCGAAGCGTTCCAGCCGAATGCGATGCTCCCGCCACAATTGGTTGGCCTCCTTGCCAGCTTTGGCGCGATGGTCCTGGGCTCTCTCGGACCACAGTGGATCGCGAACCGCGCGCCGACCACCAAGGCGGTCACGCAAGCCTGAGCGTCTCGTTGCGGGCGTGCGCGGTGTGCCACTTTGTCGCATACCGCCATCGCCTGCTCCCAATCTGCGGTCGGGGATTCTCCTAAAAGGGTTTATAATTCAAGGCTTTGCGCGCCCGCACTTGTGTGGCACGCGGTTGCCCCAATCTTGCGAGAGCCCGTGCGCATTTCCCGCAACACGTTCGCGGGATGAGCGGGCAATCCAATCGCTTTCTTGTCATTTGTTTGTTCCAGGGTGAGGACACCATGCCGATTTATGCTTATCGATGCGACGCCTGCGGCCACGCCAAAGATGTGCTGCAGAAGATGAGCGACGCGCCGCTGACGGATTGCCCCGCATGCGGCGCGCCGGCGTTCAAGAAGCAGCTCACCGCTGCCGGCTTCCAGCTCAAGGGTTCGGGCTGGTACGTGACGGACTTCCGTGGCGGCTCGGGCGGTGCATCGGCTGCGGCGGCGGGTACCGGTACGGCAGCCAAGACGGATGCCGCTGCGCCGGCCGCGTCGTCGGACAGCGTGTCGTCCAGTGCCAGCGCGCCGGCTGCGTCCGGTGGCTGCGGCACGTCCTGCGCTTGCCACTGATTGCATCGCTTACCTTTTGGTCCATCGCCCATGAAACAGAAAACCAGCGCACTCAAGACATGGTTCCTGACCGGTCTTCTGGTGCTTGTCCCGCTCGCGATCACGCTGTGGGTGCTGTCGCTCATCATCGGTACGATGGACCAGAGCCTGGCGCTGCTGCCGTCGGCATGGCAGCCGGATCAGCTGTTCGGGCGGCGCATTCCCGGCGTGGGGGCCATTCTCACGCTGGCGTTCATCCTGATCGTGGGCGTGCTCGCGCACAACTTCATCGGCCAGAAACTGGTGCTGTGGTGGGAAGCGCTCGTGGGCCGCATTCCCGTGGTCGGCCCCATCTATTCGAGCGTGAAGCAGGTGTCGGACACGCTGCTGTCGTCCAACGGCAATGCGTTCCGCAAGGCGCTGCTGGTGCAGTACCCGCGCGAGGGCTCGTGGACGATTGCCTTCCTGACCGGCCGCCCGGGCGGTGATGTTGAAAACCACCTGCAAGGCGAGTACGTCAGCGTGTATGTGCCGACCACGCCCAACCCGACGTCGGGTTTCTTCCTGATGATGCCCAAGGCCGACACCATCGAGCTGGACATGACGGTGGATGCGGCGCTCAAGTACATCGTGTCGATGGGGGTGGTGGCGCCCGAAGCGCTGCCGCGCCGCATGGACCCGCCCGATGCCTCGCCACAGACGGAGGACCGGTCGCCGGCTCAAGTGCCGCGCGACCCTTCGAATCCGACCGCGCTGCCTGCAGAGGGCGGCGCCATCGCGGCACCCTGAGCCGGCGACACGAACGAAGTCGAATCGACGCCGGCCTCCCGATCAACTTTCATGCGCGACGCTTCATTGGCGGCGCGCTTCGCGGAAAACCACAACATGCAAATGCGTACTCAATACTGCGGTCAGGTCACCGAACAACTGCTCGGCCAGAGCGTCACGCTGTCGGGCTGGGCCCATCGTCGTCGCGACCACGGTGGCGTGATCTTCATCGACCTGCGCGACCGTGAAGGCTTGGTGCAGGTCGTCTGCGACCCGGACCGCCCGGAGATGTTCAAGGTGGCCGAAGGTGTGCGCAACGAGTTCTGCCTGCAGGTGAAGGGCGTCGTGCGCGCCCGCCCGGAAGGCACCACCAACGCCAACCTGACCAGCGGCAAAGTTGAAGTGCTGTGCCACGAGTTGACGGTGCTCAACGCCTCCGTCACGCCGCCGTTCCAGCTGGACGACGACAACCTGTCGGAGACCACGCGCCTGACGCACCGCGTGCTGGACCTGCGCCGTCCGCAGATGCAATACAACCTGCGCCTGCGCTACAAGGTCGCGATGGAAGTGCGCAAGTACCTCGACGACAAGGGCTTCATCGACATCGAAACGCCGATGCTGACCAAGAGCACGCCGGAAGGTGCGCGCGACTATCTGGTGCCGTCGCGCGTGAACGCCGGCCAGTTCTTCGCGCTGCCGCAATCGCCGCAGCTCTTCAAGCAGATGCTGATGGTGTCGGGCTTTGATCGCTACTACCAGATCACCAAGTGCTTCCGCGATGAAGACCTGCGCGCCGACCGTCAGCCCGAGTTCACCCAGATCGACTGCGAAACGTCGTTCCTGAACGAGCAGGAGATTCGCGACCTGTTTGAAGAGATGATCCGCACGGTGTTCAAGAACACCATGTCGGTGGACCTGGATGCCAAGTTCCCGGTGATGGAGTTCCGCGAGGCGATGGCCCGCTTCGGTTCGGACAAGCCGGACCTGCGCGTCAAGCTCGAATTCACCGAACTGACCGACGCCATGAAGGACGTCGACTTCAAGGTGTTCTCCGGCCCGGCCAACGCAGAAGGCGGCCGCGTCGTGGCACTGCGTGTGCCGGGCGGTGCTTCCCTGTCGCGTGGCGATATCGACGCGTACACCAAGTTCGTCGAAATCTACGGCGCCAAGGGCCTGGCCTGGATCAAGGTCAACGAAGTGGCCAAGGGCCGCGACGGCCTGCAATCGCCGATCGTGAAGAACCTGCACGATGCGGCCATCGCCGAGATCCTCAAGCGCAGCGGCGCACAGGATGGCGACATCCTGTTCTTCGGCGCCGACCGCGCCAAGGTGGTCAACGACGCGATGGGTGCGCTGCGCCTGAAGGTCGGCCATTCGGACTTCGCCAAGAGCACCGGCCTGTTCGAAGACGCCTGGAAGCCGCTGTGGGTGATCGACTTCCCGATGTTCGAGTACGACGAGGAAGACGCGCGCTGGGTGGCCATGCACCACCCGTTCACGAGCCCGAAGGACGAGCATCTGGAATACCTGGAAACCGATCCGGGCAAGTGCATCGCCAAGGCTTACGACATGGTGCTGAACGGCTGGGAAATCGGCGGCGGCTCGGTGCGGATCTACCGCGAAGAAGTGCAGAGCAAGGTGTTCCGCGCGCTGAAGATCAACGACGAGGAAGCGCGTGCCAAGTTCGGCTTCCTGCTGGACGCGCTACAGTACGGCGCGCCCCCGCACGGCGGTATCGCGTTCGGTCTGGATCGCGTCGTCACGATGATGGCCGGTGCCGATTCGATCCGTGACGTGATCGCCTTCCCGAAGACGCAGCGTGCGCAGGATCTGCTGACGCAGGCACCGAGCCCGGTCGACGAAAAGCAATTGCGCGAGCTGCATATTCGCCTGCGCGCCGCCGAGGCCAAGGTGGTTGCCCCGACGGCTGCAACGACCGCCTAAGCACCCGCGCCAACGCTCCACAACAAACCGCGCCGCCTGACAAGGGCGGCGCGGTTTGTTTTTGGGCGCCTGCGGGGCAACTTGCAGCGCTCGGGAACATTGCGTGCTAAACCGAATCTTTCGTGTTTCTGTCACGTTGGGTGACAATGAAGGAGGGTTGTTCAGATGGATTACATCGACTTTGCGCGCACATGGGTCGTCACCCACGCTGAGTTCCTGCTGACTTGGCTGATCACTGCGCTGCTGGTGATGACGCTGGCCTGGATCGAAATACGCCGCGCCACCCGGCGTGCCGCCATGGCGATGACCGAGGCTGTGGCCACCACGGTTGCGGCGTGCGTGCCCGAAATTGCGGCGGCGCAGAGCGCACATCCGGGCGTATCCGCATCGGCATCCTCTCCGGGTTTGGTCGAGGCGATGCGCGCACTCGGTCACCTCTCGGCGGACCGGATGCATTGGCTGCACGCCGTCGCGAACCTGCGTTTGCCTGAGACGGCGTTGCCGCCGGCGGCACCAGGCATGCCCGTGCATCCGCTCGTATACGACACGCCGCGCCCGCTGGCCGAAGTTCACTTGGCGGCAGAACGCCGCTTTGCCGATCACGCGCGTGTTTTGCAGGCCGAACGCCGCGCCCTGCAAGCGCTGGAGACCGCCGAGCGCGAGGGCTCCAGCGAACTGCATCGCATCGAGCGAGAGACCTCGGCCATCGTTGAACGCTTCGACCAGGCCAACGCGCAATCGGAGCAGACCGATGTGCAGCGCTTTCTCATCCAGAAATTCAACACGCTTGGCAATCGCGAACGCGAGTTGACCGCACAGCTCGCGGCGCTTCGCCAACAACTCGGGGAGCGTACGGAGGTGTTGTGGGCGCAATCGCAGCGTGCAGCCGATGACTATGCTGCGATGCTTGATCCGCTGGTGGCCGTAGCCCGTCGCGAGCTTGGTCACGAAACGGCGACGGATGAGACGGCACTGTGGCTTGCCCGCACGCGCACGGGTCAAGGGCCGCTGCGCGCTGCCTGATCGCTGCCACGGCATGGCAGCACGCTGAACGTCACGGTGGCACGCTTCTGGCTGCGGTAAGCTATGGACTTGCAGCGCGATCGCGCCGTCATCGAAGCACGCAGCAACCCACGCCCATGCCGCACAAGATTCCCGTCTCCGTTCTCGTCGTCATCCACACGCCCGATTTGCATGTGTTGGTGATGGAGCGGGCAGATCATCCGGGCTTCTGGCAATCCGTGACGGGTAGTTGCGACGCGCTCGACGAACCTCTGGCCGACACGGCCCGCCGGGAGGTGCTGGAAGAAACCGGCATCGACGCAGCCCAGCATCATCTGATCGACTGGGGCCACCATATCGAATACGAAATCTACCCGCGCTGGCGGCATCGCTACGCGCCGGGCATCACGCGCAACACCGAGCATTGGTTCGGCCTGCTGGTGAGCGGCAAGATGCCGGTGCGGATGTCTCCGCGCGAGCATGTGCAAGCCGAATGGTTGCCCTACCAAGATGCCGCCGCGCGCTGCTTCTCGCGCAGCAACGCCGAGGCCATCCTGCAGTTGCCCGAGCGCCTCGCTGCCTATCATGCCCGTCAGGCGGCTCTGACAAAGGACCAGGCCTGACATGCTGCGTTTGCGCGTTGCCACCTACAACATCCACAAGGGCGTGACGGGCATTGCGCGGCGCGTGCGCGTGCATGATGTGCGGCAGGGTCTGCACACCATGGACGCCGACATCGTCTTCCTGCAGGAGGTGCAGGACCGCAACGACCGCCTGGTCGCCGCAGAACTGTTCGACCCGAATTACACGCAGCTGCGCTACCTTGCGACGGACGTCTATCCGCACACCGTCTATGGCCGCAATGCCGTCTACGAGCACGGGCATCACGGCAACGCCATTCTGTCGCGGTTTCCGATCCTGCTGTCGGAAAACTTGGATATCTCCGACCACCGTTTCGAGCAGCGCGGACTGCTGCACGCCGTGACCGATCTCGGCTTCGGCGAAGTGCACCTGCTGTGTGCACACTTCGGCCTGTTCGCCCGCAGCCGGCAGCGGCAGGCGGAGGCGCTCGTCGATCGCGTGCGTTCGGTCGTGCCACCCGATGCGCCGCTCGTGGTGGCGGGCGATTTCAACGATTGGAACAACCGGCTCGATCGCACGATTTGCCAAGCGCTGGGGGCGACCGAAGTGGCCGACAAGGCCGCCAACGCGCGCCCGGTGCGCACCTTCCCGAGCCACATGCCGTGGTTGCGTCTAGACCGCATCTACGTACGCGGTTTCGATATTGAACGTGCGCATGCGCTGACCGGCCGCGAATGGGCGCAGCGCTCCGATCACGTTCCCCTGCTAGCTGAACTGGCGCATCCATGAGGGTCGTGCGCGATGCGGGTCCGCTGCGCTCGGAGTGGCGGCGGGGTAAGCCCCTGCCGGGCAACGACGTCGACCTGCTGTGCGGTGGCGCCGAGTTCTTCCCCGCACTGATCGAAGCCATCGATGCCGCTCAACGCCGCGTCGCGCTCGAAACCTACATCTACACCGACGACGCCACCGCCCACAGCGTGACCGAAGCGCTCGCCCGCGCGGCGCGCCGCGGCGTGGATGTCCACCTGACCATCGACGGCTTCGGCACCGGCCTGCTGCCCCCGAGCATTGCGGCGATGCTCGAAACGGCGGGTGTGAACTTGCGCATCTATCGTCCGGTGCGCGGTTTCCGCCTGCAGCGCCGCTACTTGCGACGGCTGCATCGCAAGATCGCCGTCATCGATGACGACGAGGCATTCGTGGGTGGCATCAACATCATCGACGACCTGAATCACGCGCCGTTTAACGACACCGCGCTGGGGCCGCGTTACGACTTTGCCGTGCGGGTGCGCGGCCCGCTGGTCTCGCAGATTGCGCTGACCGTCGACCGGCTCTGGTGGCAAATGGGCGTGCGCGTTGGCATGCGGGAGGTGGGCGTCACGGGCGTCGCCGCCGAGTTTCCGGTGATGACGGATACGCCGCGGCCACGACATCGCGGAGCATCCGGGCGAGAAAGTGAGCGCGCACCGGGCACCGTGCTGGCTTCGCTGGTGCTGCGTGACAATGTCCGTAACCGACGCGCGATCGAACGCGAATATCTGCGCGCGCTGGGTGCGGCGCGGCACGAGGTAATCATCGCCAACGCGTACTTTTTGCCGGGTGTGCGTTTCATGCGTGCGCTGGCTGCATGTCGACGGCGCGGTGTGCGCGTGCGCCTGTTGCTGCAGGGGCAGGTCGAATACCGGCTGCAGCACTACGCGACGCGGTCGCTGTATCACATGCTGCTGCGCGACAACGTCGAGATCCACGAATACACCGCCAGCTTCCTGCACGCCAAGGTGGCCGTGGTGGATGATCGCTGGGCAACGGTCGGCTCGAGCAACATCGACCCATTCAGCCTGCTACTTGCTCGCGAAGCGAACGTAGTGGTGTGGGATTCGACCGTGGCCAACGAACTGCGCGGCGCGCTGGAATGCGCCATGGCCCATCACGCACGCCGCGTCCTGGCCGATGCACACGCCGCGCGCCGCTGGTGGTGGCGCCTGGCAGATTGGTGCGCCTACCGGCTCGTGCGCCTTGGCGTCGTCATCAGCGGGCGCGCAGCACAGTATTAGTGGTACGGACATCTACAAAACAAACAAGACGGAGGAGACATGCAAGTCATCACAGCGGATGAGGCCGCGCGATTGGTGCAGCCCGGGTGGACGGTGGCATGCGCGGGGTTTGTCGGCGCGGGCCATGCAGAGGCCGTCACGCACGCGCTGGAACGCCGCTTTCTGACCACAGGCGAACCGCGCGATCTCACACTGGTCTACTCCGCCGGACAGGGGGATCGCGCTACGCGCGGCGTCAACCATTTCGGCAATCCAGGGATGACGCGCTGTGTGGTGGGCGGGCATTGGCGCTCGGCCACGCGGCTCGCAGACATGGCGCTTGCCGAGCAATGCGATGCGTTCAACCTGCCGCAGGGCGTGCTCACGCATCTGTACCGCGCCATCGCGGGCGGCAAGCCCGGCGTGCTGACCAAGATGGGCCTGCATACCTTCGTCGACCCACGCACGGAGCTTGACCCGCGCTACCACGGTGGGGCGATCAATCGCCGCGCCAAGGCGGCGCGAGCGGCAGGTAAGGCGTCCTGGGTCGAATACGAGCGCTTTCGGGGCGATGACTATCTCTTCTACCCCAGCTTCCCGCTGCACTGCGTCTTTCTGCGCGGCACTGCCGCCGACCCGCGCGGCAACATCAGCACGCACGAAGAAGCCTTTCACCACGAGTTGCTGGCCATGGCGCAGGCCGCGCGCAACTCGGGCGGCATCGTCATCGCGCAGGTGCGTCGGCTCGTCGATCGGCATGACAACCTGCAGGCGATCCACGTGCCGGGCATCCTTGTCGATTACGTGGTCGTTGCCGAGGATGAAGCCGAACACCAGATGACCTTCGGCGAGGCGTTCAACCCAACCTATATCCGCCCCTGGCAAGGCGAGGCGATCCAGCTCAAGGAAGACGCCATCGAAGCGAGCGACGCGCTGGAGGCGAGCCAGCACGGCGCGCTCGACGCCCGCACGCTGGTGCAACGCCGCGCCGTGCTGGAACTGATGGCGCAGCAACCGCGCGTCGTGAACCTCGGCGTGGGCATGCCGGCAGCGGTCGGCGCCCTGGCTGAACAGGAGGGGGCGCGCGGTTTCACGCTCACCGTGGAGGCCGGCCCCATCGGCGGCACGCCGGCGGATGGTCTCAGCTTTGGTGCCTCGGCTTACCCTGAGGCCGTGGTGGACCAGCCCGCGCAGTTCGACTTCTACGAGGGCGGTGGCATTGATCTCGCCATCCTCGGTCTGGCAGAACTGGACGGCGCCGGCAACGTCAACGTCAGCCTGTTCGGCGAGGGCGGCGACACCATTGTCGCCGGCGTTGGCGGCTTCATCAACATCACGCAGAGCGCTCGTTCAATCGTGTTCATGGGCACGCTCACCGCCGGCGGCCTGCAGGTCGAAGCCGAAGGCGGCAAGCTGCGCATCGTGCGCGAAGGACGGCTCAAGAAGATCGTGCCCGCCGTGTCGCACCTGACCTTCAACGGTGAATATGCGGCGCGATCGGGCATTCCCGTGCGCTATGTGACCGAGCGCGCCGTCTTCGAGATGCGCGCCGATGGCAACGGCGGTCGGCGCCTCACCCTCACAGAAATCGCCCCCGGCATCGATCTGCAGCGTGATGTACTGGACCAGTGTGTCGCGGAGGTTGCCGTGGCAGCCGACCTACGCGAAATGGACGCTCGCATCTTCCGCCGTGGCGCGATGTGTGCGGGCATCACGCCGGTCTGATTTTGAGGCTGTCTATTTACTGATGGGTAGCACTAGAAAACCCATCCACTGTGCCACGCCGCACGCGTTTCTTGGGTGCGGCGCACACCCCGCAAAGCCTTTCATTTAAAGGGCTTGCTGGATTCGCGCTGCACCGCGAAAGGTGGCGATTCGGTGTCGCCATTTAGATGCCCCTTTCTAATAAAACACTTGCCGCTCAAAGGCCCCCTGTAAATAATTGAACGACCGTTCGATTTTGGGCTAGAGTGTTTGCGCAGGCTGGTTTACAGTCCTGCCCGGCACGCGAAAGGCGCCCTGCAAGAAGCCAATTTTCTCGCGTGTCACGCCCCAGAAAAGAACGGAGAGAAATCATCATGCGTCACCCGACCGCTCGTCTCGAATCGAATCACGCAGCAGCCACGCCGATGCGAAAGGGCGAGTTGACGCGTGCAGCGATTCTCGATGCCGCGCTGGAACTGGCCTCGCGCGACGGACTGGAAGGATTGACGATCGGTGTGCTCGCGGAGCGCATGCAGATGAGCAAGAGCGGGGTGTTCGCGCACTTCGGCTCGCGTGAGGATCTGCAGGTGGAAGTGGTTCGCGAGTATCACAAACGGTTCGAGCAGGAAGTCTTCTACCCGAGCTTGACGGAACCGCGCGGTCTGCCGCGCCTGTGGAGCATGGTGCGACGCTGGATGGAGCGCCGCATTCAGGAGGTGACCACGGGCTGCATCTATATCAGCGGCGCGGTGGAGTACGACGATCGTGCCGAAAGCCCGGTGCGCGACGAACTCGTCAAGAGCGTGACGATCTGGCGTGCAGCTTTGGCCCGCGCGATTGCACAGGCGAAGGAAGAAGGCCATCTGCGTGCAGAAGCGGACCCGCAATTGATGCTCTTCGAGATGTACAGCCTCGAGCTGGGTCTGCATCACGATGCGCGTTTCCTGCGGTTGCCGAACAGTGCCGAACTGGCCATGGTGGCGCTCAACAAACTCATTCAGTCTTACCGAACCTGACGCGGCATCGCACACCTAGCGGTCGCGCAGTACACACCAAGGAGTTGCAAGATGGGTCAATACACCGCACCGCTGCGTGACATGCAGTTTGTTCTCCACGAGCTTCTCGGCGTGGAGAACCACCTGAAGGAGATGCCGCAGCACGCGGAGATCGATGCCGACACCATCAACCAGGTGATCGAGGAAGCGGGCAAGTTCTGCTCCGAAGTCATCTTCCCGCTCAATCAGTCCGGCGATCGCGAGGGCTGCACGTACCACGGCGACGGCGTGGTGACCGCTCCGAAGGGCTTCAAGGAGGCGTATCAACAGTACGTCGAGGCCGGCTGGCCCTCGCTGGGCTGCGATCCGGAATACGGCGGCCAAGGTCTGCCCATCCTGATCAACAACGCGCTGTACGAGATGCTGAATTCGGCCAACCAGGCCTGGACGATGTATCCGGGCCTGTCGCATGGCGCGTACGAAGCCCTGCACGCACACGGCACCGACGAGCTCAAGCAGCGTTACCTGCCGAAACTGGTGTCGGGCGTGTGGACCGGCACGATGTGTCTGACCGAGCCGCATTGCGGCACCGACCTGGGCATTCTGCGCACCAAGGCTGAACCGCTGGCCGATGGCTCGTATGCCATCACCGGCACGAAGATCTTCATCTCGGCGGGCGAGCACGACCTGGCCGAGAACATCATTCACCTGGTGCTGGCACGTCTGCCGGACGCGCCGGGCGGCACGAAGGGCATCTCGCTGTTCGTGGTGCCCAAGTTCATCCCCGATGCCAACGGCAACCCGGGCGAGCGCAACACCGTGAAGTGCGGCTCCATCGAACACAAGATGGGCATTCACGGCAACGCTACCTGCGTGATCAATCTGGACGGTGCGCGCGGTTGGATGGTCGGCGAGCCGAACAAGGGCCTGAACGCCATGTTCGTGATGATGAACGCCGCCCGTCTCGGCGTCGGCATGCAGAGCCTGGGCCTGACCGAAGTCGCGTACCAAAACTCCGCTGCCTACGCCAAGGAACGTCTGCAGATGCGCAGCCTGTCGGGCCCGAAGGCTCCGGACAAGCCGGCCGACCCGATCATCGTGCACCCGGACGTGCGCCGCATGCTGCTGACGCAACGCGCCTTTGCCGAAGGCGGCCGTGCATTTAGCTACTGGATCGCCCTTCAGATCGACCGAGAGCTGTCGCACTCCGATGAGTCGGCGCGCAAGGACGCCGCCGACCTCGTCGCGCTGCTGACGCCGATCGCCAAGGCTTTCCTGAGCGACAACGCATTCATCTCCACCAACGAAGGCATGCAGGTATTCGGCGGCCACGGCTACATCGCCGAGTGGGGCATGGAGCAGTACGTGCGCGACGCCCGCATCAACATGATCTACGAAGGCACGAATACCGTGCAGTCGCTGGACCTGCTGGGCCGCAAGATCCTCGGCGACATGGGCGCCAAGATGAAGAAATTCGGCAAGCTGGTCCAGGACTTTGTGGAAGCCGAAGGCACCAACGAAGCCATGCAGGAATTCATCAACCCGCTGGCCGACATCGGTGACAAGGTCCAGAAGCTGACCATGGAAATCGGCATGAAGGCAATGGCCAACCCGGACGAAGTCGGCGCCGCCGCTGTGCCGTACCTGCGTGTGGTCGGCCATCTGGTGTTCTCGTACTTCTGGGCCCGCATGGCCAAGATCGCTCTGGAAAAGCAAGACAGTGGCGACTCGTTCTACAAGGTCAAGCTGGCGACGGCGCGCTTCTACTTTGCCAAGCTGCTGCCTGAGACCGCTTCGCAGATCCGCATGGCACGTGCCGGCGGCGCGACGCTGATGGCACTCGAAGCCGACCTGTTCTAACAGGCGCACTTACCCGGGGCGACGCGCAAAGACCGTCGCCCCGCTTGTCTCTTCCTCACCTCCCGCGAGGACACCATGACCCGCACTGAACTCCCCACCAGCGCGCAGCCGCAGGCCGGCCAGCGTTCCAATTTCCTCGTCCGGCGCGTTGCTGTGCTGGGCGCCGGCGTGATGGGCGCGCAGATTGCCGCGCACCTGGTCAACGCCAAGGTTCCCGTGACGCTGTTCGACCTGCCGGCCAAGGAAGGCCCCAAGAGCGGCATCGCGCTCAAAGCCATTGAAAACCTGAAGAAGCTGTCGCCGGCACCGCTCGGCATCAAGGATGACGCGAACCTCATCCAGGCTGCGAACTACGAAGACGACATCGAGAAGCTGCGCGACTGCGACCTCGTCATCGAAGCGATTGCCGAGCGCATGGACTGGAAGCACGACCTGTACAAGAAGGTCGCGCCGCACATCGCCTCGCATGCGATCTTTGCCTCCAACACGTCGGGTCTGTCGATCACCGAACTATCCGATGGCTTTGATGCCGAGCTGAAGTCGCGCTTCTGCGGCGTGCACTTCTTCAATCCGCCGCGCTACATGCACCTGGTCGAGCTGATCCCGACTGCCCACACGCGCGGCGACATTCTCGACCAGCTGGAAACGTTCCTGACCTCCGCGCTCGGCAAGGGCGTGGTGCGCGCGAAGGACACGCCCAACTTCATCGCCAACCGCGTCGGCATCTTCTCGATCCTGGCCGTATTTGCGGAGTCGGCCAAGTACGGCATTCCGTTCGACGTGGTCGATGACCTGACGGGCTCGAAGCTGGGCCGTGCCAAGTCAGCGACGTTCCGCACGGCGGACGTGGTGGGCCTGGACACGATGGCGCACGTCATCAAGACGATGCAGGACAACCTGAAGGAGGATCCGTTCGCTCCGGTCTACGCTACGCCGCCCGTGCTGGCCAAGCTGGTGGAGGCGGGCGCCCTGGGCCAGAAGGCCGGCGCCGGTTTCTACAAAAAGGAAGGCAAAGAAATCAAGGTGCTGGATCCGCAAAGCGGCCAGTACGGCCCAAGTGGCAAGAAGGCGGATGACATCGTTGTGCGCATCCTGAAGAAGGAGCCGGCCGAGCGTCTGAAGCTGCTGCGCGAATCGACCAACCCGCAGGCGCAGTTCCTGTGGGCTGTGTTCCGTGACGTGTTCCACTACATCGCCGTGTACCTGGAGCAAATTGCCGACTCCGCCGCGGAAGTGGATCTGGCGATCCGCTGGGGCTTCGGCTGGAACAGCGGCCCGTTCGAAGACTGGCAAGAGGCGGGCTGGAAGCAGGTGGCCGAGTGGGTGAAGGAAGACATCGAAGCCGGCAAGGCGCTGTCGAACGCAGCGCTGCCGCAGTGGGTGTTTTCCGGCCCAGTGGCGGACAACGGCGGTGTGCATTCGGCACAGGGTTCGTGGTCGGCCAAACAGGGCACGTTCCTGCAACGCAGCACGCTGCCGGTGTACGGCCGCCAGGTGTTCCGCGCACCCATCAAGGGTGCGACCACGGTCAATCCGCTCACGTATGGCAAGACCATCGAAGAGACCGACGCCGTGCGCATCTGGGTGGACGATGCGGCAGGGCAGGACGACGTGCTGGTCGTCTCGTTCAAGAGCAAGATGAATACGATCGGACCGAGCGTCATCGACGGTCTGACGCGTGCCGTTGATCTGGCCGAAGCCGGCTATAAGGGTCTGGTGGTGTGGCAGCCGACGTCTCTCAAGCTGGGCGCGCCGGGCGGCCCGTTCTCCGCCGGTGCAAACCTCGAAGAAGCCATGCCCGCCTTTATGATGGGCGGCGCCAAGGGCATCGAGCCGTTCGTCAAGAAGTTTCAGGACGGCATGATGCGTGTGAAGTACGCCGGCGTGCCGGTCGTGTCGGCCGCATCGGGCATCGCACTGGGCGGCGGCTGCGAACTGCTGCTGCACTCGGCCAAGCGTGTGGCTGCGCTGGAGACGTACATCGGTCTCGTGGAAGTGGGCGTGGGCCTGGTGCCGGCAGGTGGCGGCCTGAAGGAAGCGGCCTTGGCCGCTGCCAAGGCTGCGCAGGCAGCGGGCAGCACGAACATCCTGCAGTTCCTGACCAACCGCTTCCAGGCTGCGGCTATGGCCAAGGTGTCGTCTTCCGCGCTGGACGCGCAGAAGATCGGCTACCTGCAACCGACCGACACGATTGTGTTCAACGTGCACGAATTGCTGCACGTTGCGCGCAATGAAGTGCGCGCGCTGTCCGACTCGGGCTACCGCGCGCCGCTGCGTCCGGTGGGCATTCCGGTGGCAGGTCGTTCGGGTATCGCGACGATCAAGGCGTCGCTGGTGAACATGCGTGACGGCGGCTTCATCTCGCAGCACGACTTCACGATTGCCTCGCGCATCGCTGAAGCCGTGTGCGGCGGTGACGTCGAAGCCGGCGCGCTGGTGGATGAAGAATGGCTGCTGGCGCTGGAGCGCAAGGCCTTCGTGGACCTGCTCGGCAGCTCCAAGACCCAGGAACGCATCATGGGCATGCTGCAGACCGGCAAGCCGGTGCGTAACTAATCGCCGCGACGACAGAGAAACAGGAGTTTCATCATGACCAAGCAATTGCAAGACGCCTATATCGTCGCAGCGACGCGTTCCCCGATCGGCAAGGCGCCCAAGGGCACGCTCAAGAACCTGCGCCCGGATGACCTGCTGGCGACCATCCTCAAGAGTGCTGTCGCCCAGGTGCCGAACCTGGACCCGGCGTTGATCGAAGACGCCATCGTCGGCTGTGCGATTCCGGAAGCGCAGCAGGGCCTGAACGTGGCGCGTATCGGCGCGCTGCTGGCCGGCCTGCCCAACTCTGTGGGCGGTGTAACCGTCAACCGCTTCTGCGCCTCTGGCCTGACCGCCGTGGCCATGGCGGCTGACCGCATCCGGGTGGGCGAATCCGACGTGATGATCGCCGCCGGTGTCGAATCGATGAGCATGGTGCCGATGATGGGCAACTCGCCGTCGATGTCGCCGGAGATTTTCACGCGCGACGAGAACGTCGGCATCGCCTACGGCATGGGCCTGACGGCGGAGAAGGTCGCCCAGCAATGGAAGATCTCGCGCGAGGCGCAGGACGCCTTCTCGCTGGCTTCGCACCAGAAGGCGCTGGCCGCGCAGCAAGCCGGCGAGTTCAAGGACGAGATCACCCCGATCGAGATCATCGAGAAGTTCCCGAACCTGGGTACGGGCGCAATCGACATCAAGACGCGCACGATGTCGCTGGATGAAGGCCCGCGTTCCGATACGTCGGTCGAAGGCCTGGGCAAGCTGCGCGCCGTGTTCGCGAATAAGGGCAGCGTGACGGCCGGCAACAGCTCGCAGACGTCGGACGGCTCGGGCGCGCTGATCCTGGTGTCGGAGAAGATCCTCAAGCAGTTCAACCTGGTGCCGCTGGCGCGCTTTGTGTCGTTTGCGGTGCGCGGTGTGCCGCCGGAGATCATGGGGATTGGTCCGAAGGAAGCGATTCCTGCCGCGCTGAAGGCGGGCGGCCTGACGCAGGACCAGATCGACTGGATCGAGCTGAACGAAGCGTTCGCCGCGCAGTCGCTGGCCGTGATCCAGGACCTGGGCCTGGACACCAGCAAGATCAACCCGCTGGGTGGCGCGATCGCGCTGGGCCACCCGCTGGGCGCCACCGGTGCCATTCGTGCGGCCACGGTGGTGCACGGCCTGCGCCGTCGCAACCAGAAGTACGGCATGGTGACGATGTGCGTCGGCACCGGCATGGGCGCTGCGGGCATTTTCGAACGCATGTGACCCCACGTCAGGGGGAAGGATTAAGTTCTTCCCCCTGCTTGTAAATCGCCCGTCTCAACACGCATGATTGCGCAGGCGCGCGCAGTACTACATCAACAAGCGCGCCGAAGAACGCGGCCGGCACCTAGCCGGCATCGCGACAGAAGCGGAACCATGATTCCGCAACAGAGGAGACACACCACCGGGCCACCGGCGGTGCACCAAGAGGAGGGCGTGCGATGGGCAACACTATCGGCGACACAATCGTATTGACCGACGCGGCATGCGACATGCCACGCTCGATGATCGATCAACTGGGGTTGGGCGTAGTGCCGTTCCGCATTCGTGCGGGCGAATTGTTTGTGGAAGACCGCCGCGACGAGGTGGCGCTGCCGCAGCTTTATCGCAAATACCTCGTCGACAAGCAGGATCACTATGCCGAATCGATTCCGCTGCTCGAACGCGAGATTGAAGACTTCCTGCTCAAGCACGTGGTCACGCAGCACGACCGTGCCTTGCTGCTGACGATTGCCAGCTCGCGCAGTCATTTCTACAGCCACGCAACCGGCGCGGTGGTGGGCACCACGGCCAAGAGCTTCAAGCCACGCAAGGATGCGGGCCGCTCAGGGCTGTTCGAGTTGACGGTGGTCGATACCGGCGCCATTGGCCCGGGCCAAGCGCTGATGGTGCATGAAGCAGCACGCATGTTGCGGGAAGGCGCAGAGGTGCGTGACGTGGTGCACGTGATCGAGAATCGCCTGCGCGATGCCTCACACGTCTATCTCGTGCCCGATGAGTTGCTGTACATGTACACGCGCGCCAAGCAGAAGGGCGAGAAGAGCATCACCTGGGGGCGCTACATGATGGGCACGGCCTTCAACGTGCGGCCGCTCATTCATATGCACCGCGGCGACACCGAAGCCATCGCCAAGGTGCGCGGCTCTGACGAGGGAATTCGCCGCCTGCTCGCGCACACCGAAACCATGATTACCGAGGAGCGTCTGGCCACGCCGGTGGTGGCGATCACGTATTCCGGTTCGCTCGATACCGTGCGCCGCATGGAGCCGGTGCAAGCGTTGATGCGAACCGCACAGGAGCACGGCGTGGAAGTGCTGCTCGCGCCGATGAGCCTGACCGTGGCGTTGAACGTGGGGGCCAACGCGTTCTCCGTCGGTTATCTATCTGACTCGCCTGTGCCGATTTAGCCGCGCAGGCTTCACCTGGAGTTTTCATGTCGATTCGTACCGAGACCGCAGACGGCGTCCTGACGCTGACCTTTGATCGTCTGGACCGCAAGAACGCCATCACGGCCGCGATGTATCAAACGTTGGCCGATGCCCTGGTGGCTGCCGAAACCGATCCCGCCATCCGCGTGATTGTGCTGGCCGGCCACGAGAGCGTGTTCACGGCGGGCAACGATCTCGAAGACTTCATGAAGAATCCGCCCAAGGACGAGAGTGCTCCCGTGCACCAGTTCCTGAAGGCAATCAGCACGGCGAGCAAGCCGCTGATCGCCTCGGTGAGCGGCGCGGCTGTCGGCGTGGGCACGACGATGCTGCTGCATTGCGATCTCGTCTACGCATCCGAGACGGCCAAGCTGTCGATGCCGTTCGCGCAGCTGGGGCTCTGTCCGGAGGCCGCGTCGAGCTTGCTGCTGCCGCAGTTGGCCGGCTATCACCGCGCGGCGGACAAGCTGCTCTTCGGCGAGCCGTTCGACGCGAACGAAGCGCGCGAGCTGGGGCTGGTCAATCGCGTGCTGCCGGCTGGCGAGCTGGATGCCTTCGTGCGTACGCAGGCGCGCAAGCTGACGCTGCTGCCGCCCGCATCGCTGCGCGCCACCAAGCGCCTGATGAAGGAGGGCGCCACGCCGCAGATCGCCGAGCGCATGTCGGTGGAAGGCAAGCAATTTGGGGAAATGCTGCGTGCCCCCGAGGCGCGCGAGGCGTTCACGGCGTTCTTCGAAAAGCGCCGCCCGGATTTCTCCAAGTTCAACTGAGCGAATCGTTCACCTGCAAAAGAAAACCCGGCGCGAAGCCGGGTTTTTTCTTGGCCGTTGCCCCTTCAGAGCGGCGGCAGCACGCGCGGCTTGCGAGTCTCGTCGGTCGCCACGTAGGTGAGGGTGGCTTCCGTCACCTTGACGGTGGCGTGGCGACCGCTGGCGTGCATGCGTTGCGCATAGACCTCCACATCCACGGTGATCGACGTGCGCCCCGTCTTGACCACGTTAGCGTAGAAGCTCACCAGATCGCCCACGTACACAGGTTGCTTGAAGACAAACGAGTTGACCGCGATCGTGGCGACACGGCCGTTGGCGCGTACCACGGCTGGGATCGACCCGGCAATGTCCACCTGCGACATGATCCAGCCGCCAAACACATCACCGTGGACGTTGGCGTCGGACGGCATGGGCATCACGCGCACGGCGGGCTGCTTGTCGGCGGGCAGCGTGACGGTTTCAGTGGCGGCATGGGTATCGGACATGATGATGCAGGGCAGCATTGAGGCGGGAGGGAGGGCCCACCAGCGCGCCTGGGGCGCGCGCAGGTGATCGGTGGGAGAATACACAATCCGCCATTTTATTGCACCGCACATGCGCCGCTTTCCCGCCTCTTCCGAACCGCCTCCGCCGGGGGCTGCCCGCGGCGACTGGCGCACCATCAAGAGCCTGCTGCCGTATCTACTGGCCTACAAGTGGCGGGTGGCGCTGGCGCTGTCGTTTCTGATCGCGGCCAAGGTGGCAAACCTCGGTGTGCCGATGGTCATGAAGCGGCTGATCGATGCCATGAACGTGTCGCCGTCCGACCCGCGCGCGCTGCTGGTTGTGCCGGTGGGCATCATCATTGGTTACGGGCTGCTGCGGCTGTCGACGTCGCTGTTCTCGGAGCTGCGCGAAATCCTGTTCGCGAAGGTCACGGAGAGTTCGGTGCGCACGCTCGCACTGCAGGTGTTCCGCCATCTGCACGCGCTGTCGCTGCGCTTTCATCTGGAGCGCCAGACCGGCGGCATGAGCCGCGATATCGAGCGCGGCACACGCGGCATCCAGTCGCTCATCTCGTATTCGCTGTACAGCATCCTGCCGACGCTGGTGGAAGTCGGCCTCGTCATCACGTATTTCTTCGTGAAGTACGACGTGTGGTTCGCGCTCATCACGTTTTGCGCGCTGGTCAGCTACATCGTGTTTACGGTGACGGTGACGAACTGGCGCACGCACTTCCGCCGCAAGATGAACGAGCTAGATTCGCGCGCCAACCAGAAGGCGATCGATTCGCTGCTGAACTTTGAAACGGTCAAGTACTTCGGCAACGAAGACTACGAAGCACGTCGCTACGACGAGAACCTGAAGCACTACCGCGCCGCAGCCATCCGCTCGCAGAATTCTTTGTCGGTGCTGAACTTCGGCCAGCAGCTCATTGTGGCCACGGCGCTCATCCTGATCCTGTATCGCGCCACGCAAGGTGTGGCGGCGGGGCACATGACGCTGGGCGACCTCGTGCTGGTCAACACGCTGATGCTGCAGATCTACATTCCGCTCAACTTCCTGGGCGTGATCTACCGCGAGCTGAAGCAGGCCGTGACCGACATGGACCGCATGTTCAACCTGCTGCAGACCAACCGCGAAGTCGCCGACAAGCCCGACGCTCCGCCGCTGACGGTGCATGCGGGCGAAGTGCGCTTCGCGCATGTCGACTTCAGCTACGAAGCCAATCGCCAGATCCTGTTCGACGTGGATTTCACGATTCCGGCCGGCACGACCACCGCCGTCGTTGGGCAGAGCGGCTCGGGCAAGTCGACCCTGGCGCGCCTGCTGTTCCGCTTCTATGACGTGAAGTCGGGCGCTATCCAGATCGACGGTCAGGACCTGCGCGATGTCACGCAATCGAGCGTGCGCGCTGCCATCGGCATCGTTCCGCAAGACACGGTGCTCTTCAACGACAGCATCTACTACAACATTGCTTACGGCCGCCCGGATGCGAGCCGCGAAGAGGTGATTGAAGCCGCCCGCGCGGCGCAGATTCACCACTTTGTCGAATCGCTGCCCGACGGCTACGAGACGCAAGTCGGCGAGCGCGGCCTGAAGCTCTCCGGCGGCGAGAAGCAGCGTGTGGCGATTGCACGCACCTTGCTCAAGCGCCCGCCGATTCTCGTGTTTGACGAAGCGACGTCTGCGCTCGACTCGCGCACCGAGCACGCCATCCAGGAAGAGCTGATGCGCCTGGCGCAGAACCACACCACGCTGGTCGTTGCGCACCGGTTGTCGACCATCGTCCGTGCGCACCAGATTCTGGTGATGGAGCACGGTCGCATCATCGAGCGAGGCACGCATGAATCGTTGTTGCGTGCGGAAGGCCGTTACGCGCAGATGTGGCGCATGCAGGCACGCGAGCCAGAGCGCGTTGCCGAAGAAGCAGAAGACGCCCGAGCAGGTTGAGGGAGAGGCAATCCGATGGAACTCAAATGGCTGGAAGACTTCATCAGCCTGGCCGAGACGCGCAGCTTTTCGCGCTCGGCCGAGCTGCGGCATGTGACGCAGCCGGCGTTTTCGCGGCGCATTCAATCCCTCGAAGCCTGGCTCGGCAATGAGCTGATCGACCGATCAAGCTACCCAACTCGCCTGACGCCCGCCGGAGAGGTCTTCTACGAACAGGCTTTGGCGATGCTCGCCCAGGTGAGCGAGACGCGCGCACTGATGCGCGGCCAGCGTCCGGCCAGTGCGTCGACGATCGACTTTGCCGTGCCGCATACGCTATCGCTGACGTTCTTCCCCGGCTGGCTCGCGCAGGTGGAAGAGAAGATCGGCAAGCTGCAATGCAGGCTGCGCGCGCTTAATGTGCACGATGCGGTGATGACGCTGGTGGAGGGCGGCTGCGATCTCGTGATGGTCTATCACCACGCGCGGCAGATGATCCAGCTCGACCCCACGCGCTACGACATGCTGGTGCTGGGCACCGAGCGGCTTTCGCCGTTCTCCAAGCCCGATGCCAGCGGGCGGCCGATCTATCGACTCGTTCCCACCGCACGCAAACCCATCGCCTACCTGAGCTATACGCCCAATGCCTTTCTCGGGCGCATGGTGGATGTGCTGCTGGAAAACTCGCCGGTGGCGCCGCTGCTCGACAAGTGCTACGAAACCGACATGGCCGAGGCGCTCAAGGTGATGGCGCTGGCGGGCCATGGCGTGGCCTTCCTGCCCGAGAGTGCGGTGCGCGAGGATGTGGCAGCGGGTCGCCTCGTGCGCGCGGAAGGCAAGGGCGGCGGTACGTTGTCGATCGAGATGGAAATCCGGCTTTACCGTGAGCACCCCCAGAGCGGCGCACATGACCGTCGGCACCCCCAGTCCAAGCGCAAACGCGAGCTGATCGACACGCTGTGGAGCGCGCTGGCGGGCTGAACGGGCCATCGAATTCGACCCCGGGGTTATGCGTTCAATGCATAACCCGATGTAAAAATGGCATTGGATTTCGTTCCGGGCGGTCCCTAAGCTGGCGGGCATTTTGTGGGACTTGAAGGGCCTTACCGAGGCCCAAAAAAGGAAGACAGCCATGTCCAATGTCGCATCTCCGTCGACACTCCAGCACGCCATCCCGTCCTATCTGCCGGCCGACAATCTCGGCCCGTGGGGCATCTATCTGCAGCAGGTCGATCGGGTCACCCCCTATCTCGGCTCGCTTGCACGTTGGGTTGAAACGCTCAAGCGCCCCAAGCGCGCGCTGATCGTCGACGTGCCGATCCAGATGGACGACGGCCGCATCGCCCACTTCGAGGGCTACCGCGTGCAGCACAACACGTCGCGCGGCCCGGGCAAGGGCGGCGTGCGTTTCCACCAGGACGTGACGCTGTCGGAAGTGATGGCGCTGTCGGCATGGATGTCGGTGAAGAACGCCGCCGTGAACGTGCCGTACGGCGGTGCCAAGGGCGGTATCCGCGTCGACCCGCGCAAGCTGTCTTCCGGTGAACTTGAACGCCTGACACGCCGCTACACGAGCGAGATCGGCATCATCATCGGCCCGAACAAGGACATTCCGGCCCCGGACGTGAACACCAACGCGCAGATCATGGCGTGGATGATGGACACGTACTCCATGAACGAAGGCTCCACCGCCACTGGCGTGGTGACCGGCAAGCCGATCGCACTGGGCGGCAGCCTGGGCCGTCGCGAAGCCACTGGCCGCGGCGTGTTCGTGGTCGGCAGCGAAGCCGCACGCAACCTCGGGATCGACGTCAAGGGCGCGCGCGTGGTGGTGCAGGGTTTCGGCAACGTGGGCAGCGTGGCAGCCAAGCTGTTCCACGACGCTGGTGCCAAGGTCATTGCCGTGCAAGACCACAAGGGCATTGTGTTCAACGGCAACGGCCTGGATGTCGACGCGCTCATCAAGCACGTTGACCACAATGGCAGCGTGGCCGGCTTTGCTGCAGAGGCCGTCTCGCAAGACGACTTCTGGGCGCTGGACTGCGAATTCCTGATCCCGGCCGCGCTGGAAGGCCAGATCACTGCCAAGAACGCGCCTCATATCAAGGCAAAGATTGTCGTGGAAGGTGCAAACGGCCCGACGACGCCCGAGGCGGACGACATCCTGCGCGACCGGGGCATCCTGGTCTGCCCGGACGTGATCGCCAACGCTGGCGGCGTAACGGTCAGCTATTTCGAATGGGTGCAGGATTTCTCGAGCTTCTTCTGGACCGAAGACGAGATCAACCAGCGTCTGGTACGGATCATGCAAGACGCCTTCCGTGGCGTCTGGCAAGTGGCGCAGGACAACAAGGTTACTCTGCGTACGGCGGCGTTCATCATCGCCTGTACGCGGATTCTGCAGGCCCGCCAAGAGCGCGGTCTGTACCCCTGATCGGCAACGCGCTGGTCAATACCGGCGCGGTGCTCCAACAGGGTGCTGCACCGGTCTATCGCGTTGCTGCCGATCAGGCGGCCATGCGCGACGGTTGAAGAAAGCCGGTGCTCATGGGGCGAACCATAACGTTCCGGAGCACCGCACCATGAGAAGGGCGATGGCATCAACGTCGTCCTTCCCATCTCAAGTCGGGTTCGTTAAGCGACAGAGAGCGCACATCGGGCGGGCTTTATTTCCCCTTGTTTTTCCTTAGCAACTGGCGGCCATCCGCTCAAGCAACCGGGCCTGCGTGCCGATGTTGCAGAGCGTTGCCGTGCATGGCGCTGCGCGTCTTGTCCGGTTTTTCGGAAAAGCACAACGTAAGGTATCCGGTTGCTCGGAAAACGTGGTTGCGGCAGGGTCCGCGCCGGAGGAAAAACTCCGTTGGATTCAACGATTTAGTGGCAACACCAATACTGTCGCCAAACGTTTTTTGGTACAGTCCCGTCTTTCTCTTTCATGGTCAAAAGGAGACTTTCATGAACCTCGCCAAGCTGGCAACCGTGGTTGCTGCCGTTGGTGTCGCCGTTGGTGCGTTCGGCAGCGCTGCCCACGCAGAAGAGCTGACTGGTACGCTCAAGAAGATCAAAGACACCGGCACCATCACGCTGGGCGTGCGCGATTCGTCGATTCCGTTCAGCTACAACGTCGGCGGTGTCCGCACGATCGGCTATTCGTACGACGTCGCCACCAAGATTGCCGAGGACGTGAAGAAGCAGCTCGGCCTGAAGGACCTGAAGGTCAACGAGATCCCGGTCACTTCGCAGAACCGCATCACGCTGCTGCAGAACGGCACCATCGATCTGGAGTGCGGTTCGACCACGAACAACCTCGAGCGTCAGAAGCAGGCATCGTTCACGAACACCATCTTCATCATCGGCACGCGCATCATGGTGAAGAAGGATTCGGGCGTCAAAGATTGGGCAGACCTGAAGGGCAAGAACGTCGTGACCACCGCCGGTACGACTTCGGAACGCCTGCTGCGCAAGATGAACGATGAGAAGCAGATGGGCATGAACATCATCAGCACGAAGGACCACGGCCAGTCGTTCCTGACGCTGGAATCGGGCCGCGCTGTTGCGTTCATGATGGACGACGCCCTGCTGTACGGCGAGCGCGCCAAGGCCAAGAACCCGGCTGAGTGGGTGGTCGTGGCCAAGCCGCAATCGCGCGAAGCCTACGGCTGTATGGTTCGCAAGGACGACAAGCCGTTCAAGGCCCTGGCCGACAAGACGATCGCCGGCATGATGAAGGACGGCACGATCAACGCCGAATACAAGAAGTGGTTCGAGCAGCCGGTTCCGCCCAAGGGCGTGAATATGGAGTTCCCGCTGTCGGACGACATGAAGGCGCTGATCAAGAACCCGAACGACAAGGCTCTTGACTGATCGGCTCCCTCAACGGGCCTGATACAAGCGTCACCGAAACGGAAGGCAAAGGCCGGATAACAGGTCTTCTCCCTTCCGTTTCTTTTTGAGGGAACCATCATGAATTACCACTGGAACTGGGGCGTCTTCTTTACGGAAGCCGCCCAGAATCAGACCTATCTGGACTGGCTGCTGGCGGGGTTGAAGACCACCGTCGTGCTCGGCCTGTCTTCCTGGATCATCGCGCTCGTCATCGGCTCCGTGCTGGGCGTGCTGCGTACGGTGCCGAACAAGTGGCTGTCGGGCCTTGCCGCAGCGTACGTGGAAGTGTTCCGCAACATTCCGCTGATCGTGCAGCTCTTCATCTGGTACTTCGTCATGCCAGAACTCGTGCCGGGCGGCGACTACATTAAACAGATGAACCCCGCCACGGCGATGTTCCTGTCCGCGATGCTGTGCCTCGGTACCTTTACCGCGGCGCGTGTGTGCGAACAGGTGCGCTCGGGAATCAATTCGCTGCCGCGCGGCCAGCGCAACGCAGGCTTGGCGATGGGCTTCACGCTTGCACAGACGTATCGCTACGTGATGTTGCCGATGTCGTTCCGCATCATCGTGCCGCCGCTTACGTCGGAGTTTCTGAATATCTTCAAGAACTCTGCCGTGGCCTCGACGATCGGCTTGCTTGAGCTTGCCGCACAAGGCCGCCAGTTGGTCGACTACACCGCACAGCCGTACGAATCGTTCATCGCCGTGACGCTGATGTACATGCTGATCAACCTGACCGTTATGGGCCTCATGCGCTGGGTGGAAGCACGTTCCCGGCTGCCTGGCTTTATCGGTGGCAAGTAATCGGGCGAGGACTCTTCATGGCTTATCAATTCGATTTCTCGTCCATCAACGTCGACAACATGCGCGTGCTCGGCGAGGGCATGCTCCTTTCGCTCGAGATCACAGGTACGGCCATCCTGGTCGGCATCGTGTGGGGCACGCTGCTGGCGATGATGCGCCTGTCGGGCATCAAGCCGCTGCAGGTGTTCGGGCAGGCGTACGTGAACCTCTTCCGGTCCATCCCGCTGGTGATGGTGCTGCTGTGGTTCTTCCTGATCGTGCCGCAGGTACTGCAGAAAATCTTCAACCTGTCGCCGGCCACCGACATGCGCATGACGTCCGCGCTGGTCGCCTTCGCGCTGTTTGAAGCGGCGTATTACTCGGAGATCATCCGCGCCGGTATCCAGAGCGTCTCGCGCGGGCAGATGTTCGCCGCCTACGCGATGGGTATGACGTACGGCCAGGCCATGCGCCTGGTGATCCTGCCGCAGGCATTCCGCAACATGATTCCGTTGCTGCTCACCCAGGCCATCGTCCTGTTCCAGGATACGTCGCTGGTGTATGTGAGCGCGCTGTCGGACTTCTTTACGCAGGCATACAACATCGGTGAGCGCGACGGCCGTATCGTCGAGCTGCTGCTGTTTGCCGGCTTGTGCTATTTCGTGATCTGCTTCGGCGCCTCCGTGCTGGTGAAGCGACTTCAGAAGAAGGTGACCCAATGATCGAGATCAAGAACGTTTCCAAGTGGTACGGCAGCTTCCAGGTGCTGACCGACTGCACCACCAGCGTGAAGAAGAGCGAGGTGGTGGTGGTGTGCGGCCCGTCGGGTTCGGGCAAGTCCACGCTCATCAAGACCGTCAACGCGCTGGAGCCGTTCCAGAAGGGCGAAATCTTCGTCGACGGCACTTCGGTCGGCGCCAAGGGCACCAACCTGCCGAAGCTGCGTTCGCGCGTGGGCATGGTGTTCCAGAACTTCGAGCTGTTTCCGCACCTCTCGATTACCGAGAACCTGACGATTGCACAGCAGAAGGTGCTGGGCCGCTCGAAAGAAGAAGCCATGGCCAAGGGCCTGAAGTATCTGGATCGCGTGGGTCTGAAGGCGCACGCTGCCAAGTACCCGGGCCAGCTGTCGGGCGGTCAGCAGCAGCGGGTGGCAATCGCCCGTGCGCTGTCGATGGACCCGATCTGCATGCTGTTCGACGAGCCGACCTCCGCGCTGGACCCGGAAATGGTCAATGAAGTGCTCGACGTGATGGTGGAGCTGGCCAAGGAAGGCATGACCATGATGTGCGTGACCCACGAAATGGGCTTCGCTCGCAAGGTCGCCAATCGCGTGATCTTCATGGACCAGGGCCGCATCGTTGAAGACTGCGAGAAGGAAGAGTTCTTCGGCAACATCGACGCGCGTTCCGATCGCGCCAAGCAATTCCTGTCGAAGATCCTGTCGCACTGAAAATCGCTTCACGATCCTACTGCGCGACCCGATCTTGCCCCTGCGATGCTCGCCGTACCCATGTACGGCTGGGCTTCTCGGACCAACCTCAGGCCGCTCGCTACGGATTGTGAACCGATTTAAGCGCCGGGTTGGAGGCAACAAAAAGCCGCTCTATCAGGAGCGGCTTTTTGTTGGGCGATGATCATGTCAGGTGCAAGCCGTATTGGCCGCGTTGGCGATCTGCACGGCTTCCGGAATGGGCACCTTGGTCGCCATCGTCGCCTGGCCCGATTCAAACATCAGCAGCTCGCCCGGCGCGAATTGCGTCCAGACTTCGTTGTCGGTGAGCGGTGCGGTAGCGATGACAGCCACGCGATCGGCGGGCGTGGTGTATTTGGCGAAGTCGATCGTCATGTCGGCGTCGATCAAATGCGCCGTCGAGAACGGCCACTGCCGCACGATGTAATACAGCCGCGTTGAGCAATGCGCGAACTGCGCCTGCCCGTTGCAGAGCAAGAAATTGAACACACCGTAGCGGGTGATTTCCTTGGTGATGTCGGACAGCGCGTAGAACAGCTCGTTAAGCGGTGGCTGCGACCCCGGAAAGCGCTTGCGCAGCGCCTGCATGATGAAACAGAAGGCGAGTTCGCTGTCGGTATCGCCCACGGGCTGGTAGACGCCCGAGAGAAACGGCGAGAAGTTCTTCAGGTCGCCGTTGTGCGCAAAGATCCAATGCCGGCCCCACAGCTCCCGCATGAACGGATGGCAGTTTTCCAGCCGCACCGTGCCCTGCGTCGCCTTGCGGATGTGCGAGATGACGTTCTTGGACTTGATCGGGTAGCGCTTGACCAGTTCCGCCACCGGCGAGGTGCCGGCCGACTGATTGTCGATGAACAGGCGGCAGGCCTTGTCTTCGAAGAAGGCGACGCCAAAGCCGTCGGCATGGTGGTCGGTGACGCCACCGCGCGCGGCGAACCCGGTGAACGAGAACGTCACATCGGTCGGTTCGGCGCAGTTCATGCCCAGCAGCTGGCACATGGTAGGGGAAAAGTCGGATGCAATAAAATAACCATTATCCTGCCGGCTGCCGGGGGTGCCAAGCGCCTTCGTCTTCACGGCGCCGCGCCCCGCTGCCGGGCGTTGCGCACATGCCGCACGCCATCGCCCCCAGATTGCCCACACCGGACGTCATTCCCATGAAGCTCGATCGCACCGCCGCCCGTGCCCTCCTGCTGGAGAGCTACGCCGCCGCCGTGGGCGCGGCGGACCCACTGAAGATCGTCGCTGACTTCCTCCCCCCGCCGCATGCCGTGGGCAAGACGCTCGTGGTCGGCGCCGGCAAGGCGGCTGCGTCGATGGCGCTGGCGGTCGAACAGGCCTATGCCGGCCGCGCACAGATCGAAGGCCTGGTCGTCACGCGCTATGCGCATGGCCTGCCGACCGAGCACATCCGCGTTATCGAAGCCGGACATCCGGTGCCGGACGAGGCGGGCGAACAGGCGGCGCAGGAAATCCTGGATCGGGTTTGCGCGCTCACCGAGCGCGACCGCCTGATCGTGCTGGTTTCGGGTGGCGGCTCCAGCCTGCTGTCCCTGCCTGCCGAAGGCATCCCGATGGCCGATCTGAAGGCCGTGACGCGGGAGTTGCTGCGCTGCGGCGCGCCGATCACCGACATGAACATCGTCCGCAAGCACCTGTCGCGCATCCAAGGCGGGCGGCTTGCGGCCGCATCCCGCGCGCCGGTCACGACACTGATCGTCTCGGACGTGGCAGGCGATGACCCGAGCGCCATTGCCAGCGGCCCGACCGTGCCGGATGCGAGCACCTACGCCGATGCGCTGGCCATCATCAAGCGTTGGGGCGCGCATATACCCGATACCGTGCGCGCGCACCTCGAACGTGGCGCACGCGGCGAGATTGCCGAAACGCCCAAACCCGGCGACGCCTGTTTTGCACGCGTGACCAACCACGTCATCGCCACTGCGCAACAAAGCCTCCAGGCCGGTGCCCAGGTATTTGCGACGCGCGGCATCCACACCGCCATCCTCGGCGACACGGTGACCGGCGAGGCGCGTGAGGTCGCCCAGGTGTACAGCGCGCTGGCGAGGCAGGTGCGCCAGCACTGCACGCCGTTTGTGGCGCCGGTGGCACTCATCTCCGGTGGCGAATGCACGGTGACGATTCCGCCGGGCCTGACCGGCGGCCGCGGCGGGCGCTGCGCGGAGTTCCTGCTCTCGCTCGGTGTCACGCTCGAAGACATCGGTGATATCTACGCACTGGCCGCCGATACAGACGGCATCGATGGATCGGAGGACAATGCGGGTGCGCTGCTTGATCCCGGCTCCATCGCGCGCGCCGCCGCCAAGGGCGTTGCCGCCCGCGCCGCGCTCGATGCACACGACGCCTACGGTTTCTTTGCTGCCGCCGATGACTTGATCGTCACCGGCCCGACGCGCACCAACGTCAACGATTACCGCGTCATCCTCATTCTCTGATTCACGTTTTTGCTGACCGCTTCCGCACGCACCATGACCGACACTCTTACGATCGTCCGCCCCGATGACTGGCACCTGCACCTGCGCGACGGCGATGCGCTCGCCGATGTGGTGGGCGACACCGCGCGCCAGTTCGGCCGGGCGATCATCATGCCTAACCTCAAGCCGCCGGTGACCACCACCGCCCAGGCACGCGCCTACCGCGAGCGCATCCTCGCCGCGTTGCCCGCAGGCACGCAGTTCGAGCCGCTGATGACGCTGTACCTGACCGACAACACTTCGCCTGAGGTCATCCGGGAGGCCCGCGCCAGCGGTTTCATCCATGGCGTGAAGCTGTATCCGGCCGGCGCCACCACCAACAGCGATGCCGGCGTGACCGACCTGCGCCGCTGCGCCAAGACGCTCGAAGCGATGCAGGAAGTCGGCATGCCGCTGCTCGTGCACGGCGAGGTGACGGACCCGACCGTCGACATCTTCGATCGCGAGGCGGTCTTCATCGACACCGTGATGCTGCCGCTGCGCCGCGATTTCCCCGCGCTCAAGGTCGTGTTCGAGCACATCACCACCAAGCATGCCGCCGAATACGTGCGTGATGCGGAAGGCCCGGTTGGCGCAACCATCACCGCGCATCATCTGCTGTACAACCGCAATGCGCTGTTCGTCGGCGGCATCCGCCCGCATTACTACTGCCTGCCGGTGCTCAAGCGTGAAACGCACCGCCTGGCGCTGGTGGCAGCGGCCACCTCGGGCCACCCGCGCTTCTTCCTTGGCACCGACAGCGCACCGCACGCCAAGGGTGTGAAGGAACACGCTTGCGGCTGCGCCGGCTGCTACACCGCGCTGCACGCGATGGAGCTGTACGCCGAGGCCTTTGAAGACGCCAACGCGCTCGACAAGCTCGAAGGTTTCGCGAGCCTCCACGGGCCGGACTTCTACGGCCTGCCGCGCAACGCCGGCACGCTCACGCTCACGCGCTCGCAATGGCAGCTTCCCGCCGAAGTCCCGTTTGGCGAGCAGACGCTGGTGCCGTTGCGTGGCGGCGAGATGCTGCGCTGGAAGTCTGTCTGAGTTGGTGGCCGCTGATCTCGGTGCGATCGACTGGGGCCATCCGGCGTTCGCACCGCTCGCTGCAGTCGGCGCGCCGCTCGCAGACGCTATCGCGCGCGGCGCCGATCTTCGAGACGCACTGAATGCACAGCCGGCTGCGCAGGCGATCCGCACGTGCAGCGGCCAAGCCGTGCGCTTCATCCCGCAAGATGCGCTGCCGGCCGGCGCCGCCTACGAAGCACACATCGCCGCAACCGGCCAGGTGCCGACGCGGGACAATCTCCACGACTTTTTCAACGCCCTGATCTGGCTGCATTGGCCGCGTGCCAAAGCGGCGCTCAACGCGCGTCAGGCGCGGGCGATTGCGCAGGACGGGATTGGCACGGCACGCGGCACCGTCCGCGATGCCGCCACGTTGTTCGACGAAAACGCACTGATCTTCCTGCACACCCAAGACGCGCCGGAGCGCTATCTGACCGGGTTCGACTGGCGCGGCTTGTTCGTCGAGGGCAGGGCAACGTGGGGCGCCACGTGCGCGGTTCTGCCGTTCGGCCATGCGGTATTGGAAAAGCTGGTCGCGCCTTACAAGTCGATCACGGCCCATGCGTGGCCGGTGCGCGTGGCTGCGTTGCCGGCGGAGCGCCCCTCGCTCGACGCTGCACTGGCCGAGACGCTGCTGCACGCCGATCTCGCGCCCCGCCATTTCCGCCCGTTGCCCGTCATGGGGATACCCGGTTGGTGCAATGCCAATGAAGACGCCGGCTTCTATCTGGATGCGACGGTCTTTCGGCTCGGCCGGCGGCGCTTCGTACCTGAACAGTGCTAGACTCGCGCCTCGCGAAGCGGACCAGACAACCGCTGCTTTCGCCGCCTCGTGCGAGCGGAAGGGGAGGAAAGTCCGGACTCCATAGAGCAGGGTGATGGCTAACGACCATCCACGGTGACGTGCGGAATAGGGCCACAGAGACGAGTCTTCGCCCCGGCTTCGGTCAGGGCGAAGGGTGAAACGCGGTAACCTCCACCCGGAGCAATCCCAAGTAAGCAGGCGATGAAGCGGCTCGCTGAGTCTGCGGGTAGGGAGCTTGAGCCGGCTGGCAACAGCCGGTCTAGAGGAATGGTTGTCACGCCGCTGGTTTCGGCCACGCGGCGCACAGAATCCGGCTTATCGGTCCGCTTCGCTTCTTATTTATTCCGATGCCGTCGGCTGGGTGGCCAGGTCCACCAGTTCCAACGAGTGCGTGATCTCGGCCGTCTTGGCCAGCATGATCGATGCCGAGCAGTATTTCTCGTGCGACAGCTGCACGGCACGCTCTACCGTTTCCCGCTTCAGGTTGCGTCCCGTCACCGTGAAGGTGAAGTGGATGCGCGTGAAGACCTTCGGATCGGTCTCGGCGCGGTCGGCGTGCAGCTTGACGCTGCAGCCTTGCACGTCCTGGCGACCCCGCTTCAGGATCAGCACCACGTCATAGGCGGTGCAGCCACCGGTGCCCAGTAAGACCATTTCCATCGGGCGCGGTGCGAGGTTGCGGCCACCGCCGTCCGGGGCCCCATCCATCGTGACGAGGTGGCCGCTGCCGGTTTCCGCCAAAAAGGCCATGCCATCCGGGCCGGTCCAGCTCACAGTGCAATCCATGTCCAATCCTTGTGCAGAGGGTCGGCCAGCGCCGACGAAAAGCCACATTGTAGCCATCGGCCCTCGCCTGCGTTGGCCCCCTAGGGTGAACGCGGCTTGACAGTGATGCCCGTGCGAAAAGGTGCAACCCGCGACTTCTGCACCGAAATCGCGCCGAAATTGGAGGAATATCTCTAGTGAACAGCAATCCGCTTCGCAGGAAATGAACGCAAGGTATTGATGCATATAGGAATTTACCTGTTTTCCCTGATCTCGTTTGCTTTTCACATTACGAAATTAGATTTCGTAGTGCAAATTGCCTTGCGCATGCCCCAGAAATGGGTATAATTCGCACCATTGGATCGGCTGATGCGGTGCAACCCACCAAGTCAACGATCAGCAGGTGTCTCCTCCACCCTCCTCCTTTGGTGGATTCAAACCCAAGCTTGATGGCTTGGGTTTTTTTTCGTCCACTCGACTCGAGCGCCCCTTTTTCTTGTGTCAAGAGGTCTGCGCGGGGTACAATCGAAATCTTTTCCGGATTGCCCGCGGAAAAGAAATCCAGAGAGCCCGCACCAACAAGCGGGAAGGCGGGCCGGCGATGACCTCGCATGGGGTTGCGCAGGCGTCCGCAAGACGATCCGTTCGTGAGCAGTCTGAACGCAAGTTCTCAGCGCGATACGGGTCCACTCGGGCACTGACTCAATATTTGGAAAAATCATGAAGACCTTTTCCGCAAAGCCCCATGAGGTGAAGCGCGATTGGTACGTGATTGACGCGACGGACAAGGTCCTCGGGCGTGTCGCCAGCGAAGTGGCACACCGACTGCGCGGCAAGCACAAGCCCGAATTCACTCCGCACGTCGATACCGGCGATTTCATCATCGTCATCAACGCAGCCAAGCTGCGTGTGACGGGCGCCAAGACGACCGACAAGAAGTACTATCGCCACTCGGGTTACCCGGGCGGTATCTATGAAACGACGTTTGGCAAGATGCAGCAGCGTTTCCCGGGCCGCGCCCTGGAGAAGGCTGTGAAGGGCATGCTGCCGAAGGGTCCGCTGGGCTACGGGATGATCAAGAAGCTGAAGGTTTACGCCGAAGGCTCGCATCCGCACGAAGCTCAGCAGCCGAAAGCGCTGGAAATCTAAAGGGCCTAATCCATGATCGGAAACTGGAACTATGGCACCGGCCGCCGCAAGAGCGCTGTGGCACGTGTCTTCATCAAGTCCGGCAAGGGCGACATCATCGTCAACGGCAAGGCCATCAACGAGTACTTCGCTCGTGAAACCTCGCTGATGATCGTGCGTCAGCCGCTGGAACTGACCAACCACGCAGCTACGTTCGACATCAAGGTGAACGTGGTCGGCGGCGGTGAAACCGGCCAAGCCGGTGCTGTGCGTCACGGCATCACTCGCGCCCTGATCGATTACGATGCAACGCTCAAGCCCGCCCTGTCGAAGGCCGGTCTGGTGACGCGCGATGCACGTGAAGTCGAACGTAAGAAGGTTGGTCTGCGCAAGGCCCGCCGCGCCAAGCAGTTCTCGAAGCGTTAATCCGCTTCCTGCTGCTTCAGCAAAAAACCACACCCTCGGGTGTGGTTTTTTGTTTTGGAGCGTTCGAACCAAACAGTGTGATGTTTTCGGCGCCTTGCTTACCCTTTGCAACAGCTCCGACATGTCCGCAGGACTACAATTCACATCTCGTTAGCGTTCGCCCCGTATGATGCAATCCGCTATTTCTCCTAATCCGATTCTGATTCGTAACGCGGGTCGGGAGGCGGGCGCATGAAGGCGCGTCGCTTGTTGCGCCGCGCTTCCGTGCTCGCTCCGAACGTCACAGTACGTTCGCGTCTGCCTTGGCCGGTGACGGTGTTGCTGGTTGCAGTGGTACTTGGGCTTGCGGCCGCAGCGGCGCTGTGGGCCTTCGAGGAAGGGCGCCGTCTGACCGGTCCGCACGACGCCGATTTGCGTGCAATGAACCGCGAGCTGACCGCCAGGCTGGCCGCCGTGCAGGCCGAACGCGATAAGCTTTCTGCATCCGCCGGCACCGTGGATGCCCGTCTGGGTATCGCTGAAGGCGCTCAGGCGCAAATGGCCGAGCAACTCAAGGCGCTGGAAACCGAAAACGCGCAGTTGAAGGAAGATCTGGCTTTCTTTGACAGCCTGTTGCCCGCGCCCACCAATTCCGCGGGCATTTACGTGCGCAGCTTCCGCATCGCGCCGGACGAGGCGCAACCGACGCGCATGCGGTTCCGCGTTCTGTTGATGCAGGGCGGGGGCAAGGCGTTCGCACCCGTCTCCGAATTCGAGGGGCAATTGGCGCTCACGCTCAACGTGGTGCAGGCTGGCAAACCTGCTACGATCGATTTCCCGGGCGCTGCGGCCAGCGGATCACCCGCCACCAGCGCCCGCGTCAAGCTCACGCACTACCAGCGCCTCGAGGGCTGGGTGGACGTGCCCCCTGGCACCACGGTGCAGTCGGTGATGGTGAAAGTGCTGCAGAACGGCAAGATCAAAGCGAGCCAGAGTTTTTCCATCTGACGGGCATTGTCCTGTCGAGGATCTGTACACAGAGGAGTCGACGATGCTGTTTGGCAAAAAGAAAGGGCTGGCGATTGAAACGCTACTGGGGGCCCGTACCAAGCTGGAGGGGGATCTGCGCTTTTCGGGCGGTCTGCGGATCGACGGCGAGATCAAGGGCAACATTTACGGCGATCCGGACAAGCCAAGCATGCTGGTGATTACCGACAGCGCACGCGTTGAGGGCGAAGTGCATGTTGGGCACCTGATCCTGAACGGCACGGTCGTTGGCCCCGTGCACGTGGCAGAACTGTTGGAGTTGCAGCCGAAGGCGCGCATCGAAGGCAACGTCCAATATGCAGCGCTGGAAATGCACCAAGGTGCCGTTGTTATGGGCACGTTGACGCACGCGACGCCTGGCGATGTGAAGTTGCTGCCCAATCTCAAGCTGGCGTCCAACCAGGATTGATCACATCCCGCGCCGGCCGTTGCTGGCGCACCGCACAATGCCCACTTGAAACGCGGGGCTTCGGCACGATTTGCAGCTTGCGCTTAAAATACAGGCAAGTTTCAGACGTTCCCACAGGAGATTTTCATGAACGCAGTCGCGCAGGCAGCCACGCCCGATGTGAACGAGGTTCCGGCTCCGCTGGTCTTTACCGACAGCGCTGCGGACAAGGTCAAGCAACTGATTGAAGAGGAAGGCAACCCGGAGTTGAAGCTGCGCGTGTTCGTGCAAGGCGGCGGGTGCTCGGGCTTCCAGTACGGCTTCACCTTTGACGAAGAGACCAACGAAGACGATACGACCATGACCAAGAATGGCGTGTCACTCTTGATCGACTCGATGAGCTACCAGTACCTGGTGGGCGCCGAGATCGACTACAAGGAAGACATCAACGGCGCGCAATTCGTCATCAAGAACCCGAATGCTTCGACCACGTGTGGTTGCGGCTCGTCGTTCTCGGTCTGACGCCTCCCTCGCTTAAAAGAAAAAGCGCACTTCGGTGCGCTTTTTTGTTGCCCGTGACCCGTCCTGAATAAGGTTGACACTTTTTCCCCGCCAGGGAGTGAGGGTCAAGATGGAAGGGCAGAAGAAGCGAACGCAGAGGGACTACACGCTGGCTTTTAAGTTGGCAGTGGTTGAGCAGGTG